>Ga0326727_10015416_pt1 | contig 16403 bp, 15 predicted proteins | sample MB2enrmetagenome_FD_207643 | JGI IMG/M metagenome (GOLD analysis project Ga0326727, IMG submission 207643) | Lab enriched peat soil microbial communities from McLean, Ithaca, NY, United States - MB29MY | ecosystem: Environmental > Terrestrial > Soil > Wetlands > Peat | place: USA: New York...
CTTCCGCATGTCAGGGGGAATGTCAGAAATCTCGTTGGTCATCGTCGGTCCTCCTTGCCCCGCTGGGCATGAGACCGACGCTAGCACTTCAGGAGCGTGGAGTTAAGCAGCGTTGCCGAAAGGACACGAATCCTCGATGTTCTGCCAAGTCGCGCATGCGGTCCAGCGCCGGACGATCCAGCCGCGCGCCGCTCTAGCCCTCGTCGGTAGACTCCTCTACAATTTCCATGCCATTCTTGGCCGCATATTCCCTCAAGGCTGCTAACTGCGACCCGATGGTATGCTCCTTTTCCTGGCGCTCACTGGAAACCCGGGCATAGAGGGCGGCTCGCATAGTTCCTGACCTCCGGTGACGGGAAACGGGTCAACCCGTCGCAGTTGTGGGTGGATAGAATCACCCTTCCGCGATCAGAACCGCCGAGCGGCGTGGAGGCCGCAGCCTAGGCCGAGGAGCCCTCGGCGACGATCTGTCTCGGCAACCGATCCTCGAGCTCGGCTCCCGCTACGACGACCGGTCACCTCCCCCAGGCCAGATCCTCCTCCTTGGCCCTCCCCTCCAGGAAGAGGGTCCGAATTCCGAGCTGCGCCAACTCTTGCAGGATCCGGTCGAGCAGCACCGAATCTCGGGCCAGACGGTCCGGGCCACATGTCAACAGCACGTCAAATCCAGAGCGCTGGGCCAACTCGCGCATCCGGTCCAGGCCCGGACGAGGCAGGCGCAGGCCGCTATATCCGCCATCCCGGAACTCCTCGATGATCTCCATCCCCCGGCGGTTGGCTTGGTTCCTCAAAGCTTCCAATTGCGACTCGAGCGTGGCCTCGGATCCCTGGGTGGTGCAGGCACTGCGAGCATATAGGACGGCTTTCATGTTCCGTGACCTCATGGGTTAGGAATTGGTAGACCTGAACAAATCGCTCCTGATGAAAGTCTTTCCTCCCGCTCCAGGCCGGACGCGGAACTCTCTGAGCGTAGAGAACGAACGGAAAATCTTCCTGGGCGCCTGGAAACAGGCCGGCCACTCCATAGCGGCGAACTCGTTCCAAGGCCCAGGAAGGCGGCTCCAAGTTCTGCACGGCCTCGCGGCGGATGTTTTCATCCACGGTCTGGACCAAGTCGTCACCGGCGACGAATCCCTCCCGCTCGCCTCTCGGCTGGCGAGCGCCGTTTTTTTTCATCCCCCTCATCACGGTGGTGCGATGAATCTCCAGGCGAGACGGCATCGAGAATTGCGCGGATTTCGTCGCCGTCCCGATAGTCTGCGGCGCGGGTGGGTCCGCGCTGGATGGGTACGGCCAGAAGGCGCTACTGGCGAGATGAAACGATGTTGGTTAATGAGGACCCCTCCGAAACCCTTTGGAGCTCCTTCAAAGTATCCGCGTGGTGCAGGCCAAGGTAACGGAAGATCCTGGCGTTGCCGAGTAGCTTTGCGACATACGCGCGTGCGAGGACCAAGTTGAGCACTTCGTTGCCATAGGACGCCTCAATCGTTTTCAAGTTGCCCTGCAGCCCTTCCATCTCTCTTTCCATTTTGGCGACTTCCTCAGCCGTCAGTCCCTGGGCAATCTTCGATTTGTCGGGGTTGATAAGCATCCGCGGAGGCGTCGCTGCGAGCAGTGCCTTGACGTAGGGAATCCCGAAGTTATTCGCCGCGCTCAGAAGTTCTGCAACCTCGATTTGCCGCAACGGTTTCATCTTTCTGATATAAGAGAATGCCCTCGGAGCGATATGTCGGTTCTTGAGAATTTCGGATGCCTCTTCACAAACCCCCCGCAGCAAATCCCGCCTCTCACGAATTTTCGCCACGTCCACATTCAGCACCTTTGCGATCCTTCCCTCGGATATGCCACTCCTGATGGCATTCAGGATCATTAGGTGCTCCTGGATTGTCGAGATTCGGTTTACTCGCTTATTGTACGTGTAGCCCTCATCGTCAGTTGAAATGAGGCATCGAGCGTGACTCGAGCCAATTTGCTTCAGAACCTCAAGCCTCACATGGCCATCCAAAAGAAAATAACTACCCACCTTGTCTTTCTGAGGAAACACCATTAACGGTTCAATGATTCCCAGCTCCTTCACTGACGCAAACACTTGTTGAAACTTCCGCGTCGCCTGCAGAGAGGGCCTAAGCTTTTTGAGCGGGAGGATGTTCGCGATCGGTACAAGTAGGCCGTTCGGATCAAATCCCATCGAGACCTGCTTGACCATGTTCAAACCCTTTAGCTTTCTTGGATTCTCGCCGCCAGATAAGTCGGGAGGGAGTCTAACCCTTCAGCGCGCAGCAGAGTCACGAAGTTCTCATCTCGAAACAACGTCTTGAGGGCCGAAACCACGAATAGTAGACGGGCTTGCGTCAACTGAGCCTTCTTGATAAGCACTTTCTGTCGGTCTGCCTCTCGCTGGTAAGCGCGGACCATTGCTTCTGCAGACCGTGGAGGGTCAGCCATTGGGCGGAGGCCCAGTACAAAGAGCTTCCCTTTGGCATTGCGCATCTCTATCATGCGGCGAACCATAAGCAGCTTGCGGCCGCGTAGGTTATGGTTTTCGTAAGCCTCGGAGAGCGCTCGCTGTATGCCGGCTTCATCGGCGTTCGCTATTTGCGCGGCTACCGATATCGGGATCCGTCCATTCTCGACAGCAGAAAGCAGCAGCTCCTCACCATGGCCCAACAGGTTCAAGATTCCTGCTACGTAGGTTTCGGCAAGGTCGACTTTCTTTGCGATCTGGCTGGTGTTGTATCCCCTCGTCCGCAAGTTGTCAATCTCGCGCAACAGCTCGAGCGGATTTTGCTGGCGCCGCGCGACATTTTCCACCAGGCTCATCAGAAAGCATTCCTCCCTGGTGGCATCGATTACAATCGCTGGGATCTCTGTTTGTCCTAGCGCGACGAATGCCTCAAGGCGGCCCTGTCCACAAACCAGGTCGTACTCCTTACCCTCCGCTGGTTCGGTACGGCGCGAAACCGTGATGGGCTTCTTGAGGCCCAGATTGGAGATGTTCGAGACGATGCTTTGGAAGACAATTTTGTTGCGGCTTCGAGGATTAACGATGTTGATCTGATCGATCGGGATCGTCTGGACAACCGGAACTGAGTCATTCATGCTGCCTCCCATACCTGGGTCCGCCTGGACATTCCGAGGAAGAAGTCCAGAGTGGCGAAGCGATAAGTGTCTAGACCGAAACCGTTGTATTCAGCGAGTAACAGTTTTTGGAGTGTCATATCGATTGTCGGCAGAAGATAATAGTCGAGCGCAGCACGGTTGTCCGCGTCCATACGGACAGCAACGGTGATGTCCGGGCCGAGGCCGGAATCGAGCCTGATGAGCCAGCGGTATGAACCCGCGGCAGTGCATCGACATCGGGCAATGACAAGGGACGCAGTGAATTCCTCGTTCACCGTAAGCAAGTCAGTAAGAAGATCACGAGTGACGCTGCCGCCAAGTTGACGAATGCGGTCGACCATGTCCTGAACGATGGCAGGGTGCATCAACCGCAGCTGCTTGTTGGTTTCGATGAATTGATAATCACTCCCCGGCGTATACCCAACGAGCCGGTATGCCCGAATCAGGCTTCCGAAGCGAGATCGATACACAATACTCGAGGGTAATTCCTCACTCTCATCAATGAGGGGGCCAGATAACCTCCCCTTGCGCTCCATCAGGTGGCGCAGTTGATCCAACAATTCTAAGTCGGTAAGCTTTCTAGTCCGCTCTGCAATAATAGCTTGTGCTTTAAAGTATAATTCCTGGGACACAATCGGTTCGAAGGCAGTATTCCTCCGGATCCACATTTCTTTGGGGTTGACGACACGTCTTTTCCCCAGCTTGGATGAAACCCTGTTATAGACGTTGTTCCCGATATACTTTTCATTTGTAAGTACCCTATGCACCGCGACCCGTGTCCAGGGCGCCCCCCAGCCTGTTGTGATTCTCCTCGCGTTCAGGCTTCGCGCAATCTCCCCCTCAGATTTTCCCTCCTCGACAAAGGCCCGATACATGCCTCGAACAGTCTCCACTTCATCTGGGGGACCTGGAACTAATACAACACGGTCGGTCTGGATGTTCTTCTCTTCCCCTCGCTTCAGATTGCCCTTCTCGTTTCCGTCTGCGCCTCGCAGCATTCGGCGAAGACCAAAACCCGGCGGGCCACCCTGGCGATAGCCGAGCTCGATAAGGTGGCATTGCCCGCTAAAGACTTTCGCCGACAACTCGCGGCTGTATTCACCGGCCATTGCACGCTTTACGCCTTTGACGATAGTCGAGACAGGGCTGCCATCGTTCTCAAATTGTTCCGCGCAATAATGGACCGCTATCTTTGCGCGTCGACACATGTATTCGTAGTATGCGCTTTCATCAGCATCCTGGAACCGGCCCCAACGGCTAACGTCATAGACGAGAATCGCTCGGAAGTTGGCTTGGCCTGTTTCCACATCATGAATTAGTTGCTTCAATGCGTCCCGTCCATCTAGCCGAAGACCGCTTTTTCCTGCGTCAGTGTAAGTTCGAACCACCGACATACCGCGCCTCAGCGCAAAGTCCCGGATAACCTTCTGTTGGTTTTCTGTGGAGTACTGCTGGTGCTCGGTCGACATGCGGACGTACTCGGCGGCGGGTATCGCCTCGCGTTCAACCGGCAATAGTGAGTCGTCGGGTCGGTCCATTCTGGCAGTGGCTCAATGAGCCTAGTGCGTCCGGCGCCTCAAACTAGTTGCGCGGACGTTTCCTTTCTTCCACTGTCGGCGCCCCGCGGGGCTGCAGCTGCCACGCGCTGCTTAGCGTACGTGCCAATTAAACTCCTTTTATAGCTTCGGCAACGGTCAATCTTCAAAGGGATGTTCTTTTTATGTTTGACTCGATAGAACGTACTGCAAAGAACCTTCAAATACAATCAGTTTGGCGTCGGCAACGATGTTCTTTGCATATGCCAGGCTGTTCTTTTCTCCGGCGGCTTCTTTGGGGCAGACAAGCAAAATGGTCGCGTTGGATGACCTGAGGTCAATTAGAGAATTGTCCCTGGCGAGATCCAGGAGCCGCTCGAGCTCCTTAACCAAACTGCCCGTAATTCTCACAGAGCGGTTTGGGATCGGACGCCGCGCAAGGTACCGCCTCATGTAATCGGGGTTCGCTTTACGCCATTTCCGCTGGCTGCGACGGCACTGTTCCTTGTACGCAGGATCGGTGTCGAGTTTCCATCGGTGATAGTCCGCGCGGCGTTGACGTTGGCATTCGCCGGAGCTGCAGACTTTCTGATTAGGATGATAGCGGGATGGCTTGAATCTTCGTTTGCAGTAAGGACATGTCTTTTGTCGCATACGATTTGTGGAAGCAGTCTGTGTTAGAACTACTTCGGAGGGGAGAGCGAGGCGCCAATTAGACGTTCACTCAGCAACCGCGCCCTGTATAATGAGAGTGCAATGGGATAACGATAATCGTGCTCAGCGTCCTAGTACAGGTGGGCTGGACACCGTCCCAGCGCTTGAGTGAGTGGTGAAGATAGCTCACGGCATCGAAGAATGTCCGCGAGGACGATAGAGGAAAGAAAAGGCAAAACCAGCGTGCAGAGAGAGCGCAAGCGCAAAGAGACCCACGACATAAGGCCACATAAGTACCGCGCATGGTTCGCCGAAGGTGATGGAACCCGGCTGCCGGAGCCCATCTTTGCGCTGGCGAAGCGCATGCAGGATTGTTGGACCGACATCGCGCTGCACAATCAGGACGCTTTTGAAGAATGGCGCATGGCGCATCCCCTCCCAGCCCCTCCTGATGGGCTGGCGGGCGAAGCCTTTGAAGATTGGCGCAGGAAGAACTGGCCCAGGCCGCCCAAGCCTTTCTATGAAGCTAATCAAGCGTGGGCGGAAAGCCGGGTGAGGCAAGCAAACCTGCCGGGTGAGCTGGGCGAGACGATTCTCGACCGCCTCTCCGTTACGGTCAACAATATGAAGAAGGGTGGTGGCCCGCCCAAGCCTCACTACCGATTGGATCGCTTCGCGTTCCATCACAGGTACACCGGCGGAGGCCTCCCTGTGCTTGGATTGCGCAGCCAGCGAAGCCAGCGGTTTCATATCTTGCTTCCGCCTCCGAACGCTTATCAGCCGAAAGGCGGGATGAGGAATCCGCATGAGCTGCGCCGTCAACGCGCGTGCCCCGCCTGGTTTTGCGTAGACGGTGTACCGGTCCGCCTCAATGTCATGATGCACCGGCCCTTGCCCGAAGGCGATGCTTACCTAAAGCGGGTGGCACTAGTGGGCAAGAAAAGCTCGGCTGCTTTGCCGTGGGAAGTCTTCCTTGTCCTTACCGTTGAGGTGCCATTAGCGAAGGAGCCACAAGCCCCGGCCGGGACGCGATGCGGTCTTGACGTAGGTTGGCGGAAATTGGACAATGATCGGATGCGTATCGCAGTGCTCTACAATGGCCAGCCTACGCCCGAAGAGCTTATCATGCCCTTGCGCATCTACGACCGCAAGCTGGGGGAGGTCTCGCTCGAGCGCCTAGCGAACCTCAAGCGGTGCCGGGATGGCTTGCTCGAGCGGACAAAAGCCGCTGTTGCAACTATGCTGGGCACCGAGCCTTCGGCATGGGCGCAGATGCGCAATGGGGGGCTAGTCCGCCTCATGCGCGAAGACGGGGCTCCGCCGGAGGTGATAGAGGTGCTTGAGACTTGGAAGCGGGACAGCGACCGCTACCTACGGATGGAGCGCATGCTTGAGAACCACATGCGCAGGCATTACGAATGGCGCTACGGGAAATGGGCAAAGGACGTGGCTACCCGTTACCGCACCGTGCGGATAAAAAAAATGGACCAGAAGGAAATGTGGGCCGTGGAAAAGACCAAGGATTACCCCGCGCTCAAGGCCTCAGCCGAGCGGCGCAAGCTGGCGGCCGGCGGCTCGCTGCTGGCGATGGTCCGGCATGCCGTTAGGAAGGCATGCGGAAATCTGGTCGAAGTCGAGGCCGCGCACACGACGGACACATGCGCGGCTTGCGGCTCGCATTTCGAGGCGGGGGCCCGGCTCATGGGGCACTGCGAGCAGGGGCACGTGATGGACCAGGACTGGAATGCGGCCGGGAACATCTACGCAGGCCGAGCGGGCGCCACCACGCAAGCGGCAGTCGGGTAAGAATGGGGGCGGCGCGAGGAGGCGGCCAGGTGCGTTTGCATCCGGCGTGGAGGGTCGGCACATCAGAGTCCAGCCGCACCCAGAGTGGGGCAAGCAACTGATGCACAGGGGTGTAAGAACGGGTACTTGCAAAAAGGGTCATGCTATGGGCCAGGACCTTGACGGAGCAGAGAGCAATTACGCAAACCGGGGCGGGGCTGCCGCCGCCGCGGGGTTTGCGTAGAATCTGTGCCGACAAATGCGCCAAATATATGTTAGTGTTGTGGGTTGTGGAGCGGTTTCAATATTAGGTCCAGCCGGAGTCAGGCTGGAACATTGGTACTTGACATCGCTTCTGTTCTGGGTTTTAGTTTCAATATTAGGTCCAGCCGGAGTGAGGTTGGAACGCGTCACCGGGGGATTTGCCCGCAACCTCGGCGACGTTTCAACATTAGGTCCAGCCGGAGTCAGGCTGGAACATGCAGAACAACGATATACTGTTTGTGCCAGATAGCAGTTTCAACATTAGGTCCAGCCGGAGTCAGGGTGGAACCTTCATGGAAATGAATCCCTGCGAATCTGTTCGCAAGATTCAAATACTGAACTGATTAAACGTCAGCTACGGGCTGTCCGATAGAATGGCGCAATGATACCGGTGATGGAGATGTTACAATCTGCGTGAATAGTGGGGACGAAGTACAAGTAGACGGCCCCGGCGGCAGTACGTCAATTGGAACCGATCACGTTCTGCCCCCCATCGCCGCAAAGGGATCATGATAAAGTGTCGTCATTTTGCAGCCTGCGGCGCCCCGCGACCGCGTTCAGATCCCGTGATTCGACCTCCAATGGCATGCTTCTCCTTGGGCCCTGCGCGACTGTAGCTTCCGATTTGTTCACTATCTTCCTGCTTCGTCTGACCCTCGCTCGATTTTCCTTTTATGGTAAGATTGCCTCCATCTGGCCGCTGGGGCTCTGGTGGAGACCGTGTGATTACGGCAAAGGACACGAGCAATCCAGTAGGAGGATGGAACGCGTAGTTGGGGCAGAAGCGCGCAGCTCTCGAACGACCTTAACACCCGCCTGGGGATTACCTTCCAGATTCGAGCTGATCACAGCTACATTCGGTTGATACTCAACTACGTGCTCAAAAAACTTCTTTGGTGTGTGTTCAGCCCACAACAACCAAGCGCCTGCGCTGCTCTTTGAGCGCACGGACCAGCACCTTGCCGACCAGCGCTGTGCGTTGGGCGACGATAACTGATATAGGCCAGGGCGTGATTCCTTCCTAACCGCTCCGGTATTGTCCGGGGTAGCCCGTTGATCGCTGAACAGAAGTCTCGTAGCCTCATTTAGCAGGAGCAGTTCGCTGGTCGGCCATCACCACGCGCCCCTCGCCGACTGAGAGGATGCTATCCGCCAACTCCCAGACAAGTGCTGTATGGCAGATGAAGATCATTTGGTGGAATCCGCCAAGATCCATGGCACGGCGCAGCATGCGCACATACTCCTTACCATTCGCAGCGTCGAGAGCTCCTACCGTTTCGTCCCGGAACAGCGTTTCGTAACGGATGCCTTCGCCCTGCCGCATGTTGCAGATGGCGATGCCCAGGTTGACGGCTTCGTTGACCAGAACGAACTGCCCGCCCGAGAGTTCATCCACGAGGCATGTGCGGTCCAGATTCTTGTTGCGGACCTCGACATCAAAATCATCTACCATCCCCCGCCCATCTGCTTTGGGCCGTTGTGTTCTGAAGCGGATCTCGAACTTATTGTCGAAGCACCCCTCAAGTAAAGAATTCACCAAGATTGAGACTTGAGGTCCAGCAGCCTGGATCTCGCAGAGTTGGATCTCGTCTGGACCGAAGACCCTGGCAAGGTAGTTGTAGTCTTCCTGTTCAGTCCTTGCCACCCCCAGTTCGGCCTCGATCTGGGCCAGGCGATTCCGTGCGGCCTCCAGTTGCTCCTGACGTTGCTTGATTTGTGCTTGGTGCGCAATGAGGCTGTCCCGCCCACGCCGGCAGGAGACAATGAGACGGTCTGCGTTTTCAATATCCCGCCGTGAACCATGCATCTTCGCGTCGAGGTCAGGGAATGCACAGAGCGCAGATTCCTTCCTCGATAGTTCCTCGCCAACTTCCTTGCGGGCCTGAGCCAAGCGTTCCAAGGCCTTGAGCCGTTCGTCTCTCCGCGCCTCGACGGCTCGCAATTCCTCGTAACGCTGCCGCTCCTGATCAACTTTCCTGCGGTCCCGCTCGCAGCCTTCGAGTGTCCGAGTGAGCTCGGACGAGGGCGCGGCAATCTGAACCAGGGCACCGCGCTGAACCTCGACTTCAATTGAGAGTGTCGCAACCTCTCCCTCCAGCGCCGGCAACTTCTGACCTGCCTCAACGGCGCGTCGAATCTTCGGGCACGAGCCGTACACCCCCTCGCCCCGGCAGGGCACAACCGTGAGCTCTTCACGCTCCACCCGCACACGCTCAAGCTCAACCAAGTTGGTTCTTAGCTCAGCATCCAGAGATTGGATGTTACGCTCGGTCTCCCGATTGGATGTCTCTTGACCCTGTACCTCACGGATCTGTCGATGAAGTTCTTCGATGCGAGTAGCAAGTGTCGCGCCTCGTTCCGTCAAATCGGCGAGGTCCTTCTTTCCCGTCAGAAGGTTCTCATCCCTCCCTATCTGGCGTTTGGTCTCTGTGACCTCGGAGTCGGCCTTGCGCAGACGCTGTCTTAGAGTCTCCACCTCGACCAGGAGCGGCTTCCGACTGGCCTCCGCTGCCTGAAGCTCCAGCAGCCGTTGTTGTGCTATACGCTTCTCGGCCTCCAGGGTCTCAAGACGGAGTGACACCTCTCGAAGCTGGGCCTCAACTTCCGAGGGATCTTCAACCCCGGCCTCCACCAGCTCCTTCAGGCTTTTCGCCTGCCCTTCCAGGCCAAGCGTGCCCCTGGCCACTTCCTCGCCTTTCTCTTTGGCCTCAGCCGCAATCAGTCTCAACCTGTCCAGCCCAAGCAGCTCTCGTATGAAAAGTTCCTTCCGCTCGCTCCTTTCCAGTGAGAGAAAGTTCCCCGTGCGCTTCTGGCTGGAGAAGATGCTGCTGAGGAAGAAGTCGGGCGTGCCGGCGCATTTGCGGATAAACTCCTCGAAGGGCTCCTTCTTGCCGTTGGTAAGCGGTTTCCCATCCCCATCGAAGACGTAGCTTTCCATTTGGCGGGATTTGGGATCGATCTTGAGGAGCGACCGGTAGCGGGCGCCATTGATGCTGAAGGTGAGGTCGACTTCCGGCTGGGGATGGGTGGCGAAGTCATAAAGCGAGCGCTTCTGGCCAGGCAACTGGCGGAACAGAGCCGCGAACACCGATCCAATCAGTGTGGACTTGCCGGCTCCGTTCTCGCCCACGATGGCGATTAGCCCCTCACCCAGGCTATCGAAGTCGACGCAGACTTCATTTGGGAAGGCCTCAGTGATTCCTCGGAGCCGTAGGTTATGCAGGCGCATGGGGTGCCTCCTAGGGGGTAGTCAACGTTACGGTGGGATTATATAAGGATGGGTGTTCAGGGTCCTTGGCTGGAAAGAACTGCTTTCTCAACTTCCGCCAGCTTGGCCAGCAACCGCTCCTGGCGGTCGGCAGGTGGGGCGCCTTTCATTGCCCAGTAGGCACGTAGCTTTTCTTCGGCCGTGCGAGCGGCGGCGATCGGAGCAGGCTCTGCCGGAAGCTCCGCATCGTGCTCGATCTTCACCTTCAGTTCGGCGGGGTTGGCAGCCAATAGCTTCTCCCGGAGATTCTCCTGCTGGTCGCGGCTTAGCAAGTGGTCAGGTCCGTCGGAGACCGTCACCACAACTTTCACCCGAGAGTCTTTCAAGGTGAGTGGATCCAAGTTGTCAGGTAGGCGCAGCTCGCCATTTTCGTAGACAGCGTGAAGCTCGACCATTCGGCGGGTGGGCGACATCCTGAATTCAACTTCCAGGTCCGACACGTCCGGACGAATATCGGGAACGTGCAGCGTCACTAGGTGGTAGCCTTTGTCTTCAACCTCGCTGTAATCGCAGCGGGAAAGAGATCCTGCATACCAAACACGTGGGGCGAGCTGTTGTCGCATATGAATGTGGCTGAGCCCGACATATTGGGCTTTCAAGCTGCGTAGCGGATCAAGAGGATACTCTGCGCATCGCCCGACCAGGGGCTGACCGCTGCTCACCCTGGCACCGGCCACTCCGAAATGCCCAAAGAACAGCTTGTCGCATCCAGGCCGCTGCTCAAATCGCTGGTTGAATTCATCCAGTTGCTGGGCGAAAGCCTCACCCAGACTGTGTTCGTTGCCAGCCATCTCAACTTTGTGGGGATACGGGAAGACTGCGACGGCAGCGCCACCCAGCTCAATGAACTCCGGCTCAGTGCAAAGATAGATGGGGTGGACGGCCTTGGCCCGTGCCAGAACGTGTAAGTCTCCATCGAGTTCCTTGCCATGGTTACCCGCCACAAGGATGACCGGGGCGTGGTTGCCCATCTGAATGAGCGTGTCGACCCAGAGGTTTCGCTCTTTGATGGTTTGCTTGTAGGTCGTCAGGTCACCATCGACAACGAAGAGGTTTGTATCGGCGTGGATTGAGTCCTCGACGAACCATTCCAGACACCGTGCAGTGTCCCCGAAGTATCGATCTTCCTCGATATGTATATCTCCGCAGTGCGAGATTTTCATCCTCATCCACCTCCTTCTAAGGAACATTTCGCGGGGCCGACTCTAGTGAATAAGAATCACTCCCAGCAAGAGGACGACGGCCACGATGATGTGGGCGAGAGCCAGTAGTAGGGACACAGAAAACATCCGATGGGCGGAAAAGAGATTGAGACCGACGAACAGCAAAAGAACAAGCCGGATCAACCCAAGGTGATCCTGAAGCCACTTCTTAAAGGAATTCATGAGAGTCCTTTGGCACACTTCGGAGTGGTGGGATTGATAGAGGAGGGAAACTTGCCAGATCTATCGAGGAGAGCGATTCATCGGATACCCATCAACTGGCCCACCGGTTGGGCTAGATTCCGGCGTGGAAGGGCGTTTTTCATTGTGCGCCGGGATTAAACCGGCATGTTGGTGTGTCCAGCAAAGGCTGGCGTATTCAGTGGGAAGCAGCCCCACCAGGGCAATAGTCAGAAACCCTGTAGCTTGGATAGTCAGGAGGAAGGAAACTGAATCCCGAAAGCCTATCGACGAAGCCATCGAAGGATGGTGAGCGAGTCATCGGGCCGTAATGAATCAACGCACACGTAGCCTCGAAACGGAATCCCAGAGGCCGAGCCTTTCTTCATGGGGCGAAGGCAGCATGGATGGTCGCAGACTGACTGAAGCGGCAAGACCACTCTGGCGGGGTTACAGCGACAGCACGATGGCAAGGATGCGCTAAGCAACTGGAGAAGCCCTCCTCGCCCCGTCGCGAAATCGGCGGAGCAGGGAACCGTATAACCGGCAAAACCGGGAAAACGGGGAACGGCGAGAGGGTGGCGGAGGGGTCCGTAATAGCGGAGAAGCAGAGTAATGTCTGTGGAGCGAAGGGGCCCTGCTGTTTGTAGCGGCTCTAACAATACGGGAGGCAAGGGCGAAATGACAAAAGCGCCCATCAGTTTGCAGGACCTGAGAAGGAGCCTATACGTCAAGGCGAAGGCTGAGCCGACTTGGCGTTTCTGGGGGTTGTACGTCCATATTTGCAAGATGGAGACGCTTTACGAAGCCTACCAGATGGCGAAAGAAAACGACGGGGCACCGGGAATAGACGGGGTCACGTTCGAGACCATTGAGGAAAGCGGAGTGGAGTGTTTTCTGAGGCAGATCAGGGATGAACTACTGACAAACACGTATCGGCCCATGCGGGCACGGAAGAAGGAAATTCCAAAGGACGGGGGAAAGGTCCGCGTTCTTGCGATTCCGACGATCCGCGATCGTGTGGTCCAGGGGGCGGTCAAGCTCATAGTGGAGCCGATCTTCGAAGCTGATTTCCAACCGGGGCCGTATGGATACCGGCCTAAACGGACAGCGCATCAAGCGGTGCACCGGGTAGCCCAAGCAATCGTTGAAGAGAAGACTCGAATCGTCGATATCGACCTCCGCGCCTACTTCGATAACGTTCAGCATTTTCTGCTGTTAGAGAAGGCGGCCCGGCGGGTACAGGATGATGCGGTCATGCACTTGCTCGAGATGATGTTGAAAGCGACTGGGGAGAAGGGAGTTCCGCAAGGCGGGGTGATTTCGCCGTTACTCAGTAACCTCTACCTCACCGAGGTGGATCGGATGCTGGAACGGGCGATTGCTACCACGCGGCGCGGCCAATACACCCACGTCCAATACGCACGTTTTGCGGACGATCTGGTGATATTGATTGACTCTCATCCGCGACATGACTGGCTGGTGAAAGCGGTAGACAGGCGGCTACGGGAGGAATTGGGCAAACTCCGAGTTGAGATCAATGAAGAGAAAAGCCGGATGGTGGATTTATCCAAGGGAGAGAAGTCTTCTTTTCTGGGTTTTGAGTTCCGTCGCATTCTGAGCCGTAATCAGAAGTGGCGGCCGCATTTCGCGCCCAAGCTCAAGAAACGGAAAGCGTTGTTTGCGAAGCTCAGGGGGATCTTCCGACGGTATGCCAGCCAACCCATAGGCAGGGTGATCGAACTGATCAACCCGATCTTACGGGGTTGGGTGAACTACTTCGCAGTGGGGCACTCGAGCCGGTGCTTTTCGATGGTCAAAGGCTGGGTGGAAAAGAAGGCTCGGCGGCACCTGATGCGTGTCCGGAAGCGCAGAGGCTTCGGCTGGAAGAGGTGGAGTAGTGAGTGGCTATACGGGACACTCGGGTTATTCAACGAATATCGGGTGTTGCGAGTGGCGCCGCCAGCGAAAGCCCTTGCAGGCTGAAGCAGCCGCATAATCTTGACGAGAAGCAAGCAGGAAAGCCCAGTGCGGGAAATCCGCCTGCTGGGTTTGATGAGGCGGGGGCTGGAAACGGGTTTACGGTTCGGCTAGTGAGGCACTCCCAGAGGAAACGGGGAGCAACGGATAGGCTAAACCTACGGAACGCCGCGCCAGTCCTCGACCCTACTTTGGAATGCAAGAGTCCTACAAGGAAGGAGAAAGCGAATCCATCTTGGCCCCGAGTCTTACGGACGGCGTCGCGAGGCGTCGACCGAAGCGTAGACAGGGGGGAGCAGCCGACAAGGCTGCGAATCTTGCGGGGTGAAAGTCCTCACACCGTCAATTGCCTGTATTCGGTCGGTTAGCATATCCGGTGCGTGCAAAGGCAACGAAGCGCGCGATGCCCGGACGTAAAAGTCTCAGCTGCCCTGAGGTAGTATGCGCAGCGGTAGGAGCGATCTGGGAGACGAGCAAACTCGGAGGCCTGAACATTAAGAAATGTCTGCAGCGTAGAAAAACGCTCCGCGGAAAAATCGTGTTCGCGGGTGAAGCGGGAAGCCGACCCACACCTCTGTTGGGGAAGGCCGATGACATCGGGGAAGAAACAGGCAAGCGCAGCCGGTGGGACCGCCGTGGCAAGGGACCAGACAACCGAGGAAAGATTCGCAGAGATAGCGACCAAGGCTGATCGACGTCCCTCTCATTTTCGCCAGTCAGAACCGCTTCCGAAGCTGCACGATAGCATTTTAGTAAGGAGACCCCCGCCGGCCACAGCTTGCTCGACTCTCAGGTCGGGAACAATCCGAGCTGATCCGATGCTGCGACGGGACCCGACGGCCTAGGTGCAGCCTTGCGCCGCTGTACCGCCTCGTGCGACATACCGAACATCAGGAGTTGCGTCACAACTGCCGGGATCGGTGCTACTGGTAGAGTGACGACCTCCGGCAGGTCCGGAACAGGATGGTCAGCTTCGATTTCCGGCTCGCGGGCCTCCACCGGCCGCGCTCCGAACACTTCCGCTTGCTTTTCTACGAGCCTTTTCCAAACGGCGTCGGCTGATTCTCCGATCCCTTTCTCCGTTACCAGTTCGCGCGCCATTGCCATCAGGATGTCGTCGCCTTCGTCAATCGCCTGAAGGCCGTCGCTCGCGAATTTCCCTTCCATTGCCAGCGAAACCAGGAGCTTTTTGCCCATCAACCGGAGGCACGTCTCCTGCATTGTCCCGCTGTAGAAGAAGAATTTAACGTTCACATTGTTCTGTTGCCCGATCCTCCACGACCGCCGGCTGGCCTGTCGCAGGGTGTAAATGGAATAGCCAGTCTCGTAGAAGAAAATGTCAGGGAAGGCCCAGAGGTCTAGCCCCGTCTGGACCAAACGGGGGTGCCCAATGACGACCTGGACGCCGGCTTGCAATTGCCGTTCGTACCAGGATTCCCGCAGCTCCGGGGCAACTTCCGTGGTTAGTACAGCGACGCGGATGCCTTCTTTTGTGAGGATGCTCTCCAGCCGGCGCGTCACGTCCCTTTTCTGGGTATAGACCGCGAAGACCTGTACCTTTCTTCCGCGCTCAAGAGAAGATTTGATTTCTTCAACCAGCCGCCGTTCCTTGGCGTAGACAAGGTTCTGATCCAGGTCTCGAGACGCTGCGATCAGGAACGGTTCGCGACGTTGGGTTTCGGGGTTGAACTCTCGCCCTATCAAATCCCCGAAACCGAAGGGCCGGTCGGGGTAAGCAAGGAGAGCATTCAACGCCACGCTGATCACTGAATGGTTACCTCGACGCTCGCGGAGTGCTTTCTTGATGTCTTCTTCCAAGTCCTCGTACGCCTTCTTCAGCGGTTCATCCATCTCGATACTGACAACTTCCTCTCGGTAAGGAGGGAGAGCGTCGGAGATGTCTTCCAGAGACACGAAGGCGCCAAGACTCATCAGGAAGCGACCAAACAGCAACGGTGATGCTCCCGGCCGATGGCGGGATCGGGTTGTGACCCGAGCTTCAGAACAGGCGTTATCAGCCGGCTCGATTACTGTGATCTTCTCCAGTAGGCCATACGTCTCGGAGAAGGCCCGAACACCTGCTTCCCCATGCTCGAAACCCTCTTCCAGCATCCTGGAAGGTTCCAGACGAAACAGGATGTTGAACAAGTCCAGTGCGTAGCCGCCCAGCAGTGTGCCGGTGAGTACTGCGATGTGGCGGGCACAGGAGGCGAGCGTCCCAAGGGCGTTGCCCTGGGCCGTGTCTCCTCCCTTCAACTCGTGCACCTCATCGGCAATCGCATAGTCAAAAAAGTTGTCCATGTAGAGGCCAGTCACGTAATACCTGTGGGGCGGTGGAAGTCACTGTTTGGTACAAATGGCATCCACTCTTTGGCCGCACGCTTCGAGTTATACGCCGAATGGGCCGCGCAAGGA
>Ga0326727_10015417_pt1 | contig 16402 bp, 11 predicted proteins | sample MB2enrmetagenome_FD_207643 | JGI IMG/M metagenome (GOLD analysis project Ga0326727, IMG submission 207643) | Lab enriched peat soil microbial communities from McLean, Ithaca, NY, United States - MB29MY | ecosystem: Environmental > Terrestrial > Soil > Wetlands > Peat | place: USA: New York...
CCTGCAACAGCGGATCGACTTTCACCAGAAAGCTCTCCGGCGGAAGGCCTCCCAGTTCGCGGTTCCACATCCACTTGTGTCCCATGGCGCAAACGCTGCGCTTCACTTTCTTGGGATCGGTGATGCCACAGAGCGTCGCCGCCACCATGTCACAGTGCTCGAAGGCGGAGACGAACTCAGCTCGCTTTTCCGGGTTGTGGCGCAGCCAGTGCAGAAGCTTCGAAAAACCCCACTCCGACGAGTACACGCCGCCGCACCATTGAATGGCTTCGAGTCCCTCGCGCCGCGCCGCTCCAGTGATCTCCGCCGCCTCGCCTTTGGCACGGTGATCGCACCAGAGGTAGTACTCTCCCAGCGGTTGCATGTTTTTGCCGACGGGAATGACCGACGAACCGGTAGTATCGAGCGCAATCGCTTGCACTTGATCGCCGGAGATGCCCGCCTTGCTCACAGCTTCGCGCGTGGCCGCCGCCAGAGCGCGCATGTGATCGTGGTGCGATTGCGTGGCATACTCCGGGTCTTCACGCTTGCGGTGCAGCGGATATTCTTCCACGGCAGACGCCAGCAGGCCGCGTTCGCTATCTACGAGAGAGACGCGCACGCTAAGAGTTCCAAAATCTACTCCCGCGACGATGGCCATCAGCAGGCCCCGTGGTCGCGCCCGTGCCAATACATGTTCCAGCCCAGGTAGCGGGTTGTAGCCTCATGCACCGCCGAGGCGACGGTCGAAAGATTGGCCGCAACGTGGTGCTCGAAGCCGTTCTCGCAAATGTAGCGCAGCAACTTCTGCAGGTGCGCGATTTCGACCACTCCCGCGCCGCCGAAGGTGTTGAGCGGATCGTCGGTAAAGCGCCCTTCGCCCACGTACCCGCGCATCTTGCCTGACGTGTCGTCGGTTGAGAAGCGCGCGAAGCTCATCTTCTCCGGCTTGATCACCCCAACGCAGGTGCCGAAGGTGTTCTCCTTGCCAACCGTGCCGGCAATGATTGCCTGATAGTCCATCTTTACCGAGCGGAAGAAATGCTTGGGCAAGTTCGAGCAGTGAAAGCAGACCGCCTTGTTCGGGTCCGATCCATAGTTGTTATTCCAATCGAGAAGAGCCGACGGAGTTCCCGAAGCAAGCCGCATAGCATGCATTCCCAGCACGCCGCAAATATCCACTTCGCAAGCGCTCGACAGCAGTTCGTTACTCATCATGCTCATGATGGTGCAGGGAACGATGCCCAGGTTTTCTTCAATCGAAGTCCAGCACTGGACCGCGCTGACCGTAACCTCGGTCGCCGCCATCCACTGATCGACCACCGCTCCCAGTTTTGCCATCTTCAGCAAGGCCGCAGCCGGCACGTTGCTCGACTCCACGTACTCTTTGATGGCGGCCAACTTGGCCTGCGCGTGGTCGTCATTGTCTTTCATGCGCTCGATCCGGCCCAGCACTTCAGAAAGATCGAGCGTCTCGATGGAGATGCCCTGCGATTCCAGTATCTTCTCGCTGTAACGCACCGTATTGAACGCGGTTGGACGCGCGCCGATCGAGCCGACTCGCAGATTGCGAAATCCTCTTACCACCCGGCAGACCGCCGCAAACCACTCGAGATCTTGGGCAAACTCGGGTGAGTCGGGACTTTCCGTGTGCAACGTAGTAATGGAATAGGGAATGCCGTACTGCCGAAGATTGTTGCAAGCCGACATCTTTCCGCAGAAGCTATCGCGGCGGAAAGCGATGGCCATTTTCTCGGAATCGTCCGGCGTCGCCTGAATGAGCACCGGAACGCGGAGATCCGCCAGACGCAAGGCATCGGCGATTGCCCGTTCATCTCCGAAGTTCGGCAGGGTTACGATGATGCCGTCGATCCGCTCGCGATTGCGTTTGAATAGCTCGGCGCAGCGCCGCGATTCTTCCCGCGTCTCCACTGCCCCGTATCTGCTTTCTTCCGGAGTGAGCGCCACGGCCTCCATATTGGCCGCTTCCAGCACACGCAGAATTTCTTCCCGTCCGCTCTTGGCTAAGTGGCCGGGGAAAAACCCCCGGTTGCCAACAATAACCCCCATTACCATCTTTTTATGATTGACCGGCATATTACTCCTCTCCCGCACCTACGACTTACGCTTCGGCGCGAATCGAAAACAATAGATAAGTCCGAACAGCAGCAACAGCGCTCCCCACCACACGTTGGCGTGCAGGTGGTAAAGGGCTACGCCAGGATTTTCTGGAGGATTTATCAGTTGGTTAATTCCGGCCGCGAGAATCAGTGCCCCATTCACGGCCAGTGAAATACCGATAAAGAACCAGATCGAAATCATTGCAGCGTGCCTCCGTTGACCAAAGAATCGTCTACCAGAAAATAATGTTCAGCGCGACGAAAACCAAACTAACCACTCCCGCCCAGAAAATGGGCCTCTGATACAAGGGCAGCTTCCCTACGCTCGGAACCTTCGTCAGCCCATATACCAGCCCAGTCAACTGGCTCTCCGGTATTGGTTTCGTCGCCAGACTCACCACTACGGTTACGACGACGCAAGTTATAAAAGACCAGAGCGCCTGATACATATCCTGAGCAAGGCCTTTGGCGTGGGGCGACAACGCCACATAACGCAGCGCCGAAGGATCGAGTTTCACCCAAATCCACATGCTGACCGAACAAAGCGTCCCGCACAGCAATCCCCAGAAGCCGCCTGGGCCGGTCGTTCGCTTCCAGAGCATCCCAAGCACGACCGTGCCAAATAGTGGAGCAATAAAGAAGCTAAATAGCGCCTGCACGTAATCCATGATGCTGGCAAACTGCATCACCAGATACGCCGTACCTACGCTGATCAGCACGCCGATCACCGTGGTCCAGCGTCCCATGTTCACGTAATGATGGTCGCTGCCTTTGCGATTGATAAACGGCCGGTAGATGTCATAGGTCCACACCGTGGTGAAGGCGCTCACATTCCCCGCCATGCCTGACATGAAGCCCGCGATCAGCGCCGTAACTCCCAGACCGAGCAGCCCGGGGCCGCAATAGCGGGCGAGCATGAGCGGAAGAACATCGTTATAGCTATGGCCCCCAGTTATTCTGGCCACCGATTCCGGAACCAGTTTCACCGGCAGCACCGCCAAGCCGATCAATCCCGGAAGGATCACGATGAACGGAACCGCCATCTTGAATGCGGCGCCGATAATCGGCGCTATTTCCGCGCTCCGAAGGTCTTTTGCGGCCAAAACGCGCTGTACCACCAGGAAGTCCGTAGTCCAGTAGCCCGTCGAGATCACCATCGCCAGCCCAAACACAATCCCCGTCCAATGAATTCCCATGGGATTGTTGGTGAATGAGCCCAAACCCGACCAGAGATGAACGTACTGCGTCGATGCTCGCTCGGCAATCTGCAATTTGAGGTTAGTCCATCCGCCGGCTTCCACCAATCCTAGAATCGGAATCAGCAGCGCACCCGCCCAGATAAGAAAGAACTGCAGCACTTCATTAAAGATCGCCGAGCGCAACCCGCCCAGCGTTACATAAATCGCGACCGTCAGAGACGAGACCCAGATACTGAAATTAATGTCCCATCCGAGCACGATCTGCATGACCTTGGCCATGGCAAACATGTTGACGCCGCTCATGAGCACGGTCATGAAAGCGAACGAGACCGCCGACAGGGCGCGGCTCGGCTCTCCGTAACGCAGTTGCAAATATCCCGGCACCGAATGCGTCTTGGAAATGTAATAGAACGGCATCATGACCAGCGCCAGGAACAGCATCGCCGGGATGGCGCCGATCCAATACCAGTGCGTCGCCAGAATGCCGTATTGGTAGGCAGAACCCGCCCATCCCATCAGTTCGAGCGCGCCGAGATTGGCCGAGAGGAAGCTGAGACCGGCCACCCACGCCGTCATCTCCCGTCCCGCCATGAAGAAATCTTCGCCGGTGTTGGCTCGCCCTTTTAAGTACCAGCCGATGGAGAGCACCAGGGCAAAGTAAAAAATTACAATGACAACATCGATGGGGGAAAGATGTACCAGCCGAGTTGGTACCGCGGCCGCTAGCAGTGGCGTCATCGCTTGTCCTTATCCTTAAGTTAGGTATCCTTGGGCTGCCCGTAATATGCGTTCTTGCCGTGCTTTCTCAGGTAATGCTTGTCGTGCAGTGCGCTTCCAATCGGTTGCGCCGCGGCATTGATTCCGAGCGTGAAATAGGCCATCCGCGCGATCGCCTCCAGAATGACCGCGTTATGCGCCGCTGCTCCCGCGTCCTCTCCCCAGGCGAAAGGCCCATGGTTAGCCACCAGCACGCCCGGCGTCGCCGACGGATTTGTTTGCTGCAAGCTCCGAACGATGACGTAGCCGGTGTTTTTTTCGTAGTCTTCCGCAATCTCTTCATCGGTCATCGTGGACGTTACCGGTATTGGACCATGGAAATAGTCCGCGTGTGTAGTGCCGAAGCATGGGATGGGCCTGCGCGCCTGGGCCCAGGCGGTGGCATATTCAGAGTGAGTATGGGCGACACCGCCAATTTCCGCAAACTGGTTATACAACACCAGATGGGTAGGAAGATCAGAGGAAGGCCTCAAATCGCCCTCCACGACGTTGCCGAGCAGATCGGTGACGACCAGATGCTCGGGCCTCATATCTTTATAAGGAACGCCGCTGGGCTTGATCACCACCAGTCCCTCTTCCCGAGAGATTCCGCTGGCATTGCCGAAGGTGTACAGAACCAAGCTTCTTCGTACGAGTTCCAGGTTGGCGTCCAGGACTTGTTCCCGCAACCGCTGCAGCATCGCTTGTCTATCGCCTCCTGATCTAAGCAGCCGGTAGTAATCGTTTACCCAAAATGTTTAGTCTATTCCTGTGTTGCTTGTCAGTTGTCACTTTTTCACTGCCAGGCAATTCTACCAAGTACGTCAACCGATTCGACGGCTCAATGGAATTGACTGGAGAAGAATCAGCTGCAAACTCGGAGGGGACGCAGACTCGTTCTCGACGGATCGGGAAGGACGGTGGCGAACGAAGGCGCTCCCGGACGTAAAAATTCCTTCAATAAGTGTTTTTCGGACCTCCGGCTAGGCCTCGCGGACGCCAATTCCCGTAAACGTTATCTCACGACACGGAAATGTAAAGTCCCCACACCCGAGTAAGTGTGCTGCAGCGTCTTGCTTAGAGCAGGGTTGTACGCCGGGGTTCGGATGGTTGCGCCGGGTGTGCCGAGGTGCTAGGCTGTACGCGAATAAAAGGCGAATACACTCCCGGAGCATCGTATGTCGCAGTCCCAGCAGGCCCTAGCCCCACGATCCAGCACGACGCTCGATATCGTTCACCAGATTCTGGGAACACTGGCGGCACGCTACCGCACCGACGAAGTGCTAACTTCGGTGCGGCAAATCGCGGCGCGCGAAGCGAAGTTTCGTCCCATGCCGGACTGGGTGAGAAGTGAACTGTCCAAGGCGTACCGCGCCAAAGGGATCGAAGAACTGTACTCCCACCAGGGCGCCACAGCCGAGCTAGTCCACAGCGGCAGGAACGTTGTCGTGGTCACGCCAACGGCGTCGGGCAAAACACTCTGCTACAACCTCCCTGTATTGAATGCGGTGCTGGAGAATCCCGATACCCGCGCGCTGTATTTGTTTCCGACTAAAGCGCTGGCCCAGGATCAACTCGCCGAATTGCACGACCTGGCCAAACGACTCGACGATTGCTTTGGAGTGTTTACCTACGATGGCGACACACCGAACGACGCGCGCAAGGCGATCCGAGAACGCGGGCATGTTGTCCTGACGAACCCGGACATGTTGCACACCGGAATCCTGCCGCACCACACCAAGTGGATGCGGCTGTTCGAGAACCTGGGTTATATCGTGCTGGATGAATTGCACACCTATCGCGGGGTGTTCGGAAGCCATTTGGCGAATGTGCTGCGGCGATTGCGACGCGTCGCGCAGTTCTACGGTTCGAATCCGCAGTTCATCTGCTGTTCCGCCACAATTGCAAATCCCGGCGAATTGGCCTCGCAACTCATCGAGAACGAAGTCGAGGTTGTCGAGGAGAATGGCGCGCCCGCCGGAGAGAAGCTTTTCGTTTTCTACAATCCGCCGATGGTCAACCGAAACCTCGGCATTCGGCGCAGCTATATCAATGAAGCCACGCGTGTAGCCAAAGAACTACTCGCACGCAAGTTGCAGACGATTGTTTTCGCTAACAGCCGGTTGCATACCGAGGTCCTGCTGACTTATTTGCAGCAGGCGAACCCGCCGAAGCCTGGCCATGCGGAGCCGGTTCGCGGCTATCGCGGAGGTTACTTGCCCGGCGAACGGCGCGAGATTGAACGGGGGTTGCGCGAGGGCCGGATTCGCGGAGTAGTAACCACGAATGCGCTTGAATTGGGGATCGATATCGGGTCGCTCGACGCTTGTGTGATGGCGGGTTACGCGGGCTCAATCGCTTCCACTTGGCAGCGCGCCGGACGTGCTGGGCGGCGCAGCGGAACCTCCTGCGCGGTATTCGTTGCGTCTTCGGCTCCGCTCGATCAATTCATCGTGCAGCATCCCGACTACTTTTTCGGCAGTTCGCCCGAGCACGCGCACATTCAGCCCGACAACCTTGAGATTCTCGTGAACCATTTGAAGTGTGCAGCGTTCGAACTGCCGCTGTCACCGGATGAGCGATTCGGCAACGTGGAGTTGCCCGAACTCTGCGAGCGGCTTGCTGAAGCAGGGTTCCTGCAGCGTAGCGGAGGCAACTGGCACTGGGTCCATGAGGGCTATCCGGCGGACACGATCAGCCTGCGATCGGTAACGTCCGACAATTTCGTCATCATCGACATTACTGGAGACGAGGACGGAGAGCCGGAGGTGATCGGCGAGGTCGACTTTTCGTCGGCTCTGACCACCGTTCATCCGAAGGCGATCTACCTCCATCAAGGGCAGCAGTATCAGGTCGAGCGACTTGATTTCAGCCAGCGCAAGGCATACGTGAAACGGGTGAACGTGGACTACTTCACGGAGGCCATTCGTTACACGCAGGTGAGAGTGCTCGAAATCGCGGAAGAGCAGAGTATCCCCGGCCCGACACCACGCGCTCATGGCGACGTGCTCGTGCGATCGCAGGTGGTCGGCTTCAAGAAAATCAAATTCTTCACGAATGAAAACGTGGGCTCCGGCAAGCTCGAATTGCCGGAGAACGAGATGCACACCACCGCGTTTTGGGTGACGCTCGAACACGAACTGCTGGCAGGATTGCCTTTCACTCTTTCCGAGCGGCAGAGCGGCATCTTCGGACTGCTCTACGCCCTCGCGTCCATGGCGGCGCTGCTACTGATGTGCGACCGTCGCGACCTTAGCAGCGCAGTCGGCGAACGGCCGCCGAGTGCGGGCGCCGACACTGATATTGACTGGCAGGAGTTCGCGACCGCGACGGGTGACGAGAAGGAATTCTTCGATCCAAACCTGTATCTGTACGACACGTATCCAGGGGGGATTGGATTCAGCGAACCGCTCTACGCCATTTCTGACGTGCTCTTGACCCGCGCGCGCGAACTCATCGCGGCCTGTCCGTGTGACAACGGATGCCCGTCGTGTGTCGGCCCCGCCGGTGACAAGAGCGAGCGCTCCAAGGAATCAGCTCTCGCGATTCTCGAGCGGATGTGTTCCGGCTCTCCACCAGCAAGTTTGGATTGACGGAAATAACAATCGCGCAGTCACGGTAGTAGTAAGTAGGAAGGCATGAGTCTTACGACAGCAGATCGCTTTGCCCGGTTGAAGGCGCTGCAACGCCCACCGACCGCGCCCCTGCCCCTGGCCGGACGCGACGTCGTGCCGGTGCAGAATCCTGCCGCAGCGGAATTACTCGACAGAGCTTCGGGTGTTGCTGTCGGAGCGGAGAGGCTTGCGCTGATTCTCGGTGCCTCGGTGAAGCGGAACGGCCACGGCGAACATCTCTCACTGCACTGTTGGCATGGTGAACATGCCCCATGCGCTCCAAATGTTGCGGCACTGCGGTTGCTCGCACCGGATGCTCCGGAAGATGCCGCGGATGCCCAGAAGTGGCTTTTTCTTGACACGGAGACGACGGGACTCGCAGGCGGAACGGGAACGTATCCGTTTCTGGTCGGCCTGGCATGGTGGGAAGGCGGAGGCCTTGAGATCGAGCAGTTGTTCATGCGGGAGTACAGTGAAGAGCGTTCGCTGCTTGCGGCGCTGGCCGAACGCTTGGCGGAACGTCCGGTGCTGGTCACGTTCAACGGCAAATCGTTCGACTGGCCGCTGCTCGAAACACGCTATCGCATGACGCGAACGATTCCGCCAGTCCCGCGCGCGCACCTCGATTTCCTTCATCCGGCACGCAATCTCTGGCGCTTGCGCCTGGGCTCTGTACGATTGTCCGAACTCGAACATCACGTGCTGGGATGGGACCGCGGCGCAGATCTAGTCTCGGACCTGATTCCAAGAATCTATCTCGACTTTGTGCGCGGTGGGCACGCAGAGCCGCTGGTTCCCGTCTTCCAGCACAACCAGATGGATCTGCGCGGGCTTGCCGGACTCGCGGGGCGCATCCTGTCACTTCTCGGCGATGACGATGGAACCTGCCAGGATGGACTGGAGTTGTACGGCGTGTCTCGCATTTGCGAGCGGCGCGGTGAGGTAAAGCGTGCGCGCAAACTGTATGAACAGTCGATTGGCTCGGCACTGCCGATGGAAACCGATCGCGCTGCTCGCGTCGCGCTCGCAAGACTGGCCAAGCGCGACGGCGACCTCGCGCGCGCGCGCGAGCTCTGGGAAAGCGCGCTGGGAAACTCTCGCGAGGGCTACCAAGCTTACGAGCAGTTGGCCATCTTCTACGAGCACGAGGCCCGAGAGCCGCGACAGGCGTTTACGATCTCACGTGAGGCGCTCGCCCAACTTCATCGGGCAAACCAAGCAGGGATGATCGCGGCAGCCGCATATCGCAGAACCAAGGCGCGGTTTGAGCATCGGATTATGCGCCTCGAAGGCAAGACTGGCCGGACGCTGCTTGATCCATTTGACGCATAGCAATCTTGGGTAGTGGGCTAATTCAAAGTAGCCCACTACCCAATCTTGGCCATGAGGGCGTTCATCGAAATTCTGAGCTACAATGAGGCCGATCTTACTGCTACCCGGTCCGTTTTTGAATGTCTCCGCTCGAGAAAACTGATGATCGCCTCGGCGAATCCACAAGCAGCCCTTCTGCATCACGCAACCCGCGAGGTTCCACAATGAACGAAAAAGGTACGAGCGAACTAAGAGCAAATGAGTATGTCGATCCGGCGGATGTGCCCCAGAGGCGCTTGTACACTGGGGCTCGGATGCCCGGTATCGGTTTGGGGACATTTGGCAGCGACCATGTTTCGGCCGATGAGGTGGCGGACGCGGTAAAAGACGCTGCGGTGGTCGGCTATCGGCATTTCGACTGCGCGTCCGTCTACGGTAACGAAGATCGCATTGGATACGCGCTTCGAGAGGTCATGCGCGCGGGCGTCGGGCGTGAGGAATTGTGGGTGACCTCGAAGCTCTGGAACGACAAACATGGTGAAAACGATGTGATTCCCTCCTGCCAGAAATCGCTCGCGGATCTCCAACTGGAATATCTGGATTTGTATCTGGTGCACTGGCCCTTTCCAAATTTTCATCCGCCCGGCTGCGATGTGACCTCGCGCAGCGCAGATGCGCGGCCCTATATCCATGCGGACTACATGAAAACCTGGGGAAAAATGGAAGAACTGGTGGACCGCGGACTGGTTCGTCATATTGGCACCTCAAACATGACCATCCCGAAGTTGAAGCTGCTCCTCCGCGACGCGCGGATCAAGCCCGCGGTGAATGAGATGGAACTGCATCCCTATTTCCAGCAGCCGGAGCTATTCGAATTTGTGCCGGCGAACGGTATGGTTCCCGTGGGTTACAGCCCGATCGGATCGCCGGGCCGCCCGGAGCGCGATCGTACGCCGGAAGACACGGCGCCGACCGAGGACCCAGTTATTGTAAGGATCGCCAATCGTCTTGGAGTGCATCCCGCCGTGGTTTGCATCAAGTGGGCGGTACAACGCGGACAGACGCCGATTCCATTTTCCAAAAACCGGCGCCACTACCTTGGCAATCTTCTGGGCGTTGTAAGTGAGCCTCTAACTCGAGATGAAATGGATGATATCACAAAGATCGACCGGAACTGCCGCTTGATCAAAGGACAGGTCTTTCTCTGGAAGGAAGGACAATCCTGGGAGGACCTCTGGGATGTGAACGGCGAGATCACCCCAGCCTGATTGCGTTTGCAGAAGCAACAACGCACCGGTTGGCCGCCGATTGGTGCTCGGGAGACAGGAGAAATGGATCAGACAATCGATCAGAGTAAGTATCAATCCATGCAAGCGGCGTTCCTGCCGGGCAACAGTACGGTTGAGCTTCGAACCTTGCCGGTGCCGAGTCCGGGACATGGCGAGGTTCTGCTGCGCGTTAAGGCTTCGACTATTTGCGGTTCCGATATCCGTTGCATCTATCACGAGCACCTGGGCAAAGGGCCGGAAGGATATCAGGGAGTTATTGCTGGACATGAACCGAGCGGCCAGATCGTGGAGGTCGGGCCGGGTTGCCGGCGCTTCCAAGTGGGCGATCGGGTCATTGTGTATCACATCTCCGGTTGTGGCGTTTGTAACGATTGCCGCCGGGGATACATGATTTCGTGCACCAGCGAAAAGTACCGGCGCGCGTATGGCTGGCAGCGCGACGGTGGCATGGCCGATTACATGCTGGCGGAGGAAAAAGATCTCATCGCTCTTCCCGAGCAACTCTCCTACGCCGATGGCGCGCAAGTCGCTTGCGGATTCGGGACGGTTTATGAGGGGATCGAGAAGATCGGAATCAGCGGGAATGATGCCGTGCTGATTACGGGGCTTGGCCCGGTTGGATTAGCGGCTGGCGCGTTGTGCCGCAAGCTGGGCGCGCAAATGATTATCGGCATCGATGTGGTGCTAGAGCGTCTGCAACTGGCGAAGGATCTGGGTCTGTGCGATGTCGTACTGAGTGCTGGGCCCGACAACGTCACCCAAGTGAGAGACCTGACCGACGGCTTCGGAGTCGAACGCGCACTGGACTGTTCCGCTCATGCCACGGCTCGGGCCACGGCGATCCGCGCCACGCGCAAGTGGGGCAAGATTGTTTTCATCGGGGAAGGCGGAACGGTCGAATTCAACCCGTCCCCGGACATCATTCACGATCAGAAGACGATTTATGGCTCATGGGTAACATCGACCTGGTTGATGGAGGAAGTGGTGGAGCGACTGGTACGCTGGAACCTGCATCCCGCGGACATCATTACGCACCGCTTTGCGCTTGCGGACGTGGCGGACGCGTATGCGCTTATGGCTTCTGGTAAATGTGGCAAAGTTGCGGTCTGCTTCGACGAAGAGTTGCCCGCGAAATGAACTTAGCCGATGAACTCGTCTGACGAGGAGACCGAATGGTAATGAAGAGCGCAGCCGAGGACGCCGGCGCAAGTCTTCGGACGTCCTCTCTTTTGGATTGGGAGCACATCTTACACGAGCGACTGCCGCATTACGGGCACCGTAACTGGCTCGTGGTTGCCGATTCGGCGTATCCGGCACAATCTCGGGACGGAATCGAAACCATTGTAGCCAGGGCGGAACAGACGGTGGTCGTGAAGAAGGTACTCGGAATGATTCGCGCATCCGGGCACGTTAAACCGATCGTTTACACCGACCAGGAATTGAAGTTTGTTCCCGAGCAGGATGCGCCCGGGATCAGTGCTTATCGAGAGCGGCTTGCCAGTCTACTGGACGGTTTCGAAGTCAGTGTTCTTCCCCACGAGGAGATCATCGCGAAGCTCGACCGCGCCGGTCAGACTTTTCGTGTACTCGTCGTCAAGACCAATATGAAGATTCCATACTCTTCCGTTTTTTTCGAACTGGATTGCGCCTACTGGAATGCTGATGCCGAAGGCCGGCTGCGTTTGGCGAGGAAGCACGAACCTCGAAAGACGAGCGGTGTCGGATCGAGAAGACGATGATCCGTTTGGATTGAGATAGAACCTAACTGCCGGACAGGTCCGACCAAAAGGGGCGCTTTACGATGGGTGTTTCGAATGCTGTAGGTCTAACCACAATTGCAGCCAAGCCGAAACCGAGCCCGCTCTTTCCGGCCGGGAACCTGGTGCCGTTCATATTGGTTACGGCGCTGTTTTTTCTGTGGGGCATCCCCAACAACCTGAATGATGTGCTGATCAGGCAGTTCATGAAGTCGTTTGCCATTTCGCGCTTTGAGGCGGGACTCGTGCAATCGGCTTTCTACATGGGCTATTTTCTATTGGCGATGCCCGCCGCTCTGCTCATGCGCAAGCTCGGTTACAAGGCGGGATTTGTGATCGGGTTACTTCTGTTTGGTCTGGGAACGTTTCTGTTCTGGCCGGCGGCAATGGTGGGAAGATACGGATTTTTCCTCTTCGCCCTCTTCGTGATTGCAAGCGGGTTGTCTTTCCTGGAAACTGCTTCGAATCCTTTTATTGCGCAGTTGGGCGATCCGGAGAGTTCAGAAAGACGATTGAATTTTTCGCAAGCGTTCAATCCGCTGGGTTCCATATGCGGAGTGCTCGTGGGCACGGTGTTCATCTTTTCCGGTGTGGAACTGGGTCCGCAGCAGATTGACTCTATGAAAGCGCAGCACCTGTATGACGCGTACCTGCGCTCGGAAACTCTGCGCGTGGTGAAGCCCTATCTTGTGCTGGGAGCGATTGCGGTGTTCTGGGCGCTGTTGATCTGGCGAACCAAGTTCCCCAGCATTCAAAGCGAGCACGAAGCGGGAGGCGACCATGGGCATTTCCGGGAGTTACTCCGATACCCGCACTTTCTGCTGGCAGTGGTGGCTCAGTTCATGTACGTTGGCGCGCAGGTGGGCACTTGGAGTTACTTCATCCAGTACGTTCAGGAATTCACGCACCAACCGGAGAAAGTGGCCGGCTATTTTCTAACCGGCACGCTGGCGGCCTTCGGAGTCGGCCGGTTCACCTCTGCTTACTTGATGCGTTTCATCGCTCCCAGCAAGCTCCTGGGAGCATACGCAATGGTGAACGTCTTATTGATTGGGTTCGGCGTCTTGCACCCGGGCTGGGCCGGATTGTGGGCCGTGTTTCTTACGAGCTTCTTTATGTCACTGATGTTTCCAACTATTTTCGCTCTCGGGTTGAAGAGACTTGGGCCCAACACAAAGATCGGTGGCTCGCTGATTGTGATGGCGATCGTCGGTGGAGCAGTGTTGACGCCGATCATGGGCCTGATTGCCGAGGCGTACCACAGCATTGCTCCAGCTTATCTGGTGCCGCTCGGGGCGTATATTGTCGTCGCGGGATATGCCTTTGCTGGGGCGAAGGCGGGACATCCCGCAGAAGGGAAGTAACACCGCGGAGGCACGGAGAAGGACGCAGCGACTTTTCAAATTCAACGGCTTTGAAGGACCACATGTTCTCACTAACACCATCTTATATCGTTTCTGTTCGCAGATTTGTTGGTGCCAGCGTTCTCTTGTTGGCGCTTACCGTTCTCTCTTCCTTGATGTATGGGCAGAGCGCAACTTCTCCAACTGCGCCCACCGCTTCTGAACCCCCGGCAGCGATTGATCAGGCTTGGCAGAAAGCCAGTGCGAAGTATGACACCCACCGCGCGGCCATCCTTAAAGAGGTGGAGCGCGTGGACGATATCGGTCCGTACCGGCCGGATTGGGAATCGCTCCAGAAATACGAAGTTCCCACGTGGTACAAGGACGCTAAGTTCGGAATCTTCATTCATTGGGGCGTTTACTCGGTCCCCGCTTTCGCCAACGAATGGTATCCGCGAGACATGTATCGCGAGGGTTCCGATGAGTACAAACACCATAGTGCCACTTACGGGCCGCAAGATAAGTTTGGCTACAAAGATCTTATCCCGAGGTTTAAGGCCGAGCACTATGATCCCGCGGCTTGGGCGCGGCTCTTTAAGGAGGCGGGTGCAAAGTATGTCGTTCCGGTCGCGGAACATCATGACGGTTTTGCCATGTATGACAGCGGCCTCAGCGACTGGACGGCCGCCAAGATGGGCCCACACCGCGACGTGATTGGCGATTTGGCGAAGGCGGTGCGCGCCGAGGGTCTCCATTTCGGCGCTTCGTCACACCGCGTGGAGCACAATTTTTTCCTGGGCGTAGGCCGCGCCATCCCGTCCGACATCAATGATCCGAAGTACGCGGATTTTTATGGACCAGCGCACAACTGGCTGGACAAGCCGGAGGGCACACCGCTTTCCGATGACTTTACTTACGTTTCCCCGGCGTGGGCCGACGACTGGCTAGCCCGTTCCTCGGAAATTGTCGTGAAATATCATCCCGACGTCATGTACTTCGATTGGTGGATCGGTCAAGCATCGATTCGTCCGAACCTGGCTCGCTTTGCGGCGTTCTACTACAACGCCTCGCTCAAATATGGCGACCATGTCGGAGTGATCGATTACAAGGACTACGCGATGCAGGAGCATTCCGCAGTGCTTGACATCGAACGCGGCCAACTCGGCGAGATTCGCCCGCTCTACTGGCAGACGGACACTTCGGTCAGCAACAAATCGTGGGGCTACATCGAGCATGACACTTTCAAGTCGCCGAAGTTTATCGTTCAACAACTCATCGATATCGTGAGCAAGAACGGTAACCTGTTGTTGAACGTCGGCCCTCGCTCGGACGGCACCATACCCGACGAAGTGCAGCAGGTGTTGCGAGACGTAGGCTCGTGGCTGAGCGTCAACGGGGAAGCCATTTACGGCACGCGCCCGTGGAGGACTTATGGGGAAGGTCCCACCAAAGTTGTGACCGGAGCTTTCCACGACGCCGACACCAGCGACTATACTGCCGAAGACTTTCGCTTCACGACCAAGGGCGACACGCTCTACGCGATTGAACTCGGCTGGCCATCCAGCGGGGAAGCAGTTATTCATGCGCTGGGAAGCGGCGTTGGTCTTGCGAGAGTCGAAGGGGTATCGCTGCTTGGCTCCGATGCGAAGCTCAAGTTCGAGCAGCAGGCCGACGGTTTGCATATTCAACTTCCGGCGCAAGCACCCGGCAAATATGGGTATGCGTTTCGCGTCGTTTGGGAAAAGTGATTTGAAGATCTCAGCCGACAAACATGGAGCGTATGAAACACACAGACCATAGTCCAGTTGCGAACCGGAAAAAGTCAAAGTCGAGAACTCCTCCCTATAAGAATGCCGCGCTGCCTGTGGCGAAGCGAGTGAAAGATTTGCTCTCTCGCATGACGCTGGAAGAAAAAGCGGCACAGATGCTCTGTATCTGGCAGAAGAAGCCAGAGACACTGGTCGATGGAGAAGGCAATTTTGATCTGCAAAAGGCCAAGGCCGCATTCAAGGACCGCCGCGGACTGGGCCAGGTCGGCCGCCCCAGTGACGCGGGCAAGGGCAAGGATGCGCGCGACATGGCGGAACTCACCAACGCGATCCAGAAGTTCTTCATCGAGAACAGCCGCCTGGGAATTCCAGTGATTTTTCACGAGGAGTGTTTGCATGGCCATGCGGCCGTTGACGGTACGAGCTTTCCCCAACCCATCGCTCTGGGAGCGACGTTTAATCCGAAACTGGTCGAGTCGCTGTTCACGATGACGGCTGAAGAGGCCCGGCTCCGCGGTACCCACCATGCCCTGACGCCGGTCGTAGATGTGGCCCGCGAGCCGCGCTGGGGCCGAGTCGAGGAAACTTATGGCGAAGACCCGTATCTGGTTTCGCGGCTCGGTATCGCGGCGGTGCGCGGTTTTCAAGGCGATGGAAAGTTTCGGGACAAGAAGCGTGTCATCGCGACCCTCAAACACATGGCCGGCCATGGGCAGCCGGAATCGGGCATGAACTGCGCGCCGGCGAATGTCTCAATGCGCGTGCTCCGCGAGACCTTCCTTTATCCCTTCAAAACGGTCCTGGACAAAGCCGGGGCCGTCAGCGTAATGGCTTCCTACAACGAGATTGACGGCGTGCCGTCGCATGCCAACAAGTGGCTGTTACGTGACGTGCTTCGCAAGGAGTGGGGGTTCAAAGGATTTGTCGTATCCGACTATTTCGCAATCTGGGAGTTGAGCTACCGTCCCGACACGCACGGCCACTTCGTGGCAAAGGACAAAAAGGAGGCGTGCGCACTCGCGGTCGAAGCCGGCGTGAACATTGAACTGCCGGACCCCGACTGCTACCTGCATCTCGTCGAACTGGTCCGCAAGCGTGTGCTCAAAGAGTCGCAACTCGATGAGCTGGTCGCCGCGATGTTGTACTGGAAGTTCCAAATGGGCCTGTTCGAAGATCCCTACGTCGATCCCGACGAAGCCGCGCGGGTAGTCGGTTCCGACGCCAATCGGAAGCTAGCGCTGCAAGGAGCGCGGGAAGCCATCACG
>Ga0326727_10015420_pt1 | contig 16401 bp, 17 predicted proteins | sample MB2enrmetagenome_FD_207643 | JGI IMG/M metagenome (GOLD analysis project Ga0326727, IMG submission 207643) | Lab enriched peat soil microbial communities from McLean, Ithaca, NY, United States - MB29MY | ecosystem: Environmental > Terrestrial > Soil > Wetlands > Peat | place: USA: New York...
CGGTGTTTGGAAACCGGCAGCGTCGTTACGGCGGATGACATGGACACAATGAGAGAGATGTTAAAGGAGCTCTTGGAGGATGAAATCGAATTTGCGGTGGAGCACGAAAATTTTACTAACCTGTTCTCTAATCCGGCACCACCCGATGTTTGGCTGAGGTGGCACAAGGAAGCGGCAAATTTGGGAAAGGCCGGGAAACAACTGGAAGTCATTGACCTCAAGGTCGACGCTAAAGAATTCAGGCTAGACGAGCAGGAGGTCTCGAGTGTCAGAATTGTCAGCAGGGCCGCGGCATAAAATACCTGAGGTGGAAGTCTGGCTTTTTGCTCAACTCATGAAGGACCGCTTCGAAGTCCTTCATGAGTCGTCGAAGGAAAAGCCGTATTGGTACCGGTTCATTGGATCACCATATAATCCATTCTGCTCTGAGTGTCGATCAATCACCGTGATAGCTCATAATCGTGGGACCAAGTTGTCCCCCCTCCTCATTAGGCAGATTCTTGCCACATTTGGAATTGGTGAAAATGAATTTCTGGAAGCCTTGGAGGGAAAGCCTTACTTAGGTCCTTCAGACCAGATCGGAAAAACTTCAAAACCAAACTGAGATTGGCAGGTAAACGCCGCCCATTTGTCTCTTGTCAGCCCCAAGCCTAGCGCGGACCTGTTTTGCAGGTCCGCGGCTTTTCGTCTCGATTGGGGACGATTGCTTTGGCCCGATTTCTGTTCATCATCCAGAATTGGTAACTCACCTTTCACCATTCACTCTTCACAATTCTCTTCGCCCATGCGAGTATTGCCCTTCCAACCGCCATTACCGAGGTTCAAACCATGGCCAACGAAGAGCACCTCAGCATTCTTAAGCAAGGGGTAGTCATTTGGAACAAATGGAGACAGGACAACCCGAGCAAACGTGTCGGGCCTCGGACGAGCTTTCATGTCCACGGCGGCCATAAGGGCGTGACGTGGGTGAGCCGAAACTGTCTGGATCTCATGCGGGCCGAGTTGATCGGCTGTGACCTTGCGGGAGTTAATCTCGCCGAAGTCAACCTGACGGGCGCAAATCTTCAGGGTAGCGATCTGTGCGGAGCCAACATGACCGGGGCTAACCTCTTTGCTGTAAGGTTAACCGCAGCGAGTTTGTCCGGCGCCAACTTCACAAATGCCTTAGTCGGCATAACTGAGTTCGTGCGAGTTGATTTAAGCGAAGTGATTGGGCTTGATTCCACGCGTCACGCGAGTCCGTCCACCATCGATATTGACACAATTTACAAATCCAAAGGCAACATTCCCGATGTCTTCCTGCGCGGCGCGGGCGTGCCCGAGGACTTCATCACCTACATGCGGTCGCTCGTCGGGAAGGCCATCGACTTCTACTCCTGTTTCATCAGTTATTCGAGCCAAGACGCCGCCTTCGCCCAGCGGCTGCACGCTGACCTTCAGCAGAAAGGTGTGCGCTGCTGGTTTGCGCCGGAAGACTTGAAAATCGGCGACAAGTTCCGCATGCGCATCGATGAATCCATCCGCATCTATGACAAACTCATGGTGGTCTTATCGGAGAACTCGATTCGCAGCCGCTGGGTGGAAGATGAGGTGGAGGCGGCGTTTGAGAAAGAACGGAAAAAGCCGGGAGGCGGGATTCGGGACACGGGACACGGGGAAGGCCCAGGGGCGCCGGCGAACCAGCGCAAGCCGAGTAGCACCGTGTTGTTTCCCATCACACTCGATGACGCCGTGATGGAAACTGACCAAGCGTGGGCGGCCAGTCTGCGCCGCACGCGCCACATCGGCGACTTCCGGGCGTGGAAAGATCACGATTCCTACCAGAAATCGTTCGACCGGTTATTGCGCGACCTGAAAGCGTAGGGGCGGCGGAGAATCACACCACAGAGACACAGAGGCACGGAGAACAGGCACGGATTAAGACTGTGCGGTGGCTGCGCCGTGGATTCGCAGTGGTGGAACCGCAGAGCTGCGCTCTGCGCGATCCGAAGAGGGGCGTATTGGTTGATTCGGTCCACGTAGCGCCGGGCTGAAGCCCGGCGCTACGCCCAGCCTACCACCTAAACCGTCTGGGTGACGATATGCAATGAGCGGGGTTTATCGGGATCAAGTCCTTTGATTTCCGCCAGCAACGCCGCGAAAATCTGGCCAGGGACAATGTAAGGAATGGGCGTGAACACTTCGGACATTTCGCCGGGCACGCGGATCACTCGTGTGGCACTCGGAATGTCCGTTTTTGGCCCCGTGAGCGCCACCACTTCGGCGTGCAGTTTACGCAGCCGGCGGGTGAGCTCAAGCATGCTGTGGAAGGTCTTGCCGGGCGGCATGAAAACAAACGCCGGGAAGTCGTGCTCGATGAGGGCGATGGGGCCATGCAGGAAGTCCGCCGCCGAGAAGCGTTCGGCGATCACGTAGCAGGTTTCCATGAGCTTCAGGGAGAACTCAAACGCATTGCCGTAGTTGATGCCGCGTCCCACCACCACGCAATGATCCATGTAGCGGTAACGCTCCACCAGTTCGCGTAGCTCGGGGATGAGCTTCAGGGTTTCCTTGACGCGGTCGGGGATCTCGCTGACGGCGTCCATGCTCAGGGTGGTGCCCAGCGCCGCGGCGAGCAGATAGAAGATCATGAGCTGGCCGGTATAAGTCTTAGTGGCGGCCACGGAGTGCTGCCGCCCCGCGTGCACCAGGAAGACTTCGTCCACCAGCCCGGCCATGGTGGACTTCTTCTCGTTGGTAATGCCAATCGTGTAGCCGCCCTGGCGACGGGCGGCCTCCAGCACCTGGTTGATGTCCGTGCCCTCGCCCGATTGCGAAATGCCCACCACCAGCGCTTGGCGATAGTCCACCTTGACTCGGTAAAGGGTGTGCACGGAAGGCGCCGCCAGCGAGGCGGGAATGCCGGTGGTGATCTCGGTCAGGTAGCGGGCAAAGCGCGCCGCATTGTCAGAAGTTCCCCGCGCCACCAGCACCACCAAGCGGAAATTCTGCTGGCGCGCGAACTTCATGAATTCCAGGGCATGCGCGCGCTCGGCTCGAAATGTCGCCCGCAAAGCCTGCGGCTGCTCCAGAATTTCCTTTAACATCAAAGACATGAAATCCCCCGGCAAAGGCGATTATACGCCCATTTGATGGTCTAGAGTCACTCGGTACTTGTCACTCGCCACTCGTTGCGTAGGGGTGGGTTTGGGGTCAGGCGAGAAGGGCGCGGGCGGAGGTGTAGGCGTCTCACCCGCTGTGGCACGGGCATCCCGCCCGCGCTACGTCTGAGGGATCTCATCCTCCACGTTTATGCCGCGTGCGCAGGGCAACCCGGACGTGGACACCGGAAGTTGCGCCGGCCTTCCATGCCGTGTACGATTAGGCGTAAGCTATCTGCGCTTGCGATCTTGCGTCGCGGGCGCCATGATGCGGCCCGGACAAATCGCTTTTGGGGATCGACTCGCTGGTGAACGATGCGGTTATTACCCAGCAAATTTAAAATGCGCTCACGTTATTGCCCGCTTTCCATCTTCATCCTAGCTCTCACTGTTATTTCCGTGGCGCCTGCCCACGCAGAACAGTGGCAAAAACTCAACCCTCACGGGTACGTCAACGACTTTGCCGATGTGCTCAATGCGACGACGGTGGAGAGCCTCACGCGACTGAGCACGGAAGTGGATCAAAAAGCCAAGGCGCAGATTGCCGTGGTCACCATCAAGACTCTGGATGGTGACCCGGTGGAAGACTTTGCCAATCACCTTTTCAAGAAGTGGGGCGTGGGGGCCAAGGGGACGGACCGCGGCGTGATGGTGCTGCTGGCCACGGAAGATCACAAATACTGGACGGAGGTTGGCTACGGCCTCGAACCCATCCTTCCGGACGGCAAAGTGGGCGGCTTTGGGCGCGACATGGTTCCGTTGCTGCGCCAGGGCAACTATGACGTCGCCGTCTTGCAAATGGCGATCCAGATCGCAAAAGTGATCGCGCAGGATAGCCACGTTACCCTGGACAGCCTGGCCGGCTTCCATGAGGCCGCTCCTGCCGCCCACGGTGGCGAGGCGCAGGAAATACACCTGACAGGCGGCCAGATCATATTCTTTCTCATTCTCTTAATCATCGTGGGCCCCTTCTTACTCAAGTTTCTAGGTCCATGGTTCTTCATCTCTCTCTTGCTCGGAGGCGGGGGGCGCCGAGGTGACGGTTGGGGTGGAGGGGGATTTGGCAGCGGCGGTGGCGGCTTCGGCGGTTTTGGTGGAGGTTCCTCGGGCGGGGGAGGGGCTGGCGGAAGTTGGTAACGAACTATTTTCCGACAGATACTCCGGGAGAGAAAACCATGACAGCAAGGCAAAACCTGGCTGTCGGTGGAGACCTGGATGTTGCGCCAGCCTTTAATGCCGTGTACGATAAAGGGCAAGATATCTGCAAGCACGATCTTGGGTTATTGACACATTCGCGGGACCTCGGCAAATCGCTTGGGGGGAATTGACTCTGGGGGGAATAATGCGGTCCACGCCCAGCCACTTCAAACTACGATCCCATTGCCGCCCGCTTCCTATTTTCATCCTGTTTCTCGCGGTCATGCCCGTTGTGCCCCTCCACGCGGAACAGTGGCAAAAGCTTAACCCGCAGGGATACGTCAACGACTTTGCCGGTGTGCTCAACGCGCCGACGGTGGAGAGACTGACTCAACTGAGCACGACGGTCGATAAAAAGGCCAAGGCGCAGATTGCCGTGGTCACGATCAGAACTCTGGAAGGGGACACGGTGGAAGACTTCGCCAATCACCTTTTCCAGAAGTGGGGCGTGGGGGCCAAGGGGACGGACCGCGGCGTGATGGTCCTGCTGGTCACGGCGGATCACAAGTACTGGACGGAGGTTGGCTACGGCCTCGAACCCATCCTTCCCGACGGCAAGGTGGGCGAATTTGGACGCAACATGGTTCCGTTGTTGCGCCAGGGCGACTACAACTCCGCCGTCATGCAAATGACGCGGCAGATCGCCGAGGTCATTGCGAAGGACAGCCACGTTTCCCTGGATAACGTGGCCCAGGGATCATCCGCGTCATCTATACTGCCCATTCTTATTTTCATTCTCTTCGTCGTCATCATGTTCGGCGTGCCCATCACCGCTCTACTTTTCTTTGTCTATCTCATCAGCCGCCCTTCCTCTCCCTTAGTCCGACATATGTCCACCATAAGGGCCCCCGTGACATATAGAGCGGCCGCCTGGAGTGGAGGTGGTTTTGCCCAAGGCGGAGGCGGCGGAGGCTTTTGGGGAAGCGGAGGCGGCGGAGGCTTTGGGGGTTTTGGAGGAGGTTCCTCCGGTGGGGGTGGAGCCGGCGGGAGTTGGTAACCAACCATCTCACCGAGAGAGGCTTCGGGAGCGAGATCCATGATCAATGAGCGAGACTTGACAGACCTGGTCACCAGATTGAAGGAGGCGGCGGGAGGCAACCTGCTATCCGTAATACTTTACGGTTCGGCCGCCACGGACGAGTTCCACGAGGGGCATTCCGACTTGAACATCCTCTGCGTCATGCGGAGCCTGGGCCGGGACGATTTGAGCAAGTTGCACGCTCCTTCGGCGTGGTGGGCCAAGAAGGGGCATCCCGCGCCGCTCTATTTCACACGCGACGAGCTTCAGCATTCCGCCGATGTTTTCGCCATCGAACTCCTGGACATCAAAGCGGCTCATCGGGTTCTGCACGGCGAGGATGTAATGACCTCGCTCCACGTCCCCATGGACCGCCACCGCCTGCAAGTGGAGAGGGAGTTGCGGAACAATACGTTGCGCTTGCGGCAGCACTACCTGCGACATCCGGATGATTCCAAGCGGACCCTGGAGCTGATGACCTCGTCCATTTCCACGTTCGCGGCACTGTTTCGCCATGCCTTGATCGCATTGGGAGAAGATTCACCGCCCACCAAGCGCGGCGCGATGGATCGCCTGGGATCGGTGCTGGGGTTTGATCCCGCTCCCTTTCACACCATCTTCGAGGTTCGTGAAGGGCAAAAGCGGGGGCGTGATTTTGATGTCCTGGCAACCTTCCAGACATATCTGGACAGGGTCTCCCAAGTCACGGAAGAGATGGATCGCCGGCTGGCAGTTCCGCCGACAAAGGGATAATGTAGCGGCGAGTTTACCTCGCCACATGGCGGCGTAAAGCCGCGTCTGCATCAAGAGGAGGAAGGTCATGAAGATTATGCTGGCTGTGGTGGGAGTGGTGGTGGTGTTGCTGTTGCTGGGTGCCGGCATTTTGGGAGCATCGTACGTCAGCAGCAAGAATCAGATGGTCATCAAGAATGAGGCCATCAAGCAAGCTTGGGCACAGGTGGATGTGGTGCTGCAACGGCGCGCCGACCTGATTCCGAACCTCGTGGAGACGGTGAAGGGTTATGCGCAGCACGAGCAGACCGTGTTCGGAGACATCGCCAACGCCCGCGCCGGACTGCTAAATGCCAAGACGCCCGCCGACAAGATCGCCGCTAATGGCCAATTGGATGGCGCCATCGGCAGGCTGCTGCTGATCGTGGAGAACTATCCCAATCTCAAAGCGGATCAGAATTTCATGGCTCTGCAGGACGAACTGGCGGGCAGTGAAAACCGCATTGCCGTCGAGCGCCGCCGGTATAACGAGGCCATCCAGGATTACAACACCTACATCGGCCTTTTTCCCAATAGTATTTTCGCCGGGTGGGCGGGATTCCAACGCAATAACGACTACTTTGCGGCTGCCGAGGCCGCGCGCCAGGCTCCCAAGGTGAACTTCAGCACGCCGAAGCCGTGATGCGCCGCGCCATCAGAGAGCGTCGGTATGCTCAGCACGCGGCGGCGCAAAATTAGTGCGCTGAATTCGACTGAATAAAGCTCGCCACGTTGCTCTTGAGTTTCCCCAGGTCCTCGTCGCGCAGGTACATCATGTGGCCGGCGTCGTAATACTCCAGATGAATGTGGCTCTGCAGATTCTCGGGGATCCGGAGGTGGCGCATGGTGTATTCGGTGCCGAAGAACGGCGTGGCGAGATCGTAGAGGCCGTTCTCCACCTGGACCTGGAGGTGGGCGTTGGAGATGAGCGCCTCGGTGAGGTCGCCCTCCACGTTGGGAGAACCGGGAAAGCCATAGCTGCGGCCGCCTTCATGCTTCCAATCCCATTGGTTGCCGGCCTCATCACTTTCAATTTCGTAGGTCTGGTCCTTGCCGAATTTCAGCTCCTCGCGCACGTAAGCGTTGAAGGCGGCCGTGAAGGCGCCGCTGATGGCGGTCTCCTGCGGGTCGTATTGGCCGTACTCGGAGAGCGGATCGAAGGTGGGGCCGGAAAAGCGCGCGTCGAGGCGGCCGGTGACCAAGCCGCGTGAGCGCTGCAGCTCCGCCATAAACTGGGGAAGATTCACCCGCAGGTCAGCCTTCTTGACGTATTCTTCGCCGAGGCCAGTGAAGTGTGCCACCTGTTTGGCCACTTCCGCCTTCTCCGCCTCGCCCAGTGACGCGCCCTCCATCAGGGCGGTGGCGTAAGTGGTGGCGGCGTAGTGACGCGCCTCGTTGAGAAACGCGTTGAGATCGGCGGGCGGGTCCTTGAGCATTTTGTGGTAGTAGGCGGTGGCGGCGTAGCTGGGCAAATAGAGGATGTAGGGCAGGTCGTCGCCCGGTTGGAACGAAATCGTACCGAGGTCGAGAACCGTGGAGATCATGACCACGCCGTTGAAATCCATGCCGTCGTGCGATTGGAGATAATTGACCAGGGCAGCGTTGCGGAAGGTGCCGTAACTTTCGCCGATGAGAAATTTGGGTGAATTCCACCGGTTGTTGCGGCTGACGTAGGTGTTGATGAACTTGGCCAGCGATTTCACGTCCTGGTCGATGCCCCAGAAATCCTTGTTCTTGGCCTTGCCCACCGCCTTGCTGAAGCCGGTGCCCACGGGGTCAATGAAAACCATATCCGCCAGTCCGATCAGCGAATTGGGGTTGTCCACCAGGCGATAAGGCGGCGGGGGAGTGGGCGCGGCGTTGGCGGTGTCAACGCGGCGCGGGCCGAAGGCGCCCATCTGAATCCACACCGACGAGGATCCCGGCCCACCGTTGTAAAGGAACGCCAGAGGGCGCTGGCTAAGGTCTTTCACGTCGCTGCCCGTATAGGCGATGTAGAACAGGCTGGCCGTGGGCTTGGCCTCGTCGTCCTTGAGCAGGATGGTGCCCGCGGTGGCCTTGTAAGCAATCGTCTCACCGCCGATGTGAATGCTGTGATCGGTGACGGAGGACTCCTCCTTGGGCGGAGGGGTGGCCTCCTCGGCGGGCTTCGCCTCCGGCTCCTTCTTCGCGGCTGCCTCGGGCCCCTGCGCCGCCGCACCCAGCACACAGGCGAAAATCAGCAGTACCGCTATCACTCCGCAAAACTTTCTCATGCCCCTACCCCCTGGTAGAAATTTGGATTTCCAATTTGATGCCTGAGTAACAGCAGTATATCGACCCGCGCGGCACGCTCGCAACGGCAATTCGGCACGGCAATCCCGCGCTCCAGGTGCGGGCGCCATCGGGCAGTCAACCGACCATCAATCACGTTCCAAGGTTGATAGCAGCTTTCGGCTGCGAGCTTTCATCGCCGGCGTGCCGGTCCGAGCCGATTCGCGCAGAATTTCTATCACGCGGGGTCGAATGCTGGGATCATCCTGCGCCAAGTCGGACAACCCCTGAAGAGCGCACGTCCTGACAATGGAACTGCGGTCTTCGCGGTAAGTGTTCAACAAAGACGTCACGAGTTGCCGTTCCCGGGCGTTCAGCACCAGTCGTGGAACCATGACGGCCAAGTGCCAACGCAATTCCTGTTCCCCGGCCTCGGCCATCAAACCCAACAGTTCCTTCTTGTGGGGCCGGAGGAGTTCAGGATTCATCCGCGTCACCTTCTCGGCGGCGTCGGCGGCCCGCATTCGCACCAGGGGATCCTCAGACCATAATCCGGCGATCAGCTTGGGAAACAACCCCGGACACTCGGACACCATGGCGGCGACCTGGTTGGAGCGGCCGATCATCCGGCGGTCGCCTCCTTGCAGCAGCGATAGGATGTTTTCTTGTGGCATGGACGGGAGCAAGGGGCATTATAACGTGGATTGCCCCTACCCGCCGGCGATGGCGCCCACCACCAGAAAAGGCTCGGCCCCTGACGCAACGGCATCGGGCAGAGGAGCGTCCGGCGAGTCCAGTGAAAGGTCTTGCTCGCAAGCGAAGAACCTCACGAACGGCCGGCGCTTGAGCGTGACGTGGTCGCGCATCGTCCCACACAGCGCTGGATAGCGGGCTTCGAGTGCGTCCAGCACCGAGCGCTGCGTGACCGGGCCTTCGACCTCGACTTGCACTTCACCGCCGACCTGCGCAAGGGTCCGAAGATGGAAGGGAAGCACCACTCGAATCATGCCAGTGTCTGCACCTCCACCGAAAGCACGGCGGGAAGGTCATGGACGATGGGCGCCCAGTTGTCTCCAGCGTCGGGTGAAACATACACCTGCCCGCCGGTGGTGCCGAAATACACGCCGCAGGAATCGAGTTGGTCGACGGCCATGGCGTCGCGCAGCACGTTGACGTAGCAGTCGCGCTGCGGCAGACCCTTGGTGAGCGCCTCCCACTCGTTTCCGCCCGTGCGGCTGCGGTACACGCGCAGTTTACCTTCCAGCGGGAAATGCTCCGAGTCGCTCTTGATGGGCACTACGTAGATGGTTTCCGGCTCGTGGGCGTGAACGTCAATCGCGAACCCGAAATCGGTGGGCAGGTTCCCGCTGACCTCGTGCCACAAATCGCCGGCGTTGTCGCTGCGCATCACGTCCCAGTGCTTCTGCATGAAAACAGTATTCGGGCGCGACGGGTGCAACGCCATATGGTGAATGCAGTGGCCGATCTCGGCCGTCGGGTCGGGGATGTACTGGGAACGCAGCCCTTGGTTGATCGGTTTCCATGTCTTGCCGCCGTCATCCGTGCGGAACGCGCCCGCGGCGGAGATGGCAATGTAGATTCTGCCAGGGTCGCTGGGATTGAGAAGAATGGTGTGGAGGCCCAGCCCGCCGGCGCCTGGCTGCCACTTGGGCCCGGTGCCGTGGCCACGCAGTCCGGCGAGTTCGTGCCACGTCTTCGCGCCGTCGGTGGTGCGGAAAATTGCGGCGTCTTCCACCCCGGCGTACACTGTGTCTGGATCGGTGAGTGAGGGCTCGAGATGCCACACGCGCTTGAACTCCCAGGGGTGTTGCGTGCCGTCGTACCACATGTGCGTGGTGAGGGGTTTGCCGTTTTCAGGAGTCGTGTCGTAGACGAATTTGTTTGCCGCCGGCGGGGGCATACCGCCGGGCGCGGGCAGCTTTTCGCCCCCGGGGATTTCCCATGTCTTCCCGCCGTTGCTGGAGCGTTGGATGATCTGCCCAAACCAGCCGCTGGTCTGCGAGGCATAGATTCGATTCGGATCGGCGGGCGACCCCTTCAGGTGGTACATTTCCCAGCCTGCAAAAAATGGACCACTGATGTCCCACCGCTCGCGCTTGCCGTCCGAGGTGAGAATGAACGCGCCCTTTCTCGTGCCCACCAGTACTCGTACGCTGCTCATACGCACTCCTTTCGTTGCTCCGCGCCGGCCTCTTCCGGCGGTTTCTTCCGGATGGCGGATGGTCAATAGAGACCCGCGATCTCCCCACATCTCGAGGAAGATATTCGCCGGGCACGCCGGCCATCGTTTTGATTTAGGCTTCCCTGAACCTAATCACAAATTATCAATTTTATTTGCACAATGCAAATTCTACTGCGGCGGGTGTGGCGCGGGGTTTGGTGCCGCGTGTAGCGCCGGGCTTCAGCCAGCACTTCCATGACACCCATAGCCCTACGTATCACGATTTCCGAAGACGGGAAGTGCCGCCCTAAAGGACGGCGCTACGTTGGCGTGTCGCGCTTGGGGGGTTACTCCTCGGAGATCAGGGCGGCGGCGCGGCGTTCCATTTCCGAAGCCGATTTGACCTGTTCCGGGTAATTTACAACCTGGATTTCGGCGGTATAGCGATTGCTGGCGCCGGAGGCGTCCGCCAATCCTTCTGAAAGACGAGTGGCCGTTTGCTGGGCCACCGCATTGCTGGCGCCGGGCAACACAATTCCGAAGGCTTCCGAAGACAGCCGGTAAAGCGAATCTTCCATGCGCAGCTTGCGGCTGAGGACTTTGGCGGCGTCTCCCAAGGCCACCTGCGCTTGCGGGCCTTGGGCGAACGTCTTTGACATGTTAAGGCGCACTAGGAGGATGGAGAGCGGCTCGCTGGTTTGTGTCGCGCGGCGGAAGTCCATGGTAAGCCGGTCCTGAAAGTGGCTGAATCCCATCAAGGTTCCCAGCAACTCGGCGCTGGACTGTTGCAGAACCTGCGCCAGTTGCTCGCGTTCCTCGACGAGGCTGGTGCGGAGGCCCCGGACCACGAACATCCGGTTGACCAGATAAACCACCATAAGGATGCACAGCGCGCAAAAGCCGAAAAAGAGGGTTTTTGAGGGCGCCACGGGAATTACGGCTGCTTTGCCGAAAACCATTGGGTACATCAGCAAGGCCATGCCCCCTCCCAAGATAATGAGCATGACGACTGCCAGGATGGACAACTGCTGGTCGCGACGGTCGATTGTCTTCTGACTGACCTTGTCAAAGACTTCCATAGTGAGCTCCGTTCAACAGGAATAGGCAGCAGGCTTCGCGGGCGGCCATCCGTCTACACCTCGCCCGGCGAAAGCCGTTGAGGCGTCGTATAACATTCCTCGGCTGTAGAGTCAATCACGATGTGAATTCACCATCGTGAAGTTGCGCCCTGAAGTATGTCATCTCCGCTGGCAATTTGCTAGACCCTCCGCTCCGCGCGGAGTCCCAGCCGGCAGAGGAGGGGCCTTATGGCGACGTCTGGGTGGGGGCGACCACGTAGACGTCGCCCAAGCAATTCTCCTGAACGATTTGCAGGACTCGTGTATCTTATCAGTCCTATGGCGAATGAAACCTTTTTCTCCTTACAGGGACAAGTTGCGGTGGTTACCGGCGCAGGGCAGGGAATAGGCGAAGGCATTGCCGCCCGGCTGGGTCAGGCCGGCGCGCGCCTGGCGATCCTCGATATTAATCGCGCGGCCGCCGAAGAGGTGGCGGGTCGCCTGAAGGGCGTGGGCCTGCCCTGCGATGTCAGCTCCGCCTCTTCCGTGCAACAGGCCATCGAAGAGGTTCACCGGCAGCTCGGCCCGGTTCAAATCCTGGTGAATAACGCAGGGATTGCCGGGCGCACGCTGCCCCTCTGGGAGCTCGAGGAAAGTGACCTGGACCAGGTCTACGCCGTCAACCTCAAGGGAGTTTTCCTGATGTGCCGCGCGGTGATTCCCGGAATGCTCGCGCAGGGCTACGGGCGAATTCTGAACATCGCGTCCATTGCCGGCAAAGAAGGAAACCCCACGCTGATTCCCTACTCCAGCACCAAGGCCGCCGTCATCGGGCTGACAAAAGCGCTTGCCAAGGAAGTGGCGGCCAAGGGCAACATCACCGTCAACGCTATTTCCCCCGCCGTCATCAGAACCAAAATCTTGGACGGCATCGCCAAGGAAACCGTTCAGTATATGGTGAGCCGTATTCCCATGGGACGCACCGGGACCATTGAGGAAATCGCCGCGCTGGTGCACTTCCTGGTTTCGCGAGAGGCATCGTTCACCACCGGCCAGTGTTACGACATTTCCGGCGGAAGAGCGACGTACTGAGTAGTGGCACAGGCACTCCTGCCTGTGCCGGATGGACACGGTCCATGACCCTGCACAGGCAGGAGTGCCTGTGCCACCCTCAGGGTTGCGGCTGTGCCTTCCGCAGGAAGGGCGCAGCTCCGATAAAGAGGGGGATGGCCGGGAGCAGGACCCAGTTGTCGAAGACAATGAGGAAACCACTTATGAACTGGACGAGCGAAAAACCTGTCAGGAAAAAGCTGATGGGCCTGTGGTAGTGCACCGCCATAACCACTCTAATGGGCACAGCGATAAACGGAAGAATTAGAAAACAGCCGAGCATGCCGAGAGATGGAGCCAGCGCCGCCAGCATCCGATGAAGAACCTTGCCCCCCGCCAGTTGGGACCAGAAGGCCGCCACCGCGCCGACGACGGGGAGGGCGATGAGCCAGGGAACATAAAAGGCGAAAAAGGCGTGATACGTACCCGGCTCTCCACTCAACCAGTAAAAACGCGGCGCAAGGCCGGCATGTTGGAAAACAGCCAGCAGGCCGCTGCTGATCGCGAGCGCACACATTGCCGGCAGCCAGAAAACCTTAGTGCGGTAATTCATGTTCCCCTCCTCACTTTCTGCTCGAAGGATTTCTTGGCGAAGATTGGGCCAATCGGACACGGAATCGAGAGCTTCCCGGGCCGCCGCTTCTTTCGATACTCCGCGCGCTTCGAGGGCGGCGGCGTGGTCCTCGACATGATCGCCAAGTTCGCGGAGAATTTCTTCTTCCCGGCGAGGCGCCAGCCCCAGTTCCCCCAAAGAGTTTCTAATAAGCCCGTAAGTATCCGGCATTTGCGACTCCGGCAGCACAGTAATGACCCCTCTTAGAACTGCGCCTGGGGGTTTCGGAACGGTGCGGCATCGATCAGGAGCGGCAGGGCAGGCTCCAGTGCCCAGCTTACCAGCAATGCAAAGTACGAGGAATAGCCTTTGCTGTCGCGTGGCGACCAAAGCGCCGGGCGATGGCTCAGTTTGAACCCCAAGTCCGGCGTTAGTACAGACCTACTCGGATATGTCCCGAAAATGAAAGCGCACAAAGGCTGGAATCAAGCACACGGTCGGCGTGACCATGGATACGAGGAGGAACTGCCAGAAAGGCGCGTCCTTCATGGGGAATTGTATGGGCCAACCTTTCGGCAGAATCCCTGCAATCGGATAGAGAAAGTACCGTAGGAACAGAACCGGCCGCAAGTGAAATTCGGGAGGGAGCGTGAGCAAAAGCCCAAAGCCCACAAAGAGCACGCAGCAACTCACGAATGCGTCCAGCAGGGTCTTGCGCAGAATGGAAACTCCAATCATGCATCCTGATAGTCCTACGCAGAAAACAACTGTGCGTACGGCCAGCGAACTAAGCGCAAGCAACCCCGGGAATGACAGCCCCCGAAATTCCGTACAAATGCAAACCCAAATGAATATGGACGCTACGTAAACAAGCGCGAACAACGCGACGTGCAACTCTATCGCGATGCTTTTTCCAAGAAGGTATTGCGCACGGGACACAGGCTGAGTACACCCGATTCGTATCATCCCGTATTGACTGTCAACCGCGACACAGTAGGCGCTAAAGGCGATGATGAAAACGTGGAATAGAATGGACTTCCACGAGGCATAGAAGAGATACGGGATAACTTCGTTTACCGTTGCAGGCCCGAGGTGAGCCAAGAGGCGTTCAGCAAGGAACAACTGAAAAACAAACAGGACCAGAAACGCCACAATGCTGACGTAGGCGATCTGCGGAATTCGGAAAGCGTAGAACTTGAGGAACTCTGCGACAGTCGACCTGAAAAGGCTCGCAGGGGCAGCAATACCTGACTGCATCATTTGAGACCCTCCCTCATGCCGGTCCCATAGTCGGAGACGTACGCATCTTCCAAGCCACCCCTTACAGGAGACAGCTCCAGAATTTCGAGGCCACTGTGCACCAGTATGAACCCTAGATGGCCGACCTTCTGCGCAGAGAGCGTGCACACCAAGCCCTTTTCGCTCGGCTGAATCTCCAGAATGAAATCTTGCTTTCCGAGTGTTTCCTGCGCGGCTTCCGGGTTGCTGCACCGCACGAGCATTCTTACGACGCTCGGCATATCCTGCCGGATTTTCTGATCGCGAATTACGCGTCCGCTTTTGATGAAAACGACGCGGTCGCACACACGCTCAATCTCAAAAAGCAAGTGGCTGGACACCAGCACTGCGGTTCCACACTCAGCCAATTGCCTAAGCAGGTCGCGCATGGCGACGATGGCGGCAGGATCGAGACCGTTGGTCGGCTCGTCGAGTATTAGCACCTTTGGCTGGTGAAGAATTGCCATCGCGATTCCTAGGCGCTGTTTCATTCCCGTGGAGTACTTCTTCACGGGTTTATTTGAGTCAGTATCGAGTCCGACGCGAGCCAGGGTGCTACCAATTAATCCCTCCATGTATCGACCTCTCATACGGGCCAGATAAGCGAGGTGGTCCCTGCCGTTCAGTCCCGGGTAGAACGCCGGAGATTCGATAAGAGCACCAAGTTTTGAGAGGTAGGTTTGGGTATCTTCTGAAAATGCTATTCCGTCAATGGTAACTTTTCCGGAGTTCTGCTTCAGGAGCCCACAGATGACCTTCATGGTTGTGGACTTGCCGGCACCGTTCGGACCAACAAATCCAACCACCTCGCCTGCGCCTGCTGAAAAAGAGATTCCGTCAACAACAGCGGTATTTCCGAAGCGTTTTACCAGCGACTCAATTTCAAGCATCGCGGCGCCCCATTTCAACTGTTCTCGCAAACCTGTGGATGTGACCAGCTTGGAGCTCGAAATGTATTGCTCTTCTTCAACGAAATTGATCCTTCCCTCTGATGTTCCATTTGATTAAGCTTTTCATGCCTGCGCCCGGGGCTTTCGCAGGAACGGCGCGGCCCCGATGAATAGTGCCAGTGACGGCACCAGCACCCACGCCACAAGATAAGTCAACAGGGCGTTCAACTTAAAGACGAGCCAAACGTGTCTGTCTGTGGCTAGCGACAGGGTGAGAACGATTTGCAAGATACTCAACCATAGGATCGTAGGGGCCTGGGAAACAAGCAGTCGATGCCAAATCTTTCCTCCGGCCCGCATTGACCAAAACGCTCCGATGGCGCCGATCATGGGCAGAGCAATCAGCCAGGGAATGTGGATGGGGATAAAGCGCGACCACAAGAAGAAACTCGGCCGGAGGCCGCTGACTTGGAGAATTGCCAGCAGTCCCATGCTTAAAGTGAAGGTGCAAAGCGCCGGCAGCCATAAGGCCTTGGTACGGTAGTTCATGTTTGCCTCCTCGGTTTCCGCCGATAGAATTTCATTGCGAAGTTCGGGCCAGTTGGACACTGTATCGAGGGCTTCTCGGGCGGCGTCGTCGGGCGCCACTCCGTGCGCTTCGAGGGCGGCGGCGTGGTCGGCCAAATGCTCGCTCAATTCGCGAAGGATTTCTTCTTCCCGGCAAGTTCCGAGCCCCAGCGTGCCCAAGCGTGCTTTAATCAATTCCAGCTCATCCGTCATGCGAAGCTCCAGCGATGTGTTTCGTAGGGGCGGCCTCGTGCCTGCCCTGCCGGGGGCCGACTCGGCCCCTCTTGGGCACCCACGAGGGGCATAAGCGTTAACCTAAGAATTTGAGTTTTCGTGGCAAGTGCTGTATGCTTGGGGCTCATGAGCCAAACCCAAGCATTGCTG
>Ga0326727_10015422_pt1 | contig 16401 bp, 11 predicted proteins | sample MB2enrmetagenome_FD_207643 | JGI IMG/M metagenome (GOLD analysis project Ga0326727, IMG submission 207643) | Lab enriched peat soil microbial communities from McLean, Ithaca, NY, United States - MB29MY | ecosystem: Environmental > Terrestrial > Soil > Wetlands > Peat | place: USA: New York...
GCAGCCAGTACAGCCGGTCCGGAGACCGGCCTACCTCAAGAGCTAATTCTCGGATTGGTTCTTCGTCGAAATTGGCTTCGCCACTCGTCGACTCCTACAATTGAATATGTGCCGCAAACACTGGCCAAACCGCAGCCGCAAGCCCACGCTCTCATCCGTCAACCCGCCGTGACCCGCTCTTGGGAAGCGCCCGCTCCCTTGCGCCTCTGGCACCTGACCAGTTTCGACGCCCCCACCGTCGCCGTAGTCTGGTCGCTCTCCTTTGCCTGGGCAGCCGGAGTCGTGCTTCCACCGTGGCTCCCACTGCTGCTCGCTCTGGTCACCTGGACGGTCTATGTTGCCGACCGCCTGCTCGACGCTCGCGCCGCCCTGCGCGCCGGCACCATCCATCGCCTGCGCCAACGCCATCGCTTCCATTGGCGTCACCGCCGCATTCTCATCCCTCTGGCGCTGGCCGCCTGCTGCGCTGCCTTCGCCATGGTCGTTGCCCTGATGTCGCCGACAATTCGCGAGCGCAATACCGTGCTTGCCGCCGCCGCCATCGTCTACTTAACCCGCGTCCACTCCAGGCCCGGACTTTTGACCAGCCGCCCAGCCAGGTTGCGGCTGCTGTTGCTCCGGTTTCCTTTGAAGGAGCTTGTCGTCGCGCTTCTCTTCACCGCCGCCTGCGCTCTCCCCGTCTTCTCGAGACTGCCCGCGACCAACACCGCTTGGCCCCTCGCCGCAACCGTCGCATTCTTCTCCCTGCTTGCATTCGTCAATTGCCATGCCATCGAACAATGGGAGTGCGCGGCCTCTCAACATTCTGTCTCAGGAAACGACTTCAGTCATTCCTCAGGCACCTTGGAATCCCGGCGGGCCTCGCGATCTGCGAAACCATTCGGTTCAAACCTCCAAATGTGTCAGGGCACGACTTCAGTCGTGCCGCAAATGCGACAAAATAGCGACCGGGTTTTGACCCCTGACGGACGCACTCTGCACGTCCTCGCGACGAATACCACTTTTTTGTTCGCTTTCTTTCTCGCCCTTATCGGCCTCGCAACGGCTGCCCTGCTGTTCCCATCCCAACCTCGCCCCGCCGCTTTGCTCGTCATGGGCGCCGCCAGTGCGCTGCTGCTCACGCTCCTTGACCTCACGCGCAACCGCATCACTCCCCTGGCCCTGCGCGCCGCCGCGGATCTTGTCCTGCTCTCCCCGCTTGCCCTGCTGGTGCGATGAATCGACCCCCCAATTTCAACCGCCTCGCCGCCGTCTATCGCTGGATGGAGTGGGCCACCTTTGGCCCCTGGCTCGGTTGGTGCCGCAGCGCATTCCTGACTGAAGTGAGTGCTTGCCGCAATGCAGTCGTCTTCGGCGACGGGGACGGCCGCTTCACCGCCCGCCTGCTCGCCGCAAACCCCACAATTCAAATCGAAGCCGTCGATGCCAGTGCCGAAATGTTAGCCGCACTCACCCGGAGCGCCTACCCCCATTCCGCCCGCGTCCACACCCACCTGGCCGACGCCCGCACTTGGCAACCAGCGAATGGTACGGGCTTCCCAATGAAGGGTACGGGCTTCCCAATGAAGGGTACGGGCTTCCCAATGAAGGGTACGGGCTTCCCAATGAAGGGTACGGGCTTCCCAATGAAGGGTACGGGCTTCCCAATGAAGGGTACGGGCTTCAGCCCGTACATAGAGGCAACGAAATCAACGGGGGCTTTAGCCCCTGAGGAATCCATTTCGAAACAATCCACCCCTCCAATCGACCTCATCGTCACCCACTTCTTCCTCGACTGCCTTACCACGGATGAGGTCCAATCCCTCGCCAACACCTTGCGCCTCTTTACCTCACCATCCGCCCTGTGGCTGGTCTCGGAGTTCGCCATCACTCCAACCCTATTCGGCCGCCTGGTCGCCCGTCCCCTGGTCTCGGCGCTCTATGCCGCCTTCGCCCTCCTCACCGGCCTAACCGTCCGAAATTTACCTGATTATCGCCTCGCCATGCGCACCGCCGGCTTCACAATAAGAAAGAGCCGCACCTGGCTTGGCGGACTCCTGATCAGCGAGCTTTGGTCCGCCAATGCCTCTGAAGCTGCTCCAGACCTCCCGGCAAAACCGTTTTAGCGTCCATCGGACCTGCGCGAATTGTTACAACCGTGTTAATATTGATCCTCACGGAGCGGAAAAACCTGCAAATCGCCGTCCCAACCGATCGATCTCGATGATTCTTTACCTCATGCGCCACGCCAATGCCGGACTTCGCCGCGAGAACCCCGCTCTCGACGTCAAGCGAGGCCTAGTCAAAGAGGGCAAAGACCAGTGCATGCTGATGGCGCGCGTCCTGACTGCCCTCAAAGTGCAAATCGACGTCATTGTCTCCAGTCCGCTAAAACGCGCCCTGCAAACCGCGCAGTTTGTCGGCACCGAGCTTGGCTACGAATCCAAAGTTGAGGTCAGCAAGGCACTCGCTCCCGGCGCGGACTACGCCGCCTTCCAGCTTCTTCTCGCCAAGTATTCCGACCGCGAAGGCGTTCTGGTCGTCGGCCACAATCCCAATCTCTATCAGTTTCTCGGCCGCCTGGTCAGCGGCAACGGCGGCGCCGCCATCCGTCTTCGCAAGGGCTCCATCGCCCGCATCCGCATGGACCGCCATCCGCCCATCCTGCAGTGGCTCATCGATCCGCGCACCGCCGGCTCCATCTACGCCAGCGTGCAAAAAAGCTCCCGCCCAAAGACCTCGCGGAAGTAATCCGCCTCTTTGCGCACCGACCACAGCTCCAGTTCCGCGCCCGTCCGTCCCTGCTCCAATTCCAGATAAACCCGCTTCGGATACACCTTGGCCGCCACTCGCAAAACATCCGAAGCCCGGTCCTGGTTCAGCGCCACCGCCAGCCTGAGCAGCACCACCGCCCGATGAACGTGATGGTGCTCTTCCGTGGGAATATTCCGCAGCGCCCGATCCCCCGGTTGAGGCCGGCTTTTGCCCAGGTAGCGTGCAATGGCTGAAACAACCGTCCGCTGCACCTGCGTATATCCGTATATCTCTGAGCTCGACACAATGTACTGCGTATGCCGGTGGTGTCCCTGGTGGTTGACAAACTTGCCCGTGTCCTGCAACATCGCCGCCGCCGCCAGCCAGCTCTCGTACTCCGGCGGCAACTGGTGCAGCGGCTTCAGCTCCCTGAACAACTGCACCGCGTGCGCCCGCACCGCCTCCGCCTGCTTCACGTCCACTCCGTACCGCCGCGCCGTCGCCAGCACGCTTTCCCACCGCTCCTGCTCGAACTCCCTGTGCGCCGTCGCCCGCGCGTCCTGTTCCGCCAGCATCTGCGCCAGAATGCCGTCCCGCAGCCCCAGCGCCGAGTAGCGAAACCCCGCCAGTCCGAAGCTTTCCAGCAACTCCGCGTACACCTGCGTTCCGGCTACGATAATCTCTGCCCGGCGCGGTCCTATGCCCGGCACCGCCTCCCGCTCCGGCAGTGTCATCTTGCTAAGCTTCGCAGCCAGTTTGCGCACCTCGCCCGTCGGCACAATCCCCGGCTGTCCCCTGGCCCGCCGACCTGCCGACCCGCTGACCTGCTGGCTCGCTGACTTACCAGCACGTCTCCTGTCCTGCAGGCTCCATGCCTCGCTCAGCGCTGCCGCCGTCCCCGAAGTCGCAATCGTCAGCTTCACCCCCGTTGGTTGAATCTTCCTGTGCGCCCGCCTGAGTTCCCTCGCAATCCACTGCCGCATTCGCGCCAGTCCCTCCGCCGGCGCCGGGTCCGCACTCAAAAACTCCTCCGTCAGCCTCACAGCTCCGAGCGGAACGCTGATCGTTTCCTTGATCCGCTTGCGCTCCGAGAGTGTAATCTCGCAACTGCCGCCGCCCAGGTCGATCAGCAGCACCCGCCCGCCGACCCCCGGCCCCAGGCTTCCGCCGCTCATCACCCCCAGGTGAATCAGCCGTCCCTCTTCCAATCCCGAGATGATCTCCAGGTTCCAGCCCGTCTCCGCCTTCACCCACGCTTGAAACGCCGCCCCGTTGCGCGCATCCCGCAGCGCCGCCGTAGCCACCACGCGAATCTTGTCCACTCCATGCGTCTGCACCGCCCGCTGAAACCGCTTCAGCGCCCTCAGCGTATTGGCCATCGCCTCCGGAGAGATCAGCCCCGACTCAAAAACGCTCCCCCCCAGCCGCGTCACCTCGCGGTCCTCGGCCAGCGTCCTCAACTGGTGCGCCACAACCTTGGCAATCTTCAACCTGCACGAATTCGACCCGATATCGATAGCGGCAAAAGTAGGCATGGCGGTTTCGCGCACCCCGGAAAAACTGAAATTAACTCTCTCGGGTCAAGATACACGACCGCCCCGCCGAGGCATCGCCGAACCAACGCCCAAAGTGCACAAGCCCATGCACAGGAAGGATTATCAACATCTGCATACATAACGTAACAATATAGGTGCACCGGTTCCCGCCTGAACACAATGCCCACGCCAAAGGCAAGCGCCGATCTCCTGGACGACCGGCGCAAGCTTGGCATTGGTTTTTTAGTAGCGGGGTCAGAAGCTGGTCAGCTCGATGACGTTGCTGGGCGCCGATACATTGCCAAGGTTGTCCACTGCAACAACAAAGCACGGCGCGGGGTCCTTGGCTCCTCTTGGGAAAATGTAGACATCGGTAGTATCGCCGACGGTGCCGTCATTTACATCGAGCACCCCAGCAACATAGATCTCATATTGGATATCCTGTTGCGGCTCGTTTGCCGAGATCGATGGATTCCACGAGATAATCGCTTCGCCGCCGCCATCGCCGCCGCCGTTCAGGTCGGTGGGAGCGGTCAAAACCGAGGCAGGCGCGGGGCTTGTTGTTGCTGGCCTCGTCGTCACGGTGGCGGGGGCGCTGGTTGTTGAGAGATCCCCGTTTACGCCGCTCAGGCTATAGGCGGTCACGGTGACGGTGTAAGCGTAGCTGGGTAACAGACCGGTGGCTATGGCCGTCAAGGTACTTGCGTTGGAGCCGGCAACCTCGATGCCATTGACAGCAACTGTGTAACCGCTGATCTCATTGGCTGGGTTCGCTTCCGTCCACACAACGGTAATCGTATTCGAAGTCACGCTGGTCTGCGTGATCGCTGGCGGGGCAGGTTTGACGGGTGTCGGCAGCGGAGTCCCCCGAAGCGTCGCCGTGATTTCCGGGCTGGTGGCCGACACGTCGTTATACCCGGAAAATGCTTGAATATGGAAGGAATAGGTGCCGCCTGCTTCCAATCCGAAGTTCCAGTTGTAGCTGGTTACATTGCCCACGTTGTTGATGAATCCAGTGGTGTCGTTGGTAATGGTATAAGTCAGAGCCCCACCCGATCCGTTGGTTGAGGCGTTCCAGGCGAACGTGACGCTGCTGGTTGTGGTGGCCGTAACGTGAAAATTGCCCGGCGTGCTCGGCGGAGTGGGTGCCTTCCTGCCGCTCCCCAGCGCGGGCGAAGAGAGCATGGCTACGGCTATGCCGAGTGCAACGATCTTGGCCGCAGCGCCGCAATACCCGGGCTTGCTCACGCCGGGCTGACATCCAATTGTTCTCTGCTCGAACATAACAGGTCCTCCTTTGGTTGAACGTTCGATTGGATTTCCGCCTTCGGACTTGCCCTACGCTGCTTCAGAACGCCTATGATCCGTTCTTCGCTAAGTCGTCCTGTTCTTCGCTGCCGGATTTCTTCCTGATTCGTTCCCGCCGTTCCCGGAGATCCCTCAATTGTCACTGGCCCAGTTTTTCGATGACAGGTCTACGCAGTTTTTCACTGCGCTATGATTCAATCACGAATTCGCGATGTGATTGTCAACGGCTTGTCAGCAGAATGTAATATCCGTGAGTGAGGAAAGTCCCTATCTCCCGGTAAGGCCCGATCAACCCGCCGCCAGACTGCACAAAAACTCATGCACAAGCAGGATTAGGCAAAAGATCGGCAGGATCGGGATACCGCTCCGCCGCCAATCTCTCGTACTCTTATCTGCGTACGAGTTGATTGCGAACATGCCTTCTTGTGCTTGCCGCGGCGAGCAACCATTCTTGAAAAACACGCCAGGAGAAACAAATGCAAAAACGCAAACTCGGCAACAGCAATCTTGAAGTATCGGCGCTCGGCCTTGGCTGCATGAGCATGAGCTCGGGCTACGGCCCCCCAGCCGACAAAGGCGAAATGATCAAGTTGATTCGTTCCGCCCACGATCTTGGCGTCACCCATTTCGACACCGCCGAAGCTTATGGCCCATTCGCCAATGAAGAGTTGGTGGGCGAGGCGCTCCAGCCCATCCGCAACCAGGTGACGGTTGCAACCAAGTTCGGCTTCGATATCGATCTTGAGACGGGCCAGCGCAGCGGCGGAACCAATAGCCGTCCCGAGCATATCAAGCAAGTGGCCGACGCTAGCCTGAAGCGTTTGCGCACCGATCGCATCGATCTCTTCTATCAGCATCGCATCGATCCCGAAGTGCCCATCGAGGACGTGGCTGGAGCGGTCAAGGAGCTGATTGCCCACGGCAAGGTCAAGCACTTCGGCCTTTCAGAAGCCGGAGTCGAGACCATTCGCCGCGCGCACGCGGTCCAACCCGTCACCGCGGTGCAGAGTGAGTACTCGCTCTTTTACCGTGGCCCTGAGGCCGAGCTTCTCCCGGCACTGCAGGAGCTTGGTATCGGCTTCGTGCCCTTCAGTCCGCTAGGCGCCGGTTTCCTCACCGGCAAGATCGACGAGCACACCAAGTTCGATCCCACCGACTTCCGCAACATGGTGCCACGCTTTACCCCCGAGGCGCGCAAAGCCAACATGGTTCTGGTTGACCTGGTCAAGGCCGTTGCGGATCGCAAACGTGCGACGCCGGCCCAAGTCGCGCTCGCCTGGCTGCTGGCCCAGAAGCCGTGGATCGTGCCCATCCCAGGAACCACCAAGCTGCATCGCCTCGAGGAGAATCTCGGCGCGGTTAACCTCGAACTGACCGGGGACGACCTCAAGCAGATCGACGAAGCTGCCTCCAGCCTGAAACTCGAAGGAGCCCGCCTGCCTGAGGCCATGTTGAAGATGACCGGACGCTGAGTTTGTCTTTGGCCGAACTCCGCAAACGCCATAAGGGTTTTTGAGGATGAGAAGAAACTCTGCTGTCAGCAACGGTTTTGAAAGAGCGCGAACCAGCAGTCGTTTTGAAAGGGCACGGCTTCAGCCGTGCCGCAGATTCAACAAAATATATCTCGGGCTTTAGCCCCTGAGGGACCGCAACCCGCCGCCGCGAACGGCCATTTTTGAAACACAAGCGAGGAGAACCGAATGCAAAAGCGCAAATTAGGCAACAGCAATCTTGAAGTATCGGCGCTCGGCCTTGGCTGCATGGGAATGACCTTTTCCTACGCGCCATTCCCTGAGAAGAAGGATTCGATCGCACTCATCCGCGCCGCCGTCGAGCGCGGAGTCACATTCTTCGACACCGCCGAAGTCTACGGCCCATTCAACAATGAAGAACTCGTCGGCGAAGCCCTCGAGCCCTTCCGCGGCCAGGTCACCATCGCCACCAAATTCGGCTTCGATATCAACCCCGACGGCACCCACGGCCCCAAAGGCATGGACAGCAGCCCCGCGCGCATTCGCCACGTTGCCGAAGCCTCGCTCAAGCGCCTCCGCATCGACGTCATCGACCTTTTCTATCAGCACCGCGTAGATCTCAACGTCCCCATCGAAGACGTTGCCGGCGCGGTCAAGCAGCTCATCGACGAAGGCAAGGTCCGGCACTTCGGCCTTTCCGAAGCCGGCGTCAAAACCATTCGCCGCGCCCACGCCGTGCAGCCCGTGGCCGCCCTTCAAAGCGAGTATTCCCTCTGGTACCGCGCCCCTGAAGCCGAAGTCATCCCCACGCTCGAAGAACTCGGCATTGGCTTTGTGCCCTTCAGCCCGTTAGGCAAGGGCTTTCTGACGGGAAAGATGGACGAGAGCCGCACCTTCGCGAGCGGCGACATCCGCAACATCATTCCGCGCTTTACCCCGGATGCTCGCAAAGCCAACCAGGCCCTTGTCGATCTGCTCGGCGTCATCGCTGCACAAAAGCACGCGACGCCCGCGCAGATTGCGCTTGCCTGGCTGCTCGCCAAGAAGCCTTGGATCGTCCCCATCCCCGGCACCACCAAGCTTCATCGACTTGAAGAAAACATCGGCGCCGCATCGATCGAGCTGACGGCGGGAGATCTCCAGCAGATCGAATCCGCCGCCGCGGAGATTGAGGTGCAAGGCGCGCGCTACCCTGAAAACCTTGAGGCGGCCACCGGCCGCTAATAGGTAGCGCCGGCCTCCAGGCCGGCTATCGTGCGGGTCTCCTGACCCGCACATCACCCGTAAGACTCCATGGCAATTCACCACCCTCAACTCCATATTCATCGCAGGAGAATCAAAAATGGAAATCAAGAGAATCGGCACACAACCCTCCGCAAAAGGCCCCGCAGAATGGTTCACTGGAACCGTGCGCATCGATCCATTGTTTACCGCACCCGAGCCCGCCCGCGCCGTAGGCGCCCAAGTCACCTTCGAGCCCGGCGCGCGCACTGCCTGGCACACCCACCCGCTCGGCCAGACCCTCGTCGTCACCTCCGGCTGCGGCCGCGCGCAACGCTGGGGTGGCCCTGTCGAAGAGATTCGTCCCGGCGATGTAATCTGGTTCGCGCCCGCCGAAAAACACTGGCACGGCGCAGCGCCCACGACCGCCGTGACCCACATCGCCATCCAGGAAAAGCTCGATGGCAAGACGGTCGATTGGATGGAGCACGTCAGCGACGAGCAGTATCGGGCGTAGTCAAGCGCTTATCCACGCGCGCTGCTTAACCGCCGCGCTCCCGCACAGCGCGACTAGGCTCCGCTGTAATACAATCGCCCACTGTCAATGAACTGCGCCTGGTCCAATCGTCCACGGCCCGGTCTCGGCGACTGCCGGCTGAGTTTGTTCCTCGCCATTCGAGGCTCGACCGCATTGCATTGCAAAGGGGCAAAAATGAAAATACGCATCAAGTTCTCGGCCATCGCAGCTCAACTCATCTGCGCTACACTCGCGTTCGCACAATCCGCACCGGTCGTCACCGGCGATGCGCGCGTTGACAAGCTGCTCAGCCGGATGACGCTCGCGGAAAAGCTCACCCTCATTCACGGAACGCATGAAGATCCGGCCGTCTACCAGGGACAGGCCGGCTATCTCGCCGGCATTCCCCGGCTCAACATTCCCGGCCTGCGTTTTGCCGACGGACCGCCCGGCGTGTTGACCCGCCATCCCTCGCAAGGCGAAACCGCCACCATGGGCGTCGCCGCAACCTTCAGCCGCAAGACCGCTGAAGATAACGGGCTCGTCATTGGCCGCGAAGACCGCGCCCTCGGAATCGACGTCAGCCTCCAGCCTTTCGTCAACATCGATCGCGACCTCGAGTTTGGCCGCGGCTATAACACCTTCGGCGAAGATCCCTTCCTTACCTCGGAGATGGCGGTTGGCGAGATCAAGGGCATCCAATCGCAGCATGTCATGGCGCAAATCAAGCACTATGTGGCCTATGACTCCGAGAACGGCAATATCTTCGTTGACGACCAGGCACTCCACGAGATCTACGTAGCGCCATTTGAGGCCGCCATCCGCCGCGCCGATGTCTCGTCCATCATGTGCTCGTACAACCGCGTCAACGGCACCTTCGCCTGCGGGAATGAATCCACGCTGACCAAGATCCTTCGCGCCGAATTCGGCTTCAAGGGTTTCGTAACCTCCGATTGGGGCGCAGTCCACGCCGTCAAGTTCATCAATGCAGGTCTCGACATGGAGATGCCCGGCGAGGCCGCTATCGGCGGCTTCCCGCTTCCATCGTTCTTCGATTCCCTACCCGTTCCGCCCCCGCCGAACATGAGCGCCATGGGCGACATGATGGAAGGTTTCTTCGGATATATTCCCGAAGAACCAAAGCCGGTGATGGGGAACTTCGGCGACTTCGGCAGGAAAGAAGATCCCAAAAAGATGCCGGAAGCTCTCAAAGACGGCACCGTCAACGAAGCTGCTATCACCCGCGCCGCCGGCCGCGTGCTCTATGAGATCGTTCACTTCGGCTATCTCGACGGCCAATCGAAGCACGAGGTCACCGAGCAGGCCATCGAAGCCAACGCGAAGATCATCGAGCGCACCGGCGAAGAAGCTGCCGTTCTGCTCAAGAACGAAGGCGGCGCGCTTCCGCTCAAGGCAGCCGACCTCGACCAGGTTGTGCTCATTGGCCCCACAGCCGGGCAAATCGATTCCATCGGCATCAATGGCGAGCGTTCTGTCGGCCTGCCTGGTCGTCAGGTCGGTCCCTTCGACGCCCTGAAGAAGATCTCCGGCAACGCCAATATTCAATTCGCAGTCAACGACGACATGACCGGAACCACCATCCCCGCCAGCGCTTTCACCCACGACGGCAAGCCCGGCCTGGTCCGCACCGGCGACGGTGCCGACCAAGTCGACGCCGCACTCGACTTCACTGTCAAGGGCGGCAATCCGCTCAAGCCCAACGCCACCGTTACCTGGAAGGGAACGCTCGCAGTTCCTGAGGCGGGCACATATTGGATCTATCTCCAGGCCCTCGGAACCAACGCCGGAATCAAGATTGACGGCAAGCGCATGGCTCACACCGGCGTCATGCAGGGCGGCGTCCACGGAGACATCCTCCAGGCCGCTCAAGACAACGCCATCCCCACCACCGACGGCATTGACAACGTCCGTCGCGCCATCGACCTGACCGCCGGGCCTCATGCAATTGAAGTATCCACAACTCCGGACACCTCCGCCGCGCCCGTCCAGGTCCGCCTCAACTGGTACACCCCCGAACAGCGCAAGGCCGACCACAAGGCCGCTATTGCCGCTGCAAAAAAGGCCAAAGTCGCCGTCGTATTCCTCTGGACACGTCTCCGTCCCGTCTTCGGTCTGCCCGGCGAGCAGGACAAGCTCGTCGAAGAAGTGGCAGCCGTCAACCCCAACACCATCGTTGTGCTCAACACCAGCCAGCCCGTGGCCCTGCCCTGGATCGGCAAGGTCAAGGCTGTTCTCGAGATGTGGTGGCCGGGCGACGAGGGCGGTTGGTCCACGGCGAACTTGCTCCTTGGTAAGGTCAGCCCCGCCGGCCGCCTGCCTGTCACCTGGGGCAAGCGTCTGGAAGACTATCCCGCCACCGATCCGAAGTTTCCCGAGCGCTCCGGCAAGGGCGTTGACGGAAAGACCACCTACTCTGAAGGTGTCAACGTCGGCTATCGTTGGTTTGACAAGCAGAGCATCGAGCCCCTGTTCCCCTTCGGCCACGGACTCAGCTACACCACCTTCGACTACTCCCGCCTCAGTGTCAAAAAATCTCCCGATGGCGGTCTCGATGTCGGCGTCAATATCAAGAACACCGGCGTCACAGGATCCGACGAAGTGCCGCAGGTCTACCTCAGCGCTCCCTCGGTTATTCCCGACGGCGTCCAGTTCCCGGTAAGCTCTCTGGCCGGCTTTGACCGCATCCACCTCGATGCCGGCGAAGCCAAAGCCATTACCCTCCATGTTGCCCCGCGCCAGCTCCAGTACTGGTCCACCAAAGACGGCAAGTGGGTAACGGCCGGCGGCAAACGCAAGGTAAGCGTAGGCGCCTCATCCCGCGACCTCCGCCTCACCAAAGAGATCAACTAGCAGGTCGCGCAACATGACAATGCCGGAGCACCCCGCTCCGGCATTGTCATCTCTCGCGGCAAATCGAACGGGCTGCCCCAGTGGATTTTCAGACCCGGGATTCCACCAATCGATCTGCCCGCCGGGACTAGGCAGTGTTTGACGAATGCGCTGGCTGCCCAGTTTTGAAAGGGCACGGCTTCAGCCGTGCCGAAAAATGCCGCGAAATCGTCGGGCCTTTAGGCCCTGAGGGATGTTTTTCAGCCATCTGAATCCTGATCCTTGATTCACCAAACACTCCCTAATGCAAGAGCTCCTCCAGCCGCGCGCGATAAGTTCGGCTCACGCGCAGCGTCTTACCGTCGCGCAGCGTTAGAACTGCGTCTCGATTCGCTGAAGGGTCCACGCGCGCAATGCGCTCCACCTGCACAATCGTCGAGCGGTGAACCCGAACGAACTGCTTCCGGTCGAGACGTCCTTCCAACAGCGTAAGAGGCTCGCGGATCAAGTGAGTTTTGCCGCCGACGTGCAATCCGGCGTAGTCTCCCAACCCCTCAATCCAATCCACGTCCCCGGCTTGCACGAAGGTAAACTCATTACCCCGGCGCACAGGAAATCTCTTGATCGAACCGCCATTTGCCTCTTTGTCTGTAGTCGCCAGAAGTCCATAAAGCCGCTCGAAGTTGGCCTCCTGGCGATGAAGAGATAACATGCGCCGCGCACGTTCGATACATGCCCCGAATCGTGCGTCGTCAATTGGCTTGAGCAGATAGTCGAGCGCTTCAACATTAAACGCATCCAGGGCGTACTCTTCATGCGCGGTAAGAAACACTATGCACCGTGCTTGCTCTCGAGGCAATTCTCTCAGCAGATCCAATCCGGAAATACCGGGCATTTCAACATCGACGAAAATCAAATCGGGCGAGACCTGCGGAATCCTCACGCGCGCCTCTTCGCCGGTACTGCACTCCCCAACCACCAGCATGTCGGAGTAAGCGCTTAAGCGTGTGGTGATGCCAACTCTGGCTAGCGGCTCATCGTCGACAACCAAAACCCGTATGCTCATTGGCCGGCCCCTTGAGAAACTATAGAAGTCGCCGTGGTGAAAGGAAATTGAATCGAGACTAAGAACCGATTGTTCTCCGCGGTGGTAACGGTAACACGCCCTTGTTCTCCGTAGAGTTTTTCCAGTCGCGTCCTGGTGTTCGCCAGGCCAAGCCCATTTCCGTCGTCATCGGACTGCTGCGGTGCTCCTGCACGGTCGTTTTCTATAGCGATTCGAAGCAGTCCTTCGATTACTGAAGCTGTAATCGAAACTTCGCCCCCGTTTGGACAACGCGCGATGCCGTGCCGGATCGCATTCTCCACAATCGGTTGCAGCAGAAACCTGGGGACCTGCGCCTCGGAAGCTTCCGGGCTCACGCTGAGCGAAACGGCAAGACGAGGTCCGAAGCGAACCTGTTCGATGGAAAGATACTCGTCTGTGACGGCTAGTTCTTCGCGAAGAGTCACAAGATGAGCTTCGGGAAAGCTGAGGGTTGTTCGCAGCAAACCGGCGAGCTTTGCAATCATCTCTGTAGCCCGCTCAGGCTGTTTGCTTACCACCAGCGACGAGATCGCATTCAGGGTATTAAACAGGAAATGAGGCTGCAATTGGTAACGAAGCGCCTGCAGTTGGGCTTCACGCGCCGTCGCTTCTGACTCCGACAACCTCCTCCTCTGCTCCTCGACGGTACCGTGGTGCTTGATCCCGAAGTAAAGCGCGCTCCACGCCACGAGAATGATCGTGCCTTCGAACGCTCGGGCGGCGACCATGCTCCAGCTGAGGGGGTCAGGGTCGCCGGCGAAGTGCAGCGCTGTGAGAGCCGATACGAGGGTGCACAGGAATCCCAGAACGTATGAAATCCCCACGGATAGAAACAGGGCGGAAGCTAACGGCGTAGAACGGCGCCAGAGAAAATGGCAGCAGGCATACAGAATGAAGCTGGCCAAGAACGTGGAACAAAGGAAGGCGGCCTGGTAATCCACTTCTTCCCGCATATGGCGAAATGGGATATAGGAGACGGCCGTCGCCAATCCATAAAGCGCCCATCCGCCGATTTGGAGCGGCCAAAACGAGGGCGCGCGGCGCTGAAAAAGAGGCTGGAGCACAAGTTCATTCTATTGATTCAGCTCTGCTGCTGAAACCGGCTCGGCGTATCCCATGCACGGCTCACCGCAAAATTGCGGAAGTTCGTCAACTGCGGCTTTCTCTCCGCGTTGAAACGCCGTTAGATTCATTGCTGAAACGCCTTCTCCATCGAACGAAAATCCAGTGCGTCTCGGGCTGTGCGCAGCCGCCCCGAAGGAGTCCTTGAATGAACGATGCTTCCACACGCAAGCCCTCTAACGTCCGTAAAGCCGCTCTGGCAATAGCAGTGGGCGGTCTAATCGCCGGAACGCTGGATCTAGGGCAAGCCATCATTCTATTTGGCCCTACGATTCCGCTGGCGATCGCTGCCGGGTTGCTGGGGCCGCGCGCTTTCAGTGGAGGCGCGGCGACCTACATTTTGGGCGTTCTCCTGCACTTTTTCATCGCTCTCTCAGCGGCGGCCACGTATTTTGCGGCCAGTCGCAAGTTGCAATTCCTAACCGAATACCCTCTAATCTGCGGCTTGTTCTTCGGCGCCGCGGTAGAGCTTTTCATGCGCCTGATCGTTCTCCCGCTTTCCGGGCTTCACGCCGGCGGGCCCTACGAATATCGTGACCTGGTTCAAGGGCTCGTCGTGCATATGATCGTGGTTGGGCTTCCCATAGCGTACAGCGTTCGCCGGTTCGCCAATGAACCTGCGCCATCTCGTTGACCCGCGGTGGCGGCCGGCACACCCTTTACCAACCAATGAACAGGGGGCCCGCATCTTTCGTCCGCCGTACCGGGTTTCTAGAACGTGTTTTGAAAAAACCGCATGGTGTCAGGGCACGACTTCAGTCGTGCCGAAAAGTGCCGGAAGAATAGGGGGTTTTAACCCCTGAGGGACGGCATCCGAGATTCGCCGGCCATTTGTGAAACACGCTTTCGCCAAGGGTGAGATACCACGACGCTCAACCGCCGGCCGACACCGAGCCCCAAGATTCATCCCCGCGGATGCCCAAGCCAGCTACTCCCTATTGCCTATTCACTAGTCCCTACTCCCTGCCCCTTTCCTCGGTCCATGAGACGATCCCCGCTCCCCCCGCTGCTATTCTTGTTTCAATGCCTTTTCACGAGACCACGAGCCCGAACACGACGCACCACCGTCCCAAAGCAGCATCTTTTGTGCTGGCCACGTGGCTGCTGTTCGCCGCCATCTTCGGCTCGGTGCAGATTGGCTCGCTCTTCAATCCGCCGCTGCTCGACGACGTCGACGCCGCGCACGCGCAGGCCGCGCAGGGCATCTCGGAAACCGGCGACTGGGTCACGTCCAAGATCAACGGAATTCGCTATATTGAGAAGCCGCCGCTGCCCTACTGGCTCTCCGCCGGCCTCTACCGCATCTTCGGCCAGAACGTTTTTGCCACCCACCTGCCCAACGCGCTGGCCATGCTCGGACTCACCTGGCTCTCGTGGCTGTGGGCGCGCCGCGCCTGGGGACCGCGCGCCGGACTCTACGCCGGCCTGGCCGTGCTCACCTCCATCGGACCATTTCTTTTCACCCGCTTCATCATTCCCGAGGCCCAGCTCAGCTTCTTCTTTCTGGTTGCGCTCTACTGCCTCATCACCGGCCTTGAGCAAGGCCGTCCCGCGCGCTTCTACACCATGTGGGCCGCGGTCGCGTTGGCCACCCTCACCAAAGGATTCATCGCTCCCGTCTTCTTTCTTGGCGCCGCCATTCCATATCTCGCCTTGACCGGCCAATGGCGTCGCTGGCGCTCGATGAAGCCCATCACCGGTCCGCTCGTATTTCTCTTGATCGCTGCGCCCTGGCACATTCTTTGTGGCCTCGCCAATCCTGACCAGGGCCACCCCATCGGCAACCACCCCACCATCGGCAACGTACACGGCTTCTTCTACTTCTACTTCGTCAACGAGCACTTCCTGCGCTTCTTCAACCAGCGCTACCCGCACGACTACAACAAGCTTCCCTTCATCGCCTACTGGATCCTCCATCTCGTCTGGCTCTTTCCGTGGAGCCTCTTTCTGCCCGCGCTCGCCGTGGTCGCCTGGAGAACGCGCCGCACCTGGCTCCAGTACCTGCGCCCCGACGCCGGGCAGACGGTGGACTTCTACATCGACAACGCCATCCGCGAAGACGTTGCCACCTACGTGCTCAAGCTCAAGTTCCGCGTGCGCACCATCTGGTTGTTGAGCGTGTTTTCAGCCTTTTCGCTGCTCTTCTTCTCCATCTCCACCAACCAGGAGTACTACACCTTCCCGGTCTGGCCGCCGATCTTCATCCTCATCGCCGGTGTGCTGGCCGGCGTCGAGCAGCAGCGCGGCCTCGACGGCAGCCCCGATAGCGGCCGCAATAGCGCAAGACCAATCCTGTCCACCGCGTGGCTCACCGGCGCCCAGGCCGTCTTCGCCGTCGTTGGTGTCATCTCTGCCGCGGCCCTCGCCTGGGGACTGTGGGACTCACGCCACCTGCCTTACGTCGCCGACATCGGCACGCTGCTCGCCCACCGCGCCGTCGGCGATTACACGCTCTCCATGTCCCACTTCTTCGACCTCACCGGCCCATCGTTTGCGGCCTTGCGCCTGCCGGCCACCATGGCCGCCATCACATTGCTCATCGGACCCGCCGCCGGA
>Ga0326727_10015424_pt1 | contig 16400 bp, 10 predicted proteins | sample MB2enrmetagenome_FD_207643 | JGI IMG/M metagenome (GOLD analysis project Ga0326727, IMG submission 207643) | Lab enriched peat soil microbial communities from McLean, Ithaca, NY, United States - MB29MY | ecosystem: Environmental > Terrestrial > Soil > Wetlands > Peat | place: USA: New York...
AAAGTCCCGACCGCAGACCGTAATGGTATCGAGCATCCCTATCAGATAAAGAAGCAGGACGCACGAGTCTAGCGGAAAAAAATGCGTGTAAGGAGCAGCCTCTTGCCGCCGCACTCCACATTAAACCGCCCCTCGCGGCAGAAAGGCGAAGAAAATGAAATGCGGTGCGCCACCGCGAAATGTGAAGAGAATTGGAATTGAAAATTTGTCGCGGGCGCTGAACCATCCAGGCGCACGGCCATGTTGAGCACTTTGCGCATTAAGAATCTGGCTTTGGTTTCCGACCTCACGCTTCAATTGCAGGCCGGTTATAACGCCATCACCGGCGAAACGGGAGCCGGAAAATCGATCATTATCGGCGCGCTGGACCTTCTGCTCGGCGAGCGCGCCGACCGCACCCTCATCCGCGCAGGCTCCGACAGTTGCTCGGTCGAAGCGGTGTTCGATATGGCACACGGGCCGGACACGGTGAGAAAACTCCTTGAAGACAACGGGCTGGAGCCGTGCGCCGAAGATCAATTGATCCTAAAACGCGTCTTTGCCGCCGCCGGCGCCAACCGGCAGTTTGTCAACGGCTCCCCCGCCACCCTGCAGATTCTCGCCGCCATCGGCCGCGAGTTGGTCGATATGCACGGGCCGCACGAGCATCAATCCCTCCTCCATCCCGCCAGGCAGTTGGACATCCTGGACGCCTTTGCCGGACTGGAGCCGGCGCGGGAAAACTTCGCCGCGCTCGCCGGCCAGGCGCGCGAGCTAAAGAATCAAAAGGCCGCCCTCATCGTCGATGAACAGACTTACGCCCGGCAATTGGATTTGCTGCGTTTTCAAGTCAACGAGATTTCCGCCGCCAGGCTGGAGGCAGGCGAGGAGGAGCGCGTCGAGCAGGAATTCCAGCGCGCGAGCAACGCCGCCCGTCTTCTGGAGCACACGCAGACGGCCCTCAATCTGTTGGCCGACCAGGAGGATTCGCTCTTGCGTCAGGCGGGTGAATTGGGCCGGACCCTGCAGGCCTTGCAACGCCTGGACCCCGCCGCCGCAGCCCTTCTGGCCACGCACCAACAGGCGGCCGGCGCCTGGGCCGAATTGCAATCTGCCTTGCGCCGCTATGGCGACACTGTGGAAGTCGATCCCGGCCGCTTGCGGCAATTGGAGGACCGTCTGAATGTCCTCCAAGCCCTCCGCCGCAAGTACGGCGCGACCATCGCGGAGGTCATCGCCTATGGCAACGAGGCGCAGAAGAGCCTCCGCCACTTGGAGGGGCGCGATGCGGAACTGGCGCGGCTCAATGCGGAATTGGAGAAACTGCGCGGTGAAATACGGCGGGCCGGCCAGGAACTCTCCACCCAACGGCGCAAGACCATCCCGAGGCTGGCCAAAGCGGTCGGGCAGGAATTGCAGGGTCTTGGCTTTCAGCAAAGCCGCTTCGATATTGCCCTGCGCTCCAACGAAACGCTCACGCCTTCGGGCCTGGACGAGGTCGAATTTCAATTCGCTCCTAACCCCGGGGAACCGGCCCGGCCCTTGCGCGCCATCGCCTCCTCCGGCGAAATGTCGCGCGTCATGCTCGCGCTCAAAACGGTCCTGGCGGCGCAGGACGAGGTCCCGCTGTTGGTATTCGATGAAATTGACGCCAACGTCGGCGGCGAAACGGCCGTTGTGGTGGGCGAGAAGATGTCGCAAATCGCGCGCTGCCACCAGGTCATCTGCATCACCCATCTGCCCGCCGTCGCGGCAATGGCCTCCGCCCATTTTGTGGTCACCAAGCGAACTGAGGCTGGGCGCACGATTTCGGAGATCACATTGCTTGACCGCCCCCAGCGCGTCCGCGAACTGACCCGGATGCTGGGCGGCCAGACCGACGCGGCGCGGCGTCACGCGGAGGATTTATTGGAATCAGCCAATCGCCGCCGCGCTCACTGAATACACCGGCGGCAGATTGTCGGCCAGCAGCCGCCACGTCTCGCCTTCATCATCGGAGGAAAAGACCTTTCCCGTGTTGGTGCCGAAGTAGAGACCGGCCGGGGCAAGCGAGTCGGCCGCCATGCCCTCGCGGTAAACCCCGCCGAAAAAATCGCCCTCCGGCAAGCCGCTGCTCAATGCGCTCCAATTGTTGCCGGCATCGCGGCTGCGGAAAACGCGCAGCTTGCGCTCCGGCGGACACCGAAATTCGGCCCCTTGGAGGGGAATGACGTAAAGCGTGTCGGAATTGCGCGGATGCAGCGCGAGCGGAAATCCAAAATCCGAGGGCAAGCCGGCGGAAATCTCGTCCCACGAGCGCCCGCCGCTGGCGCTGCGATAAACCCCGCAGTGGTTCTGCTGATAGAGCACGGGGCTGTCGCCGCCTGTCATCAACAATTTGTGAACGCATTGGCCGTACTGGGGCCGTTTCTCCGGCAGAAACTCCGCGCGGGTGCCCTCATTGGCCGTGTCCCACGTCGCCCCGCCGTCCTCGGTGCGGAAAACACCGACGGCGGAGATGCCGACAAACATCCGGCGCGGATGAGCATGATCGACAACGATCGAATGCAAACAAAGGCCGCCCGCCCCCGGATGCCATTTGGCGCGCGTCGGATGGGAGGTCAACGACGTCACTTCCCCCCAAGTTTGCCCGTTGTCCTCGCTTCGGAACAACGCGGCCGGGGCGACGCCCGCAAACAAGACGCCAGATTCCTGCGCGCGTCCCGGTTCGATGTGCCAGATGCGTTCAAGCTTCAGGCCGGAGTTTTCCGGGAATTTTGGATTCAGCAGCGCGGTTTCCCAGTGCTCCCCCAAATCCGGCGAGGACGCGACCTCGCAGCCGAACCAGGAATCGTTGGCGGCGGCAAAAACGCGCCCCGATCGCTTGTCATAAATAGCGTGGTTGATTTCCCGTCCCGGCTGAAACGGGCCTTTCACACTCCAGCATCTCCTGTCAGTGCTGGTGAATAGGAACAGTCCCTTTTTAGTTCCGACCAGCAGCAATAGTTGTGCGTTCACGCGATAGTCTCCGATGCGCAGTACAGTTAGGTTTCCCGGTCGGACAGATTATCCAATCTGGATGCCGGCGGCGTCAAATTGTTTTTTGGCCCCAGCGAGGAGATCCGATTTGATCCGCGGCGCGGCATCGGGATCGGTACAACCGGCGTTGAGCGCCAGCGTCGCTCCCTTGCGCGTGACGCGGATGACGAAGCAGCCGTTGATTTGCGTAATGTTCGGCTGGGCCTTGGCGAGATCGAGCAGAATCTGGCGTGCCCGGTCAATGTCTTGCGCCAGAGCGACTCTGATGGAAACCCCGCAATCGGTGCGCGGCGGTGCCAGGGAAAGATTTACCGTGGCCTGACTGGCCATTGTATTGTTGGGAATGACCAGACGCCGCTTGTCGGCCATGCAGAGGACCGTGTAGCCCAAGTCGATGCTCTCCACCACGCCGGTTTCCAGCCCGGTTGGCCCGCTGACCTGCACGCGGTCGCCCAGTTTGAAGGGCCGGTACAGGACGAGGGAAACGCCGGCGATGAGGTTGCCCAGCGTGCTTTGCGCCGCCAGGCCCACGACCACCGAAACCACCCCTACGCTGGCCAGCCAGGCCGTGCCCAGTTTTTGCAGCGCGGGCACCACGTGCGCATAGCAGACGAAGGCAAGAACATAGACTATGAACTTGGCCAACCGTCCTAAAAATCGGATGGCCGTTGGGTCCGCGCCGTCACGCGCGGCCCGATCCAGGGAACCGTTGACGGCCAAATGGACCGCCCGCCCTGCCAGCCACGCCAACAAAATGGCAACAATCCCCAAAAACACCGCGCCCGGCAGCGTGCCGGGTCTTAACAAGTTATCCCGTATAAACTGCAAGTCCGCCATAGTCAGCCGCCACTGTAACGGTTCCGAGGAAAACGGAAAGCAGATTGCGACAACCGGGATTTAAAACCAATTCAGGCGGCTGGACCTGCTGGGTTTTCCATTTGGCGGATTGAGACTGAGAGTGAACGTGTCCATATTTGGGGCAGCGCTGTCTAAAGCGCAGACAGCCAGATGGACATTAAGGACGGACCAAAGACAGGCAAAGCGGCAGAATTTGCTTCCCCCAGCCCGAAAATACTGCCGGGAAAGGTGTCGAAACGCCCTTGGGCTGGGGGTCATGCGACCGGTGAAGTATTGCCGATGATCCTCTGCGACAGGGGGTACGGCGCGAACAAGGCATCCCCTTTAAGCAAGGGCGTGCCTTCCCTGGCGGAGCGGGCGAGGATAAACCCATACATGATGCTTGAAACTGGCATGGACGGTGCTACTCTTGCATCGCGGCGAGCAAAAGGCAATCAGTGAACAATTGAGTATTCGTATTAACCCGCCTTTTGCTTCGTTCACGCCGTAGCAAAAAAAGAAAGGTAAACTATGCAGAAGAAAATCAGCAAAAAGGCAGGTTTCACGTTGGTAGAGATCATGATCGTTGTCGCGATTATCGGATTGTTGGCGGCCATTGCCATTCCCAACTTCGTCAAAGCGCGCACGACCTCCCAGATGAACGCCTGCATCAACAACCTCCGGTTGATTGATTCGTCCAAACAGCAGTGGGCGCTGGAGCAGCGCAAGCAAAACACCGACACCCCGGCAGGCACAGACCTGCAGCCCTACCTGGGCCGTGGTTCCGCCGGTGAATTGCCTTCCTGCCCGGTCGATTCGGCAAACTCCTTCGCCACCAGCTATACGGCGAACAACGTCGGGACCAAGCCCGTTTGCCAGATTGTTCCCACCACTCACATTCTGCCCTAAGTGCAGTTTGGCCTGACCCACGGGTCGGATAATTCAAAAGGCTTGGGAGAAATCCCAAGCCTTTTTTATTTTGTCCGCCCGCGGCGCCTCGGCGGCATCGCCCGTCGTGTCAAATGTTCGTTTGCATTTCGGTTTTTGGCATGATGGATGCTAGTTTCTCACTGTCGGTTCCGACGGGCAATAATTAGTGAACGCGAGTTTTTGTATTAACCCGCCTGTCGGTTGATTGACACTGTCTCAACACAATATATGAAGAAGCCAACAGTTAAGAACCTGGGATTCACGCTGGTGGAGATTATGATTGTCGTCGCGATTATTGGATTGCTGGCGGCCATCGCGATCCCCAACTTCGTCAAAGCCCGCACCACCTCTCAAATGAACGCCTGCATCAACAACCTCCGGTTGATTGATTCCTCCAAGCAGCAATGGGCGCTGGAGCAGCGCAAGGTCGGCACCGACACCCCGCAAGGCACGGACCTGCAGCCCTACCTGGGCCGCGGTTCCGCCGGCGAACTGCCCATCTGCCCGGTCGATTCGGCAAACTCTTTCGCCACCAGCTATACGGCGAACAACGTGGGGACGCCTCCCGTCTGCCAGATCGTTCCCGCCACCCACGTGCTGCCATAAACGATATGGTCCATTGCGGTCTTAATGAGGCCGCAAAAGAACAAGGCCCGGGAATTGCCGGGCCTCTTTTCTTGGTTGCACCCTCTGGAGCAGGGCGCGTAAGCCGCGGCGGCTGCCATCCAATCCCCCGTTGACGCCGCCAGCGGGCGCCAGGCCCGGGGACGCTCGAAAAACCGTCAATAAAAAGGCTTGCAAAAGCCGGAAAACATCCAAAAATCATCGGTGAATCGTGCTCTACGGCTAAAAACAATATGAGAATAACCTCCCACCTTTGTTTATGAACCATCAAGAGAATCCGTCGTCCCAGCTTCCGTCCTACATTACCGGCGCGATACCGAATCCGCAAAGCAAACGCGCGCCATGGTACAAAAACACCGCACCCACCTATGCCGGCATTTTCCTGTGGTTCGTGTTCTGGCAGGACGCGAGCACGACGCAAGCGGGCTTCCTCGGCGGCACATTGGCACACGGCCTGGGTGTGGCGTTGCTGGCATTGGTGATTTCCGCGCTGGTTTGCCATTACCTGTTTTACCTGGTGCCCGGCCTGCTGGGCATGAAGACGGGGTTGCCGCTTTACATTGTCGGCACCTCGACCTTTGGCGCCCAGGGCGGGTTTCTCATGCCCGGGTTTCTGATGGGGGTCCTGCAATTCGGCTGGCTGGGCGTCAATATTTTCTTCGCCTCGCTGGCATTGAGCGCTGTCATTCCTGTGGACGCGAGAATCATCATGGTGGTTTATGGCGTTTTGGCCGCGTTCGTCGGGTTGAAAGGCATCCAGTATGTTGCCAAGGTCGCCACTTACATTCCCTTAATTCCACTGGTGACGCTGATTTGGCTCTTTGCCAAGACGGCAGGAAGTCTGGAAGGCTTCGATCCAGCCAAGTTAATCGCACAACACAAAGCGTTTGCGCCGTCGGCGCCCGACGCTCTCGGGGTGTGCGGCGTGATCGCCGCGATGCTGACTTATGTCGTCGGTTTCTTTGCCACAGCGGGCGCGGCGGGCGCGGATTTCGGAATGAACAGCCGCGACAAGAGGGACGTGAGCCTGGGTGGCTTGATGGGCATCGCCCTGGCCATCCTCGTTACGGCCGGCTTGTCGGTTCTGGTTGTGGCAGGCGTCTATGGTTCGCCCGATATGAGCGCTGGAGCGCTGGCTGCCGGCGCGGAGAAAAAGAGTTTCATTCTCAACTCATTTAACCTGATCCCGGTGATTTTGGGGCCAGGCCCGGCCAAGTGGGTCATGTTTCTCCTCGCGGTGGCGGCATTTCCGCCGGCATGCTTCTCGGCGTTCATAGCGGCCAACAGCTTCAAAACCACCCTCCCGCAGGTTAATCCGTTCATTTCCGTCGGCATTGGGGCGGCCGTGAGCATTATTCTCGGCGTCACCGGTACGGCGGGAAAGGTCATTCCCGTTTTCGTGATCATCGGCGCTTCTTTTGGCCCTGTTTGCGGCGCCATGCTGGTGGACTATTTGCTGAGTGGAAAGCAGTGGGCTGGGCCGCGCGCCGGCTTCAATCCGGCTGGTTGGATTGCCTGGGCGTTGGGTTTCATAGTGGGCATCCTGCCGAATTTGCACGCTTTGAATCCGGAGGTTTTCCCGGATGCCCCCGCTGCCCCTGTGCTGGCCTTTATCGTTGGCGCAGTGGTCTATTGGCTGTGCGCCAAGTTGGGAATGGTGTCGGCAGTGGTGCCACTTTCCGTGAAAAATGGCGGAGAGGGGGGGATTCGAACCCCCGGTACGGTTTAACCCGTACAACGGTTTAGCAAACCGGTGCTTTCAGCCACTCAGCCACCTCTCCAGGTCGTTGACTTTTAGCCAGTTGCGTGGGATTCGACATCTCGAATTCACGCCTGGCCGTGACAGGCTGCAACAACTGTCGTGCGCAAGAAAGTATCCCATCACGCAAGGCCCAGCAAGATGAATTGTGGCCCGGCAAAACCCAACTGGGGGCATGTCACTATTCGGTCATTGAGTTTGGAGAATGTAAAACCGTTGCGGCAGCCCCGCGCTCACGGTGTTGGTGACAGTGACGGAGAAACTCCCGCTCGCCCTCAAGGAATTGGTCGCCGCCGGCGTCCATTGTCTCAACGGCAGAGCCAGGTTCGTGCTCGTCAGCACAATATAGGTGTTGCCGGATTGTCCGTTGGTCCCGTCAAGCACAAGATTTGCCCCGGCCACGGTCAGGCCGGTGATGCCAGGCTGCTCCGGATAAACGCTGATGTCATCCAGTCCGAGGAAACTCGGATCATCCCGGAATCCCAACTCCAACACCGTGTTCGTTCCTGTCGCCGACACCATAAACTGCAGGTTGGTCCATCCGGTTGCCGGAATATTGGTTTGGTTGAACAGCGTCGTTCCATTCCACGAAACCAGAAACTCGTTAGGGCCCAACCCGTCCGGGCTGTTCAGCCACAACGAGAGCATATACGGCTCGCCCGCCGTCGTTGCCAGCGTTTGCGAAAGATAGCTCAGCACGGGACCGGCCGACCCCAACACCGCAAAATAAGAGCCCGAATGCGGAAAAGTCCCGTTAATGGTGTTGGTCACGAAATTATCTCCCGGATCTCCGCCGAACAGGTCCCATCCCGTGAAATCCCCCGTCTCGAACCCGCCGTTTTCGACCAACCCGGAATACACCGGCACCGGCGACACGGTGATGGAGATCGCCCCTCCTGCGACCGGGAGGCCCTGGCTGTTGGTTTCCACCACTGCCGCAGTGAATTTGCCGAAGGCGGTGTAGGTGTGCGATGGGTTTCGCACCGCGCTTGTCGAACCGTCCCCAAAATCCCAATTCCAATTCACCACCGGATTGGTTGCGCTGTCCACCGCCGCCGCAGTGAAGCTTACTGCCAGCGGGACATCGCCGCTGCCCGGATGGGCCGTGATGGAGATCGCCGTCAACGCCTTCGTCGGCACGGTCCCAAATGTCGAGCCCCAGCCGGTCGCGCCTGGCAAATAGTAAACCGTCGCGTCGCTGTCACTGGCGAATACCGTCGAATCGTCTGGCGGCGCATTTCCCTCGAAATAGGCCGCCGCCAGGCTGCTGCAGTAGGCAAACGAATAATCCTCCACGCTTCTCGCCCCGCTCGGAATGATGACGGTTGTCAGCCCGGTGCAGTCGCTGAACGCCGCATACCCGATGCTCGTCAGGCTCGCTGGCAGCACGAAATTGGTCAGGGCGGAACAATCCTGAAACGCCGCCACCCCGATGGCCGCCAGCCCGTCCGTCATGGTCACGCTGCCCAAGCCAAGGCAATCGAAGAAGGCGAGAGACTCGATGTTGGTGACGCTTGACGGGATCGCGACGCTGGTGATCGGGCAACCCCCGAACGCCTGTGAACCCACGTCCCCGACGCCGTCAGGTACCGTGAAACTGCCTTTGAGGCCGCCCGGATATTCAACCAGCAGCGTTCCCGCCTTGTTGTACAACACGCCATTGACGCCGCTGTACGCTGGATTTCCCGGCGCCACCGTGAACGCCGTCAGATTGAGACAGTTTGCGAACGGAACAGCACCCAGGCTGGTCACGCTGGCAGGGAGGGCAATGCCAGTCAGGCCGTTACAGAGAGCGAACGCCTCATCTCCGATGCTCGTGACGCTGTCCGGGATGGTGACCCCCGTCAGAAAGCTGCAACTCTCGAAGGAGTAGTTCCCGATGTTCGTCACGCTGGTCGGAATGGTGATATTGGTCAGATTGCAGTCCTCAAACGCTGCATCCCCGATGCTGGTGACGCTGTTGGAAATCGTGTACGATGTCGCAGGGTTGCCATCCGGATATTGCACCAGCTTGGTCTGGCTTTTGTTGCACAACACTCCCGCCACGCTCGAGTAGGCCGGATTGGCCGGATCGACCATGATCGCCGGGAGTTGGTTGCAATCCAGAAACGCCGCCTCACCGATGCTGGTCAGAGCGGCGGGGATCATCACGTTTGTCAAGCCGCTGCCGAAAAACGCATATTGCCCCAGGTTTGTCACGCTGTCGGGAATCGCCAGGCTGCTCAGATCAAAACACGAGGCGAACGCATCGTCGCCAATGCTCGTCACGGTGCCTCGAAACGTCACGTTGCTGAGGCTGAAGCAGTCCTGGAAGGTCCCAAGTCCGATGTTGCTAATGCTCTCCGAAATCGTCACTTCGGTCAGGCCCGAGCATGAAAGGAATGCGAAATTCCCCAGGTTCGTCACGCTGTCTGGAATCGTGACGCTCGTGAGGATGCTGACACTGGAAAACGCTTGCGCTCCGATGCCCCTCATCGGCAAACCGTTGATCGTCGAGGGAATCGCCACCGATCCCCCTGGCCCCGTGTAGCCCGTGATCGTGATGGTCCCCGAGTTGGTCACAAAAGTGAAATCAGACGCCGGCGCAGGTTCTTCCGTGTAGGTGCCCGACTCCGTGTTCGTCGCATCAGCGCTGACGGAAACGACTTGATTGGTCGGCGCCGTCCATCCGGTCACCGTTGTGAAGCTCACCGTGTGCGGCCCCACCGCCAGGCCCAAAACCGTCGCCCCGCTCGGTTGAAGAAGCCCGCCATCCACCAGCCATTGCGCCCCGGACGCCACCGCTCCGGCCGGCAGAAGGGTTACTTGGAGCGAGCCGTTTGGATTCGGGGCGTCCTCAATGACCGTCGTAAGATCATCAAACATGGAACCCCACCCGCTGGTCCCTGCCAAATAATAAACCGTCGCGCTGTCGCCCAGGAACGCCGACGGATCCGACATAGGCTCGTTGCCCTGGAAAAACACGCTGGTCAGGCCGCAATAGGCGAACGCCCCGTAGGGGAGGTCACCGACGCTGGCAGGAATTGTCACGGTAGCCAGCTTGGGGCAGTCGCCAAACGCGAACTCCCCGATGCTGCCGACACCGTTAAACATCGTCACATTAGTCAGGCTGCCGCAGCCCTGAAACGAAAGGAATCCAATGGTGGCGACATTGCTGGAGATAATGACGTCTGTCAGGTTGCAGTCCTCGAACGCATAGCCTGCGATGCTCGTCACGCTGCCGGGAGTGGTGTAACTGCCCGAAAAGCCGGTCGGAAATCGAACCAGCATGGTTTGATTCTTGTTCAACACCACGCCGTTGACGGAGCTAAAATTCGCATTGCTCGGATCCACGTTGATCGCCGTTAAGTGGCTGCACCCTGCGAATGCCGACGTGGAGATGTAGCTCACGCCGGCGCCCAGCGTCACGTTGGTCAGCCCGGCGCAATCCCCGAAGGCACTGTCATCGAGGCTCGTGAGGCTGGCGGGCATCGTCACCCCGGTCAAACCGTCGCATAAAATGAAGGCGTTTGTGTCAATGGTCCTGACCCCATCCGGTATCGTGTAGCTTCCGTCCAACCCCGCCGGATAGTCCAGCAGCGTCGTTTCGTTTTTGTCGAACAACACCCCGCCTACGCTCATGTAGGCCGGATTTCCCGCCGCCACGGTTATGGCGGGCAGGTTGTAGCAATTGATAAACACCTGCGGCCCGATGCTCGTCACGCTGTCGGGAATGGTCACATTGGTCAGGCCGAAGCAAAATCCAAACCCCGTCGCCCCGATGTTCGTCACGCTATTGGGAATAGTCACGCCGCTCAGGTAGTAACACGCCGCGAAGGCACTCTGTCCAACGCTGGTCACGTTTCCCGGAATCGTGTAAATCCCGCTCACCCCGGGCGGATACTCCACCAGCGTCGTCCCGCTCTTATTGAACAACACGCCGCCGGCGCTGCTGTATGCCGGGTTGTTGGTATCCACCGTGAAGGACGTCAGCGCGTCATTGGGCGCGAACTCCTGCGCCTGGATGTTCGTGACGGTGTCTGAAATTGCGACGCTCGTGATCCCCTTGTTTTCGAAGCCGGAGCCTTGAATCTCGGTGACCGGCAGCCCGCCAAGGTTGGTCGGGATGGTCACGGCCCCGCCCGGCCCCGTGTAGCCCGTAATGATGGCCGTGCCGTTATAGGTGATATAATTGAATTGCGCCCGCGCCGCCGGAGCGGCCAGAAACAGCAGCAACAAAAGGAACCGATTCGTTTTCATGCGTAATTTGGCCTCCCTGAAAACAGCGTGACCAGTTCAGATTTCAACGAACCGGTCTTTCCACACCTGCCTATTAAAGCCTAAAGCGAGGTATTAGTCAACCTATTTGATCATGTTCTTGAAACGCGCGCTCAGTGGGCGATGAGGACAAAGAAACGCGACGGCGGCCCAGGCGCAACCGACACGGTGAGGTTGGAGCCAATGAGGGCAGGGGAGTTGGTCACCTGTTGCCACGAATTTGAGGCCGGAAAACTCGTGGCTGAATACAGCCCGAAATTCGTGGCCCAACTTGGCCACGTCAAAACCAATTGGCCGCCCGGTTCCGCCATCGAGAGGGCCGGGACTGGCGCGGTGTTCACCGTCTGAGTGTTGGAATACAAGCTGGCACCAGCGGCATTCCATGATAGGACGCGATAAGTGTAATTGGTTCCCATGCTCACAGGAACATCGACCCAAGTGGTGACATTAGTTGCCAAACTGGCGATTTGCGTCCAAAGGCCATCGGCGCCGAGCCGGCGTTGGACGATAAAGCCGGATTCATTATTGTCGTTGTCGCGCCATTGCAAGGTGACCGCAGCCAGCCTGTTGCTGGCATAGAGCAGGCGCGGCGCGTCCGGAAGCCACACGGGAGCACCGCCGGACGTGATGGAAACATTATCGACGTATCGGAATTCGCCGCTGCCCATGCCGCCGTCGTTCTGATCGAAATAAAAAATCACGGTTTGGCCGGCGTAAGCCGAAATGTCGGCGGTGCGGCTGACCCAATTGCCGTTGGTCAGTTGTTCCCAATTCAGCAGCGTGACAAACGTTCCGTTTGGCTGCAGCAGGCGCACCCGCAATAAGCCGTCGTGCGTGTTGGCATCGGCGCACGTGTTGAAACTCAACGTAGCCGCGTTGGCCGGGAGAATGATTTGACGCGCAAACCACGAATTCGGATCGCTGTCCGGCACGCCGAGATTAGACCCGTCAAGCTCCAGCGCGCCGGGGGGATCGCCGATTGTGCCCGTCCAGATGGCCTTATCGTAAGGTTTGCCCGAAATGGCCCCGAGCCAGCCTTGAAGGCTGGAGCCGAAATCATAGGCCAGCTTGCGGCCGATATTGGCGCGAATGAGTTTCGCGTACTGGTCAGGAGTCACGACGCGAACAGTTGAGGCGAGATTGGTCACAACGGATTGCAGACTCGACAAATTGGCATAAACGGAGTCGCCGTAATGGAAAAGCGCCAGGCTGTAGCCGGATGGGCTTGAGGGATCAAGGGCGCCTTGGTTGATGTTGGTCAGCAGGGCGCCGCTGCTTTCCAAGCCGCCCCAGAGCAGGTCGGTCGGCGAGAGAATGGGCCTGCCATTGGTGGAGAAATAAATCTGCCCAACCGGCCCCGCCGCGGCCTGCAATTCGAGGTTCCCATTGGTCGTCCCTTGCTCCATCCCGATCTGGCCATTGGTGGAAAAATAAATCTGCCCGCCCGAGCTGCCGAACGGTTGGTCATACTGGGAGTACTCCTCGTAGATCAGCGCGTCGATGGCGGGCTGTGAAAGATATTCGTTCCAAAGGCCGGCGTTGGTAAAGGAATTGAAGTCCAGCACTTGCGCGATGTTCAAATCGGCTCCGGACATGTAATCGCTCAGGGCCTGGGTCTGAAGGGCCAGAACGGCGGCGGGGAACTGGCTCGGGTAAAAGTAACCCACCCCGCTGGGGCCGGCGACGAAGAAGTCGCGGGCCGCTCCATTGGAGGCGCTTTCAAAATACCAGCGCAAGACCGCCGGCGCCAAATCCGCCAGCGACGGCGAGAGCGCCCACCCCATGTTGAAAGAGCCCCGCGCCGGACTGTTGAAGAATCCCGGCAGGCTGCCAAGGTTCTCCTGCACGTTGTCGCCGTCGGTCATAAGGAATGCCACATAATGAACGCCCGTTTGAATAGCGGGGATGGAATATGTGCGTTGAAAGATGGAAGGATCGGTGATGCTGCTCAGGGTGGAAAGGTCCAGCGCCCAATCCGAAGCAACGGTGAAGACGCCATTGGCCGAACTGTCACCCACGAACACGCTTTCGCCCTCCGAAGCGTCCCCCCAGCCCAGACAGGCCGAATTGGGGTTCATGCTGGTCATGACGTAATTGCGAAACGGGCTGTTGCCGTCGAAAAAGATGAAGGTGTTGGCCATGGTGGCGTAATCACGCAAATTGTCCGCAAAACTCTCCTTCTGCTCGATCACCACATTGCGGCTGAACGCCGCGTTGTCATTGGTCCAAACCCACTGATCGTTCACCGTCCGAACGTCCGCCAGGCGGTTGGTGATGCCGTAGGCCCGGACGGTGGCTTCGATGCTGGCATCGACCGCCACCGCGTTGGACGGGCCGCAGAGGCAGTTTGCGGCGTCAAGGGAGTTCGTATTGGCGCTGTAGTCATACAAGATGTACCCGGCGACCAATCCTTTATACTGGGTGATCAGCGGCCAGGGGCTTGTGACGGTCGATCTGGGAATCCCATAACGGGCCGTCAAATAACCGTCCCAAATGCTATAGCCGGAGCCGCCGTCGATATAAATCTGATTGCTCGATTGCCGCGCCACCAGTCCTTGCAGGGTGGCGATCAGCACTCTCTGCGCGGTGTTCTCCAAAGCCGCGTCGGAAATCACTTCGATGGACGCCAGGTTGGTTCCCTTTGGAAACAGACCGGCTGGCGCCGCCGGGGCTCCGCCGGCCGCCAAACAAAACAGGACAAGCCACCTGGCGCCCGACGCAAACCAGGGCTGTGCCGTTGCGCAGTTGTCTCGGTGCAAGTTAATACTGGTGAATGCGGTGGTGCTGCTGCTTGAGGGACATCATGTTTGTCCGACCGATACCTCGAAGCCAACGTCGCTGTCAACGCCCATCTGGCAAAAGCCGCCGTGGGCAGGGCGAATTCAGCCAGGCAGGCAAGGGCGGATTTGAAGAATATTGGCGACTGTTACGAATGCGCCCGCGCAAGTGGCAGCAAAGGGTCGCAATTATCAGTAATTGCTGGGGTTATTGAGGATTTTGGTCTTTGGGATGTGTCAAAATGACGCATACGCAAGTGGCACAGAACGGTTGGCTGCAACCTTATGTCCGTTATCCCGGACCTCGCGCAGGCGCAGAAGACGCAGAGAAGGGCAAGCCTTGACTGGGTACCTTGACTTACCTTGACTAGCCTTGACTTCTTCTTGACTTGGAAGGAAGAAATTCGGATTACGATTAGGATTAAGATTCTGATTATGAGGAAGATGCAGCACAATCAGCGATACCTTGACTCACCTTCACCCAACCTTGACTTGGCTTGACTTGGCTTGACTGACTTTAACGTTAACGCGGATCGGGTTGAATGCTTTTGGGTCGCTCGCACGGTGGGCGGGCGTCTGGCGCTTGCCGAGATGTCAAAGAACCCGCCTTGGCTTGGCTTGGCCAAGGCCGCGGCGAGGCAGGCAAAGCAGCCCGCCGGTTTTCAATGTCCCATATAATAATGGGACATGCAAGGTCTTTTTGAAGGTTTTTTTGGAAGGGCCGAACCGGGGCAGAAAGAACCGGGTGCCGGAAGTGGAAGATGTTGAGGGGAAGGAGGTTGTGGCCGATTAACAAGATCAACTGGATTTCCTTGATCAAAGGCGCAAGCGGGCTTCGGAATGCGCAAGGCGTTGATGGGAAGGAGGATAAGGAGCAAGGCTTGCAAAGTGGGGGGAGGAATGGCAGGATCGCCGCAATCACAACGGCACGATCCTCAAAACGAAAGGAACCACGCCAAAATGACTGAACTTCACCAAAGCAATTTCCAAGACCGCGTCGAACGAGCGGCCGAGGCGGCCTTGAAACGAAGCGGCAGCGTCGGCCCGCTTGAACTTTTCCAGGAAATGGGGCTGCTCCAGGCCGTTCACGTCGAGAATTGGCGCAAAGGCCACGAGCATTACCGGACGCTCCAACAGTGGATTCAGGTCGGGCCGGAGAAGTTCCAAAAAGCCATTCGCCATTTCCAAGAGTGGGTGAAACAGCGCGGCTTGCGCCCAATCGAAGCCGCCCACGTGCGCCGCGGGCCGGGCGGCATTGAACAATTGCGTGTCACCGAAGACGGCGATGCAGAATGGGAGAAGTTCTATCGCACGTACTACACACCGGCGGATATGCCGGAAAGGAAAACAGCGCAGCTTGCGGCCAAATTAACCCGGCCGCCGGAGTTGGTGGTGTTCGAGAAAGTGAGCGACGAGGGCAAGTGTAGTGAATGCGGCGCGGAACTGCTCAAGGGAGATTTTCTGCTGATGGAAAAAGGCCAGCCTCTTTGTCTTACCTGCGCCGATCTGGACCGATTGGTATTTCTTCCCGCGGGTGACACGGCGTTGTCGCGCCGCGCGCGCAAGCACAGTTCGCTTGCGGCGGTGGTGGTGCGATTCAGCCGGACGCGCAAACGGTATGAGCGCCAGGGACTGCTGGTGACCGATGAGGCCCTGGCCACAGCCGAGGAGGAGTGCGCCGCCGACGCGCCCGACCGTGCAGCCGCCCGCAGCCGCGCGGCATTCGCACGTCAGGAGGCAGATTGCGAATTTGTGGCCGCGCTGGCCCAGGCGATTTTGCTGCGATACCCCGGTTGTCCGGCCGATGAAGCCCGCCGGATCGCCGAGCACACAGGCCGCCGCAGCAGTGGCCGAGTGGGCCGATCCGCGGCCGGTCGCGCACTGGATGCATCAGCGGTGGACCTCGCCGTGAACGCTCACATCCGTCATGCGCACACAAATTATGATGAGCTTCTGATGCATGGCACCGAACGTCTTGAGGCCCGCGCACGGGTACGGGAGAGGATGCAGCGTGTGCGGGCGGAATGGTCGGGCGTATAAACAATCAAAGCTTGCGCCAGCGTAAAAGCCAACGCGATTGAGGAAACGCTCAGGAACTGTCCTCGGGTGTGAGACAAAATTCTTCAGGTGACGAAAAAGGAACCCCTCTCTCCGTCTCTCTCCCCGCAAGCGGGGAGAGAGGGCAAACGCAGCCCGAAAGGAGTCTATTGGGCCACATA
>Ga0326727_10015425_pt1 | contig 16398 bp, 12 predicted proteins | sample MB2enrmetagenome_FD_207643 | JGI IMG/M metagenome (GOLD analysis project Ga0326727, IMG submission 207643) | Lab enriched peat soil microbial communities from McLean, Ithaca, NY, United States - MB29MY | ecosystem: Environmental > Terrestrial > Soil > Wetlands > Peat | place: USA: New York...
AGGCGCGGGGCTGAAGGACCTATGGATTGCGGTCCTGTATCCAGGTGCCATTCGTGCGTTAACCGGGATGCCGGGGGGAACCGAACTGAAACCTTCGGGCCCAGGAACCACGTGTGCAGGAGCAACCAATTTCCAATCCCCCAGGCTTGTCATTCTGAAGCCCCGCGCCCGCAACGGTATGGCCAGTTGCAACACCGCTGTAGGTGCGGGGCTGAAGGACCTATGGATTGCGGTCCTGTATCCAGGAGCCATTCGTGCATTAACCGGGATGCCGGGGGGAACCGAACTGAAACCTTCGGGCCCAGGAACCACGTGTGCAGGAGCAACCAATTCCCAATCCCCCAGGCTTGTCATTCTGAAGCCCCGCGCCCGCAACGATACGGCCAGTTGCAACACCGCCGTAGGCGCGGGGCTGAAGGACCTATGGATTGCGGTCCTGTATCCAGGTGCCATTCGTGCATTAACCGGGATGCCGGGGGGAACCGAACTGAAACCTTCGGGCCCAGGAACCACGTGTGCAGGAGCAACCAATTCCCAATCCCCCAGGCTTGTCATTCTGAAGCCCCACACCCGCAACGGTATGGCCAGTCGCAACACCGCCGCAGGTGCGGGGCTGAAGAACCGATGGATTTCGGCCCTGTATCCAGATGCCCTTCGTGCGTTAAGCCGGATGCGGGGAAAACCGACTGCCACTAGCTCACTCAGGAAAATGCCGGTGAGCCTGGAGGCCCCACTTCAAACCAGTAGCACCGAAAAAAATTGCCGCATGGCCCCTGAAAGCTGGCTATGATCCGAGAAACGACGTTTCCAAACTATAGGGGGAAATGATTTGCCGAAGACGACCAAACGCAACCGCCGCCGGGCGGCCTCGGGGGCGAATGCGGAGGTTAGCCGCATCCTGGCAGACGTGATTGGCCGGGCGGTGCATGCCGTCCAGTCGCAGCAGGTTCCCGCGGAACAGGCAATTCGGGCTGCCATGGAAACGCTGGGCGCGATGCAGAAAAACGTTCTGGAACTGACGCTGAGCGCTGCCAAAGCGCAGGCGGAAATCGTACAACGCCTGGTTATTAAGCAGAGCGATGCCGACATGCGGGCTCTGGGCTCGGAAATCGGGAGCTTGCTGGTCAAAGCTGCGGAGCGTGGGCCGGAAATCATCGATTCGCTCAGCGCCGGACTCGCGCAATTCCTGAATACGACGGCCGGTCCGGCCCAGCCTGCGCGGACCGGCGCCACGGTGCCCCCGCGGCCGGCCGCTTCCGCCACGAGCTCCACCCCCGCGGATGTTCCGAGTCGCTCACCGCAACCATTGCAGGACACCGCAGCTCAGAAACTGGTTCCGGAGCCGCCGCTATTGACTGAATCGCAGTTGCTGGACGCAATTACCGGTGCCATTGTCGAAGGATATTCCGCCGGCCGTTCCGGCCAGGCGGTTGCCGAGGGCATTCGTGCGCGTTATCCGGCAGCCATTCCCACGATGCACGCATATCTCTCCATGGACGACTTTCTGGTGCTGATGTGGATGCGCCAGCAGCCCGTGCTTGCGGAGATTGCCACCGATCCACAATTTCCCCAATTCTATGCGGAACTCAAGACGGCGATTCTGAAGTGACGGCCTTAGTCCCCGGGCTAAGGCGAAATGGGCCGCATTTCCCGTGCAGGTGTGCGTTACACTCTCACCTTCATCTGCTTGGGAATAATGCCATTATCGATACCATCAAGACTAAGTGCGGTCCGTATTGCGCTCGGCTACGCGGTGGTTGCTAGCCTGTGGATCGCCTTTAGCGATCTGCTGGTGCGGAGATCGGCGTTTCCCCAGGCTCTCCACACCGTCAAGGGCCTGGGGTTTGTCTGGTTCACTGCCTTCCTGTTGTATCTCACCGTGAAGCGTCTGGTGGCGGTGATTCTCTCAAGTTCCCGGGACCGGGATGAAACCGCCGAGTTGTACCGCACCCTGGTGGAGACTTCGGGTGAAGGCGTCTGTCTGCTCGACCAGGACGGACAAATCTCGTTCTGCAACGAGCGCCTCGCCTCGCTCTTGGGTTATTCCGCGTATGAGTTGCACGGAAAGCGCTTTCCCGATTTGCTTCCCCTGGAAGAGCGGGCGCATCTGGACCAAACCTTGCGCAAGCGAAGCGCGGAAATTTCCGACACCTACGATTATTGTCTCCGCACGCGATCCGGCGAGAACGTCTGGGCTCTGATCTCCACCACACCCATGTTTTCGGCGGAGGGGGACTACCGCGGATCGCTGGCCATGATCCTGGACATCAGCGACCGGAAACGCCTGGAAGAGGAATTGCGCCATTCCCAGAAACTGGATGCCTTGGGCCGGTTTGCGGGAGGGATTGCGCACGACTTCAGAAATCTCCTCGGCATCGCGATCGGCTACGGCTCGCTCTTGAAAAAGCAGCTCCCGCCAGACCATTCCAGCCGGCATGCGCTGGAGGAAATCCTGTCGGCTTGCGACCGCGGGTCGCTGCTGGTTCGTCAGTTACTCGCCTTCAGCCGCAAACAGAGCGCCGCGACGGAGTTAATCGATGTTAACGAGGGCATTCGGCGCTTGGGTCAGATCCTGCCGAGAATCGTCGGCGAAGATATTACCGTCGAAACTCTCTGCGAGAATTCCGAGGGTGTAATTCGCATCGGCGCCGGACAAATCGAGCAGATTCTGATGAATCTGGCGGCCAATGCGCGAGATGCCATGCCGGCAGGGGGTAAGCTGACAATCGCGACCAAGGCCGTGGCGCTGGACGATGGGATGGCGCAAACCCAGGGCGTACTCCCCGGAAACTTTGTGGCCATCGAAGTTTCGGACACGGGAAGCGGCATGAGCCCGGAAGTGAAGAGCCATATCTTCGAGCCGTTCTTCACCACCAAACCCCAGGGCGTGGGAACGGGACTGGGACTTTCCACGGTCTATGGCATCGTGCGCCAAAACGGGGGATCCATCACTTGCGAGAGCCAGAAGAATGTGGGCACGACCTTTACCGCATATTTCCCGCTGATGCCGGCTTTGGCCCGGCCGGCTGAATGCGTGCGCGAAGCTCCCGCTACCTTAACCGGAAGCGAAACGATACTCCTGGTGGAAGACGAACCGGCTTTGCGGGAGCTCCTCAAGCTCATTCTCTCGTCCCATGGCTATAAAGTGCTGGAAGCGGCCAATGGCGCCGAAGCGATGGAAATTGCCGAATCATTTTCCAAACCAATCGACCTGCTGCTGACTGACGTGGTTATGCCCGAGGTGAGCGGGTTGGTCCTGGCCGAGCAGGTACTGCGCGCGCGTCCCGCTACGCGGATCGCGTTTATGACCGGCTATGCGGAATTGCCGGGCAAGCTGAGCCGAGGCGCTCATTTGATTGAGAAGCCGGTGACGCCCAATGCGCTCTTAACTCGCCTGCGTGCTATCTTCGATGTCCCTCCAGATAGCCTGCGAGAAGTCTCCTGATTGCGAGCAAATCCTTTCACCACAAAGGACACAAAGGACACAAAGGAAATCACCACAAAAAGCAGACTCTTACACAAACGAAAAACCACGAGGAAAACAAAATCCCCCGTTTCCCTTTGTGTACTTTGTGTCCTTTGTGGTGACGAGTTTGTTCTTGCTTCTGTGGGCGGTCTTACCGATTTACTCCCCGCGCGGCGGCCCGTTCCGACATTATCTTCTTGGCGTTCTCCGCCAACTGTTTGGCTTGCCCCATCAAGTCGAGTGCCCGTAGTACTTCCGGGTCGTTTTCGGCGCTAACCTTCAACCCCTCTTCCTGGCCGAAGGCGTCGACAAAAATCTCGCTCTTGATACGGGTCTTGATCCAATCGGTGACGCTGGCCAGATCCGCTTCGGTACAGGCGATCTTCTGGTCGATCAGGAACTTACGGAACGCCTGGAGAACCGGTTCATCGACCTCGAAGTTCTTGCCAACCTTATGCTCCAACGCATAATGCTTGGCAAAATTGAAAAACGCGTAGTGTTGCAACAACGTGTCTTCCAGGCGATTATTCTTCGGCTCGGAAAATTTCACATCGGGAGCGATGCCGCCGCCGCCGTAAACGGTACGGCCGCTGTCGGTGAGTTTGACCTCATGGACGCCATTGCTATCGTTGTTGCCGTGGCTGTAGTAGTAGTCGTAAAGCGACAGACCCGCATATTCACGCTGGATCAGACGGCCGCTGGGGGTATAGTACTTGGCCGTAGTCAATGCCAATCCGGTGTTTTCCGATAGCGGGTAGACAGTCTGCACCAAGCCCTTGCCGAAGGTAGTTTCGCCCAGGATCAGGCCGCGATCGTGGTCCTGAATCGCACCGGCCACAATTTCCGCGGCCGAGGCCGTTCCCCGGTTCACCAGTACAACAATGGGATAATCCTTGCCGGCGCTGCCGTGAGCCGCCTTGTAAACCTTTTCCGGAGAAGAGCGCCCCCGGTGGGAGACGATTACCTGGCCTTTCTTCAGGAACTTGTCGGCCACCCCCACGCCTTCACTGAGCAAGCCACCCGGGTTTTGCCGCAAATCCAGTACCAAGCCCTTCAAATCGCCCATCTCGTCCAGCGCCTGCTGGACCTCGTGCTCGGTGGTTTCCTGGAAGCCGGAGATGTGCAGATATCCGATGCCGGGACGGATCACGAAATGCAGATCGACGCTGTAACGCGGAATCTCATCTCGCACCACCGCGAAATCCAGCGGCTTTTCCGCGCCTTCGCGCAGCACCGTGATGCGTACCGGGGTGCCCTTCGGGCCCTTCAACATTTCGGCAACTTCACTGGTGCTCAAGTTGTCGGTAGGTTTGCCGTCCACGGCGGCAATGACATCGCCCGGGCGGATTCCGGCCCGGTAGGCCGGAGTGCCGACAAAAGGCGCAATGACGATAACCTTGTTATTCCGCGGGCCTACTTGCATGCCTACGCCGTAGTACTTGCCTTTTTGTTCTTCCCGCAACAGCGAGTAGGACTTGGGATCGAAGAAGTTGGAGTGCGGATCCAGCACCCGCAGCATGCCGGGGATGGCGCCGTTATAGATGGCCTTGTCGGCATTGACCTTGTCGGCGTAGTTCTGCTCGACCACGTCATACACCTGGGAAAAGTTGCGGATGCCATCGCGCAGGTCGGCGTCGTTGCCGCTGCCGCCGATGCGCTGGCCAAACACGGCGCCCAATACGCCACATATCAGGATTACCAGAATGACAAGAAGAAGGGTGCGAGAACTACGAGCCATCTTGTTTGTTCCTTGAACGGTCGGCGATTCGCTGCTCGACTGGTGCACTGCAGGCAGTATACCACGATGAAGTTGGCCTTCCGCGCTGCCCGCCACCGATGCTGTTATCGTAAGTCATTCGCTTGCAACGCCAGCCAGCGGGTTCTGCGATTTGCTTGGGTTCCGGGATGGGGTCCCGGATCACAGATTTTACCGCCGGTAAACCGGGCATAGCGGCCAAGCGTGCGGTATGATGGGAGTGCCATGAACCTGAGCATCGGGGAGATGTTGTTTATTTTTTTCCTGGCCCTTATTGTCTTTGGCCCCAAGAAGATGCCGGAGATCGGTCGTCAGATCGGCAAGGCGCTCGCCGAATTCAGACGCGCCAGCACGGAGTTCAAGTCCCAGCTTGAAAACGAGATGCGGCAGATCGAGATTGAAGAGGCGCTGAAAAAAGAGCAAGCCGCGCTCACGCCCGCCTCGCTTCCGCCTGAGGGTACAGTTGCCGCCGGCAGCATCGCGGCGGATACGAATTGGTCCGGGGAACATACGAGTTCGCCGGCGCCGGAATCTTCACTCTATCCGGTCGCAGCGGATTCCGAACCGTCCCACCCGGCCATGGCCGAGGAGGCGCCGATGCCGTCGATCCTTCCGCCCGGGGCGGTTGCGGGAAATGGTGAAACGGCGGAACTGCCTTCTTCCCCGGCTAGTCCGGCCGCGGATGCCGCTAATGGCAGGAACCACATGTCCGGGGCGAATCCACAATCGCCCGGCATCCCGTCTGCTCCCGCCGGTAACGTCGGCGTGAAATCGGAAATAGTGCAGGGTGGCAATGCCTGAAACCAGCTTCGATCCCAAGAACAAAGAGCGGCTCGAACTTGCGCGGCGCCGCGTCGAAGAAAAGATGGAGGGCATGAGTTTTCTTGCCCACCTGGAGGAGTTGCGCGTTCGGCTGATCAAATCGGTCATAGCGGTGGCCGTCGGCTTTGTCGCCTGCTGGTATCAGGCGGACAGAATCTACGCCTTCATGATGGTGCCCATCATGGACGCGCTGAAGCGAAACGGCCTGGATGGCAGCCGGCTCGTCTACACTAATCCGATTGAGCCCTTCAATATGTATCTGAAGGTCGGCTTTATCGCCGGCCTGTTCGTCACTTCGCCCTTCATTCTGTATCAGGTGTGGGCCTTCATCGCCCCCGGACTGTATCGCAACGAAAAGCGGTACGTGACGCCATTCATGGTCTCCACGGTGTTGCTGTTCCTGTCCGGCGGCTTCTTTGGGTATAAGGTGGTTTATCCGGCGGCCCTCGACTTTCTGGTCGGATACGGCAAGCAGTTCCAGCCGATGATCACCATCGGAGAGTACACCAACCTTTTCCTTACCATTATCGTGGGCTTGGGGGTGGTTTTCGAACTGCCCATCCTGGTGTTCTTCCTTGCTCTGATGGGAGTGGTGAACGCGCGCTGGATGTGGAAGAACTTCCGTTATGCGATTTTGGGAATTTTTGTCATTGCCGCCATAGTCACGCCCACCCCGGATGTCATGAACATGTGTTTGTTCGCCGCCCCGATGGTGGTTCTGTATTCGTTCAGCATTTTCATCGCCTGGCTGGTTCACCCTTCACGCCGCAAAGCGAGAACCGCTAAACTGCAAGAATGATGCGAAGCAGCAAGCAACAAGCGGCCAGTCACCAGCCCACATCTGCCGGACGCCGCTGCGCCGGGCGTTGGCTTGTGGCTTGTGGCTTGTTGCTTCTGGCTGCTTGCCGTGCCGCCGCCCAGAACGGCTCGCCGCCTCAATTCAACGGTGTCGCGGCTCTGGACTATGTCCGCCAGGTGGTAAAGTTTGGGCCGCGCTGGGTTGGCAGTTCCGGGCATGCCCGGACGGAAGCCTGGCTCCGCACCCAGTTGAAGGCCGACGACGTGGAAGAAGACGTGTTTACCGCCTCCACGCCCGTGGGCCCGAAGATGATGCGGAATTTCATCGCCAAGTTCCCCGGCACTAAGGATGGAATCGTGGTTGTAGCGGGTCACTACGATACCCTGTACGAACGGCCGGATTTTGTCGGCGCCAATGACGCCGGTTCCTCGACCGGCCTGTTGCTGGAATTAGCCAGGAACCTGCGTTCCCAGCTACGCGGCGGGAAACGCCAAGGCTATAGCGTCTGGCTCGTCTGGCTGGACGGCGAAGAAGCTTTCAAACAGTGGACCGATACCGACAGCGTCTATGGTTCCCGCCATTTGGCCGGGAAATGGCAGACGGATGGCACTCTCCGGCGGGTGAAAGCCTTTCTGCTGGTAGATATGGTGGGCGACGCGGATTTGAATATCGAGCGGGATAAAAACTCTACCACCTGGTTGGAAGAGTTGGTCTACCAGGCGGCGGTCCGCTACGGCTACCAGTCCCATTTCTTCGCGCGTACCCTCGCCATGGAAGACGACCATGGGCCCTTCCAGAAGCAGGGCGTTCCTGTCGTGGATCTCATCGACTTCGACTACGGCTACAACAATACCTTCTGGCACACCAAGGAAGATACTCTCGACAAACTCAGTCCCAAGAGCCTGCAAATCGTCGGTAGCGTGGTGGAAGAAACGATTCGGATGTTGGATCGCCGATAGCGCGGCCGCTGATTTACGCGGAGCAACGCTGATTAACCGTACGCCCGCATTATGCATCACCTTGGGCTGTCATCCGGAGGATTACCGCCGTTTTTGCGGCCTGCCGAGGGATCTATGCGATTTTCTGTTTGTCCACAGAATGTAATTTCCAGATGCAACCAGTTCTTACCCCCCAAGCCTGTCATTCCGAAGCCGCGCGCCTGGAGTGACACGGCCAGTTGCAACGCCGTCGCAGGCGCGGGGCTGAGGAATCCATGTATTTCGGCCCGGTGTGCAATTGCCATTTGTGCCTGAGTTCGCTGCAAGGGCTTGACCCGAACCCGCGGTCGCCTTGGTTCCACAGGGGAATGCCTAAGATCCTTCACTCCGCGCCCGCTCCGACCCGCAAAAAATCGGCCGCGAAGATTTGTGCGATATCCATACTTGTGGGTAATTGAAAGCGACTTTGCCGATCTGCGTTCATCTGCGTTAATCTGCGGCTTTCAGGCAAGAACGGCAATGCATAACCACGAATGGCTGTTCTGGCTGGCATTTAATCTGGGGGTGCTCCTGGCGCTGGTGGTCGATCTTGGCCTGCTGCGCCGGCGTCCGCGCGAAATCCGGATTCGGGAGGCTTTCGCCGAAACCGCCCTGTGGGTTGCGCTGGCTGCCGCCTTCGCGGTGGGGCTTTACTTCTGGAAAGGGCGCTCCTCCACCCTGGAATTCACCGCCGGATATCTGGTCGAAGAATCGCTCAGCATCGACAATCTATTCGTATTTCTTCTGATCTTCCGTTATTTTCGGGTGCCGCTCCATTCCCAGCATCGGGTCTTGTTCTGGGGAATTCTGGGCGCAATGCTGGCGCGTGGCTTATTTATTTTGGCCGGCGTTACGTTACTGCAGCGTCTGCATTGGTTTACCTACCTGATGGGAGCTTTCCTGGTCTATGTGGCCGTAAAGCTCATCGGCCGGGGCGAGGCGGACGTGCATCCGGAGAGAAACTCCATGCTGGCCTTGGTGCGCCGCTTTTTGCCGGTGACTGCCGACTATGAGAACGGGCGGTTCTTTGTGCGCCGCGGCGGGCTGTATGCAACTCCCTTGCTCTTCGTACTGGTAGTGATGGAGAGTACGGATATCACTTTTGCGGTCGACTCCATTCCAGCGGTTCTTGGCATTACGCGCGACGCTTTTATTGTCTACACCTCCAATGTCTTTGCCATTCTGGGGTTGCGGGCGCTTTACTTTGCCGTGGCCGGCGTGATGGATATTTTTCATTACCTGCCGTACGGGCTTTCCGTCGTCCTGGCCTTCATCGGCGTGAAGATGCTGATTTCAGGCTACTACACCATTGGAACCGAAGTTGCCCTGGGAGTTATCGCTACCGTACTGGCGGTCTCCGTGCTGGCCTCGCTGCTGCGGCGGAGGAATTAACACCTACCACAGAGACACAGAGAAAATCTGGGATTTAGGAATCGGGATTTGGGATGTCAACCCGGGCGCACCGCCCGCTGCAGAGAATATCTAGCCAACTCGGTCCAAACCCCAAATGCGAAATCTGAAATCCTAAATTTTTCTCTGTGGCTCTGTGTCTCTGTGGTAGGTGTTGTTGTTCTTACTCGAACCGGATCTTCTCCCCCTGGATGATCGAGTGTTTCAAGAATTTCCGGTCATCGTGGGCAGGGAAGTCGGTACGGTAATGGGCGCCGCGGCTCTCTTGCCGGGCCAAAGCCGAGCGGGCAATCAGCGAGGCCGTCTGGTGGAGATTGCGGGCTTCCCAACCGCGGCGGGTGTGGCTGGCAAGAGAATCCTGCGTCTGCTGCAGTTCGTCCAGGCTGCGGCGGAGGCTGTGGGCATTGCGTACGATGCCAACGTCGCGCCACATCAATTCCTGGATACGGCGAATAGCTTCTTCCGGATCGGCTCCGTCGCCGGCAGAGGGGGCGTTCTGCGCCGGAACTTCCGCCGCAGCGGGCTTGGCAGCCGTTCGCTGGGCGCCCATGGCCGCGCCGGCCCGCGCTCCGTAGACCAGGCCTTCCAATAGGGAGTTACTCGCCAGGCGATTGGCGCCGTGCACGCCGGTGCAGGCGGCTTCGCCGGCGGCATACAGGCCGGGCAGGTTGGTGCGGCCGTCCAGGTCAGTCCGCACCCCGCCCATGGCGTAGTGTGCCGCTGGCCGGACGGGGATCAGGTCGGTGCTGATGTCCACGTTGTATTGCAGGCAGGTCGCGTGAATGCGCGGGAAGCGCTGGTCCAGTTTCCGGTTTTGCAGGTGAGTTAAATCCAGATAGACCGCGGGATCTTTGGCCCGGCTGACCTCCAGTTCATGGGCTATGGCGCGTGCCACCACGTCCCGTGGCGCCAACTCCGCCAGGGCGTGATATTTCGGCATGAACCGCTCCAGGCTGCCATTCCGCAGATACGCTCCTTCGCCGCGCAACGCTTCCGACAGCAGAAACCGCGGCGCGCCGCGCAGGTATAGGGCGGTAGGATGGAACTGGATAAACTCCATGTCGCTGATCTCGGCCCCCGCCCGGAAGGCCATGGCGATACCATCGCCCGTTGCCACCCCGGGGTTGGTGCTGTTGCGATAGACGTTGCCCAGGCCCCCGGTAGCCAGCAGCACGCCTGCGGCCCGCACGACGTGGAGTTTGCCGGTATCGTCGATCACCCAGGCGCCGCATACTCGGCCATCTTCCACGAGCAATTCGGTAATAAAAGCAAACTCGCAAATAGTGACCTGTTTCAGGGAGCCGGCTTTGCCCCACAAGGTGCGGGCGATTTCCCGGCCCGTGGAATCGCCTTGCGCGTGGAGTACGCGGTTGCGGCTATGCGCGGCTTCGCGGGTGAAGGCCAGCTTCGTTCCCGCGCGGTCGAACTCTACCCCCCAGGCGATCAGCTCCTCGATGCGCCGGGGCCCTTCCTGCACCAGCAGGGTAGTGGCGGCCACATTGCATAACCCGTCACCCGCGGTGAGCGTGTCTTGCAAGTGCAGTTCGATCTGGTCTTCGTCGCTAAGGGCTACGGCTACGCCCCCTTGCGCATACTGAGTGGCCGATTCGGTGACCTCTTTTTTAGCCAATACCAGCACCCGTCCGGCGGAGGAGGCTTCGATGGCCGCTCGCAATCCCGCCACCCCCGCTCCAACGACGATGTAATCTGTGGCCGCAGGCAGACGTTTCATATCGGCAGAATAGTATCACCTACTCAGGCTGGAATAGCGGGTTCTGTGCCGGCAGGGCTGCGGGAGCGGCTTCGGTTTTGGCCAGGCAGCCTGCCTCTAAGCTATGATGGAAACTTGTGAACCAAGTCGAAATCAAGATAGACCGCAGTTACTGCGCGTACGTCGAAGCCGGACTCATTAAGTCCGCCGGGGAACAGATTCGCGCTGCCATCCCGGGATGTGAACGCCTGTATATGATCACCGCGGCGACGGTGCGCAAGCACTGGGGCGCTGCGCTAAGTGCGTCGCTGGAGGCTGCAGGCTTCAAGCAGGAGATCCTGGAAATCAAGGACGGGGAGCGCAACAAGAATTTGGCCGCCGTAGAACACCTTGCCGGCCGCATGGCCCGGCTCGGCGCGGACCGCAAGTCGGCGGTGGTCGCCTTAGGGGGAGGAGTCGTCGGCGATGTGGCCGGCTTTCTCGCTTCCATCTACATGCGCGGGATCGATTTTGTCCAGGTGCCTACCACCTTCCTGGCGCAGGTGGACGCCTCGATTGGGGGCAAGACGGGCGTGGATCTGCATGCTGGCAAGAACCTGGTCGGCACCTTTCACCACCCCCGGACCGTGCTCATCGACCCTTCCGTCCTGGGTACTTTGCCCGAACGGGAGTACCGCTCCGGCCTGTACGAGGCGCTCAAATGCGGCATCATTTCCGATCCGGCAATCTTTCGCTTCATGGAGGAAAACCGCGAACGTATTTTGCAGCGCGAGCCCGAGGTATTGGAGTGGCTGATTACGGAGTGTGTGCGGGTGAAGGCCCACGTAGTAGCCGCCGATGAACGCGAAGGCGGACTGCGGCGCATCTTGAACTTCGGGCATACCATCGGGCATGCGCTGGAGGTCGAAACCGGTTACAAGCAGTTCCTGCACGGCGAAGCGGTAGCCTGGGGCATGGTGGCGGCCGCTATGATCGCCGCCGCCATGCAACGTACCGACTCGGAGACCGCACGGCGCATCATCTCGACTGTGCTGGCCTATGCGCCGCTGCCCAAAGTGGAACCGCGGGGCAAACGCATTATCCATCGGCTGGCGGCCGACAAGAAAACGGTCAATGGGATTGTCCACTTTGTCTTGCCCGTGACGATCGGCAAGGTAGAAGTGGTTCCCGATGTGCCGGCGCGAGCGGTCTTGCAAGCGGTGGATGAATTGCGCTACTTATCTCAGGCCTGAGAAGCCGGGGTGGAAGCGCCGGGCTTTAGCCCGGCGGAACTGGCGCCGCAATATTTTATGGGGCTTCAGCCCCGGCCACCGCGGCTGAGGCCGCTCTTCTGGTCCCCCCGATTCACCGGTCCCGCCAAGCGGGACCGGTGCTTCCACCGCTGGGGGAGATGTTTCTTTTACTGCGATTAACAGCCGCTGGAGTTAGTCCATGGGTGGGGATAACGGTTCGTGACCGACAAGGCAGATGAGTTGACCGGCGCGGCGCCCGCCAACGCCGCCTCAGCCGAAGAACATGACCGGGCCGCGGCCGTGCGGGAGATGTTCACTTCCATCGCTCCGCGTTACGACCTGCTGAATCATCTGCTCTCGTTTAACATCGATAAGCTTTGGTGGCGCCGGACAGCGCGAAGCTTTTCCCAGGTGCTGGCCCGGCCGGGAGCGAGGGTGCTCGATATCTGCTGTGGTACTGGGGACATGGCCTTTGCCCTGGTCCGTGAGGGCAGGCGTATCCGGGCCAGTCCCGCCTGTTTCGGCCTCGATTTTTCGCACCAGATGTTGCTTCGCGCCGCCGCCAAGTCCTCCGGTCGGCAGCCGGGAACCGTCCGAGCCGTCGAGTGGATCGAGGCCGACGCGCTGCGCCTGCCTTTTCGCGATGGCTGTTTCCAACTGGTGACCTCGGCCTTTGGGTTCCGCAATCTGGCCAATTATGATGCCGGCTTACGTGAGATCTACCGTGTACTTGCGCCCGGAGGGGAGGTCGGTATTCTCGATTTTGGCGAGCCCTGCGGAGTGCTCGGCGCATGTTATCGTCTCTACTTCCGGCATGTGTTGCCGGCCGTAGGTACCTTTATTTCCGGCGTACGTGGCCCCTACCGTTATCTGCCGGCCTCGGTCCATCAGTTTCCTCCCCCGGAGCAGATGCTTACCCGGATGCGCTCCGCCGGTTTCCATACGCCACGCTGGACGCCCTACACCTTTGGCATTGCCGGCCTGTATCGCGCGGAGAAGTAGCTTGTTTTGAGCCACCAAGCGGGAGCCGGCTAGGGCTGATGGGTACGCCAATTTGCGCAACGTTTTCCCATTGCCTATTTAAGCACTTTCCAAGTAGTCGTTCTCCTGCTACATTTTTGCAATTTGGCAGTGGTACTGCTAGCGGGGATGATCACATGAAACGCGTGTTTTTTCTCTCCTGACGCTGGTGATCTTCTTGCTGCCAGCGTACGCGCAACAGACAAACATTAGTCGATACGTTGTATTTACCGGATATTCTTATCTGACGACGCCTCTCATTGGTTTAAACCAAAACGGATTCAACGGCTCGTTTGGCGTCAACGCAAATCGATGGCTCGGAATGGGTACAGACTTCAGCGTTTTCTCCGGGTCGACAAACTTGCATTTTGGCGATACCACGCTCGGGCCGCAACTCACTCCGTTTTTTCCACCGTCTGTGATAGCGGGCTTATCGCCTTTGTTCGTTCCCACCAGTGCGACTACGATAACTTGGGGTGCCGGACCGAAAGTTAATCTCCGCAAGTGGAAGCGGCTGACGCTATTTGCACATCCAGGACTAGGTCTGATGCACGAGAAAGCGGACCTTAACATCTCTGCTCAGAACCAGGCCGCAATCGCCGCACTGGCTGTTGCCAATCCCGCGGCAGCCCCGGTTCTAGCCAAACTCCAGCCGCGTCTTACCGACACCGTGCCGTTCTTCGGCGCTGGGGTGGGCTTCGATATCCATGTCAGCAGACATGTCGGGCTGCGCTTCGCCACCGACTGGGTACGCAGCCATATGTTCTCCGGCTTGCTGGACTGGCAGAATAACGTACGTTTCTCTGTAGGACCGGTCTGGGGCTTCGGAGAGGTTTCACCTCGAACTAGGTATTTGCAGCGGTAAAGCGAGGGGCGATACCGGGTTGGTAGCGCTGGCCTCCAGGGTGGCGGGTTGCGGACACCAAAGCAGGACCCGCGGGCAAGAGCTTGCCCTGAGTTCCTTCGAAGGGACGCCAGCGCTACACATTGACAGCAGATATCAGCACGCTCGGGGTAGAGTTCGTTCCCGACGCTACTTCGCTGCTGGGGGCGCCCCTCCCGGTGGATGCGCCGGCGGCGGGGGACCGGGTAACGGGCGAGCTCCTGCGGGCATTGGCGTAGGCGGTCCAAAGTACTTGGGATCCAATTCCGGAGTTCCAGCCCGCGTCAGGTCTTCAAACTCCCGTTGCAAGTTCTGGGTGGTCAATTCTCCCTGGATCTCCGGCTTGACCTGGTCCAGAGGGAGGCGCTGTTCTTTGTCCAGTTTGTAGATGTAATACGCGTTGAAATCCTGGAGTACCTGGGAAATCTCGCCGGGCTTGAGCTGCAGGATTCCCCGATGATTCGGGGGGATCGCCGTTGAGCGCAACGTCATCGTGGTCTCCGGCGGATTTCCTAAACCGGCCTTCTCATAGGCCTCGGCTTGCAAGCTCTTGAAGTCGGCGCCGGCGGCCGCGCGCTGGCGCAGTTCGTCGGCCAGCTTGTGCATATCGGCGGCCCCGGGCTTGCTTTCGTCCCGGGCGCGGCTGGGAATCGTAATACGCTGCAACGTCAATTCGCTATAGCGGCTCGGGTTCTCCTGGTAGTGCTTCTGAATCTCTTCCGGGGTGGGCTTTGCCTTCTGCTGTATGGCGCTCCGCATCAACTGATCCAGCACCTGCAAGCGCGTGAAGCGGAACAGTTCCTGGGCTTCGGGGCCGCGCTCCAGGCCGAGTTTTTCCGCTGCCTGCGCGAACAACAGCAGGTGGGCATACTGCATGGCAAGCTGGTGCTTGGCTTGAAGAGGAACCTGGTCTGGAGACATGCCGCGGGTACCGGCGAGCGCGGCGAGCAACTTGTCGAACTCAGCGCGCTTGATCTCGGTCTCGCACGGAGACGCCTTCGCGTCTCGGCACATTCCCTTAATCGTGATGATCACGGCATCCGCGGGAACTTCCCCGGCGGCGCTGGCCGCCGATGGCGAGGCGCCCTGGGGCGGTGTTGCTGGGGATGGAGCCGGGGCCGTGGCTTGTGCTACGGCGATGCCGGACAACAACCAGAAAGCGGCGCAATATAGTTTCATTAGTCCTCCCGCGAATACTTAGCATAGCACTCTGAACTCACCACTCAGCCGATTTGGTAATGTCGTAATTTGGTGATTTGGTAATTGAAAAACCAGCCTGCTTTCCCATCATCAGCAAGATTGTGCAGGTTCCCCAATTACCAAATTACTCAATTACCAAATTTCCTTCAGTCTGGGCGTCCAACAGACCTTCGCGTTGCTGTTTATAATTTCCTTATGTCCGAGGCGCAGACATTCAGCGCGGAGCAGATGCGGACGGAGAAACGCGGGGTAGCCCTTAACTCCCTGCTTGCCGCCATCGCGATCACGCTGCTGAAGACGATTGTCGGCCTGAGCACCGGTTCGCTCGGCATCCTCTCGGAGGCGGCCCATTCTGCGCTGGACACGATGGCCGCGGTAGTAACTTTTCTGTCGGTGCGGGTCTCGGACATGCCCGCCGATGCGGATCATCAATACGGCCACGGGAAGGTGGAGAATTTCTCTGCTTTCGTAGAAACAGCGCTGCTCCTACTCACCTGTGTATGGATTATCTATGAGGCGTTTCGCCGTCTCGTCCTGCATGGCGGCCCGGAAGTTGAACCCAGCATCGCCGCTTTCGTGGTGATGTTCTTCTCCATCGCGACCGACTGGTGGCGCTCGCGGGCCCTAAAGAAGATCGCGGACAAGTATAATTCGCAGGCCTTGGCGGCCGACGCTTTGCATTTCTCCACCGACATATGGTCCAGTTCGGTCGTAATTGCCGGGCTGTTGCTGGTGCAAGCGGCGCAGTGGATGAGTATTACCTGGCTGCGGGCGGCCGACCCGGTGGCCGCACTGTTCGTCGCCGGGGTGGTGGTAACCGTGAGCTGGCGCCTGGCGCGCCAGACCATCGATGCGCTGCTGGACGCAGCCCCGGCCGGGGTGCGGGGACGAATTATCTCCATCGTCGAGCGGGTGGAGGGGGTGCTGGAAGTGGACCGTGTCCGCATCCGGCGCGGCGGAAGCAGCTATTTTGTCGATCTCACCACCGGCCTGGACCGCAGTGTTACCTTTCAGCGTTCCGAACAGGTTGCGGCGGAAGTGACGCGCGCCGTACGCCTCATCCTGCCGGATGCCGACGTGGTGGTGCATACCGCTGCCCGCGCCACGCACGGCGAAAACGTT
>Ga0326727_10015426_pt1 | contig 16398 bp, 21 predicted proteins | sample MB2enrmetagenome_FD_207643 | JGI IMG/M metagenome (GOLD analysis project Ga0326727, IMG submission 207643) | Lab enriched peat soil microbial communities from McLean, Ithaca, NY, United States - MB29MY | ecosystem: Environmental > Terrestrial > Soil > Wetlands > Peat | place: USA: New York...
GAAACGAAGGTATTCTAGATGCGTCTCCTCGTTCGTCTCTTCCGTCGCAAGGGCGGCTTCACGCTCATCGAGCTTCTTACTGTTATGGCCGTCATCGCCATCCTGGCGGCGCTGGTTCTCTCCATTTCCGGCTTTGCCGAGAAGAAAGCGGCGCTGGGTCGCGCCCAGGTCGAGCTCAAGACGCTCGAAAATGCGTGCGAATCGTACAAAGCGGATAACGGTACCTATCCGTATCTTTTGGTTTCCAATGGCACGGCGCAGGCGGCCACCGTCAGCGGCGTGGCTGGCGGCAGTTCTTTTACTTCGAATATTCCTTCGGATAATCTCTATCCCGCAGGTCCAAATGCGTCCGGAGTCTCCAACTACCAGACCGGTACCCCTTACGCGAAGGCATCGCTGGAGCTTTACGAGGCCCTGACAGGCGATTTCGGGCTCACGGGCACGAGCGGCGCATTGGGAACGAAGAATTATATTCCCGAGTTTCGGCCCGACGCATTCGGGAGGTCGCTTCCAAATTCGGCGGTATCCGGCGCGAACCCGGTTCAATATTTCTCGGATCCGTTCGGGAACTGCTACGGCTACTCCACGGCTTGTGCGACTGCGTCTGCGCTCGGGGTTACGGGCACTTACGGGTACAATGCCACCTTCGACTTGTGGTCTACCGGCGGTCAGATCAATAACGGCAGCGGTACGGCAACACTCGGTTCCGGCCAGGCCGGCGATCCCATGTTGCAATGGGTAAAGAACTGGTAGGTGCGACTTCTCTCTTTATCCCTGGTTCGCGAGCGTCGCTCCCAGAAATCCCTTGAATAACGGATGTGGCTGGTTGGGCTTCGACTTGAACTCCGGATGGAATTGGCACGCAAGGAACCAGGGGTGATCCCGGAGTTCGATCAACTCCACCAGCTTCCCATCCGGTGACGTACCGGCAATCACGAAGCCCTTCGCAACCATTTGCTCTTCATAATTGCGGTTGAACTCGTACCGGTGCCGGTGTCGCTCAAAGATCTGGTCCGCACCGTAAACCTGTCGCCCGAGCGTCCCCTCCCGTATGATTGTCGGCCAGGTGCCGAGTCGCATGGAAGCGCCCTTCTGCGTAATATCCCGCTGGTTGTCCAACAGGGAGATGACAGGGTGCGGCGAGTCGAGGTCGAATTCTGTGCTGTTTGCCCCTTCCAGACCGCAGACATTCCGCGCGAATTCGATCGTCGCCACCTGCATCCCAAGGCAGAGTCCCAAATAGGGCACTTTGTGTTCCCGGGCGTATTGCGCAGCGCGCACTTTTCCTTCGACTCCCCGGTCGCCAAATCCGCCCGGCACGACGATCCCCGCCACATCCCGCAGAAATTGCGACGGGTTTTGTGTCTCGATTTCCTGCGCGTCCACGCGCACAAGGTCGATTCCGCAGTCATGGGCCGCCGCTGCGTGGGTCAACGCCTCGTAAATGCTCTTGTAGGCGTCTTGCAAGTCGATGTACTTGCCAACCACGGCGATCTTCACTCGCTTCTTCGGGCTGATGACCCGGTTTACGAATCGCTTCCAATCCGACATGTCTGCCGGCGGCGCCGTGATTCCGAGCAACTGGCAAATGATCTCGTCCAGCTTCTCCTCCTGGAGTTTGAGCGGTAGCTCGTAGATCGTGTGATCCACGTCACGCGCCTCAATCACCGCGTCCAGCGGAACGTTGCAGAAAAGCGACATCTTCTGCCGCACGTCCTCTCCGAGTGCATGCTCGCTACGGCAGATGAGGACTTGCGGCTGAATGCCAATTTCGCGCAGTTTCGCAATGCTCTGCTGGGTTGGCTTCGTCTTCAACTCGCCCGCTGCCTTGATGAAAGGCACCAGCGTTACGTGCATGTACAGGACATTCCGCGCGCCGACCTCCAGCGTGAATTGCCGGATCGCTTCAAGGAACGGCAGGCCCTCGATATCGCCAGTCGTTCCGCCGATTTCCGTGATGATTACGTCGCACGGTTGTTCGGCTCCGAGTTTTCGCAGGCGCGCCTTGATCTCATCGGTCACGTGCGGAATCACTTGCACAGTATTGCCCAGGTAATCGCCCCGCCGCTCCTTGGTCAGAACGGTCTCATAAATCTGCCCGCTCGTTGTGTTGTTTGCCCGGCCCAGAGTGCCGCTGGTAAAGCGCTCGTAATGCCCGAGGTCGAGATCTGTTTCTGCGCCGTCACTCAGTACGTAGACCTCGCCGTGCTGGAAGGGATTCATCGTACCCGGATCGACATTCAGATACGGGTCAAACTTCTGCATCACGACCTTCAGCCCGCGATGCTCGAGCAGCGTTCCGAGGGATGCGCCCGCCAGGCCTTTGCCGAGCGAGCTGACCACGCCGCCTGTCACAAAAATATATTTCATAAGGTATGAAGTCCGGGCGCCAGGCCGCTTTTCTTCAAAAGCGACCGGGGCAGGGAGCCGGTCCTATCTGGTTACGCGGCGGAGCATTCGCTCCACCTGGGCCACGTCTTCCGGCCGGTCCACGCCGGCTGAAACGCGCGAGGTGATCGCCACCCGGATTTTCACCCCGTGTTCCAGCGCGCGCAATTGCTCGAGCTGTTCGGTCTGTTCAAGCCGGGTGGGCTTCCACTTCACAAACTTCAGCAAAAGCCGCAGAGAATAGCCATAAATTCCCTGGTGTCGATAGTGCGGCACAAACGATTTGCCGTCTCGCGCGAGCGGAATTGGCGCGCGGGAGAAATAAAGTGCGTTCGAATCCCGGTCCAGCACCACCTTGACCGCGTTCGGGTTGGCGATGTCTTCATCGGGCGCGAAGCGGTTTGCCGCCGTGATCATCTCGACGCGAGGGTTCTCCAGCAGCGTACCTGCCAGTTGATCGATCAGCATCGGGCTGATGACCGGCTCATCCCCCTGGACATTGATGATATGTGAGATTCCACGCAGCCTCGCCGCTACTTCCGCGACGCGATCCGTCCCGCTCTTGTGATTAGGCGACGTTAGCGCCACCTCCGCGCCGAAGCCGAACGCCGCCTCCGCGATACGCATATCGTCAGTTGCGATGATGACGTTCGCGAGGTTCTTTGCCCGCTGGCAACGTTCCCATACATGCTGGATCAATGGTCGTCCCGCAATGGGGTGGAGCGCCTTGCCGGGAAAACGGGTGGAGCCCCAGCGGGCGGGCAGCACGGCAACAACGGCTTTTGGCACGGCGGCACTCTAAGAAGCACACCACCCGCCTGTCCAGATTTGCCCGGGGAAAAGTTTTCGACGGCGTTGCGGGACCGAGTCCTCCAAACGTCTGGAGGAGGGTCAGGTGCTTTTCTGCAAAATCCACTCCGCAGCTTCAGCAAAATCCGCCGCAATAAAATCCACGCCGTCCACCGGATCCGGTTTTCCACCCGTCCGGACAAATACCGTTATCGTTCCCGCCGCCCGTCCGCAAAGAACGTCGATATCTTTGTCTCCGACCATGTAAGACCGGCCTGCATCCAGGTTCAGTTCGCGCACGGCTTCCATGACCATCCCCGGCGAGGGCTTCCGCCTCGGGCCAAAATCCGGACACATATAGGTCGCGTCAATCATTCCCGCCCCAGCGAGTTCCATTACCCGTGCCTGAACCGCCTCATATTGCTCCTGCGTCAGCACGCCGCGGGCAAACCCACTCTGGTTCGTGATCATTACCAAGCGGAAGCCCGCCGCCTTCAACCGCGCAAGCGCCTCCGGCACGCCCGGGAACATCTTCACGTCGCGCGGATCGTTGATGTAGTCGATGTTCTCGATCAAAGTCCCATCGCGATCCAGGAATACGGCGGGCGAAGGAACTCCCATTTCATTGTCCTTCCAAATTGGCGAAGCTCCGCTGCAATTCCGCCGCGTTCAGCGTTGCGGTTCCAAGCTTGCCCACGACGATGCCGCTGGCATGGTTCGAGATTTCCGCGGCCTCGTTTGGCGAAGCCCCGGCGCTCAGCGCGAGCGTAAACAGCGCGATCGCTGTATCTCCCGCGCCGGATACGTCAAAGACCTCCTTGGCTCGGGTCGCCGTGTGGTATGGCGCTTCTCCGGGCCGCATGAGGACCATGCCCTGCTCGCCCAGCGTCATTAGCAGGTTTTCGCACGCCCATTCTTCCAGAAGGATGGTTCCCACCTCGCTCACCGCAGTGTCGTTTTCCACCGGTTCGATCGGTTCACTCGGCGGGCGGTGAGCTGCCGCGAACGCCTCGGAGCGATTCGGCTTCATCACTGACGCCCCGTGCCACCGCAGCGGGTTTTGCGGATTCGGATCAATGGCCAACACCTTTCCCGTCGCCCGGACGAGGCTTCCTATTTCGTCGGCAAATTCCTGCTGGATCAGGCCCTTCCCATAGTCCTCCACGATCACCGCATCCAACCCCGGGAGCATCCCCTCCAACTCCGCAAGCGCCCGCGCAAATTGCACCTCCGTCGGCCGTATTTTTCGTTCGCGATCCACGCGTACCACCTGCTGGTGACGGGCGATGATTCGCGTCTTCACGATGGTCTCGTACCCTGGGTCTTCCTGCACCGCTTCCACGTGGATGCCTGCGTCTGCCAGCAGCCGTTTGAGCATCCGCCCTTGTGGGTCGCTCCCGATTATCCCGAGAACGTACGTGTGCGGTGTGAACTCGCGAAGATTTCGCGCCACATTCGCCGCCCCGCCGGGGTATTCAGTCTCGCGGTCGACCTCCACCACCGGCACCGGCGCCTCGGGCGAGATGCGGCTTACCCGGCCCCACACGAATTGGTCGAGGATCAGGTCCCCGATCACCAGGATCCGGCACTTTGAAAAACCCGCGGCGATCTCCTCGTATCGCCTTCCAGTCATAACATCTCCGTCACCGCTGCGAACAAAAGTGGAATCAATATCTCATGATGTCCGACGATGTAATAACCGTGTCCTCCCAAGTGGGTCGGTCGCCGGACCACATTCTCCGAAGTGCGGTACTGGCGGATCATATCAAAGGCGGCTGCTGTGAAGGAATCCACCCTGTGCCCCAGGTTTCGAGCCACCGTGAGCGCCTTGAGGAAGACCTCGGGCATGATCACCGCGCTCCCGATATTGAGTACGACCCCACCATCGAGCCTCGCCACCACGCTCGCGAACCGCTGGAAATCCCGATAGGAGGCCTCGCCGAGCACCGCCCCGTCTGCCGTGGGATGCTGGTGGATAATGTCGGTGCCCATTGCGATATGCACGGTTACCGGGATATCCAGCTCCACCCCGGTCGCCAGGATGCTCAGGTGCCTGTTTGGGAACCTGTTTGCATTGATCGCCCGGCCCAGTGCCTCTCCAGCGCCCAAGCCGGCCTTCACCCCCTCGGCCAGAGCCCCATTCATCATCCGCGGCGTTTCGTCCACCATCCCGAAGCTCCCATCGTCCAACCCCCGTTGGACATCTTCGCTCGTTTCCCCGTGAAACGCTGTCTCAAAATCATGGATCGCCCCTGCGCCGTTAAAAGCCACCGCCGCCACGATACCCCGTCGCATCGCGTCAACCAACACTGGGCTAAGGCCGCATTTAATCGGGTGCGCACCCATCATTACCACCACTGGGCGCTCGCCCCGGACGGCCACCGCTATCGCCTCCGCAACCTTCAGAAAGTCCTCAGCCGCGAGAAATCGCGGCAGTTTCGTCAGAAATACCCCCAAACTCTCCCCTTTTTCATGGATTCGGGCGAAGTCGGCCACCGCCACCTTGTTGGCGCGCTCAGCTAGCGGGTAGGTGCGGATCCGGGAAAAATCGAGCGGTTCAAACTTCATTTCTCATGTTCTTCGGACGCAACTTGAAATCGTTCGATTTTAACGGGACCTTGCGCGGTCTGCCCGATACCGCCGAAAGGTCCGCGGATTGCGAATGAAACCACGTTGGCTGTCAACTCCCAAAAAGATGCTTGCGTTGCCAAGAGCCACTCTGGTTCAGTCCACAACGGACCCCGATTTGTGAGGCTTGATCCCCATTATCATCAACACAGGCACGGCCAATCGGCCTTGATCCCATGAAGCATCGCGATTTTTTGCATTCCGCCCCCATGGCCGCCCTCACTCTGGCCATTGGCCTTTCCATCGGCGCCCCCCCTCGCGGCGTCGGCCAGGAGCCAAGGCAGCATATCGATGTCGGCAAGCTTCCCCAGCAGGCCACCGTCGTCGAGGATGTCATCGTTCCCGTCCCCAGCGAGGTTTTCGGTGTTCTGGACAAGCTTGGTTCCCCGAATTGGCACGATGTCCTGCGCACGGACAAGCCTGCTGTTCCGGGCGCCCGGCCCGAGACCGCCCTTCTCCTGGGCGATGTAATCGCCGAGGGTTTCATCGCCGTCGAGGCCCAGGACTCTGAGCAGGTCAAAAAAATCGGCCGCACTGTTCTTGATCTCTCTGCCGCCATGGGTGTTCGGAAGGCCGTCGTTGCCCGCAGCAGCGCCATCATTGAATTTGCCGACAAAAAAGACTGGCCTCGCGTCCGGCGGGAACTGGACGGCGCCCTAACTGACGTCAAGGATGCCATGGCTGAATTGCACGATGAGGAACTCGCCCAGCTCGTCTCGCTCGGCGGCTGGCTGCGTGGCACCGAGGCCCTGGCCCAAGTCGTCACCCGCAATTATACCAAGGACAGCGCCGGCCTCCTTCACCAGCCCGTCCTTCTTGATTATTTCGATCACCGTCTTGCCCACATGTCATCCCGCCTTCGGAATGATGATGTCGTGGCAAAGATCCAGAAGCGCCTTCCTGAAATTCGTCCCCTCATCGGTGAAGCGGATTCGGAGATTTCCGTTCAATCGGTGGGCCAGATCCGGGACATCGTCCACGACCTCGTAAGCGCCATCGCTCCACCTCTTCCTGATCATTTGTGAAAGCTTTCCCAAAGTTTGCCCTTGCGCTCGTCTGTCTGACCGTGCTGTTTCCCTCGCGCGGCCGGGCCACCATTGACGACGCCCTCTCCTTCGCGCTGGAAGCCGCCGATCCCTATGTGAAGGAGGGCTTCACCGTCCGCGAGGACTACTGGGGTGGCGATCTGGCCGTAAAGCAGCAGAAGGCCATTGTCCATCAGCTCTTCAAAGGTAACGAGTACTGGTTCTGGATGGGCACCGACATCGAGAACGCCCGCATATCGGTTCACATTTACGACTCAGACGGCAATCTCGCCGAAGTCGAGCATTGGCAGAAGCCCCACATGGCCGCCGCCCGTGTCGTGCCAAAGACCACCGGCTCCTACTATCTCATCGTCGAGATTGAGAAGTCCGACCGCGAGCGTACCCACTGGTCGCTCGCCTACGGGTTCAGGTAATCATATTCTCAGCCGCACCCGCTCCTGCGCGAGTCGCCGTGCGTGATCGTCCCGGAATGCGAATACTGCTCCACCCGGGCTTGGCCGCTTCTCGATAAGGCCACTCAGTTCCAGACCCAATACGATCTTATTTCGCATCGTGGGGTCGGGGATTTCCACCGGCAATTCGCTCACGCGAACCGGCTTATCGTCATTCATTCGCCGAAGGATGTCCCATGCGTATTCCAGCTCCTTCTCGCTTAGCCGCGCTGCCGCCCCTCGCATCCCAATAACCGCAAGCGTCAGTCGCGGAACTGCGAGCAGGACATCCAGGGAGTTTTCTCCGAAGTTTTTGTGATCCCGTGCCGCCTCGTTGGGGCGGAGCTTTTTTGCCACCCAGGCAAAGCAGCAAAGCAATACCGCCGTTGCAGTGAACCCGCGGATAAGAGATCCGGCAACCGGGTGAAAATCGAATGGCCTCATCGCCGTCCCTCCGAGCAGAAACAGCCACCAAACCATGAAATAAAGTAACGCCCAGAGGACTGCCGCCGCAAAAAACGCCGCAATCGTCAATCCAAGCACCCGCCGGTTATGCCGGCGCAAGTGTTCCCGCAGCCGCTCGATCCCAGGACGTTCCATCCTCGTGGAGGTTGGCTGCTAAGCCCCCGATGACCGATATCCACCCGGATCGATTTCCACCCCGTCGTATCCGACCGCCCGTAGCCCGGAAATCAGCGCGTCGTTCACCGGTTCGATTCGCCCCATTTCCTCCGGTGCGATCTGTACCCGCGCGTGCGTTTCGTGCTCCAGCGCAAGATGACGTACCCGAAATACTTTGAACCCCAGGCTCCGCACGAGCGCTTCCCCGCGCTCGATCATTGCCAGGGCGTCAACTGTAACCGGCGTCCCGTGCGGGATGCGCGATGAGAGGCACGGCTGCGCCGGTGCGTCCGCCGTCGGCAATCCCAGCTCTCGCGAAAGCTGCCGTATTTCCGCCTTCCTCAGCCCGGCATCGCGCAGGGGCGCGATCACCTTGAATTCCTTCGCCGCTTCCCGGCCTGGCCTCGGTTGCAGCATATCGTCCGCGTTTTCCCCGTAGGCGATTGCCGCGTACCCCCGTTCTCTCGCCAGCGAATCCAGCTTCGTAAAAAGCTCCGCCTTGCAAAAATAGCACCGGTTCACCGGATTGCTCGCATACCGTTCGTCCTGCAATTCTTCCGTCGCCACAACTTCGACTCGTGCGCCGATTTCCGCGGCCAGTTCCAGAGCCGCCCGCAGCGCCTCGCGCGGGAGGCTCGCGCTGTCCGCGATGACCCCCAGCAACCGGTCGCCCAGCACTGCATGCGCCGCAGCCAGCAGGTAGGCGCTATCCACACCGCCCGAGTACGCGATCATCAGCGGGGCATGCGCTTCCAGCAATGCCTGAAGGCGTTCCACTTTCTCCACCGTGCGAGCTTCGTTCATTGTCGCTTCCATACTCTAAAGCTGCACCCTTCTATACAATTCATCCAGCGGCAGTTGCAGCCCGATGTAAAATTCCCCGAATTCCGCGTAGTCCGCACCCACCGGGTCAAAGCGCATCTCGGACACGATCCCCTTCACGTCGTACGTGTTTTGCGCGAAGAGCGTCACGGCCCATTCTGCGTCGTCCAGGCCGGTGCAGCCTGTGATCAGTTGCAGGATTTTTCCACGCCATTTGCGCCCGACGAGCGCGTGGCCGGCCATCAGTTCCTTCCGCTTCGCGAACGGCAGACGGTACCAGTTCTGCTCCGATCCCCGCTTTTTGACCATCGGATAGAAACAGACCACCGGCCAGTCTGGCAGTGACGGGTAAAGGCGGAATTTGACGTACTTTTCCAGCCGCGCCTGGATTTCGCCCAATCGTGTCTCCCATTCCGGCGTTCCTTCGGCTACGCCTTCCAGCTTCAGGATTTCTCTGTGCTCCTGCTCCGTGGAGAGGTACTCGCTTCGTTCCGTCATGGAGAAAAACGCCGCCGCCGGCGACAAAACGTCCGCCCCGAGCGCCAGCGTGAGCTGTTTCTCCCATGCATTGGCCGACTGCAGGTCCGGCGTCACCAGCATGAATCCCAGGTCCGCCTTTGGCGTCACTACCGCGAAGGAGAGCAACTGGGTATCCGCTGCCGAGCGAATTTCCTGCACCAGTTCCGCCAGCCGGGTCTTTGCGCGGATTTTCTCCGATTCCGTGAATAGTTGCCATTGCCCGTGTTCGATCTTGTAAAAAAGATGGAGCACATGCCATCCCTCGGGCGGGGCCATGGGCGAAACTGTCTTATCGGTCATAATTTGGGGCGAAGCCCTACAACATTCGCGTCTCCGGGCCGATGGTCAAGCCAGCGGAGTTGGTCAGAGGACCCCGGGTCACACGCCGTGGCGGATCACGTATGCCCAATTCGACGCCACGAGGATAATGCATCCCCATCGGAGCAATCGCCCCTCGGTCTTGTCGATTGCAAGGCGTACCCGGGGCAGCCCCGCCACGAGCGTCACGGCGTAGTAGAGTCCTAGAACCAGCATCCCCACGATTCCCGCAAACACCAGCGGGTTCCACTCCGCGGCTTCCGTAATCCGCCCGTGGAGCAGCGCCAGCAGACAGCGCGTGGCGCCGCAGGTAGGGCACGGGCACCCGGTCACGGCACGAAAGGCGCACCGCGGCAGGGGCAGGCCGCTCTCCACCCAGGCAAGGCCGGAGAGCACAATTCCTCCGGACGCTCCCAGAATCAGCAATTCCGAGTCGGGTTCCCCGGGCTCCAGATGGCGGAGAGTTGCCTTCATTGATTCAGCATCGGACGCAGAGCCTCGAAGCTGGCGCCGAGCGCGAGAAAGAAGATGCCAAAGCAGCAGAGACAGCAGGCGGCCAGAAAGAGGCCCATCGCCGTCATCGAACGGCCGGTCGAGGTTCCGTGGGCGGCGGCGAGGCCAACGACACAGCCGACGAGCAGCCATACCGGGGCTGCGAGACTGCCGCAGAAGGGGAGGAGTTGAAGCAGTTGCGCGGAGCCGTAACTGAAGCAGAATACGCGCAGGGTCACGTGGTACGGCTTGTTGGCACCGCCTGCCAGCATGAGGAACAGGTGGGCGATGCCGGCGCAAACCAGGGAGCTAGCGGTCACGAGGACGGGGCCCATGATCAGGAACAGTTTCAGTTCCTGCATGGCCCTGGCCGGGGTCAGGGCGAAGAGTTGCTGGAGCTGGGTGGGGTTCGCGGGCTGGGGTTGGATGCGGACGATGAGGACGGCGTAGAGGGCGCTTGCGACGAGGCCGAGCCAGCCGCCGACGAGGTTGTAGAGGAGCGGGCTGGAGAGCGGGGTGTCGACGCGCATCCGGGAAAAGGCTTCGAGGGGGCGAAGCAGCACAAGCCTTGATGTACCCGCAAATGCGCGGAATAACCCAATATCTCCCCTTTCGTCCCAAGGAATCCCGGCTGGTTGTGGGGGCTCATGGGGGATTTCCGGTGTGGGTTCGGGGAGGGGGGGAGGGGCGGTGATCTCGGTGAAGGTGGAAAGCGGGGCCCAGGCGGCCATGCCCTCCTTCCAGCCGAGGTCGGTGAGGGAAAAGCGGCCGGTGACGAGGCCCTGGCGGACTTCGTCCTCGGAAAATGAACCCAAAATGGCGCCGGCTCTTCCGATATGGATCATGGGGGGTGCTTCTAAAGAGTGGCCGGGGCAATGTCAAACCGGCCCGAAGCGCGGGCGGCGGGGGGCAAACAGAACTTGGCTTTGATCACACGGGGGTTGTGTTCGGTGCGTATTGGAACTGGACCTGCCAGACAAAATACTTCAAAAAACCATTGCAATGACAGGTGGGGTTCGTAATGTCTTCCGCCTGATTTTTGGCCGACGTAGCAAACAAATACCCCGAAAACGTAGCAGGCAAATTCTTTGTCGATGACCAGTGCATCGACTGCGATCTGTGCCGCGAAACCGCCCCGGCAAACTTTACCCGCAACGACGACGGCGGACATTCCTACGTCTTCAAGCAGCCGGAGAGCCCCGAGGAAGAGGGCCTCTGCAAGGAAGCGATGGAAGGCTGCCCGGTCGAGGCGATCGGGAACGACGGCCAGTAAAATTTCCCGTTGTTTGGTTCAGACCCTCACCCCTGACCGGGGGTGAGGGTCTGTTTTTTCCGTTCGGATTGCCTTTGGCGGCCGGGACCGTTAGACCGGCAGGCGTCATGACGCCCGATCTTCGCGCCCGAATCCTTTCCGAATGGCGGGGGTATCGCGAGAAGCCGGTCCGTGTGGATCGCACGCAAGTGGTGGGCGATGCGCTGGAGAAGGTGATGCGGCAGCTCGGCCTCGCGGAGCGGTTGACGGAGGGGCAGATCCTGGCGGCTTGGAAGGAGATCGTGGGGGAGTGGTTCGCGCTGCATACGTGCCCGGACCGTCTGCGGGAGGGAGTGCTTTATGTGCGGGTGATCCAATCGAGCATCCATTACGAGCTGGACCGGAATTGGAAACCGAAAATCATCCAGAAGCTGAAGGCGCGGTTCGGGGCGAGCCGGATTCGCGATCTCCGGTTTCGGATTGGTTAGGGCCGGTTCACATTATTTCAGGCTGAACACGGGGAATTTAACCACGGATTACACGGATTTCACGGATAGGCCCCGATTTCAGACCGCTGTCATCGGAGTCCTCTTCCGAAATCCGTGCCCCGGTTCGACAGGCTCACGGCCCCGGTCCCGAGCTTGTCGAGGGGCATCCGTGTAATCCGTGGTCAAAAATTCCCATTTTTCATTTTCGAGGTTCTGTCGAACCGTTCAAACTTTTCTGCAATAGCCCCGGCGAAAACTTTTTTTAGAAAGCTATTGACAAGGAGGTGCGCGCCACACCTGCAACAGGCCTCAAAAAGTCAACAGATATAAAACCCTTAGGTACGCCACACTAACGTTGACTAAGATAGGTTAATGGACACGGGCAATAATACCACTTCTGGCAATGCTAACATGGGCGCTCAAACGACACCGTCCAGGGTAACCTCAGCCGATGTGCGCGAGGCGGTCGAGCGAATGAACTCAAGCGTTTCGCGCTATATCCAGGATGATCGACAGATCCATGAAAAACTGAGCCGCTCGATGGATCGGCCAAGCGATATACTCCGGGGCTTCGAAAAGAGGATTGATGATATTCGCCGGGCGACGGAGAGGAACACGGAACTGATTCGCAGCTACCGGCAATAGAGGCCATGGGCGACGACCATGCCAGCGGCGCAACCGGCGACACGCCGGAATCGCTCAAAGCGGAGCGGGCGAATATGGAGGACGCCTTCGCATTCGTGCGGCAGACGGTTGAATACTTCGACACCCTTTGGGATGACGGGAAGTCGTTCGACCCGGAGCGCGTCGCATTCCATCTCCAGCTCAAGGGCCCCGACTTGCGGCTCCGCGTATGGGCGGGTATTACCTCGCCGGAAGGCTTTCAGTGGCATAAAGAAGCGCTGGCGGGGAAAAAGGCCGTGGGAGAAGAAGTGCTCAAGGACGTCGCCGGCTTCGGCCAGGATTTGATCGACTGGGCGGAGGATTTGGAGAAGCGCGAGGCCCAGCACTTTAATGCGCCTCCTGCGTTAGGCTTCCTTGCGGGTTCCGGCTTACGCGATGGAATTAGCACTCCCCGCATCGTGGGAGCAGTCGCTGACGCGGAAGAGACCGGTCCGATTCTTTCCGAGGCTGCGGTATTGTCCGCAGCGGCCACTGGTGCCGTCGTCGCCGGAGCCGCAACGGTAATTTACGGTGCCTACAAGGGAGCGGTACAGCCCGGCCTCCAGGCTTGGTCAGACGCCAGCCATGCACGGCAATCACAGCAAAATTTGGAGAACTCCCAAGCGGATACAAACCCGGATTACGGATACCAGAAGGGATGGTATCTCTATCCCGGAGAAAGTCGTTGGGGAGACGGTACCATTCGAACCGCCGATGGACAGATAGCCGTTGATGCAAACGGCAATTCGGTGCTTACAAATGAGGAACGACAGGCTATCGGGGAAAATGGCTCGGTATGGAACCTGCCACCCCAAATGCGCGGAATTCTGATCCAGAGCAATCTGGCGTCTACCGAATACAAGGATTGGTATCAGGTAGGAGCATCGCAGAACGGATTTTTTGTTTTGGTTGATTTTCAGAAGGGCAATATACTCGTAAGCTTGAAAACCGCGGACACGACGGGTAGGGGATGGCTGGGCGACCTGCAGCGCCACGTCAAGGATTTGGGCGCTAGCGACGCCACTGTGAATAGTCAACCAGCCACCATGGTCTTGGACCTTCGTGTCCAACCCGGTGGTGCGGCGGCAGCAAGAGTCTTAATTGCCTATGGCAAGAAGTTCGGCGTTCAGGTTATAGTAAAGGAATACCCATGATATGAGTGCGCAGAAGTTAAAAATTGTTTTCAAACATCGCGCCCTCGCTGCGGCCCTTGCTTTATCGGCCGTTCAAAAGGTCTTTCAGAAATGCCAGATTCCACTGACCGACTACACGCTCGATGGCGAACCGGTGGATTTGTCAACGATCATACCTGATATAAATACGCTCAAGCCGAACGGGTTCGACCTGGTCGGCGACGCTTACGTTATCTGTTGTGGTTCTGTTGGAAGGCATCATCTGGATTTCCTGGAAGCGGGCTCGGTAAGCGAACCACCAATGACCTGGGATCAATGGGTGTCGGAGTTTTTGACCCTGCCGGGATTTGTCATGGCCTGGGTTGTGGATAGCGAATACGACCACTGGCAAAATGCCCAGGATCAGTTGGAGTACAAGGCGGCAGGAAGAAGCTGTGCTGATCTCGCATTAAAATCCAACGGTCTGCCATTTCCACTGGAGCAACAGATCATCGACACCTCTTCTAATCCCGGGCGTTGGATATTTTGTGACGGGTACATTGAGGCGGTGGGTGCGGTAATGTGGCTAGGCAAACTGTTTTGGCCCCTGGCGCGCGCTGACCAGAGGCAAGTGGAGAATTTGCCGTGGCTACGTGTGTCTCGTGTATCACAATCCGTGATCAGAATCCAGGCTGCGGAACAGTGCTTCACAACGTCCGACGGTAGCAACGGTGCGTTGCAGGACGACCTACGACTCCTTTTGTTCGGGAACAGATGACGATTTATTGGGATTTGCAGCCGGTTACGCGAACGTGAGTAAGATTATCGAAATGATAGGATTATTGAAGGAACAATGGGGGATTCCGCGTGAGGCTATTCATCGTGGAAAGAGATGCCCATTTCTCTTGGCGTGTAGCTTCGCCGCCGATCCATCTGAATCGCTTCCGCAATTGCTCGGCAGCCTTCCGGAAGATATTCGTGAATTTTGGCTCATAACGCGGACAGCCACATTGTTTAAGGATCAGCAATACGGACAATGGGGTGTTGAGATTCTGGATCCTGAAGAGGCTCTTCGTGAGACTTCAGAGCAGAGGACGGGCAGACCGCGCGACTTTATGAGTGCCGATTTGGTGCTGGCGCGATTTTTTGGCGATTCGGACCTTGTGGTGATCGCCTGCGACCCAGGGCAAGCCGGCTTCGGTTCGGTGACAATCGCACTTCCAACCGACCGGCGTTCGGACTGGCCTGTCGTGGCGCGCTCCTTCGGGGATTTTCTGGAGAACTTAACCCAAGCAGAGGGCGATAAATACTGGGAAGCGGTATGCTGACAAAAGAAGAAGCTTTGAAACTTGTCTCGGCAGAGCTGCAACGAATGAGCCCTCCTGATGACCCTTTTGTTATAGTCGAAGATTGCACGATCGAAAGACCGTTTGGTTGGGTGATTTTCTATAATGCGAAGAAATATCTCGAAACGTGTATATATGGATATCGTCTTTTTGGAACCCTGGCTCCGATAAGGGACATCGATCGTTTGACGGCGGCGCATCCTGGGCACATTGAGGCTGTCCGGCATTTGGCCAAAATCCTTGCACCGGGTCAGCCGATGCGTTCCTAACCAGGGAGGTATTCTGATATGTCTGATATTTACTGCCTCAGAGCGGATATCCCGTTTGAGAATAAACTGGTCTATAAATCCGGGGTTGGAAGCGAGACGCGGCTGTGTGAAGCCGATCCGACGCACGCTGCCGAACAGCGCTGGCTCCGCCCCTTGCGCGTACAAGGTCCGGTTGTGCCCCACACCGACTTTGAATGGACGGTTTACAGCGATCTCATCATAAGCACAGAAACCGCCCGCAATTTGAACGAGGCCGGATTTACTGGCGCGCTATTTTTTGATGTCGAATTCTTCACAACAACCGAAACGCCCTTCGGAAGAGACTCCGTCGAGTTGCGAGCCGGCGGCTGGGGAGGGATGGCACCCAAGGCAAGTGGAATCCGGGTTACAGAGGAATGCACATGCTGTGGAAGACAGGTCTTTTCGGGATTCACGGATAAGGCAAAGTTATTCGATATCGATGCGTGGGATGGATCCGATTTCTTTGTGATCTGGCCTTTGCGACGCTTTATCATGATCACCGAGGCCGTTGCGAAACATATCTGGGACGCGGGTTATTCAGGTGTCAAGATCCTGCGTCCTGATGAGCTGCCCATGGTTCCCGTGAAGGGTTTCGATGGTTTTAGTCCCGGCTCCCTGAAGAGTTGGCGGGACGAGATTGCAAAGTTATCGCCCCTTGCAAAAAGCATGTGAACATAATTGTGTTAATAAATAAGCCGCGTGGAAACGCTCGTTCCGAAAGATGAAATAGTGCAGTTTGAGCACCTTATCCGGCCACTCGTTGAGGGCGAACCCGGATTCCCTGCTTTCGCGAGCGACCCGTTTTCTGGAGAGGCGTTCAAGTGCTCCTTATTATTTTCGGAACCGTCGGCCTTGCGGCAAACCGGGTTCTCGAGCCTGACGGACTTGGGAATTTTCTATAATAAATATGGCAAAAAAATTGACGCATGATGCATTGGTGCAGTTGGTGGATAATATTCTCCACCCACAGGGGAAAGACCTCACATCGGAGCAGTTGAATCGGCAATTGCTGCTCTTTTGCATCAACTGTCCTGATCCATCGGCGGCAATGGATATCGTAATCGATACGCCTCCTCCTGTTACCGCGGAAGAATTGGTTCAGAAGGCGTTTGCTTGTCCATTTCGTGAAGTAGCGAACGTGCCGGAAGCGGAGCTTCCGGCAACGCATCCACTTCGCCACATGATTCTCGAAA
>Ga0326727_10015427_pt1 | contig 16397 bp, 12 predicted proteins | sample MB2enrmetagenome_FD_207643 | JGI IMG/M metagenome (GOLD analysis project Ga0326727, IMG submission 207643) | Lab enriched peat soil microbial communities from McLean, Ithaca, NY, United States - MB29MY | ecosystem: Environmental > Terrestrial > Soil > Wetlands > Peat | place: USA: New York...
TGCGTTTATCCGGCCGGATCAGGCAGTTCGTGTGGCGCGCGGCGTGACGGAGATCTTTCGTGACCAGCAGGGTCTGCGCGAGAACCGCGAACGGGCTCGGCTGAAGTACCTGTTCCTGCGCGAAGGGTGGACAGCGGAGCGTTTTCTTGACGAGCTTCACGCGAAGATCGGATTCAAGCTCGATCCCGGTGTCCCCGAGCAGGTGCCCGACGACGTTCTTCGCGACCATGTGGGGATCCATCCGCAGCGCCAGCCGGGGTTGGCTTACGTGGGCGCATCCGTGCTGCGCGGCCGAGTGACTGGAGAGCAGTTGGAGGCGGCCGCCGAACTCGCCGAGCGCTTCGGCAGCGGCGCGCTGCGGGCGACCGTCTCGCAGAATCTCGTGATCGTCGACGTGCCTTACGCAAAGACCGGAGAACTGGCGCGGGAGTTGGGCCAGATCGGGTTGCACGTGGAGGCGTCCACTTTTTGGCGCGGCGCCATCGCCTGCACCGGCACCGAGTTCTGCAAGTTGGCCATTAGCGAGACCAAGGGATTCACGCGCTGGCTGGTCGACGAGCTCGAAGAGCGGCTGCCGCAGTTCGATCAGCAGCTCAAACTGCACGTGACGGGCTGCCCCAACAGCTGCGGCCAGCACTGGATCGCGGACATCGGCCTGGAGGGCAAAAAGATCAAGTACGAGGGCCAGCTCACTGACGCCTTTTACTTTTGTCTCGGAGGAGCAGTGGGCCAGAATGCGGGCGTGGCGCGCCCTGTGGGCTATCGTTGCCCCGCGCCACTGGTGCCCGAGGCGATCGAGCGGCTGCTGCGGCATTACCTGGCGGGCCGCGAGCCGGAGGAGAATCTGCGCGCATGGTTTGCACGTCACTCGAATGACGAATTGCGCGCGCAACTTGCCGGGGAGGTCCTGGAGCCGGTGGAGCGCGACCTGCCGGCCGGGCCTGTGCCGCACGCGGTTGCGGAGTGAATAGAGCAGGGAACAAGGGAGCAAGGCAGCGAGGGAACAGGGAGTAGCCAGTAGGGAGTAGAAAACGACGATGAGTCTGTTGCCGATCTTTCTGAAACTCGAAGGGCGCCAGTGCCTGCTGGTTGGGGCGGGGACTGTCGCGCTCGACAAGATTGGGTCGCTTCTCAAGACTGGCCTGCGCCTGCGTGTGGTTGCGCCCGAGGCAAGGGCGGAGGTCCGGGAACTGGCGGCCGAAGGGAAGCTCGAATGGGTGCAGCGAGCATTTGCGCCCGGCGACCTCGACGGGAACTTCATCGTCATCGCGGCGACGAATGTGCCGGAAGTGAATGCCGCGGTGTATCGCGAGGCCGTTGCGCGCGGCATCCCGTGCAACAGCGTGGATGATATTCCCAACTGCGACTTCTTCTTCGGCTCGGTGGTGAGCCGCGGCGATCTGCAGATCGCTGTTTCAACCGCCGGCGAGAGCCCCGCCGTCGCGCAACGGTTGCGGAGGGAGATTGACGAGCAGCTGCCACAGGATTTCGGTCCGTGGCTTGCCAGCCTGGGCGAGCTGCGGCGCGAGGTGCTGGCGACACATCCGCGCGGCGAAGAGCGCAGGTTGCTGCTGCACGAGCTCGCCGTACGGCAGATTTGCGATTCCGCTTTGTGCGCGACGAAGCAGTTGGCGCGGACGGGCAGGGAACCTGGGCGCGCGGAGGCCGGCCATATTTATCTCGCCGGCGCCGGGCCGGGCGATCCCGAGCTGCTGACGGTAAAGGCGCTGCGAGTGATCGAGAGCGCCGACGTGATTCTCCACGACGATCTGGTGCCGCAGACGATCCTGGATCTGGCAGCGCTGGGGACCGAAGTCGTGAACGTGGGCAAGCGCTGCGGCGCGAAGGCAATCACGCAGGAAGGGATTAACGAGTTAATGATCGCGCACGCGCGCGCCGGGCGCAGCGTGGTGCGGCTCAAGAGCGGCGATCCGCTGCTGTTTGGGCGCGCGGCAGAAGAGCTGGCCGCGCTGGCCGAGGCAGGCGTGCCGTTCGAGATCGTTCCTGGCGTGTCTGCTGCGTTTGCGGCGGCTGCGGCCATCGGCCGCTCACTGACCGATCGTGACTGGGCCTCGCACGTAATCTTCTCCGCTGGCCATCATGCACAATCGCACAATCGAGAAGCGCTGCCCGCGCTTGAGGCTGCCACGCGGGTCGTCTACATGCCGGGGCGCGACCTTACTCTGCTGGCCGCCGAGTGGTTGGCCGAGGGACTGCCGCCCGATCTGCCCTGCGCTGTGGTTTCGCTTGCCGCACAACCGGAGCAGCGGGTTGTGCATGCCACTCTTGGCGCCTTGGGCGGGCTGGAGCCCGCAGCCGCACCGAGCGTGCTCATCGCCGGATGGGCGGTGAGAGAGCGTGGCGCGCGCGAGCGATCGGCTGAAGGCGCCGCTTCCGTCACGGCCCGAGCCTGATCGCCCGAACAGCAGGCCTCGGAGATCTCTCCTCTCGCAAGAACGGCGCACTCGTGCCACAGTCCCAGTCGGCATAATCTTCTCAAAACAAAGAGAAAAGTCGCGCTTGTAACGTTTCTGTGGCATGTTGAGACTACCGCTCAGGGCCGCACTGCGTGCAATCTCACCTCCAACGGCGGGCAGTCTGATCGGCCGGGTGGCCGACGGGGGGAATTGAAATGGTTCACTTGCTCGATCAGGCTTCCGCCGTGCTTCATCCTGAAAACCCCGGAGGTGAACATGACTCAACTGCACACAGTAGGGGCGCAGCTTCGTGCGATCGGCCGCTGCGCCGTAGTGGGGATGCTTGTGGGAATGCTGGCGACACAGGCCGTGGCAGAGGGCGCGGCGGCTGCGAGTCCGCAAACGCCAGCGAAGCCTGAGACGACAAGCGCCCCGAGCAACTCCCTGACTCAGACAATCAACCCCGTACCCACAGCGAATCTTCCTCTGGTCTCGCAGGACAGCGCAAGTGCTGACCTGAACGCGCTGCCCGAAGCGCCCACGGCGCCGCCTGCAACAACCGACTCGGCGAGCCTGACCATGCCACCCGAACTGAAGGCGATGATGGACGACGCAAGCCAGAGCAGCCAGAACCTTCAGCCGGCTGCCACGACCAAGCCTCACGGGGTTCAGCGGCCGGGAATGCTGACGATGGGAATTATCGGAATCCCATTGGCAGCTTTGGGGGCGTATGCCTACGCAAGAGCGCCGAGAAACAAGCCTTACGCAACAATTCTCTTCGCGCCGGGCGCAGCGATGATGGGGTTCGGCTTTTACTACGCGTTCAAACCCCAGCATTGAGCGCTGACGATGGGCCGCGGTAAATCGGATCAGGGGGTCTCCGGCTTCGGCGAAGGCCCTCTCAACTTTATGATTCACCATTCAAAAAATCGCGTTGATGCCGCAGGGAGCGGGTCATTATGCTCTCCGATTCCGGCTGCGCCCGGCGAAAGAGTGAGAATTCCGCGCATGGTAAAATCATTGAATATCCGCGGAAGAGGCTCACGATGCCGGGGTCCATCGAAAGCCAAATCTCCCCCCGCACTCCTGACTCGCGCTCAGAGGAGATTCGCGCAACCCTGGAGCGGTTGCTGGCGACGCAGCATTTCTCTGCGTCCAGCCGCCGCGGGCAGTTGCTGCGCTATCTGGTGGAGCACACGCTGGCCGGCGACGCCCACAAAATCAATGAATACGCCATCGGGTTGGACGTCTTTCGCAGGCCAACCTCGTTCGATCCGCGCATTGAGTCGGTGGTGCGCACGGAGTTCAGCCGCCTGCGCCAGCGGCTGAAGGAGTACTACGCCGACGAAGGCTGCCGCGACACGATCGTCATCGATTTTCCGCCGCGCAGCTATGCGGCGAGCTTTGAATTCCGCGATGCATCCAGGCTTCGCAACACAACCGCTTTTCCCGAACCCGCGCACGCCCCGCATCTGGTGCCGGCAAGAGCGCGGCCGACGCGATGGGGTTGGCGCATTGGAGCCATACTTGCCGTGCCAGCCATCGCCGCGATTGCCGTCGCCGGAACCATGCTGTGGAGGCAGCATCTGCGGCTGATCGCGCCGAAACAACCCATCCACGCCATCGTCGTGCTGCCTTTTGAAGATTACTCACCCAACCACCAGGATGAGTACATCGCCGACGGCATGACGGAGGAGTTGACCAACGATCTTGCGCAGTGGCGCGACCTGCGCGTGGTGGCCCGCACTTCCGCCTTCGCCTTCAAAGGCAAGGGCGAAGATGTGCGCATGATCGGCCAGCAACTGAACGTGGATACCGTGCTGGAAGGAAGCTTCACGCGGCTCGGCGATCGCATTCGCGTTACCGCGCAACTGAATCGTACGGCTGACGGGTATCATCTGTGGTCTCACTCCTACGAAACGCAGTCGAACGACATGCTCGCCATGCAGGACGAGGTGGCGACGTCAATCACCGACGCCATCCGCCAGATACGAGGGGGGTCGCCCCCCGCGATCCGCGCGCCGACCACGAACCCCGAGGCGCTCGATCTGTATCTCAAGGGCGAGTACCAGTACTATCTGCGCACGCCGGAATCGCTCGAGAAGGCCGTGGACCTGTTCCAGGCGGCCATCGCCAAGGATCCGAACTTTGCACGCGCGTATTTAGGGATCGGCGTCACCGAATTGGCGCAATCGTCGATGACGACGGTGACGCAGGAAGTGGCTCTTCCGCGCGTGCGCGCGGCGGCGGAGAAGGCCATCGAACTCGATCCCAGCCTGGGCGATGCGCACGGCCTGCTGGCGGACGTGACTTATGTTTGGGATTGGGACTGGAACGATGCGGAGATCGAGATGCGGCACGCGCTCGATCTGAGCGCGGGCGCGGAGATTCACGCCCGATACGGCTGGTCGCTGGCCACGCGTGGCCGCTTCGCCGAGGCGCACGAGCAGTTGCGCCAAGCGGCGGAGCAGGATCCTCTCTCTGTGCTGCCGCCGTTCGATGAGTTTCTGGCCTCCTATCTGGAGCGCGACCAGGCAGGGCAGCAAAAGGCGCTCGATCGTTTGCACCAGATCAATCCTCAGTTCTTCGGCGGACCTGCCTGGATGCTGGTTGGCGCGATGGCGCGTCACGACTGTCCGGCAGTGCTGGGCGGCGCGAGCCGATTCGCGAGCGCCTATCCCAAACTGCCGGTAACGGAGACCATGCTGGCGTTTGACGCCGTGTGCAGAAACGACAAGACAGCAGCGCTCCAGCGGATCAGGCAGATGGAGACCGAGCAAGCGCCGCACTACCAACTGGCGATTGTCTATGCGCTGCTCGACGACAAGGACAATGCGATTGCGGAGTTGAACCGGGCAGCCAACGCGCACGAAGGGCAAATTCTCTACATCAAATACGATCCGTTCTTCGATGAAATCCGGTCCGATCCGCGGTATGTGGCGCTGGAGAAGCGGATCGGGCTGATGCCCTGAGTTCCTGGGATTCGGGCTCGTGTTTCCGGCGTCGCATTGCGATCACGATTGCGATCACGACATGTGCAACGTGAGTGCTGTGGCAGAGCGGCTAGTGGATCGCTTTTCAGGGATACCGTTGGAGTCGCCGGGCGTCACGGGCAAGAAGTTGTCATCCGATGCGAAAGTGTCTATCATTGCGGCTTCGGGATAAATGAGACGGGGTTAACCTCCATTTTTTGGAGGGGTACGTGGCGCGGATCTTCATCAGCCATCCGAGTACGGATCAGGAGCAGGCAGCACGGCGGGAACGAGTGCGGCGGCGGATACTGCAGGGAAGGTTGGCCGCCGCAGCCGTACTCGCACTTGTCGCCGCAGGCGCGCTCTGGGAGTGGCGGCAGGCGAAGATCCACGGGGACCAGGCCGTATCGCGCCAACTTGCGGCGAAGGCCATGCAGTATATCGGAATCGAAGCGAGGTTGGCGTTTCGAAAGGTCATCGAGGCCGTATCGGGGTCGAAGACCGAGCAAGCAAACATTGCCCTCGGCGTTGTTGCGGATACGCCCCAGGAGCGATTCATCCTTCGTCATAATGGCCCCGTAAAGGATGCCGTGTTTTCGCCCGACGGCAAACGCATCGTCACGGCGAGTTACGACTACACGGCGCGCATCTGGGATGCCGAAAGCGGCCGTCTGCTGGCCGCGCTTTCCGGGCCTACTGATGACGTCTTCTTGGCCACATTTTCGCCGGACGGCAAACGCATCGTCACGGCGAGTCGGGACAACACGGCGTGCATCTGGGATGCCGGAAGCGGCCGTCTCCTGGCCACGCTTTCCGGGCATACCGACGAGGTCGCAGATGCCGAATTTTCGCCGGACGGAAAACGCATCGTCACGGCGAGTTACGACCACACGGCGCGCATCTGGGATGGCGAGAGCGGCCGCCTCCTGGTCACACTCTCCGGGCATACCGATGGCGTCAATGCCGCCGCATTCTCGCCCGACGGCAAACGCATCGTCACGGCGAGTTTCGACGACACAGCGTGCGTCTGGGATGCCGAAAGCGGCCGCCTCCTGGCCATGCTTTCCGGGCATACGAACATTGTTGGTACCGCCTCATTTTCGCCGGACGGCAAACGCATCGTCACGGCGAGTGGCGACGACACGGCGCGCGTCTGGGACGCCGAAAGCGGCCGCCTCTTGGTCACGCTTTCCGGGCATACCGACCTTGTCTGGTCCGCCGAGTTTTCGCCCGACGGCAAACGCATCGTCACGGCGAGCTCGGACAACACGGCGCGCATCTGGGATATCGAAAGCGGTCGCCTGCAGGGCACGCTTTCCACGCGTGCTGAGGCTATCTGGTCCGCCGCATTTTCGCTGGACGGCGGACGCATTGTCACAACGAGTGCTGACAGAAATGCGAAGGTCTACAGCGACGACTTCGGCGAACTACTGAAGCGGGTTGAACCAGACCTCTCCGTCGGCACCGGCAACTGATCGGCGCTGACTCGTCTGATTGTGCTCGGTGGATTGCCGGTCAGATTCTGGGGCGGGGATTTGAGCGCGCGACCCGGCCCGGAGGGCGCCCCGGTGTCCCGCCGCGTACTTGATTTCTCGAAAATTGGGTGGGCGGGTTCGGCATGACTGAAAGTCATGCCCTGATACAAGGCCCTCATTCGTGGGGCTGAAGCTGCACACTCGCTCCGTTTGGAAAAGCCCGTGGCTAAAGCCACCCTATTGGAAGTTCGCGTTTCACGGGCCTGAAGGCCCCTGCTCCCTCCGATGCGCAGCGGCCGGGTTTTCCTTGGGACTGAAGCTGCTCGCTCACTCCGTTCTGATCCCCCGCACTGGGCGCGGGTGGGGCGCTGAAGCGCATGCGAATTTAGTGGTGAAGCAGGCGCTCAGGGATATATTCTCTTGGGACCGGGCCTCAAAAAATTGAATTCCCCGCCCATGGAAAGCATCCCCGACCATGGGAAGCCGGAAGCAAAATAGCCGGCAACAGCACAACCGAAACAAGCACAACCGGAAACAAAACAACCAAGGAAAGATGGAGGAAACGCATGAGAAGACGCGAAGCACTGTCGTACCTGACGGGTGTTGCGATGTGTGCGCTGGCAACGGCCGCAATGAGCGCACCCGCATTGGGCGCGCGCGCGGCACGGGTCGCAGGGAGTGGCAATCCCGGTGACGATCCCGATGTCGTGGAGGTTCGCAACTACGCGCTGACGCTGGACAAGGCAGAGAAGACGGCCACGGCCATGCAGAGCATCAACCAGCTAATTGCGGCCAATCCCAGCCTGAATGCGGCGATGGATGCGGGGAGCTCGACGACGGGCAAGATGACGATTACGCAGCAGGCGCAGTACATCGACGCGCAGTATCCGCAGATTGCCGCGATCATTCATGCCAATGGGCTGGCGACGCGGGAGTTCATTGTGATTACCGGCGCACTCCTCAACGATGTTGGATTTGTGGGGATGAAGGAGCAGGGAATCATCCAGGCATACCCGCCGAACTCGGTGACGCCGGCGAATGCCGCGCTGATCGAGGCGAACTGGCCGGCGTTCCAGGAGATGGCAGCAAAGATGACGCCGCCGAACTCGCAGTAGCTTCCCCAGCGAGCGCAAATCGCCCGGCAAAGCGGCGAGTCAGCAAGTCGGCGGGTCGGTGCGGATTTGGGAATGGTGGGATGGCGGCTCATGCGGAGCCGGGGAGTTGCCGAAGAATGACGAAGAGGCGCAGACGGCCCACGGAGGCGCGCTATTTCTACGTCATTGCGGCTGGGTGATCTGCTGATCCGCGGCAGGATGGTGACCGCGGAGGAGATCAACCGCGCGGTCGAGCATCAGACGGTTCATGGCGGGCGGCTGGGCGAAGGCCTGGTGGCGACCGGCGCCCTCATGCAGAGCAAGCTCGAGGAGTTTCTGGATCGCCTGCCCGTGGAGCCTGCCGATATTGCGGCCACGGGAATCGAAGCAACCGAGTTGATGGGCCTGCTGATGAAGCAGATCTATGCGGGCAGGCTGGAATCGGTGCGCCATTTCGCCAACGCCATCAAGCTGCCGTTCCCGTTGGTGCTGGACCTGGTGCGCATGGCGGTGGAACGCAAGCTGCTGATGACCCTGGGCTCGCGCGAGGCCGGCAACCTGGGCGAGCTGTCCTACATGATGACCGACGAGGGGCGGCGGTGGACGCTCGACCTGCTGAACCGGTCAGGATACATCGGTCCCGCACCGGTGACGCCGAAGCAGTTCACCAGGCAGGTGAACCTCCAAAAGATTACCAACGAAGTGGTGACGTTCGAGCGTATCCGCAAAGCCACGAGCGGGCTGATCTTCGAGGACGCGATGATCGAACAGTGCGGGCCGGCGCTCAACTCGGGGCGCGCTACGCTGCTCTACGGGCCGTCGGGCAACGGCAAGACTTCAGTGGCGCGGTGTTTGGCAAACGTGTTTCACGACGTCATCTTTGTGCCGTACGCGGTGGACGTGGAGGGCCAGACCATCCGCATCTTCGATCCCAGTGTGCACACGTCGATTGAGCGCGCCGGCCCGGAGGACGACAGCCCGCTCTCGCTGGTGCGGCGCGACGTGTTCGACGCGCGGTGGGTGGCCTGCCACAGGCCGTGCGTGATTGCCGGCGGCGAGTTGACGCTGGACATGCTGGACCTGCGCTACGAAACGACGGGCCACTTTTACGAGGCGCCGCTGCATGTGAAGGCATTGGGCGGATGTTTCGTGATCGACGATTTTGGGCATCAGCTCATCTCGCCCACCGACTTGCTGAACCGGTGGATTGTGCCGCTGGAAAATCGCGTGGATTACCTGAAGCTGCACACCGGCAAAACCTTTACCGTGCCGTTTGAGGAGCTGATTATTTTTTCAACGAACCTGGAGCCCGAGGACCTGATGGACGCGGCGTTTCTGCGGCGGCTTCCATACAAGATCGAAGTGGGCGCGCCGACGCTGGAGTCGTACCGCACGATTTTTGAGATGGAGTGCGCCAAGCTGGGATTCGAGCTGCCGCGCGAGGTGTTCGAGACCATTGTGTACAAGGTGAGGAAGGAAAAGGGGCTGGAGCTGGCTCGCTACCAGCCGAAGTTCATCGTCGACCAGGTGGTGGCGAGTTGCCGGTTCATGCAGGAGGCGCCGCGATTCGAGATGCGCTTTGTGAACTACGCGCTGGACAACCTTCGCGCGAAGCGCCACAGCCAGGAGATGGCGGCCAAGGCGGCGTGAGCGGGGCGGGAATGGGCGCGACGGTGAGCGGCGGGAATTCGCGCCAAGCTGATAGGCTGAAAGCATGAAGTTCGGGGTGGTGGTTTTTCCGGGATCGAACTGCGATCACGACACGTACAACGTGATTGCCGAGGTGGCGCGGCAGCCAGTTGTTTTTTTGTGGCATGACAATGAGAATCTGGACGGCGTGGATGCGGTGCTGGTTCCGGGCGGATTCGCCTACGGCGACTACCTGCGGACGGGAGCGATTGCGCGCTTTTCGCCAGTGATGCAGGCGGTGAAGCGGTTTGCCGCAGACGGCGGGTTGGTGCTGGGGATTTGCAACGGGTTCCAGATATTGACCGAGGCGGAATTACTGCCGGGCGCGCTGATGCGAAACGCGGGGCTGAAGTACATCTGCAAGCAGGTGCACCTGAGGGTGGAGACGGCGGACAGTCCATTTACGAATCAACTGAAGAAGGGTGAGGTGCTCGAGATTCCGATCGGGCACATGGAGGGGAATTATTTTTGCGAGCCGGCGGAGCTGAAGAAGCTGGAGAGCGAGGATCGGATTGCGTTCCGGTACGCGACGGCCAAGGGCGAGATTACGCCGGAGGCGAATCCGAACGGGTCGCTGAGCAACATCGCGGGGATTCTGAATGAGGGACGGAATGTGCTGGGCATGATGCCGCATCCGGACCGGTCGAGCGAAGCGCTGCTGGGGTCGGCGGATGGATGGGGAATTTTTGCGTCGATGATGGAGGCGCTGGAGGAGGCTAGGAGCCGGTAGCCTGTAGCCGGTAGCTTTTTCGTGCGAACCTTCGAAGCGTTGGACGATCCGGAAGGTGCCAGGGAATCGTAGGCCGGCAAGCGAAGATTTTGTTCAGGCGAACGATTCGACCTATAAATAGATAAGACCATGATCGACATTCATCATCATCTGATTTACGGCGTGGACGACGGCGCGCCGGACTTGCAGGCTTCGCTTGACATGGCGCTCGAGGCGGCGGACGAAGGCGTGAAGCACATTGTCTGCACGCCTCATGCGAGCGACACGCATCCTTACCGGGCGGCGGTGATTGAGGAGCGATTTGCCGAGCTGCGCGAACGGCTGAGGGGCGTAGTGGAGTTGAGCCTGGGATGCGACTTCCACCTGACAGCAGACAACATTTTGGATGCGGTGATGCATCCCCTGCGCTACTCGATTAACGGGAAGGGATACCTGTTGATTGAGTTTCCGTCGCAGGTGATTCCGCCGAGCATGAACGAGGCGATGTTCCGGCTGCAGGCGGTGGGGTACACGTTGATCATCACGCATCCGGAGCGGTATCCGGCGGTGCTGCGGCAACCGCACCTGCTGGGCGACTGGATGCGTCACGGATGCCTGACGCAAGTGACGAGCGGCGCACTGTATGGGCGCTTCGGCAAGGCGGAAGAGGCGTTTGCCAACGAGCTGCTGGAGCGGAACTGGATTCACTTTCTGGCCACCGACGCGCACCATCCGGTGTGGCGGCCACCCCACTTGAAACACGGATATGAGTACGTCGCGGAGCGAAGAGGCGAAGAGACGGCGCGGCGGCTGTGCGTGACGAATCCGCGGGCGGTGGTGGAGGGGGCGGCGTGGCCGGAACAGCCGGAGGCCGAGGGCCTGTGGGAGAAGGTGCCGCTCGAGTTTGCCGAGCGGTCGGCAGCAGAAAAGGCGAGGGCCGGGCAGTCGGAAAAGCGCGCGGCGCGAGCGGGCGAAGCGAGGGGCGCGAAGGCGGGCTTCTGGAGGCGGTTGTTCGGAAGGTAGAGCGCCGGGCGGCGGGCCGGCAAGTCGGCAGGTTGGTGTGCGGGCGAGTAGTGTCCCAAGAGTGCGTTGCTCGGCATTTCCCAGTCCTTTGCCGCCAAAAGAGCGGATAGTCAAAGAATCTGCCCGAAGTCCCGTTCAGGGGACTATCCTTACGGCGACGGAGGAGTCGCCGTGAAATTTGCAATGCTCGTCTTGTCCTTGCTATGTCTGGGAACGGCATCGGAAAACGCCTATGCAGCCAAAGCTAAAGAACCTCCTAAACTTGCAGACGTAATAGATAGCGTCAGGCCTTCTGTCGTTCAGGTTCTCGTTCAATTAATCCCGACTGGCGGGGCAGACCCAAGACGGCAGTTACCGCTAGCACAGATACCGCCAGCACTGAGGGGGTGCTTAAGTCTCACTGGCACCTGTATTTTGGGGACTGGCTTTTTCGTAGATTCAGACGGCGATGTCGTTACCGCATACCACGTGGCGGACGGGTATCGAGCAGCGGACGGCAGTGAGACTCTAGGAGTTAAGCAGGTCATCGAAATGTTGAGGGCGGCAGGTGTTCGGGCAGATCTGGAGATCGGTGTGGCAACGCCGAACTTTGAAGATAAGGCAATCACGGTAGCATCAAACACAGAAGGGTTCCCCGCGGCGTTCGTAGCAACCGATCCAGTTCACGACCTCGCCCTAATTAGGCCAACCGTTAATCCTTTTGCGCACATGCAACGCGCGTTTGGCGGTCCGGCGTTCGCGGGCGTGCCGCAAGCAACAGTCAAGTATGTAACGTTCTCTCCGACGAGGCCGCGAGACGCCGAGGAGATTTTTGCATGCGGCTACCCGTTTTCCACTCCTGGGCTAGTAACAACTTCCGGGACCGTAGCCTCTGCTTGGAATCAACAAGTTCTCATCCGCGCTGCGGAAGCGGGATATTCATCCCCGCAGGACGTTTATACCGTTGATTTACGGCTTAACCCAGGGAACAGCGGGGGACCTGTTTTTAAGCTGTCGGACCAATCTGTAATCGGTGTGGCCGTTCAATCATTTGGAAGTTTAGCTGTTGTAGTACCGTCGAAGTTTGTGACAGCCTTCCTCACGTCTCATGGCGTTTCGTGGACTCCGGCAACAACTAGCTCAAAGAAAGCAAAGTAGAGGGGCCTGGATGCAACGAATTCCAAATCTCAGTTCCGGAGGGTCCGCGCTATTCGACTCCTGCGCTCAAAGCTTGAAAAGACGCGGCACGAACGCACGTTGTCTGATGGACGCGAAGGATCATTTCGGATTCAGGAGAGGCCGAGGCCGCCGTCGACAGCGAGGGTTTGTCCGGTGATAAAGTGCGGACCGGAAGCGAAGAAGAGGACGGCCTGGGCAATATCGTCGGCGTCGCCGTTGCGGCCCATGGGGGTCCTGGCGGCGAACCGGGCGGCCTGGCCGCGATCGCTGGCCTGACGGGTTGCGGGCTCAGGGGCGCCGGGAAGGTCGGGCGCATCGTCGAACTGAATCCAGCCGGGAGCAACGCAGTTGACGCTGACTTCGGGGGCGAAGGCTTTGGCCATGGCTTGGGTGAGCATGTGCAGAGCGGCCTTGGAGGCGCAGTAGTGGGCGTGGCCGGCCCAGGCGTGAAGTCCGCCGAGCGAACCGATGTTGATGATGCGGCCGTGCGCCGCGCGGAGATCAGGCAATGCTTCGCGCGCAACGAGGAAGGGTCCGCGGGCGTTGGTTTCGAAGACGGCGTCCCATTGATCGAGGGGAAGGCTCTCGAGGGCCGCAGAGACGAAGATGGCAGCGTTGTTGACGAGGATGTCGAGGCGGCTGAAGGCGGCGATAACCTGGGCGATGGCGCCGCGGACCGAAAGTTCGGAGCGGACATCGCAGGGGACGGCGAGGGAGCGGCGGCCGAGAGCAGAGATGACGGCAGCGGTTTGCTCGGCCTCGGCCTGGGAGGCACGATAGGAGACAGCGACGTCGGCGCCTGCGCGCGCAAGAGTGAGCGCAATAGCGCGACCGAGGCGGCGGGCACCTCCCGTGACGAGGACCGATTTGCCGGCGAGTGGTTCAGTGGGCGTCACAGGTTCAGTGTAGCGAGTTTGCGAGGGAGCAAGTCGGCGAGTCAGCAAGACAGCAAGATAGCGGAGTTAGCGGAGCTAGCGCGATGCGGCTCACTTGGGTGGGGGCTGAGGTTGGCTTGCATTCGGCTGAGGGGCCGATTGACCGGCAGAGCCGGAGGGTTGGCTGCCGGAGGCGGGCGGCGCGGAGTTTGGAGACGAGCCGGAGGACTTGCCGGAGCCGGAATTGTTGCCTGAGCCCGAGTTCGTGGAGGAGTTGTTGTAGATCGAGTATTGCGGGGAGGGCCGCTTGAGGCGGACCGCCATCGACATCTCCGGCTTGTCGATTTTGTAGACCTGTCCATAGGTCTGAAAACCATCGGCAATGACTTGAAGAGTGACCGTGTCGCCGATGGGAATGACGTTGATGATGGCTTTGCCGTCTTCGTTGGTTTTGAGCTCGAGAGTTCCCTTATCTTTGTCGCCCTCGATGGGGTGAAAGATGACATGCGCATCACCGATCGGCTTTCCGTTGTAATCGCGCACAACAGTGACTTCAATCCGTGCGGAGGGCGGCGGGGTCTTGTACTTGCGGCCATGGTAGGAGCTGTCATCCTGGGCGTGGAGAACGAAGAAGCAGGCGATCAGGGCGAAAGAGCAAAGAGCGACGGAAGAAGCGAGGAGTGCGCGGCGGAACATGGGTTCATTTTACAGGGAACCAGGGACCGACGGACCAAGCCACCCCAGCGAGCATCCGCCGCGGCGGACGCTCGCCCCCCGCTGCGCGACACCGGCAGGGATCAAGAAGACAGGGACCAAGCAAGCGAGGGAACGAGAAAGCAAATGAGCCGGCAAGGGGCGGAGCTAGCGGTGTTGGCGGAGTTGGCGGCGGGGTGGACTCCGATCCTTCCGGCGAGAGGCGCCAGAGGGTGGGGTCAAAGGCTTGTCGAAATATAGCGAATAATTAACGAAGATACGATTGAATCTTAGTGAAAGACACTCAGATTCTTGCTTTGATGGTCTTGACAAACGCGATGGGCTTGCCTATCGTTAGCAGTTGGAAGGCGAGAGTGCTAATCCGCCACGGCGGACTGGTGGGAGCGCCCACCAGAATTGTTGGAATCCTCGGCGGTAGGCACTCCGCAACCTCCTGAATCTTTTGTTCTTACCAAACACCAAGACCCGCGTTCCGGGCACAAAACCGGTGCGCGACAAGGAGAAGCGAAGCAATGGCAGTAACAACGGCAGCAACAACGAAAGCAAGGCCGGCCACTCTCGATAAGTTCGTACCTCTGGGTGACCGCGTCCTCATTCAACGCTCTGAGGCCGCGACCCGCACGGCGGGCGGTCTCTACATCCCCGACACAGCGAAAGAGAAATCACAGGAAGGCGACGTGGTGGCCGTGGGTGAGGGGAAGTACATTGACGGGAAACTCGTCCCCGTCGCGGTAAAGAAGGGGGACCACGTGCTCTTCGGCAAGTACGCCGGCAGCACAGTCCCGATCGACATTGACGAGAAGGAGTACCTCCTTGTTCGCGAGGAAGAGATCCTTGTCGTCGTGAAGAAGTAGGCGAGTTAGCCGCGCTTCGCGCGCGTTAGCAAGTTAGCGAGCCAGCAATTTGGTTCATGCCAACTGGCGCTGGCCAATCAGAAGTGACAAACCCGATTAGGAGAGTTTGAAGACATGGCAAAGCAAATCTTGCACGGTGAAGACTCCCGTCAGGCGATTCTGCGCGGCGTGAACACGCTGGCAGACGCCGTGAAGGCGACGCTCGGGCCCAAGGGCCGGAACGTTGTGATCGAGAAGAAGTTTGGTTCGCCCACCATCACCAAGGACGGGGTGACGGTGGCCAAAGAGATCGAACTGAAGGACCCGCTGGAGAACGTGGGCGCGCAACTGGTGCGCGAGGTTGCCTCGAAGACCTCGGACGTGGCCGGCGACGGCACGACGACAGCGACGGTGCTGGCGCAGTCGATCTTCCGCGAGGGCGTGAAGACGGTAGCGGCAGGGGCCAATCCGACGGCGCTGAAGCGGGGCATCGAGAAGGCGGTGACGGCGATAAACGGCACGCGCGACAAGGACGGCAAGTGGAACAAGGACGGCGCACTGGGCAAGCTGTCGAAGCCGGTGAACGAGGGATCGGTGGCCCAGGTGGGCGCCATCTCGGCCAACGGCGACCAGGAGATCGGCGACATTATCGCCGAGGCGGTCAAGGTCGTGGGCAAGGACGGCGTGATCACCATTGAAGAGTCAAAGACCATGCACACCGGCCTGGAGACCGTGGACGGCATGCAGTTCGACCGCGGCTATCTGAGCCCGTACTTCGTGACCGACGCGGAGCGGCTGGAAGTTGTTCTCGAAGATCCATACATTCTGATCTACGAGAAGAAGATCAGCGCGATGAAGGATCTGCTGCCGCTGCTCGAACAGATCGCGCGTGGCGGCAAGCCGCTGCTGATTATTGCCGAGGACGTGGAAGGCGAGGCGCTGGCGACGCTGGTGGTGAACAAGCTGCGCGGCACGCTGAACGTGGCTGCGGTGAAGGCTCCGGGATTTGGCGATCGGCGCAAGGCCATCCTGGGCGACATCGCGATCCTGACCGGTGGTATGGCCATCACCGAGGATCAAGGTAAGAAGCTAGATGAAGTCAAACTCGAGGACCTGGGCAAGGCGAAGCGCATCACCATCGACAAGGACAACACCACGATTGTGGACGGCGCAGGCAAGGCCAGCGAGATTAAAGGCCGCGTGGAGGAGATCCGGTCGCAGATCGAGAAGACCACCTCGGACTACGACAAGGAGAAGCTGCAGGAGCGGCTGGCGAAGCTAGTGGGCGGCGTGGCCATCATCAAGGTGGGCGCGGCGACCGAGACCGAGCTGAAGGAAAAGAAGGCTCGCGTGGAAGACGCGCTGCACGCGACGCGCGCGGCCGTGGAGGAAGGCATCGTTCCCGGCGGCGGCGTGTCGCTGGTGCGCTGCATGGCGA
>Ga0326727_10015428_pt1 | contig 16397 bp, 11 predicted proteins | sample MB2enrmetagenome_FD_207643 | JGI IMG/M metagenome (GOLD analysis project Ga0326727, IMG submission 207643) | Lab enriched peat soil microbial communities from McLean, Ithaca, NY, United States - MB29MY | ecosystem: Environmental > Terrestrial > Soil > Wetlands > Peat | place: USA: New York...
GTTATCCTGATCGATCCAAAGGCCCGGGTTCAAGGATGAGTCGTTCATGAGAGTTGGGGTGGGGGTTGGCATGATGGAGGAGTTTTCGGGAAGTTTCAATGCATCTCACAACAAAACTTGTCGCGACTCTTGATATTTGGCACCTTTCATGGATTCGCGTTACACCAGTTGTCACGCGACAATCTCGCCACCATGCTGCCTTCACCCATCGCCATCGAGCAGACAGACGGACCGCTCCGTATCGCCCTGAAGACGATCTTGGAGGATGCACTCGCCAACGCCTATTACAGTGCCGAGCCCGTTGTGGGGCTCGTGATTTCCACCGACTCGGACGGAGCGAACTGGGCGGATAAGAGCGTCGAGATTCTGAAGAGGCACCCAGCCTGCACTGGTTTGGTAGTGGTAACCCCCAAACCCCCGATTTTTGAGAAGCTTGCGCCTCGCTTTCAAGCGGCATTCGATGCTGGCTTCAAGGTGGTCGATTCGGGGGCACCCAACCGTCTGCTGACAGCAATCCTTCAATCAGTCTCCCATTTTCGTAAATCACCTGCCCCGGAATCGGCCATGCACTTGGTTCGGGAAATGGCCTTCGCGGCCTCGCTCTATCGCCACATAAGGAATATCGGACACGGTGCCACCCGAGACTTCACCAACCAAGTTCTCGCCCCACTCAGGATGCTCCTTGGCTGCTCTGGCCAACCTACACTGTCCAATGACTGGAAGAGAGAAGCGACAGCCCAACTTCAAAGCTTCAATGATCTTGTCATCAAACAGTGTGACAATGAATGGTGGTTTTCGAATGCCTTGAAAAGCGCATTCAATCATATGACCGATAGTCCATGGGACTGTAACAAACACACTAAGGCCCGGGTGCTGGCCGGACTGGATGCGGTGATGGATCTTCTCACAGAGTGCCGCATATCGGCCGGTGGTTCGGCGACTTCCTCGAACGCCGCGCCTAAGGCTGTGAAAGTGAAAGCACTTCCCGCCCCAAAGGGGAAAAAGCCATGGGCATTCGAAATCCTCGTGATCGACGACCATGCCGAGGCATGGCGTCCGGTCTTCGAGAAACTTCAAGAGGAGATCGGCAAGGGGAAGGATGGCATGGCCGTTACTTTCAAATTCCTCACCGGCGGCGAGGAAGACACTGCCGAAAAAAATCTGGCCAGCCTGCATGAGAAGCTGCCGAGGTATGACGCGGTTCTTCTTGATGTGCTGTTGGGCTCCAAGTTGAATGGACTGGCAGTCCTCCGGGAGGTCCGGCGTCACCACGTTAACTGCCCGATCATCATTTGGACAACCTCACGTGCCCCGGAATTGGCAGCCGGCGCCCAGTTGGCACACGGCTATTTGTTCAAGAAGACAGCCACTCTTCGGCGGATGGCGGACCTTCTGAAAGAGCAGTTGCGAAGCGGAAATGCCAGACGCCGATTCCCGCTGCCCGGGCACTTTTTTGACCACTCGATTTCGCGGCGGACCAACCGTAAGACTGCGCAGCGCTTCGCTGAATATTGCTCCAAACAACTCGACAGTTTTCATGCCCTCGATGAGCGATATTTTCGGTTCTTCACAGATCACGGCGGAAGGCATCTCCTCAAGCTCTTGGAATATTTGGAGGCCTTCATCCGGCCCTTGATCCGCAATCCGGACGTCTTCTCGCCAGCGGACGATGCCGAGCGGGAAGAGGAGATTTTGGGGCTCTATTTGGCGGTTTTCCTGCACGAATTCGGCATGCTCCGACTGAAAGGGAAGAATGAACCGGACTGGATTGCCCTGCACCCTGACGAAGCGGCACGGGAGAACCAACTGGTTCGCAGCCTTCATGCTCTGCGGGGCATGGTCATGATCGCGGATCCATCCTTGAGCCATTGGCCGGACGAGGAAGGTCAGTATCAAGCGGGCATGAGACTTCATGCCGATGGGAAGGAAGTCCTCGTTGCATCGGTTGCCATGATCACGGGCTATCACTCGCGCCTGCTGCCGCTTGATGTGCAACCTGACCAATTTTGCGTATGGTCAGATGGAATTCGTGACAAGCTGGGAACAAAGGCTGCCACAGGTTTACCATCCGCAGCCTGCCTCGATGAGGACGAAAAGGCGCGGGCTGGCTTGAAAAGAATCTCCTCGCGGTTCTTCGGTCAGATGCGGGTAAAGCGAACTCTCGGATGGTGCCGAAAGAGAGTTTCAGCGGCGCGACTTGATCGTCTCAAGCGGCATTGCGCCCTGTTCCGTTTCGCGGACGCCATCGATGTCGATCACACAAGGAATCCGGCGGACTTCTTGGCATTGAGTTCCAGCGTGAGCCCAATTGACCTGCGCGAAGCTCTCAAACGGCAAGTGATACGGCAAGTGCATATCGAGGGAGGAAGCGTCAGCTTCTTTTCGTGTGTACCAAAACCGGAGCCAAGCAAGCTTGAGCACGCCTTTGGTAAGAGCATCAATGTTTCGGAGAATCCCTGGGAGGGAGAGTGGACAATTGATCGGATTAAGACGGCAAAGAATCACCAGAACACGCTCGATAAATGGCTGGCTGATTTTTGGCAGAATCCTCTCTGCGTCGCACGAAAAAGTGGATGGAAGATTCAGTCGGACAACCGCCTCACCTATGAATTAAAGATTGCCATCGCGAGCCTAACGGCTCTTTCCGTGGCTTGGGAGGTGGCGGACGAATACGAAGCGATTGTTCAGTGCGAGCTTCACCAAGTGATTCGCCTTTCACGTTTTGAATGGCGTGTGGCTTGCCCCCTAAAGAAACGCAAGGCGATGCTCTCGATGCTTTTTCAGCCGAATGGGCTCGACCGGCTTTGCAGATAACTTCACGTCGTCCACTCCACTCCTTCTGGCGGGTTGTAGCTCCAGTTCGCTCCGGTGGACATGACGTAGTCTTCGAGATGTTGGGCCATTTCAGCGAAGCCGTTTTCGCGCAAGCAGTCCTTCACACGTTTCATACGTGCCCGGAACAGCTGGGCCGCAGGAGAATCTTTGCCTCGTCGATCATCACCGAGTTGATCGTAGTTGGCCCCGCCGCCATGCAAATCGTTTTGCGCAAGTACGCTGGGGTTGATTCCCCATGCGTCTGAATCGCCGCGCTCGGTTGGCTTCATCCGCTGGTAGGCGATCTCGGCTGCGTCGGCTAATGGTCCGAGTTCGCGGAGTATCCGATTCAACTCGGATTCCTCTGAAGTCGAGATGTCCTCCTCATCCTGAAAACCGCGAAGCTCGCGGTATCGGTTGAACTTGAGGGAGAGCGCCGCGCGAATCAGCTTGTCCTGTTCCGCCTGATTCAACTCTCTCCATGCGATGCCCTGCGCTTCGAAGTAGGTCGCAACGGGATCTTCGCCAGGTTTGGGTTTTGTTGCTGCTCTCTCGGCCTTCGGTTCGATGGCCAAGGCTTCCTCGGGCGTCACAGAAATGCTTCGGTCCCTCGATAGGAGATAGTGAAGGGTCTTGAAGCCGGACAAGTTCGGGAGTGTCCGGATCTCTCCGCAGTCGAATCGAATTTGCCAGTGAAGAGCGCTGGTTTCGATGAAAGTTCGCTTTCCCTTTTGACCTTTCGGCTGGGGCACTCGCTCCAGGCTGGTCACGTCGATGGGCCGGAAGACGTAGCGCAGCCGCCCCACCTCCATGAAAACCAGCGCGATTTGTTCTATCCGATTGGCAAGCAATACAGCGGCTTCCTTCTTGGGGGTGGTGGGAGCGGGTTTCTCAACGACAAGGAGCCGCTCGGCGGGGAACCGAGCATAGGCATCGCGCCGGAGTTGTTTGCGGAGATCGTCGCCCTTGGCCCTGCCCACCGTCTTGTCGAGGGTTGAGTCGGTCTCAACTCCGGTGAGTAACGCCACCATCCAAGCGGAGCGGAACCGTTTGAGAGTGTCGAGGACGTCAATCCCTGTGAGTTGGCGATGTCCGAGATTCACATCGAGGGAAACAAAATCGTAAGGCTGGCCTTTGCCTGCCTTTGCCAGGCTTCGGGCCTCATCTACGGTGACCGCCCGCTCGATTACCGGCGTATAGCCGTGGCATTCGAAAACAACACGATACGCCTCCTCCAGGATCGGGAGGAGCGCCTCATCGTCTTCGATAATCAATATTCTTAGCGGTATCATTTAAAAAACGGTTTAGCATCAAGCTGACAATAGCCGCAAAAAACGCGGCCATTTGAACGCTTTGCGTAAAGGACGAGACTATCCATTCTGCAACCAGTTTGCGAGGTTCGATTTTATGTCCTCCAGCTTGTCTGGTGCGACGCCACCAGTCACAACTTCGCGGAGCCACTGCCGGAGCTGATTTCCATTACGATGGCTTGGCTGTTGGCAGAACAGATCCAGGTGGTATTCATGCCCATGAAAACACTCGGCAACACTCTGCGCCGCCGCTGTTAGATTCTCAGGCGTATTCGCATTTTGAAGCGAACGGAGCGCCGCATGGCGGATGTCTCCTGCTTTTCGAGCGCGCAATGGAGGAAGGTCTGACGGGTGGATTGCTGCCAGCGTTGCACACAGAGTCCCCAATGAGTCCCCCATGCGGGCGATTCCGTGGCCAGGCGTGGTCGGATCGATCTTCTCCAATCCCAAGCCAAGAGCCAAAGCGTCAGGGAGGTTGCGGTCGCCTCCATTCGGGAGCACAAACAGTATCGAGACTTCGTGCTGTTCGCCGTCGGGACTCAGCTTCTCGATCCAGCGCCAACCTGCCTCGTGCCAGCGAAGCAAATCGGCGGCAGTCTCGTTGGTATCAGAAACGAAAACAACCCTCTCCAGTTCCCGGAGCACAAGCGGAAATCCGCCTTCGTCAGACACCTCTGGCTCGGCGAACAGGACCGATGCGTTAATGAGTGGTGCCCCAAGCACGAAGGCAAGAGAAGATGCATACGCTCTCTTCCCTACCACAATCGTTCGCGGCGGATCACTCAACCACTCTTCATAAATTTTCGCAGTCATCTCCGCTTTCTTGCAATCACGGGTTGACCTCCGAGTGAAAAAGCGTGGTGAGATCGTCAGCGGTTAGCGCTTCCATCCACTTCGCTGCACTTCGGGATATTCTGGGCGTGAGAGAGAAATCGTCATTGACTGTCGCGCCACTGTCCCAGCTACGAATCGCTTCAATTCTTGCATCCTGCGACCACCGGCGGTGGCTGCGTAGTTGGGATTTGAATGCCTTCTCATCGACCTGCCTAAAGCCAGCCATGAACCAGCGCGAGAGAACAGCTATCCTGGGGACTTCGTTCCAATCTCTTTGGTCGTAGGTAAAGTGCGCGATCCAGTCGGCTAAGTGATGCAGTGGTTTCGGATCCGGGCGGTCCTCCCTGGAGAGAGTATTCCTTGTAATTTCCTCAAAATTGGTCAACTGCACGGCGCGCGCCCTCAGCAGCTTTTTCGCCGGATCTTTCTCGCGTCGATTGACTGCTTGCGTATCCTTTCCATAGCGAATCAACAGTCCCGCAACTAAAGGAAGGACGTGACTTCTCCCGAGAGTTCGGCATCGCTCAGTTCTTCGACCGGTGTCATCAATCTCATCGAAGAACTCCGCTCCAAAATTATCCCGCAACAGCTCCAGATTCCAATTATCGGCGTCATTCTTGGCGAGTGCTGCATCCACACAGATTTCCGCTCCGCCTTTGATGGCCTCGGCAACAGGCTCCAGATGAAACAATATTCCTTCGAGCAATCGGGAGAGCATGTCCCGATACCGGTGGAATGGATGCCTTACACTGGCAACATCGCCAGGAACTGGCGCATCCTGTGAGAGCAGCGAGCAAGCAATGAGGGTCCCTTCCTGATTCTTGACAAGTTGCTCAACCGCCTCAAGTGTCGAGGAAAGCCGCGCATTGTGATCGTGCTGACCCGCAGTCCCCGTTGATATGGCACGGCCCTTTTTCAGTTTCTTGCATTGTGGCAGACCCCGCTCACTCCTGATGCGAACCACTTCGTCCAGCCCCCATAGCCCGACACCATTGGGATCGATCGCCTCTTGGCGATAGCGTTCATGGCTGAACTCGGAATACCCGGAGAGGAGGATAACTGCCCCAATGGCGAAGCGGTTTTGCGAGGCTGTGCCAGATTCATCAATGAATATCTCCACGCGCTTCGCCGGGCCGGTTCGCTGACGGGGGACGCCACTCTCGGGTTGCTGGGGCATGTGCGCGCCGGGAGAGGTCGCCTCCGTCCCGCAATCGCCGGGGTCGGAGGTTTGATGCAGAGAAACCTCAGCCGACTCCAGTATTCTACGCAGCCGCTTTCGTGACTCTGAGATACTCAGCGCGTAGCGCATCGCTTTCTCAAAGTTCAATGTCGAAGCGGCTGCCCATTCTTTGGTTTCCCCAAGCGCCCCTCGGAACATCGGTTTGGCGAAATCTGTGACGATATTGCCGTAGGGCCGGAACTCCCGAAGAACCTCCGGGTCCTGGGTCGAGGAGAAAATGATGATCGGCAGAGTGGGATCAACGAGGCTGATCAACCTCGGCAGCCAACTCCGGGTCCGCCGGAAAGCAGGTGAGAAGGATTGCTTTAAAAACCATGCTTCGATGCTCTCCTTGGTTTCACTCTCTGCGATTGTCGGCCATTTGACATGTGCTGCCTTGGCAGCGCATTCAGCAGCCTCTTTGAGTTGATACACGAAGTCCGCTTCATCTTCGCGTTGATCCCCGGCGAACAACCGCAAATCGAGCAGCAGCACGAACGGTTCTTCGTCGTCGATGGTCGTCACTCCGAAATCGGACGCCTTCAGCCGACGTCTTTGGACGGGCGCCGCGGCTAGGGCCTTGACGCGATCCGTGAGACGAGTCCTGCTCTCCACAGTTATTTCAGCGATGTTCAACCTGCTGTCTGGAATCCACCGGCTCAGGAATGGCTTCCAGAGCAGCCCCATGTCATCGAAGAGAATGAAGTGAGGTCCGTTCTTGAGGCTTGCTGCGAGACATTCATCGACGGGCGGTGCCGCGTGATGTGGGTCGGAATCAAATCGTGTATCAGGCTGCAATGCGCGGAGGAGCGATCCGAGAATCCGGATGCCGTCTGTAGGCTTCGGCTCCAGCATGAGTGCACCTACAATGTTGCCCATCTTGTGGTGGTCTTCTGCATTCGGCAGCAGATGCTGCTGGATGATTCCTCGCAAGATACCCATCTGGCCAGTGGTCAGTTTTGGCGGAGATGGAGATTGAATAGCCCTGGCGATCTGCTCCAGACGCGGGGAGCAAAGCACAGTGACGCCTGGAACCGTTCCACTTCCGCAATCAGTTCCCCCGAACACGCTCGCCAAATCTGCCGCCGCTCCCTCCCGCGTTGTGACTGGCGCGGCTGATACGATAACGATGTGGATGCGAGCATCCGGGTGGATCAGGCGGAATGCCGCCGCCCATGAGCACGCGCTGAGATGCTGTTGCACATTCACGGGAGGCATGCCGGCCCGCCGAAGAAAATCAAATGCGCCGACCGGCGGGTCGTTGCCGATGATTAGGATTTGCTTGGTGCCGTCGGTCCAGTCGTAGGGCTGCCCGTCTATAGTAGGATTTTGCGATTCAAGGCCTTTGGTCCAGAGGTCGATGAATGTCTGTTTGTGCCGGTAGTCGAGGAGGATGATCCCAGGATTCGAGCCGTTGAACGGACCGTGCAGAATCGCATCGAGTGCCCTAGCTGGGGCTGTTTCCAATTGTGCGGGCATGGGATCAGGGATTCTGCGGCTTGTCGGCTTTCAGGAAGTTAGTGATCGCCACCGATGGATCATGATTCTGGTTCACTGCGTTGAGCACCTCCTCAGCCGCCTTCTTCACATCGCCGCTGCCGATCATGCCGGCAACCTTGGAAATATCGGGCGGACTTAGGTTCTCGCCAAAGGGTGCCAGCCACTGGCCAATGTCCTTTGCAGCGTGGATGGTGATTCGGGTGCCCTTGTAATTCTCCAGCTTGTCATCCCTGTTGCAGGCTTCCTTCGCTTCGCACAGGAGTCGGAAAGCGAGAAGATTTGCGACCCGTCCTGGCAAGATAATGTCGAGGAGGTGGGCGTAATCGTTTTCGAATTGGGTGGCCTTGCTGCGATCACCCGTCTTCGCCGCTTTGGCAAGATCTTTTGCGGTGTCGAAATCCAATTTGAGAAACTCAGGAAGCCAGTCGGATACTTTGTGGTAGGCTGAGCGGTCGTTCATTGGCAGCCAGACATAGCTATTTTCGAGAACCTCAAGAAGCTTGCCCTCGCCCGTGAGGCTGTCCTGAGTCGTGGCTTGCAGCGCAATTACCTTTTTACCGGTCGTCCCATTCGGGAAAAGCGGTATGGGATGATCGCAGCTTTCTGGATTCTTCGCGAAGCCCTCACGGGATGTCTTGATGTGACAGACCAGATAATAAAGCTCTGGCGGTTGGCAGGTAGCGGACGGCAAGCCAACGTGGTCCAAAAAGCTGATGGGATCGCCATCCCGGCCAGCTACATCGGCCCGGGTAATCTGATTCGTCGTAACAGTCACAGAGCCAGTAGCGCGGTGATCGTGCAGCACCAGTTGCTTATTGTTTTGTTTCTCGACCAGGATCTTGCGCGTCCATATGCCGACACCTTGATTTACGGGATGTTCATTCATGTTGGAAAGGGAGGATTGAAGAATCTATCTGGCGTTGAGGATGATGGTGATCGTGCTTTTATGCGATAATTCGATCTGGGGGCAATTATCACAAAAAATAATCTCAAACGGAGGTTCTTTAAGACTGGCAAGCATCTTCTCGCCGCAAATCTTATACGCTGGCGCTTCGGCAATGCGTTTGCTGCCAAGGGCGCGGAGGGCTTTGGTCGCCGTGCCGCATGAGTCACCGTTCACTTTTCTTCCGGTGGTGTAACACTGCCAAAGCTCATCAGCCCCATTCTTCTGTAGCTTGACTGTGATATGGAAATAGAGAGCGGGGTCTTTGAGGGAATATGCAACTATAGGAGGTTTTCTGTCCGCCTTAGGTCCAAGATTGTTGATGAATTCGATCAGCAACACTACGAAAACCCATCCCGGAGTAGTTGGAAGTAGCACTTCTTTTTCGTCATAGTTTTCCCAACTACGAGGAAATTCTCGGACTCCCGAATGACTCAGCATCCGCAGCAGATCGTTGATCTTGATCCACGGCTCCCTGGGGCTTGCTGGTGAAAACTCTTTCGTGATGTAGAGCGGGTCGGAGACGCATTTTACTTCATTCGGCAGCCAGCTTTTCCACTTCCAGTTTGCGGTGTTCGCTGCCTCCCCATTGTTGAAATGGCCTTGCGTGGCTTGCCCGGTGCCATACACCATGGCGATGTCGTTCAGAAGCCACATCTTGATGCGACCCCAGTCTGCCGCGTGCCTGAAGCTGTTGTTGAAGACGCCAAGACCGGTCTCCATTGCTTCATCTTTTGGCATCGGCGAAAAGGCGAATAGGTCGGGTGTTATCCCGTCATCTTCCAGGAGCTTCGACCAGATCGCCTGCTGAACTGCTGAGTAATCGCTCAACGCATCGGCACGGCCCGAACTGGGGTTCACCGCCGAGGATACAATCTGGATGTGGTTTTGGTGAATGGCGCATTTTGGACCAGTTTGATTCGGGATCTTCGCAAACTTGAGGCTGTAATGCAGATACCAGCCCAGGCGCACCATGATGACATTTGCGTCCGCATCTCCAAACATACCGGTTGCATCCAAGCCCTGCTTCCATTGATCACGCAGAGCCCCTGGATTCAGCGAGCTGGATCCGCGTTCGATTTTACTGCCATTCCAACCGAGCGCATGCCGGATGTCGAAGAGAACTGCATTTTCGGGCGCATCAATAGAGACAATGTTTTTCCATAGATACTCAAACGAGCAAAAGCACACACCGTATCGCAACCCCGTATGTCCTTGCTTCTCGATAAATGCGATGAGCCTATTGGCGACGCCCCTATCACCACGGTTGTCGTCGCTAGGAGCGGATTCCACCGTTGCATCGGATGACAGCGGGTTTAAGACGGAACCGGTAAGTTCGCTGTTGGACTGGATCGAGGTGAATGGGACTTCAGAGATCGGCACGGTCTTGCTTTTACCTGAAAACTGAAAGATGGGGTCGCATTTGATGAGAGTGCTTGAATCTACGCGCTCGGCGATCTGCACTGTCGTGTTTTCCGGATGAAACCAAGCATCGTCCACAGCGTAGATCCATTGATGGGGCTCTCGTCCGTCGGGTTTGACCTTGATCCAGAGTTCTGCGAGTTCGTCAAATAGGCTCATGGCGGGTATAGGAGTGTGGCTTGTATTTTCAGATCGTTGCAGCGAGAGTGACTTCACAGCGAGCGTCTCTATCCTCCTGCGTGACAGCATGTGTCTCGGCGCGGGCTTTCCACGGTGAAGTCTTCCAGATCGGCGTGCCGGTGTAATGGGCGACTTGGGCTTTCCATTCTCCGTAGTAAGGATGGTCGTCAAGCCGTGCTCCAACAGGGAGCAGACTTGGAAAAGTGATCCTGAGTTCATACCGGCGATCTTCGGGCCGACTAGCGGCGATCACGATGGAGAGAGGTTCTTTCGGCCCATCGAGTATCGTTGTGGCCCAGGCGCATTGGAAGGCGAAGCGCATGCTGAAGACAAAAAGCGGTAGCAATCCGTCAAGGGGACGCCAGCGATCCGGTTCCCCATCGGGCCAAAGAATCGACCGGGGGTCATCGAGTTCGATTCCCGGATTGATTCTCGGAATCTTGAAACGGCGGGCAAAGTCCGGCTGGGTAATCTTCTCGTCGAGGATCAGCGTGAGAACGCGTTGCCCAAGCCTCTCGTGAAACGGCTGGCTGGCTGGCGAAGGATCGAGGTCAAAAGAGAAAAGCGTCCACCAAGTGGAAGGGAGGCGTAGCTTATCGGTGGCGAATTTAGCGAACTCCTCCTCCCGCTCCTTGAACTTCTGGAGGGTGATCGGATGCCAGACCAAGAGGCGGACAACGTCGTAAATGTCCCGAAGGGAACCTCGCTCAAGGCTTGCCACGCACTCGATGGGCTCTGGCACCAGGATGCCGCGCGTCTGGGTCGCCAGATGAGCGTTGGTAAATCGCACGACCGGGAACCAATCGAAGCGCGGAACCGTCCATGATCGCAGTTCGCTCAATATGCCTGCACCAACTTCGGAAGCCGGAGCGGGCAAACCGGAAAGCTGTCCTGCCTGTTCTTTGATGGCTTGGAAGCTGCGGTCCAAATCAGATTTGAAGTCCGATAAACGCAACAACACTGATCCGATGTCTTTCGAGTAATCGTGGGCGGAGGTAAGGAAGCCTGCTTGCTCGCCCGCCCGATGTTGATTCTCTGCATCTTTGAGCAGTTCGAAAAACGTCTTGGCGAGTCGTTCCAGAGAAACGCAGACATCAAGAAGTGGCCGCTTGAGATCCAATCGCGGCTCAAACTCATTGCTGTCTAAAAGCTTGCGCAGCTTCACCAACTCAATGTCCGAGAGTCTAAGCGGATCTCTCTTTGTTATTCTTTCCAATGACTCATTTACATCCGCGAACACACAAATATCGCAGACGCGTTTGATATGCTGAAGAAAGAATCTCTTGGCGGCAGGTGGACGATTGAGAGCAACATATTCCTCAACAATGTCGAGCATCTGCGCTTCGCGAACGCGGCGAACATAGGTCTGAGCCAGCAGGCTGAACATTTCCCAAGAAAGCTCCGCCTGTTTAGGTTGTTTGAAGAACTCGCGCACGGATGCGGCTTTGGGAGACCCGTCTTCGTTTTGTGCCTGCTCGTTACTTCGGCTCATGATAACAACGATCCAGCCCGCCATGCCGCCTCGGTAACCATCAAGTGTTAGAGCATCGTATGCCGGCACAGCGAAGCCCTGAATACCCTGAATGTTGTCGGACTTATCGGTGGCATGAGCCGCATCATCTTCTTGCGCACGTTCTCTCGGCTCTGACTTTACTACGCTAGGAAGAACGCCGCGAGTGAATTCAAGGAGAAAGTTCCCAAATAGCTCCGTTAAATCCTTTTCGTAAGTCTCGATGTGGGGGTGAAACCTTGTAGAGTTAATTTCTTTCGCCTCCGAAGACTCTATTGATTCCTCCGACGCCAACTGAAAGGAATTAAGCGCAAAAGCTTTCATCTCATTCCCTTTGTCGCAAGGTTGGAAGAGAATGGCATGGGGCGGTTTGATTCTCACCTTGTGAGAAAAAAATGCTTTTTCGAGCAGCCCAAGCAGCACCCCGTCATAGGGAATGACAGCTAACGCGATGATTAACTGTTCATATGCATCATTCCACAGCTTATCACTCTCATCCGCTAAATCGCCGCTTAAAACCGCCCTCTGGAACTTCTCGAATGCTGCTCTAGTGTGTTCAACCTTATTAGCCGCGTCGAAGAGACATTTGAATAGTCGAATATTTTGCCCGTCCCGTTTAAACCACGCACGCACCTCTTTGGGAAAACGGTAAGCATCACAAAGGCGAAAATTATACCACCGCTTGTCCACATTTTGTTCAGTTGAACTCGTTCGCGTGGAATAATCGCGAGCGGCAAAAAGAACCTGCGCTACCTGCCAACCGCCATTTTTGAAAATCGGCAATAGCTTGAGCTGATGAGCCATTTCATTTGAAAGTTGCTGGACACGCAGAATACTGCGGTTGCTTACTTCCTGTTCTGGAAGAGGCGTTTTCCACTCATCCCTTGAATGTTGCTCCGTCTCGTTCATGTGCTTCCGAGGTTGACCTGCTCCGCGATCCTATCCGCGAGGAAGTGGATGCCCAGACAGAGGATGATGAGGATGAGGCAGGGGCCTCCGGCAAGCCAAGGGGCGGAATCCCAGCGGCTGATACCTTCGAAGACGAGTCCGCCAAGTGACGGGGTGGGCGGCTTGGGGCCGAGTCCGAAGAGCGTGAGAATGGCGTCGATGCCGATGATTTCGGGCACGAGATAGAAAAGGCTGACTGCGGCGGGCGGAGCCGTCAGAGGGAAGAGACTGCGGGTGAAGACCTGAGTCGGTGAGGTGCCGTAAGCGAGACTCGCGCGGACGAATCGCCCTTGAAGAATACGGATCGTCTCGGTGCGGACGAGGCGGGCGGCGGGCGCCCAGATGACGCTTCCAACGAGCCAGGGCAGGATTTTCGTACCCGGCCCAACGATGGCAGCCACGGCGACAACGAGGAGAAAGAACGGAACGGTATGAAGAAGGGCGATGAACCAACTGATGATCTGGTCCGGCCAACGTCCGGCAGTGACCCCTGCCGTTGCGCCGAGAATCAGGCTGACCGGCAGTGCCAGCAGAAGTGCTCCGGCCACAACACGAAGGGAGACGGATGTTCCGACGAGGGCGCGGTGCCATTGGGAACGTCCAAGAGGGTCCGTGCCGAACCATTCCGAGGCTGAAGGCGGCTGAAGGGCATCAGGCACCCGGACGCCATAGGCGGCATCCTCGTTGGACATCCGCCCAACTACGATGGGGAGCAGCAACAGCAGCGCCAATGATGCCACGACCCAGACTAGGAGCCGGGTGGCTTTCGAGAGGCGGCGCATGGCTGGTTCGGTACTCATCAGGCGTGAGCGGGAAGAGGTTGAGTTGATGTTTCCGGAGCCGCACCTGGCGAACCGCGTCCCTCGCGGCTGAGCGTGCGGACGATGAGAAAGAATGCGCCGTTAAGCAGGATGATGCCGGAGAGGACCGGCAGGTCCTTCCCTTGAATTGAGCGGATCAGGAGGGTTCCAATACCACGGAAGGAAAAGACCCACTCGACGACAATGGTGGAAAATACGAGGAGGCTGATCTGGTTGACCCATGCAGTGAAGAGAGTGGCCCAACTGTTCGGAAGTAAAACACGGAGAAACAGTTCACGCAGCGAATAGCCGCCAGCACGCGCCGCACGGTAGAACGGGGAAGCGAGAACGCCGCTGAAGCGGTCGCGCAACAAGGTGGTCATCACGCAGGCCGGATAAAGCGCCACAGCAAGAGCGGGCAGGAGAAAGCTGACGCCGGAGCGGGCGTCTGCCATCCAGCCGGTCCATGCTTGGAAGCGTATGGTTGCGAGGGCGGCGGCTACGGCAACCACGAAACCGGGGAGCGCAATTCCGAGACGCAGGGTCGCAATGAGTGGCTTCCCGATCCGAGGGAAGACAAAGACGACGGCATTGAGCAATAGCGCGATCCCGATGGAATAGAGCGAGGCAAAGAAGCCGAGCCAGAGGGTGGGCGGAAGATGGTCGCCGATTTCGCGCAGGACCGGCTGGCGGCTGATCCAAGAATTGCCCCATCGGCCGGTGAGAATCTCACCCATGAAGGAAGCGAACTGGGCGATCAACGGGCGGTCGAATCCCATCTCGATCCGCAAGGCGGCAACGCTGTCAGGGCTGGCGTTGGAACCAAGAATAATCCGGGCCGGATCGCCAGGGGCGACGTAGCTCAGGAAGAAGGTGAGGACGCAGAGACCGAGCAGCAAGGAAACCGGCCAGATGCAGCGCTGAACAAAGGGTCGGAACATGCGCCTAGCATTACTGGGGTTCGATCATTCTCCGATGAGATTCGGAGGGAATGCTGGTCCAGGTAATTCTTTCTGACTTTATGGTGCCGCCGGTGAGGCTGTTCCAAGTGAAAATGCCCTCCAAGGTCTTCTTACTGTCATCCCGCTTCAACACCATCACATTCACGCCATCGGAGGGCAATTTATCGTCTTTCGCCAGCACTGCGACGAATGGCCCATGAAATTCTACGTGGACTCGATAGGTTACATTGAGAATACGTTTATCCGTGGCCGAACGATCGGCGACAAGCTTCATCTTGGCTTTAAGAGCTTGGTTGCAATTTTCGTCAGGCTTCGGCAACTCAAGCGTGAAGTAATGAATATTTTGCGTTGGCGAGACAAAGACGGAATACCAGGTTTCAATTGACATGATGAATGTGTGGCTGTGTGTTGGGCTCTTTCAAAAGAGCGTGCTGAATTCATTACAATTTCGACCGCAGGATTTCTTCACAAATCCCAAGTTCCTCGAGTGCTTTGTTGACTACAGCCTGCGCCTCGGCTTCGATTCTGTTGCAGTTCTCAACAAAGTGCGCTTGAAATCCGTACTCATTATAGAAATCCGAGTTATTCTTTCTCACAGTTTCAAGCTCCGATTTTGCTTCGTCCACTTTCTCCTTGAGAACTTGTCGCTCGAATCTGAGCCTTTCTAATGAAAGAGTTGAAAGGGATCGCTTTAAGGAATCAAGGTGCGAGGCGCGTTGGCAACGCTCTTCAGCTTCTCGATCAATTTGGCGTTGACGCCTGGATTCGTTTTCAATTCGCTCTTTTTCTTTTCTTTCCCTTTCTTCTTCTTGCCGTTTCGCCTCAATCCGTGCTTGTTCGATCCCTCTTTGCCTGGCTTCCTCCTCCTTCTGTTTTGCGCTCGAAACCGCTAGTGCTGCGCCTATGATGGGGGATGCAAAAAAAAGCAAAGCTCCAAAGTTGGCGAGTCCCCCATGCGAGTTGCCTCCTATTTCTGCTATGAACATGATGATGATTGATGCCACGAAGCCGATTCCGAGTGCCTTCAATGCCCCGGCAAAAGCTGCTCCAAAGTATTTCATAACCTAGAAAATAGTTGAATTGGTTTGACTCGTTCTTGGTGTCGGAGATTACCTTGCAGGCCGATTTGAAACTAAACGGGCAGCCGTTAATATGATGGGTGTTTGTGATGGTTTTATCCGGGTCCTAATACTTTATTGCCAAGAGGCGTTTGTAAGTATCGGGAAGTTGGCGGCGTTAAACCGGATCCCCTTCAAATCCGGGCTTAGAAGGATGACTTGCTTGGTCTGAAATAGAAACGCGCCAGGAGCTTCATTTACAATCTTTTGCTCGACCTCGGCCGTTTGATCCAGAGAAGCCTGTTCATCTCCGATGTTGAACAGTGCCGCCACCGCCGCATCGTTTTCCGGGTTTTTGTAGTAGAAGACATTCGGCAACGGCGCAGCCGGAGACGTGAAGAAATTTTCGAGAATCAACTGTGGCATCGAATACTGATACTCGAAGAAGATGACGAGGGATTCGAAATCGCCCTTCTGAATGCTTCCGATGACTGCGTTAAAACTTTGCTGCACGAGATCAACCTCGATGCCGAGCGGTTTGAGTTGGGACTGTATCACCTCACCAATGGGAACGGACTGCGCCACCTCGCATGTCAGAAGCTTGATTTTTGGAGTAACGCCAGGGTTCTTTGCCCTGTAAGCATCAAGGGCGGCTTTGGCCGCATCCAGATTGCGAATATCTTTCACCTTGGTCTTATAACCGGCACAGGCAAGCGGAATGGGGCCGGCTGCGGGAATCCCGGAAACCGGAAACGCGGCGGCGATGATTTCTTCGCGATTTAGTGCGAGTGCGATTGCCCGGCGCAGATCGGGATCCACTTTTGGGTAGTTAAACGCAAGGAAATAGGTGTTGAAAACCGGATAATCCAAAATGGAGATTTTGTCGGCCTCACTTCC
>Ga0326727_10015429_pt1 | contig 16396 bp, 11 predicted proteins | sample MB2enrmetagenome_FD_207643 | JGI IMG/M metagenome (GOLD analysis project Ga0326727, IMG submission 207643) | Lab enriched peat soil microbial communities from McLean, Ithaca, NY, United States - MB29MY | ecosystem: Environmental > Terrestrial > Soil > Wetlands > Peat | place: USA: New York...
CCGCATCCTGTCTCCTCCTGGGCCCGGGATTTGTGTTGGTCCACATATCCCTTAACAGGTTCGGGGCAGGATGCGCTACCCCTTTCTATCTACCGCGCCTTACCCACAAATTCCACGGAGGAGCCTTTCATTCTTCTTGACACGCATACACCGCATGCCCTGCAGGTATCGATTTCCGTTTGCACACCCAACTCCGTTGCCTCCGGCAAGAGGGGGTGAAGCACCGGTTGGGAGGAGAGAAGGGCCTGGGCCGTCATCCCTACCCGGCCGGGTGGAGCGTCAAGCAGAGCCTCAAGATAATTGATGCACTCCGGCAAGCGCCCTCCGCTGCGCCAATGGTTTAGCCATGACCAAGCCTTTCCCTACGCACTTCGAGGGCCGGTGGATTTCCCGGGGTTGCGGCAATGGGAGCTTAACAAGGCAGGAGCGAGGGTTGGAGATCTGCGCAGCGACATGACACTGCCTCCGTTCCAACACCCCTTGATTGTAGCCCACAACGGTCGTCGTGTCAAGCGAAATCCATCATGGCCAGAGGCTACAAAAACCGAGGAGGGGAGTTATTTTCATAACCGCGAAGAATCTTGGTCAGCCGCTCCGTCGAAAATCATCCCCTGGCGCAGCGGGATTTTCACCTCCATGGGCGGGCCGCAGGCCCATGACCACTCGGAATGAGTGGTGAGAAACCCGGTTAAATCACCAGCACACCCGCGCCGTGGATTCTACTACTTTTGAGGTTTTGTAGAGCGTGATTTGCCTCGGGAAGCTGAAAGGTTTCGATCTCTGCACACACGGGAATCTCCGCCGCAAGGCGGAGGAGGGAGCGCACATCCTCACGCGTGCTGTTCGCCACGCTACGGAGAATGCGCTCATGGTAGAGAAGTTGATATTCCATTTCCGGCAGGGTGGACATGGTGATGCCGGCCAGCACCAGCGTGCCGCCTTTGCGGAGCGCGCGCAAGGCGTCGGAGACGAGCTTACCCGCGGGGGCGAAGATGATGGCGGCATCCAGCAGCGCCGGTGACGGCTCACCCGCCGCACCCGTCCACACCGCCCCAAGCTGGCGTGCCAATTGGCGGTGCGATTCCGTGCGCGTGAAGACGCAGACTTCACACTGCCAGTGGCGAGCGATCTGGATGACAATGTGCGCTGAGGCGCCAAAACCGTAAAGGCCCAAGCTTTCGCCCGGCTGGAGGTTCGAAAGCTTCAGGGCGCGGTAGCCAATAACGCCGGCGCAAAGCAAGGGGGCAGCTTCCAGGTCGGAGAAATTCCCGGGGAGCGCATAGGTAAAGGCGGCGGGAGCCACCATCGCTTCGGCAAAGCCACCGTGGGCATGAAACCCCGTGAACCGCGCCCGCTCGCAGAGGTTTTCCAGGCCTCTGCGGCAGTATGCGCACTCGCCGCAGGTGGAATAGAGCCACGGAACGCCCACGCGGTCACCCTCGCGAAATTCGTTCACGCCCGCGCCGAGAGCGTCTACCGTGCCGACGATTTGATGGCCGGGGACCACGGGGAGCTTGGGAAGCGCCAAATCCCCTTCCACAATGTGCAGGTCCGTATGGCAAACGCCGCAGGCGCGCACGTGCACTCTGATTTCCCCGGGGGGCAGGCTCAGGCAAGGGAAGCTCGGCAAGGCGCAGCGGGTTCTCCGGCACCGGCCGCGGTTTTTCCAGCAGCATTGCACGCATGGTTAATCCCGAGTGTAGCTGAGACGGTACGGGGTCGCAAGCGGTGAGCAGTTCCTTCGCAGGGTACCGTGAAAGTCGCGGGTGTCGCATACCTCCAGGGCCATTTAAGCATCACCCGCGAAGAGACCCCTCACCCGTCCCGACATGCCGGGACACCCTCTCCCCAAATGAGAGGGATAGAAATCAAAACAACAGCTTTCTCTCAAGGGAGAGGGTGCCCGACGGAGGAGGGCAGGTGAGGGGTCTTTTTCCACCCCATCGGACTTTGACGAAACTCTGCGTTCCTTCGCTTGCTTCCCTGTGACGCTTCGCGAAATAATGGGTTGATGAGCTCAGCGTTCAAGCTGAACCCCGAACAGTCGAACGCCGTCGAGCATGGGGAAGGCCCCCTGCTGATTATTGCCGGGCCGGGCAGCGGCAAGACGCGCGTCATTACGCAACGGATCGTCCACCTGTTGACGGGCGCGGGAGGTGCCGCCGAAGAACCGGCGCTGCTTTCCGACTTCACGATTCCGGTGCGCCGCAGTGAAGAAAATTCCGGCGCGGGGATCCAGCCGGAGAACATCCTGGCGTTGACCTTTACCGAGAAGGCTGCGCGGGAAATGCAGCGCCGCGTGCGCGAAGCCCTGCCCGAAATCGAGGCGCCTCCCCACATTTCCACCTTCCATGCGTTCTGTTACGAGGTGTTACGGAAACGTCATTTCGAGCGCACGCTGCTCGACAAAGTTGATACTTGGATTTTCCTCCGCCAGCGGATGGAAAACCTTGAACTCCAGTTCTATCAGAAGCTCGCCGAGCCCGGCGCGTTTCTCCATTCGCTCAACGATTTCTTCTCGAGATGCCAGGATGAATTAATCGAGCCGGCGGATTTTGAGCGCTACGTCGAGGCGATGGAAAAAGACTTCCAGGGGATGGCTCCTTCCCTGGACGCCGCCGAGCGCACGCTGATGCAACAGGATATCCAGAAGAAGCAGGAACTGGCGCGCGTCTTCCGCAATAGCCGGAAGCTGATTGAGGAAGCCGGTGCTTCGAGTCTGGGCAGCCTGATTCCGGAAACGGTTCGTCTTTTCGACCGCGAGCCGGAGGTTCTGGAATCCTATCGCCAGATTTTTCGCTATGTGCTGGTGGATGAATTCCAGGACACGAACTACGCTCAAGTGGAGCTGCTCAAGCGCCTCGTGAAGCCGCCTTACAACATCACCGCCGTGGGCGACGACGACCAAGCCATCTACCGGTTTCGCGGCGCGTCGCACGGCGCTTTCAAGATGTTTGACGAGGCCTTTCCCGGGCATGAAACGGTTTTTCTCGACACCAATTTCCGCTCCACCCAGCGCATCCTGCGCGCGGCGGATGTGCTGATCGCGAAAAACGATCGTTACGAGGCGAAGCCGCAACTCCGGACGAGCCGGGAAGAGGGTGCGCCGGTTTACCTGCTGCAATCTCCTGACTTCCTCAGCGAAGCGGCGTGGATTGCGGACGAGGTGGGCCGGCTCACCCAGTATGGGACGCCGCCGGGGGATATCGCCGTGCTGTACCGCGCGCACGGTTACCGCGATCCGTTGGTCGAGCAGTTTCGCCGGCGGAGGATTCCCTTTGCCATCCGCGGGCTGTCGATTCTTTCCACCGTCATCCTGCGCGACCTGGTGGCATACCTGAATGTTATCCACTCCCCGCACGACAACGTCAGCCTGACGCGTGTGCTGCTAACGCCGCGATGGAATTTCCCCGAGGAATTGGCCCTCGAAGCTCGCAAACAAGCGTTACGCGACCGCTGCTCGCTCTATGACGTTCTGGAATCGTGGGATAAGTCGGCGGACGCGAACCGCCTGGAGGGCACTGGCTGGCCGGAACTGAACCGCCTTCTGGGCGAGTTGCACAAATATGCCAAGCACGCCCCGGTGACGGCGGTGCTCCAACGGTTGATCGGTCGGTTGGAACTGAGCTTCCTGCCGCAGGATCCCGACGGCGCATATGTGGAAGCCTTCCGGAAATTCCTGGAGCAATGGGTAGGCAAAAGCGAATCTTGGACACTCGATGCATTCCTGGAGTACTTTGAGTATTTCCGCGAGGCCGGCGGAGCCATCGAAGCGCCCGAGCCCGATAGCAGCGCGCACGCCGTGCAAATGATGTCCGTGCACGCCGCCAAGGGCCTGGAGTTTCCCGTGGTCTTCATCCTCAGTGTCGCACCGCGGCGCTTTCCTCATAGCGAGCAGAAACCCGTCATCGAGTTTCCTGAGGTCTTGCGCAAGGGGCCTCCGCCGCCCGCCAACATTCACGAACAAGAAGAGCGGCGGTTGCTTTACGTAGGGCTGACGCGCGCTGAAGACCGGCTGTATGTTTCAAGCGTCACGAAGCCGGGAAAGAAAGTTTCGGTTTTCATCAACGATCTGACCTCTAACCCCACGGTTGAAGCGCGCGACCTCGGGCGCATCCAGGTTCCCGAGGCTCCCCCGGAAACTGCGGAAGCGCCGCGGGCGCAGCCTGTGCCGCGCGAGCATCCTCCCGACCCCAAACCGCAGGGCAGCTTGTTTGGCGATGCGATGGACGCGCCCGGAATCTATCCACCGATCGCCGAGTGGGCCAGCCGCACATCGATTATCAGGCCGGAGGAAAGGCTTCAGCTTAGCGCCTCGGCCATCGAGATGTATGACACCTGCCCGCAAAAATTCATGTTCAGCCATTATTTGAAGATTCCGACGGGGCCGCAGCCGGCGCTGACCTTTGGCAACATCATGCACCAGTGCGCGCGCCGCTACTTCGAGCTGCGGCGGCAAGGCCCGGTGAAACTCGAACAACTCCAGGCGCATTTCGAGCAGATATGGAAAGGCGCTGGCTTCGAGGATGATTACCAGGAGCAGGCCTACAAGAAGGCGGGGCATGAGCAACTGCGCGTTTTCGTAAGCCGGCAGGACACCGTTACGATTCTTCCCCTTGCCGCCGAGGCGCACTTCTCGCTCGACTTGGGCGACGTGGTCCTGGAAGGGCGCATCGACCAGATAAATCCGCTCCCGGACCATTCCGTGGAGTTGGTTGATTACAAGACCGGCCGGCCGCCTTCCCAGAAAGACGCGGACAAGAGCCTTCAGCTCTCTGTCTATGCCTTGGCTGCGCGCGACCAGATGCATCTCAACCCCACGAAGCTTACATTTTACAGCCTGACGAATAATGAGCCGGTGCGCACCGTGCGCACACCCAAGGACCTGGATTTGGTGGTCCGCGAGATTCGCGAAGTGGCCGCGCAAATCCGGCAACAGTTGTTTCCACCCAAGCCAGGCTATGCGTGCAAGTATTGCGATTACGTGTTGATTTGCCCGGCACACGAGGAAACTTTCTGATTTTGGCTTTCAGATTTTGGATTTTGGATTAAAGACCGTAGGTGGCCAACCCTCTTTTCAATCCAAAATCGAAATGAGGCGAATCCCATGAACTCGATTCTGCTGGTCTTGTTGGGCGCCGTGTTAGGCATCGTGATCGGCTGGCTGGTGGCCTCGGCCCGCACCCGGACGGAACTGGTCAAATCCCAGGTGGAGGCTGAAGGTCGTGTGAAGGCCGCAGAAGGCACGCTCCTGGAGGTCCGCGCGCGGGTCGGCGCTCTCCAAGCTTTGCTGGATGATCGCGAGCGGGAGGTGGGCGGGCTTCAGCAAAAACTCCGGGAAGAGGGCGAGCAGAAGGTCAAGGCGCAAACCGAGCTCGGAAACGCCAGGATTGCTGCCGAAGATTCGAACCAGTTGCGAGAGCGCCTGAAGGTCGAAGGCGAATTGCGCGTCGCCGCGGAAACGAAGCTGCGCGAGACCCAGGCGAGCCTGGAAGAGCAGAAAAAACTGTTGGAGGAGGCAAAGAAGACACTGACGGAGACTTTCCAGGCGCTTTCCGCCGAGGCGCTCAAGAGCAATAACCAGGCGTTCATTGCTTTGGCGCGCAGTCAGTTTGAAACCTTGCAGGCGCAAGCCCGGGGCGATTTGGAAACGCGGCAGAAAGCAATTGATGGCCTGCTCGACCCGCTCAAAGAATCTCTGGGTCGATACGAGCACCAGATCCTGGAGATGGAAAAGGCCCGGCAAAAGGCTTATGGCACCCTGGATGAGCAACTGCGCACTCTGGCTCAGGCCAATAAGCGCTTGGAGGAAGAAACCAAGCATCTGGCGAGCGCCTTGAGTTCACCTCTGAAAGCTCGTGGCCGGTGGGGGGAATTAACGTTGCGCCGAGTCGTGGAGCTGGCCGGAATGTCGGAGCATTGTGACTTCACGGAACAGGAAACCATCTCGACAGAATCCGGGCGGCAGCGGCCGGACATGATCGTGAATCTTCCCGGCAATCGCCGTATAGCGGTCGACGCCAAGGTTCCTTTGCAGGCCTTCATCGACGCGGTCAATCCGGAGAAATCCGAAAAAGAAAGAGCAGAAGCGCTGGCGACTCACGGGGAGTTGGTACGAGACCACATGAATCAGCTTGCGGAACGCAAGTACTGGGAGCAAGTAGGTCCCGAGCTGGAATTGGTGGTGCTGTTCCTGCCCGGCGAATCTTTTTTCAGCGCCGCCATGGAACAGGACCGCCAACTCATCGACGATGGGATGCAAAAGAAAGTTGTGCTGGCAACTCCTACAACGCTAATCGCGTTGTTGCGCTCGGCAGCTTATCTCTGGCAGCAGGAAAAGATTACCCAGAACGCCCAGCAGATCAGCGAGCTGGGCAGAGAGCTTTACGACCGCCTGAAGACTTTCCTCGGCCACTTCCAAACTGTCGGCTCGTCCATCGAACGCGCTGTGGAGTCCTATAACAAGGCCGTGGGTTCGATGGAAAGCCGCGTGTTGCCTTCGGCGCGGAAGTTCAAGGAACTGGGAGCGGCAACGGGCGAGGAGATTACCGAACTCGAACCTGTGGATGAAGCACCACGCACGCTGGTGGCGCCTGAAAAGGAATTAAAAGAGTAATTGTCCGCGGCGTTGCGAGGGTAACCGTCAGCATCGGCGGCGTCGGGAACGAGCAGAAATGGGGTGGAATTCGCCCTATCCATGCGGTGAAGGCATCAAAAGGGGTCCCCCAAAAAACTTTGGGGGTGCATCGCTGCACCCCCGAGAGTTCCTTTCAGATTTCCGAAAGAGGCTTACCTCTTTTTCTTGGCTTTCTTTTTCGCTGCCATTCTATTCTCCTCCGAACTCTTGAGATTCTCGCGCCAGCATTGCTGGCGGAGCGCGTATTCAATCATCATGTATAGAGTCCCCGAATTATCTTGTCAAGAGGAAAGTGATCGTTGACGACGAAAAAGTGAAGCGTGAAGAAAATATTGGGATCATCACACGAAGTCACGACGGAGGTCCGTACCCACCAGTGAGCAATAAAACGCCGCTCGGAATCGCACGATAAGGGCGTGGAGGCAAGGTTCCCCCCTTCTCAAATCACATTTGGGTTAAACTGGATTGCGGGCAGAAGGATGGGAGGCGTCCTCCGCAAGCGGTGACCAAAAAACCGGGTCCGACGCGCCACCTTGCATTGGCATCCAGAGCAGAAGGGCCGACGGCGCCCCAAGGACAACCATGCACAACGCACATGCATCTCCCACATATCAACTGAGAATTATGCGAGATATCTTCTGCTCACTCTGCATTCTGGTATCGACAGCATCCTTCGCCGGCGCGCAGGAGGGGCAAGGACTTCCTCCGCCCGCTACAACCCTGAAAGCCACCACCGAGGTTGTGAACGTCTACGCCGTCGTGCGGGAGAAGAATGGCCGGTTGATTCCCGACCTCACCAAAGACGATTTCCTTTTGGAAGAAGACCAAAACCCGCAGGTCATCCGCTATTTTTCGCGTGAAGCCGACACGCCACTGACTATGGGCATCTTGGTGGATACCAGTCCCAGCCAGGGTCGCGTGCTAGACGTGGAGAAAAGGGAAGCGGAAGCTTTCCTGCGGGATGTGATGCGACCGAAGGACCTCACCTTCGTCTTGCACTTCGACGTAGAGGTGGAACTGTTACAGGACTTCACATCGGACCTCCATCGGCTCGACAACGCCATCGAAGAAGGTGAGATTAATGGAGGAGGGGCCCGCACCCCGGGAACTTTTCCTTCAGGTGATTCCGGTGGGGCGACGCACCTTTACGATGCCGTCTACCTGTCGGCGCGCGAGCTGCTCAAAAACGAAGTGGGCCGCAAGGTTCTCATCCTCCTGACGGACGGTGAAGACCAGGGAAGCAGAGTCAAGTTGGAGGCGGCGCTTGAGGCGGCGCAAAAAGCGGACATCATCATCTATTCGGTCAATATCCACGACCGGGCATTCTACATGAGACAGGGGGTCGGATATGGCGGCGAATCGGTATTGCGGAAGCTCTCCGACGAAACCGGTGGCCGGGTGATCGATGCGAACAGTAAGGATTCATCCGCCGCGTTCCAGCAAATCGCCAACGAACTCCGCACGCAGTACTTATTAGGGTATACGCCCACCAACACCAAACTCGACGGAACCTTCCGCAAGATCGAAGTCAAAGTTCGCGTGGGGAATGTTAAGGTAGACGCCCGGCGCGGATACTATGCACCGGCAGGTTAGAGGAGAAGGTGGCAGCATTCCGGCGACAAGGATGTAGGAGCCGGTCCCCATGTGCTGACTGCCCACCATCGGCTATTGAGAAGGTGCGAAGTAACCCGTCTTGGCGCGAACGTGCAGGCTCTTATCAACGGGCAGAATCGAAATCTTGCGGAAGGTTCCGTCCCGGGCGATATTCGAGGAAGTATAGCTGAGCAGGAATTGTGTACGTAGATCGCGTCCGATCATTCGAAAATCTTCTGCCAGGTCGGCGGCTTCGAAGGGGAAATAGGCGCGCCCGCCGGTTTGTTCTGCCAGCCGCTTGAGCACGTTATCACCGCGATGCTCGGTCCCGCTGCGGTTGGTGCTGATGGCGAAGATCGTCACCTCTGCCCGTTGTGCCATGGCGAGCGCTTCCTCGCGTGTGTGCTCACTCCGGTTGTCCTCACCATCGCTAATAACGATCATCATGCGGCGCAGGTAGGGCTCGGGAGGCGGGAAAAAGAGCAGTTTCTCCTTGCAGGAGAAGAAAACCGCGTCGTAGAGACTGGTAACGCCTCCCGCCTGCAAGCCGCGGATGGCGCTGGAGAGCTTCTCGACGTTGTCCGTGTAATCTTGAACCAGTTGTGGCTCCACGTCGAAGCCCACCACAAAAGCCTGGTCCTTTCCCCTCCGGATCGTGTCGGTGAGAAAATCGACGGCCGCTTGCTGTTCAAAACGCAAGCGGTCACGAATGCTATTGCTGGTATCAATGAGGAGGCCGATGCGGAGGGCCAAGTCCGTTTCACGGCTGAAATACTGGACGGTCTGTGGCGTGCCGTCCTCGAAAAGATTGAAGTCATCTTTGGTCATCATGATGACCAGGCGATTCTTCTTATCGGTCACCGTCAAGGGCACGTTGACCAAGTAAACAGGCACTCTGAGGATAGTGGGATTAGTAGGGGTTTGCACCGTGCCCGGAGGCGTGCTGGGCTTGGTCTCTTGCGCCGGGAGCCATCCCGGAAGGGCGCAGAGCGCAACCACGGTGACCAGAATTCTCTTCATCATTGGATAACTCCGCGTACAGCAAGCCATTATAGAAAGCGCCCCCAGAACCGTCAACGAACATCGACGAGCAACGCAAACGTACGGGCGACAGGAATTGAACGCCCTCCTTCTGCCCTTTTATCCTTTCCGGCAGGGAGGGTGATACACACTCTCAGTTGGAAGCTGCGTCGTGGGCAGCCGGTTGCCCCGCGACAGCTTGCTTTCCCACCAGAAGATGCTCGATCCGGCGTGGGGAACCTTCGCGCGCCGTGACTTCACCGCGTTCAAACTTGTAATCAATGCAGGTAGCGCCATCCAGGCCCAAACGAACGAGGGCATCGATATCCAGCCGGCATTCCGCCTGGTCAAGTTCCTGCGGGCGGGCGAAAATCGCGGGAGCGCGCGGCATGAAACGCGGACAACAATCTTCGAAGGGCTCGCAAGAAATCTTGTAGGTCCCGATCTGCCGCGCCCACCGAAGGATCTCTGCTTTGTCGTCGCCAGCGAGGGGTCGATAAACCGGCAGGTCAATCCCCTGATCAATCGCCATGAGGTTGTGCAGCGTCTGCGAAGCCACCTGAGAAACGCTGTCGCCGGTGACCAGGCCGAGGGCATGTTCGGCACGCGCAATTTCCCGGGCGATGCGCGCCATCATGCGGCGGTACAGCAACACCCGGTAGCTTTCATGAACGCCCGCCACAATCTGCCGTTGGACGGCGTCGAAGGGAATCCGATAAAGGCGCGAGGTAAATTGATAGGGCGTGAGCGTGCGGACAAGGTCTTCCGCCACACCCGAGGAGGAATTGCTCGAAGGTGAAGGATTGCCGAAGAAATGTACGAAGGTGATGTGGCAGCCGCGGCGCATCATTTTATAGGCTGCCACGGAGGAATCGAACCCCCCGGAAAGCAGTGCGACCAAACGCCCGCTGGTGACCGCGGGCAGGCCGCCGGGACCTTCCACGCGATGGGCATAGAGCAGAGCCCTCCCCCCCGGAACTATCTCTACCTGGCAGGTTACCTCGGGTTCCTGGAGCTTGACGCGCACGTTCGCCTCGCGCGCGCGCAGGTGTCCCAACACCCTGCGCCCCAGTTCGCGCTCCAGTTCCATGGAATCCATGGGGAAAGCCGAGTCCGCGATTTTGGCGCGCACCGCGAAGTTGCGAGGATTGGCTTCGGCCATCATCTCGCACGCCGCCGGGCCCAGAGCTTCGAGCGCGCTCGGTACTTCTCGTGCCGGAGCAATGTAAGCGAGGCCGAAAACCCGGCGCAAGCGCTCAATGATACGCGGAAGGACCGCGTCATCAGCAGGAGTGAGGATCAGGCGCTCGGAGATGCTTTCCAGCGATGCCACCGGCAGATCCGCTACGCTTTGGCGGATGGCGTCGCGCAGCCGGCTGAGAAAGTAATTCTTGTTCCCACCTTTCAGCCAGATTTCATGGTAGTGAAGAATCAGAACTCGCTTCATGCGACGGCTTCTCGATCCGAGGCGGCGACGATTGGCAAAGCCTGCGGGTAAATTCAGCGGCAGTTAGAATATCGGTTTTCACGCCAGCCCGCAAGCAAAGGGGGTGCTCATGCTGCTCATGCTGCTTGACACGGCTTCCGCCTGCCGGTACGATGCCCGACAACTAAGGTCTCTCTCCGGGACAGACCTTTGAAAGGAGGCTTTCCTATGGCAGCAATCGGCTTGCGCCGTGTCGCTCTGGGTACCCTGGCAGGCGGCGTTATCTGGGGAATCTGGAGCACGATCGTCAACATGGTGATCCTGGCGCCCAAATACGCGTTCGCGCAAAAGGCGGGAGTGTTGTTAGACCATCCCCGCTATCCACTGTTCTACGTTTACTGGTTTGTCTTGCTCTTCGTGCTGACGTACATTCTCACCTGGGCGTACGTATCCGTGCGTAATGTGTTCGGGCCGGGGCCCATCACCGCACTGCGCGTGGGATTCCTGATGGGTTTCATGAGTGCATTCCCCCTCAGCCTTTCGCTCGCCACCTGGGCGCCCTTCGGCCGCTCCATCACGCTCTGGTGGATGCTCGACCTCTGGGTGGGCGCGATGTTGGCGACGCTGGTTTCCGCCTGGCTGTATAAAGAGGGATAGAGGTAGGCGCTAGTCCGCCAAGGAGAATTCCAGCTTGTTGCCCGATGGATCGATGCGGTCCAGCCGCACGCGCACCTTTTCCCCCAGGTGAAATGCGCGGTGAGTGTGCTGGCCGATGATGGCGCGCTGGCTCTCGCGATAGACGTAAAAGTCATCCCCCAGCGTGGAGAGAGCGACGAAGCCTTCCACGAACAGGTCCGTAAGCTCCACGAAGAATCCAAACTTGATCATGCTGATGATGAGTGCGTCGAACTCGTCCCCGACGTGCTGCGCCATGAAGGAGACCTTCTTCCATGCGATGAGCTCGCGTTCGGCGTCTGCGGCGCGACGCTCAGCCTCCGAGGTTGCCAGCCCGAGGGCGTGGAGTTCTTGGGGGAGCACGACTGCGCCACCGGCGAGGGATTTGCAGGTGGGGGCCGCTCCTGGGCTGACGAATGCTGCCTCATGGCGCCTTTCCGTCGCCGCCCCGCGACGTTTCCGGGGCGCTTCCTGCTTTGCTGCCCCGGAAGTGAGATGATCCCCATCATCGCCGACGACCCGCGCGCTGCCGCCCTCCCGTTCGAGCGCCGCCTTAAGAATCCGGTGCACGATCAGATCGGGATAACGGCGGATGGGCGACGTGAAATGAGTATAGGTCTCGGCCGCGAGCGCGAAATGGCCGACGTTTTCTTCCGAATAGCGCGCCTGTTTAAGCGAGCGCAGCATCAGGTAGGAAAGGATGCGTTCCTCCGGCTTACCCTCCAGGCGCTGGGTCAGCCGCTGGTAGTGCCGGGGGCTGATTTCCAGCTCTTTCGCCTCCACTCGCTCCAGGAAGCGCGCGTGGCGGTCGCGCTCGTCGCGCTTGCTCGTGCGGAAGCGTTGGGCGGCAGGCAGTTCCACTCCTAGTGAGTAGCCGAAAGTCGCCGCGATCTCTTCAAATTCCAGAACCTTCTTCGCTTCCGGCTTCTCGTGGATGCGATAGAGCGAGGGAATCCCACGACGCTCCAGATACCTGGCCACGCTTTCGTTGGCGGCGAGCATGAATTCTTCAATGAGGCGGTGGGCGACGTTCCGTTCCGAGCGCGTAACGCCCACCATGTTGCCAAACTCGTCGAACTCAATCAGCGGCTCCGGCAAATCGAAATCGATGGACCCACGCTGCACGCGCCGCCGATTGAGAATGAGCGCGAGTTCCTCCATCAGTTTGAAATTCGAAACGAGCCCCGCGTAGCGCTGGTAGGCCGCGGATTCCCCCGCCAGAATGTCGCGCACTGCCGTGTAGGTCATGCGTTCGGCGCTGCGGATGATCCCCGGCACGAGTACGTATTCGACGATGCGTCCCTGTGGATCAATCTCCATCAGCGCCGACATCACCAGGCGATCGACGTGGGGATTGAGGCTGCAAATGCCATTCGAGAGCTCCAGCGGCAGCATGGGCACGGCCCTGTCGGGGAAGTAGACAGAAGTCCCACGCAGCCGCGCCTCGCGGTCGAGCGCGGACCCGAGGCGCACGTAATGGGCCACGTCCGCAATGTGCACGTGCAGCAGATAATTCCCATTCGCCCGGCGCTCCACCAGCACGGCATCATCAAAATCCTTGGCTGTCTCGCCGTCAATAGTCACGATGGGCAGCCCGCGGAAATCACGGCGGCCTTCGCGGTCGCGCTCCGGGATGTACTCAGGCGCAGTGCCGGCCTCCGCGAGCACCTCCGGGGGAAAGCGGTGCGGCAGGTGGAACTTGCGGATGACGATTTCCACGTCCACGCCGAAATCCTCGCGCCGGCCGAGAATTTCCACCACGCGGCCACGCGGCAACGCCGCCGGGCGGGGATAGCTGGTGATTTCAACGTCCACCACAAGGCCTTCCAGCTCTTGTGGTGAACGCCGGGAAATCACTTTCTGCGCCGCCGACTGGCCTTCCGACTCGCCCCCAAACTGGCGATCGCGGCTGCGCGGCGGCGCCGGGCTCTCGCCGCCCGGCCACTCCTCCCCGCGCGGAATGACGATTTCGAACGGAATCCGATGTTCAAAGGGCAAAACGTAGTTGTAGCGCTGGCCGCAATGAAACTGGCCCACCACGGTCTTCTGGGCGCGGTCGAGGACACTCAGGATGCGGCCTTCCCTGCGCCCGTCGGGCTTGGCGCGCAGCACCTGCACTTCCACGCGGTCGCCGTTCATGGCGGAGCCCATCCCGTCGGAGGAAATGTAGATGTCCTGATCGGAGCCCGCCGGCGGCGCGTCGGGCACCACAAAACCGTAGCCATCGCGATGGCCAATCAGGCGGCCGCTGAGCACATTCGCGCCACGTGCCCGCGCCGTCCCGGGATTCGCGACTCGGGACTCGGGGCTCGTCAAAGGCTGCAGGGCCGCGTGGCCTTGCGTTCCTCCCACCAGGGCGAAGTGATTTTTCTTCAGATAAACGATACGGCGATGGCGGGAGAGATCCTTCAGCGCAGTCTTAAGCTCGCGCGCCTGGCTCGACCGCAAGCCGAGCTCCACCACCAACTCGCGAAGCCGAAACGTCTTGTCCGGCTCGCGCTCAAAAACCTTCAGAATCTCTTGCGGCAATGGAAATTCGCGCATGGGGTTGTATTCAACTAATTCTATCACGCAGGGTCAGCGCTACGTTCCTGAACTTCATCGGTACAACTACCCTTTTTCATAGACTTGATTTTTGCTTCGGCCATCGAAGCTCTCCCGACGGAGGAGGGCAGGTGAGGGGCCCTTTTCAACCCCGTCGGACTTTGACGGAACCCCGACCCCGACTCCGTGTCCGTTGCTATTCCTGCACGTGGGGCTATAATGGCGGACAGCAATAGAAGTCTCCCGCCCGAGAGACCCTCGCCGTCCACATCGTGAGCATGGGGGAGGTGTCCGCTTGAAAGAGACCATCGCATTTAACCTCAATGGGAAGGCTGTGAGTCTGGAGCTTGATCCCAGCCGCGCTCTTCTGTGGGTTCTACGCTATGACCTGGGCCTGACCGGGACCAAGTACGGTTGCGGAGAAGGGCTTTGCGGAGCGTGCACGGTGGTTATGGGCCACAAAGCCGTGCGCTCGTGTACGCTCGAGGCAAAAGATGTGGCGGGCAAGGAGGTCACAACCATTGAAGGCCTGGCGAGGAACGGCGAGCTTCATCCCGTGCAGAAAGCCTTCGTCGATCAGGATGCCCTTCAGTGCGGGTATTGCACTCCCGGGATGATCATGAACGCCTACGGTCTGCTGCTCAACAATCCCCATCCTTCACGCCGCGAGATTATCGAGTCGATGGACGGCAACCTGTGCCGTTGCGGAGCCCATCAGCGCATCGTGCAGGCCATCCAGGCCGCCGCGAAAGAGATGGGAGGAGGTCAACGATGAAAAACCATGACGCTACGCTACGGACGGACGAATACCTGGCACGGGATTTCTCGGACCGCCAGGAAATCAGCCCGGCCCTGCCCCTGGATCGAAGGCAATTCCTGAAGCTGGTGGGCGGAGGCATCGTTGTCCTTCTGACCATTCCCGATGCACGGGCCCTTCAGCAGGAGGGCCGCCCCGGTGCGCGTCCGCAACTTCCTCAGGATTTCAACGCTTTCCTCCGGATTGGAGAAGACGGCCGGGTGACCGGGTTTACCGGGAAAATCGAGATGGGCCAGGGAGTCATCACTTCCCTTGCCCAAATGCTGGCCGACGAACTTGCTGTTCCCCTCGATTCCGTGGACATGGTGATGGGCGATACCGACCTCTGCCCCTGGGACATGGGCACGTTCGGCTCGATGACGACCCGCATGTTCGGTCCTGCGCTCCGAGCCGCAGCGGCCGAGGCGAAGGCCGTGCTCGTCGAGTTAGCCGCGGATCACCTGCAAGTCGCGCAAGAGCGCCTCAAAACCAAAGACGGTGTCGTTTATGAGGACGCGGGGCTGAAGAAAGTCACCTACGCTGAACTCGCCAAGGGGCAGAAGATATTGCGGCACCTGAAGGGCGCGGCACTCGAAACGCCGTCCGACTTCACGATTATCGGAAAACCTACCTTGAGAAAGGACAGCATCGCGAAGGTCACGGGCAGAGCCAAGTACGCCGGAGACATGAGGGAGCCCGGCATGCTGCATGCCAAGATTATGAGGCCCCCGGTTCACGGCGCGAAGCTCATTAGTGCGGATACTGCCAGGGCGCGAGAAATCGATGGCGTCCAAGTGGTTCAGGATGGCGACCTGATCGCCGTCCTTCATCAGTACTCCGACGTCGCGCAGGATGCGCTCACGAGAATCAAGGCGCAATACGATCGGCCCGCCCCGTATGCGGATGACAAGACGATTTTTGATCACCTACTCTCCGTCGCACCCCCAGGAAAGACGGTCGCCGAGGGAGGAAACCTTGACGAAGGGCAGAAAGCCGCCCGCTTCGTCTTGGAAGAGAAATATCTGAACAGTTATGTATCGCACGCTGCCATAGAACCGCATACGGCTCTGGCGAAAATCGAGGGAGATAAGGTCACCGTGTGGGCTTCCACACAAACGCCCTTCGCGCTGAAAGCGGCTGCGGCATCCTTGCTGGGTTTTCCTCCTCAGAATGTCCGGGTCATTACGCCCTTTGTGGGTGGAGGCTTTGGAGGGAAGAGCAGCAGCCAGCAAGCCCTGGAGGCCGTGAGGCTGGCCAAGCTGACCGGCAGGCCCGTTCAGGTGGGCTGGACGCGGGCCGAGGAGTTCTTCTACGACACGTTTCGTCCCGCGGCGATCGTCAAGATCAAAGCCGGAATAACCGAATCCGGACTGATTTCGTTCTGGGATTACGCCGAGTATTTCGCCGGGGATAGAGGAGCGGCGCAGTTCTACAATATTCCCCATCATCGGACCGTGACATATGATTTCGGCTATGGGGCGGCCCCTCACGGCGCGCATCCGTTTGGCACCGGGCCCTGGCGTGCTCCCGGCAACAACACCAATACCTTCGCCCGGGAGTCCCACATCGACAGTCTTGCCTCCCAGGCCGGCATGGACCCCGTCGAATTCCGGCTGAAGAATTTGCAGGACCCGAAGATGCGGCGCGTCTTGCAGACAGTGGCGGAGAAATTCGGCTGGTCACCGGCTAAAGCTCCCAGCGGGCG
>Ga0326727_10015430_pt1 | contig 16396 bp, 17 predicted proteins | sample MB2enrmetagenome_FD_207643 | JGI IMG/M metagenome (GOLD analysis project Ga0326727, IMG submission 207643) | Lab enriched peat soil microbial communities from McLean, Ithaca, NY, United States - MB29MY | ecosystem: Environmental > Terrestrial > Soil > Wetlands > Peat | place: USA: New York...
CATACATGGTCAGGTCAAGATGACCATGATGGCCAGGGATTGGCGGGACGCCCGCACCGCTGGCTATTCATCCATTTCGTAGGCTTTCTTCATCCACCGCTTCACCTCATCGTCAATGTCGCCCTTGGACTTAATCTCGATCCGCCGCGTGATGCGGTCTTTCTTTTCATACCCGCCGGTATCGATCAGGCGCTTCGGCGTCTTCATATTCCCCAGCGCGAAGCCGAGATCGAGGCGCGTACTCGTCGACGGCTTGATCTGCGCGAACACGTGATTGCGATAGAACGGCACCATCGTCTTGCAGGGCGAAGCCTTTACATCTTTGCCTAGGGAAAATCCGAGCTTCAACAACTCCTCATACAGCGGACGCAGCGCGGCGCGCGGGCCGGAGTACTGCGCCTCCACCCATTCCGCGGCGGTTTTCAGGTAAGCGTCGGGTGAGTCTTCCTCCGTGCCTTTGCCGTCGGCGCGCTCCGCGATCCACGACGCAGAATTTGTGCCCAGCTTGTGCTCTTTCTTCAGCCACTCGCGGCGTTCTTTCTCGGTTGGCGGACCCGACTTCTTCGTGAGAGCGATCCATTCTTCGAGCGACCGCCCGGTCTTCTCCGGCAGTTCCGTGATCCACTTTTGAACCATGGCTACGCCGGGATGAACCGTGTAGGGGCCTGGCGTTTTGTTGGTGGAAGACATTGTGACCTCCTGCGCACTCGATAACCCGCACGACATGATACCCGATGCCAGCTCGCGATAGAATCTTTCGATGGCGGGTAAAAAGCACGAAGCCGGACACGACACGCGCTACGTACAACTGCAGAAGAACTACTGCTTCGTCTGCGGCAAAGACAACCCTGACAGCATGCGGCTGCGCTTCACCTACGACGAGGAGCGCGACTGTTTCGTCTGCCGCTTCCGGCTGGGCAAGCGCTACACCGGACCGCCCGGACACTGCCACGGCGGTATCATCGCGGCCATCCTCGATGAAGCGATGGGCAAGGTGAATAAACTCCGCCATGTGGTGGCGCTGACTTCCGAAATCACCGTGAATTACCTGAAGCCGGTGCCGCTGAAGCAGCCGCTGCGCGTGGAATCGCGCGAGGTCAAGGTGAAGGGCCGCAAGCACATCAATATGGCCGAGATCCTGAACGAAAAAGGGGAAGTGCTGGCGCGCAGTCAAGGCTTGTTCATCGCCATCGATCCCCACCGCATGTTCGCGCGTTTTGTGGAGCGGTAGTGACCGTAACCAGTGGAGCGACGGGCGTCCTCGCCCGTCCCACGCAAGTAAGACAACGATCAGGGGTACCGCGAATCGCCAACGGGCTGTAAAATAAAGTGCAGGAAGAGAGTAGACCCATGTCGCAAAACAACGGAAACAGCACCAGCCTTCGCCTGAAGACCGGCCTCGCCGAAATGCTCAAAGGCGGCGTGATCATGGACGTAACCACCGCCAAACAAGCCGAGATCGCCGAGCGATCCGGAGCGGTCGCGGTAATGGCCCTGGAGCGCGTCCCAGCGCAAATCCGTGCCGAAGGCGGAGTAGCGCGCATGGCCTCGCCAAAGATCATTCGCGAAATCATGGCGGCGGTGGATATTCCCGTCATGGCGAAGTGCCGCATTGGTCATTTCGCCGAGGCGCAGATCCTGCAGGAACTGGGCGTCGACTACATTGACGAGTCCGAAGTGCTCACGCCCGCTGACGAAGCGCATCACGTCGATAAGCACGCCTTCACGGTCCCGTTCGTCTGCGGCGCGCGCAACCTGGGCGAGGCTCTAAGGCGCATCGCCGAAGGCGCAGCCATGATTCGCACCAAGGGCGAGGCTGGCACCGGAGACGTAGTCCACGCCGTCCGCCACATTCGCCAGATTGTGATGGAGATGAAGATTCTCACTGTCCTTGGCGAAGAAGAGCTCTACGCCAAAGCCAAAGAACACGGAGCGCCCTACGAACTGGTGAGGATGGTGGCGCGAGATGGCAAGCTGCCCGTGCCCAATTTCTCCGCCGGAGGAATCGCGACTCCGGCCGATGCGTCGCTAGTGATGCAACTGGGAGCCGAAGCCGTATTCGTAGGCTCAGGCATCTTCATGAAGAACTCCACCGAATTCGCCGACCCCGTGGAAGCCGAGAAGCGCGCAAAGGCAATCGTGCAGGCAGCAACGCACTTCAAAGACCCTAAAGTGTTACTTGAAGTCAGCGAAGACCTGGCGGGAGCCATGAAGGGGCTGGCCGTGTCCACGCTGGATGAGTCGCAGATGCTGCAAACTAGGGGCTGGTAAAGGCCAGCAGTAACACGAGAATTAAAATTCCGAGTATTTCAGACGGACGAGCACACGGCCTTGCCCGAGCGTGGTAATGACGGGGCATTGTTTTGTCTTGAGGATGGTTGCATGTCCAGACCAAACGCTGTGCGCAAATTGACAAACATCCTCAACCGGGCAGCCGACAGACATGGAATTGATTGGGGACTCCGGATGGAGATTGCCTTTGAGTGTGGTTGGTCTGTAGAGGTCCGCATCACGCCGGAGCCTAACGTATCGGGCCGTGCGGACATCAGCACCGTGCTCTTCAAAGGCGGGCTGCTTTCACCGGATGACTGCGCAAGGGTCATAATCCCGGAAGTACAAGGGTACCTTCGCGCGCTACGAAAGTAAGGCCGCCCGAACCCCAACAGGTGGCCCGTAACGGATCATACCTACCTCGTAAAATGGTTATACGCATCAACACCAAAATCGCTAATAAACGCGTGTGACACACTCTCGAGTGTCTTACGTATTTCATCCACCCCCATATCGGTACGGGAACTTATCTTGAATATGGCGTCCATCACAACACCTAACATGTTGTTTATTCTCCATATCCCAACAGACAGTCTCCATGTGAAATACGCAATGATTGCGACGAGAATAGTCAGCAGCACCATCATTTTCAAAGGCTCCTTTCTTTTTCCGTCGGCGGGCGGGCCACATCTACCTGGGAAGTATAGCTTGAATTGTCGTTGAGGCTGACATCAATCAACCGGGGGGCTGACCCACCCTAAGACCCATCCTTACTCCCGAGGGTGCCCCGTCCAAGCTTCGCTTGGGCGGGCCCTACCTCAGTGGTTCGCCACTGTCAATGATTGACAATCCTTGCCAATTACACTATTCTGCGATGGAGTTCATCGGAGAACGCCATGCCCCTCAACGTCAACCTGACTCCGCAATTGGAGGAATTGGTTCGCCGCAAGGTGTCCTCCGGGCGCTACAACTCGGCCAGCGAGGTGGTCCGTGAGGCGCTGCGCATCATGGAAACCCATGACGAGTTGCAGTCGCTCAAACTGGAACAGTTGCGCCGCGACATCCGCGATGGTTTGAACAGCGGCCCCACTCGGCCATGGAGCGTGGCGGAAATGAAACGCGAAGGCCGCAAGCGCCTCAGCGCCCGGCGGGCCTCAGCTAAGTAGATGTCCGCCGTGGTCGTGCGCCCGCGCGCCCTGGCCGATCTCGCGGAGATCTGGGCCTTTATCGCCGACGACAGTCCCGATCAAGCAGACGCCTTTGTCGATCTCGTAGATAGCAAGTTCCAAGCTCTGTCTCGCCGGCCCGGTCTGGGGCGGCGTCGGCCAGAACTATCTTCAGACATTCGAAGTTTCGCCGTCGGCCGCTACGTGGTGTTCTACTTGCCACTTTATCGAGGGATCGAAGTCGTTCGTGTGCTGCACGGTGCGCGTGACATGGAGTCGATATTTGAGAACGAGCAGTAGCAAGGTGCCCCAGGTTCGCGCCCGTCTTTTGGGCGCTAACCTGGGAAGGAGCGCGTGGATTTTGAGTTCCTATCCCACCACAATTCCCAGGCAAGAATAAAACCAAAAGCCCCGCTAGTCAGGCGGGGCTCGGTAAAATTGCCAGTAGGTACGCCACCTTTCCAGCATAGTCATCGTAGCAGGCCGAGTGATATTCTTGGACTGAGAATAGGGCCATGACCGGAATCCAGTTCGTAACCGATGAGAAGGGCCGCAGGACTGCGGTGCTGATCGACCTCAAGAAACACCGCGCCATTTGGGAGGACTTCTGGGATGGCCTGGTTTCCGAATCGCGCCGCAAGGAAAAAGGCATTCCCTACGAGCAATACCGGGCCAAGCGTCTGAAGGGTCATCGTCAGCGTGGCTGAATACTCCCTCGAAATAAAGCCCTCTGCCGGCAAGGAACTGGACGCGCTCGACCATGCGCTGTTTGCCCGAATCGACCGCAAGATTCTCGCACTCGCTGAAGATCCCCGTCCCCCTGGGTGCAAAAAGCTCAGAGGCTACAAAGACCAATGGCGCATCCGCGTGGGCGACTGGCGCGTGGTCTACGTCATTGACGATCAAGCTAAACGCGTGAGCATTACCCGCTTGGAGGATGTTGCCAGTGGGTACTGGACGCCGCCTTTCATACGGTCGAGTGGCCTAGTCAGCCACTACGGTTCGAGTCCGTCGTCCTCCGCAGTCCCTCGACCAAAAGTTATGTCGACTTTGCTGAAGTATTTGCTATACTGACACCGATAGGCGGCGTACCAACTGGCATTTGCCAAGCCCCGGATGACTACCGGGGCTTTCGACTTCTTAGAACCCTCCCAGCAAATGAGCCGACCCGGTTCCGGTAGAATACACCCGTGACTCGCGAAGTTTCCGAGCCTCTTAAAAAGGCACTGGCGGGTGGCCCATTCAAGCCCGGTTTTGGCTTGAGCGGGGAAGTCCGAGGTCCGGACGACGGGCGGGCGGCCAGCATCTGACTACGCGATATTACTTTGTCCGTCTTTGATGGCGGCTGGCCCACCTTTCACTCATCTCAACTCCCGAGGGTTTCCCCGTTCTTGAACCCCTTCACAAACTGTCATATTATGAAGCCATGCCCATGACCTCTCTGAACATCTCCCTGCCCGAACCGCTCAAAGAATACGTCGAAAGGCAGGTCGCTTCAGGCGGATGGCCCCGCTTGAGTTTCCGGGGGGCCCGCAAGGTGCCCCAGGTTCGCGCCCGTCCTTTGGGCGCTAACCTGGAGGGTGGCCCACTCAAGCCCGGTTTTGGCTTGAGTGGGGCAGTTCGAGGTCTGGATGACCGGCGGGCGGCCCACATCTGAGTGCGCGATATTATTTTGTCCGTCTAAGATGCCCGGTAAAAAACCAAAAGCCCCGCTAGTCAGGCGGGGCTCGGCAAAATTGCCAGTCGGTACGCTGTCTGTCAAACACCATAATTATAGCACAAGAGAACTGCGCCGAGCGGTCGTGCGGAGGACGACGGAATCGAACCGTAGTGGCTGACTAGGCCGCTCGACTGTTTGACAAACAGCGTCCAGTACCCACTGGCAACGTCCTCCAGACGCGGTCTATCTTCCGGGAGTATTGGGCGCGTCCGCAAGGAACGCAAGCCCACGAAAGTAGCCACCAATGAATCGAAGGGGGCTGGCCCGCCCTAACCATCGTCCTTACTCCCGAGGGTGCCCCGTCCAAGCTTCGCTTGGGCGGGCCTTCCCCCACCTCAAGAACTATTTGAATCTCTTCACAAACTGTCATATTATGAAGCCATGCCCATGACCTCTCTGAATATCTCCCTACCCGAACCGCTCAAACAATACGTCGAGAGGCAGGTTGCTTCAGGCGATTGGGGAACGCCAAGCGAGTATGTCCGCGACCTGATTCGGCAAGATAAGGAGCGGCGCCTAAGCAATCTTGAACAGGATCTCGTCGCTGCCGCCAAAGGGCCGAAAATTGAACTTCCCATAGCCGAAATCCGCCGCAAGGGTTTGATTCCCGCCCTCCGCGAGCGTGCCCGTAAGCAGTGAAGAAGAACCGTCTCGTTTGCATTTCAATTGACATAAGCAGTCATGTGATCGATGCTTGAAGCAGCACAAACTTAACATTGGGAAACTCCGGGGGAAGGTCCGGATGTGGTCTAAGTCTCATGCATTCAAGACTTTGCCTCTAAAGTATCTAGAATGAATACTTTGCGAGAGTATACCCAATCTAAAGTATTTGTTATCAAGACTTTAGTAAAATGAAGGGGGAGGGGGGTACCCTCCTCAAACAGAAAAGCAAAACGTGTCCCTTCATCCTTCAACCGCTTCAATGAAAATCGGAGTCCTAGCCCTGCAGGGCGATTTCGACGCCCACCGCAAACGCCTCGAGGAACTCGGCGCGGAAGTTGTTCTGGTGAAGAAGCCCGAGCAACTGAACGAGATCGACGGCCTGGTGATTCCCGGCGGCGAGTCGGGGACATTTCTCAAACTGCTCGGCAAGGACGGCTTCCCGAAGCTGAAAGATTTCGTGCGCGCGAAGCCGACGTTTGGCACGTGCGCGGGGTGCATCCTGCTGGCGACAAAAGTAGAGAATCCGAAGCAGGCCGGCCTGGGAGCGCTCGACATCACGGTGCGCCGCAATGCTTACGGACGCCAGATCGACAGTTCCATCCGCGAAGGCCGATTCCTCGGCGAGCCCATCGAAATGGTCTTCATCCGCGCGCCTAAGATCGAACGCGTGGGCGAGGGCGTGGAAGTGATCGCAACGGAGGGCAGGGAAGACGTTCCGGTGATGGTGCGCAACGGCAAGACGCTGGCGGCAACGTTTCATCCGGAATTGAGCGACGACCGGCGCATTCACCAATATTTTCTGGAGCTGGTGGCGAACGGAAAGTACCCGGGAGAGTAATTGGCGCCGTTTTGGACGCGAGGATGAAGGGGTGCCGAGGGGGCTCTCGGCCAGAAGAAAGAAGAAATTAATTGCTCAGGTGACGCCGGATCAAGGCGGCCAGGCCGACCAGTCCGCCTCCGAGTAACGCGAGGAGACCGGGTTCCGGGATGACTGAGGATCGTACGACGGCAGGTGCTGCAAACGAATTTGTAGCCAGGATCAGGACTAACAGAAGGGCAGGGCCCAAGTTTCGCACGGGGGAAAACTCCTTTCGCCTTAACCAGTGGCAAGTGGCTCTCCAACCGGTCGATTTTCACAATTCATTCAAAGAGTCGCTTTCCGGGCAGATTGGGCCCTGGGGCGATGAGAATGAGAGAAGTTTTGCAGAGCCTAGGCTTTCCCCCTATGCAGCGCTTTGCACATTGTTGCCATCGGACGGCGCACTTCAGGCTCTGGGTGCGGGGTTTGGAGGGATCCGGCGATTCGAAAAATCGGGCGATCGGGAGATCGAAAGTCTGTGGGTTCCAGATGCTCGATGATCCGATTCAATGGAGTTGGTCAATCTTCGCTGCCAGGATGAAATCCGACTCGGTCAGCCCGTCGACCGCGTGCGTCCAGATCGTGATCTCGACCTTGCCCCATCCCAGCAGGATGTCGGGATGATGGCCCTGCTCCTCGGCCAGTTCGCCAATGCGGTTCACGAAAGCCAGTGCGGACTTGAAATCGGGAAACTTGCAGGCGCGCGCGATGTGATGCTCATTGACGATCTTCCACTGCGCAGGCTCCGCCAACTGCCGATGAATTTCCGCAAGCTTGTCTCCCTTTAGCGTCGGCACTCCGCCGTGGCAGGGGACGCATTTTCGGTCTGCCAGCATAGGCCTGCTCAAGAGGAGAGCCCTAGAACGGGATGTCCTCATCCGTAATCGGAGAACTGCCAGCCGGAGCGTGCTCGGGTTCGGGCGCGCTCTGGTCGAAGTTGTTCCCGCTTGAAGATGCCGCGACTCCGCGCGAACTGCTGGCGTGCTGCTCGCCACCACCGCCTTCGCCGCGTCCGCCGCCAAGCAGGACGAGATCGTTCACCAGGATCTCCGTCTTGTACATCTTCTTCCCAGTTTCCTTGTCATCCCATGAACCGGTACGCAGGGTCCCCTCGATGTACGCTTGGCGGCCTTTCTTCAGATACTGGCTCACAATCTCCGCCGTGCGTTGAAAGGCCACGATGTTGTGCCACTCAGTGTGCTCCTGCCACTGGCCGTCTTTGTCTTTCTGCCGGTCGTTTGTGGCTAGGGTAAATTTAGCGACCGCCATGCCGCTTTGTGTGTACTTCACTTCGGGATCTTTTCCAAGGTGTCCAATCAGGATGACTTTGTTTACGCTTTTCATGAGTGCGGGCTCCTTCGAGAACGTTGACCTTCGAGACGCTCACTATAGCAGAATTGGGCAACCCAAAGGCAGTGTCGCCCGTACCAGAAATATGTGATGAATCGGGCAGGCTCCCAGGCGGTGGACTTCCGACGCCCTGCCCCTCAAGAGCCTCTGATTTCGCTTGGAGACGGGGCAAGAACCGTCTCTACAGGAAGAAACTTCCGGCATCGCTGCCCGCTAAGTACTTGGAAAACCAAGCGCGTTCATCAGAAATTCACCCCTTTGTAACTTCGCTTTAATATTTCGCCGATAAAACAAAAACTGTACAACTAAAATAAGCAAGAGGAGGACTCGTCTAGTGATGAATAATCGCATCGTGCTGCTGTTGGCAGGTCTCGCGCTGGCGCTGCCGCTCATGGGGCAGACCACGTTGAACGGAGCGGGCGCCACCTTCCCATATCCCATGTATTCCAAGTGGTTCAGCGAATACAACAAGCTGCACCCGGACGTGCAGATCAACTACCAATCGATCGGCAGTGGCGGCGGCATTCGCCAGGTGCTAAACGGCACCGTCGATTTCGGAGCCAGCGATGGCCCTATGTCCGACGAACAACTGGCGCAGGCCAAGACCAAGATCCTGCACATTCCCACCGTGCTGGGCGCGGTCGTGCCCGCCTACAACGTTCCAGGGATCAGCGGCGAAGTGAAGTTCACTCCCGAAGCCTTAGCCGGCATTTTCCTGGGGAAGATCACGAACTGGAACGATCCTGCCATCACCAAGGTCAATCCTGGCGTCAACTTTCCCAACCAGCCGATCATCGTCATTTACCGCTCCGATGGCAGCGGAACCACGTTCATCTTTACCGACTTTCTCTCCAAGATCAGCAAAGACTGGGCCAGCAGCGTCGGGAAGGGAACATCCGTGCATTGGCAGATCGGGATGGGTGGCAAGGGCAACGAAGGGGTTGCGGGACAGATCCGGCAGTTGCAGGGATCGATCGGCTACGTCGAACTGATCTATGCCGTGGAGAACAAAATCACATACGGATCGGTCAGGAATGCCAGCGGCAATTTCGTGAAAGCTACGCTGGACGGAGTCACCGAAGCGGCTGCATCGGTGAAAACCATGCCCGCCGATTTTCGCGTCTCCATTACGAATGCGCCCGGCAAGACGGCATACCCCATTTCCAGCTTTACCTGGCTATTGATTCCGGAGCAGGCCAAAGATCCGAAGAAGGGGCAGATCATCGCCGATTTTCTGAACTGGATGGTCACCGACGGCCAGAAGATGACGAACCAACTCAGTTACGCGCCGCTACCGCAAAACGTGGTGGAGAAGGTCAAAGCTGCCATCAAACAGATCCACTAGAACACGAAATGTATGTAGCTTCTTACCCTCCCCGGGGAGAAGTGTGGCGGCAAGCGGGCGGAAAAACCTTGCACCTGCCATCTGCAGCTTGCTGTAAATTAAGTTAGCACCACCGGCCCGGAAAAGGAGAGTAAGCCAAAACCGGGCCGGCGGTGTTTCCGAAGGCAAGGCGCCCCTCAGAAAAGTTTAGAGGCCGTTGAAGACCTGGTGGTCCCGCGCACAGACTGCGCGGGACCATTTTCGGTCTTACGGCAAGATGTAGCGGAACGACGTGAAAACCATCCCGTCGATTCCGTGTGGGGATCCGCCGTTGCCCGACCAGGCGTTGCGGGTCACGTAGGAGTACTGCGTGCCGTACTGGAATGTGCCTCTAGGCCCTTTGTAGAAGCGGTACCAGAAGCCGAGCGTGCCTTCGATGAGCGCCCGTGTGTCGGCGGTGCAATGCTCGAGAGCGCCCGGCGTGAACCCAGCAGTGGTCGTGCCGGGGATGTTCTCGGTGTAACAGCCAGTGTTGTTGAACCCCGGCGCGCCGTAGCCAACCTCAACTGGCGCGCCCGAGGAGCTATCAATATCCCAGCTCCGCGCGGCGTACTCTACGCCGACGTTCGAGTAGATGTCCAACTTCTTGCCGTGCCACTCCAGCGTGCTGAGCCCCTGGAACTCCTTGATCAGATGCAGGGTGCCGTCGGCATGGATAGAAGCGTCGGACAGGGTAGAGGTGCCGTAGCGGCCGATGCCGCTGCCGCCGAAACCATGCAGGCCGAAGACGACGTGCTTGTCAGCGAAGGTCCACCGGGCATTGGCGCCGATGCCGCCGCCGTTCTTGGAGGCGTTATTGGCTCCGAGAGCATTGGGACCGGTAACGCCGTTGCAGACGGTAGTGGAGGTAATGTCCTCGCAGGGGTAGACGCGATCGCGGAAGCGGCTGAATAAACCGAATACTTCGTAGTGTCCGAAGCCCGGCTCAAAAGCGACCTTCGCGATGATATCGGGCGACGGATTGAACGAGTAGGTCGCGGTTGTGTTATAGGCTCTGCTGTCTCCCAGAGCGCCGACCACCCAGTTGGCTGCGTTTTCGTGAGATGTGACCGTGGCCTGTGAGGCCTCCATGGAGACGCCGAACCACACCTTATTGTCGATGTTTTTCACCAAGCGCAACCCGTATTGCCGCGCGTAGGTCATACCGACATTCATTGCCGTGTCGATGGTCAGCGGCGTCGCTTCGCTGCGGTTATCCAAGCCATGCCCGGTCTCGGTAAGCAGACTCCACTGTTGCCCGCCGGTGAAGCTCCAACCGTTGTCGAACGCAGCCTGGCCAAACGCTTGGCGCTGGCGTAGGGTGTAACCGTTGGTGATGGTGTTGGTGGAAGTGACCCCGGCTGAGAGGAAGTCCGCCTCCACGTAGCCGGTGAGCTTCACGTTATCCAACTTGCCCTCGGTCAGCAAGGAAATGCGAGACTGCCGGCCGCTGCCGAAGAATTCCGACATGGTGCCTTGCGCGGCACCCGGCATCTGCACGGAATTAAGGGGCGTGGCAGCATCGTCCGCCAGGGCGCGCGACCGGCGAATGAAAGCCGCGTCCAGATAACCACCAGGAGTGAGAGTGACGCCCTTGAAGTGCAGAGCAACCGGACTCTCCAACGCGTTGACGTTCTTCTGCGTCTCCTGCACCGTCAGCGCTGTGTTGGTGAGGTTCATCTTGAGGTCGGCGACGTCGCCTCGCAACGCACCCACCGTCTGCTGGTCCTGGCTGGCCTGGGTTTGAGCTACAGCCGCCTTGTTGGCAGCGTCGGTCGCAGCCGCCTGGGCCTGTTGCCAGTTCTGCTGACTCTGCTGGAGTTGCTGGGTAAGTTGCTGGATTTGCTGCTGCTGGGCGGCCAGGGCGTCTTTCAACGCCTGAACGTCGGCAGCCGTTACCGCCGGCTGCGCCGGCTCCGCTGCTACGCGTCTGTGCTTCTTCTTGGGAGCCGGTGCGGTTGAATCCGAGGTTTGTGCCCAAGCGCCGGCTAAAAGGGCCGCGAGCGTCAGGACCGTGAGGAACAGATGCTTGACTGATTTCATAAAATGCAATGCTCTCCTTTTTTGACTTTTGGTCGAACCATACTTCGGGAAAACAACAGAAACACTTTCTGCAATCTGGAGGTGGGGCGTGTCGGCCTTCACTCATTTTCCGCCGACGTTCCCCCGAGCACGGCCTTGCCACAAAAGGCCGTTCGTTATCACAATCGATGCACTAGGGATTTGAAACCCCATACTTTACACCTTTTTTCGGTTAAAGGAGTGTTAAATTGCGAAAACCGGGGGAAAGTTCCCCTGCAAGGCCCACTTTGGACCCGCACTTCTACAACACCGCTCTGGCTGCCGGGATCGAAGTATCGACCACGGCAGGAACGGGCGTGGCGCCGGGGCCCGAGCCGAGAAGCTTTGAGCTACGAACTGCGAGCAAACCTCAACATCTGTTTGCACGCAGCTCGACGCCCATAGCCCGCAGCCAGCTTGGTATACTATCTTGGTTCTCTAACGGCACCGAAGTGCGGTGGATCATCACCGGCCGCACCAAGACGCCTCCCGAATAGCACGAATAAGAGGTCGCGAAGAAAGTCGAATGTCCATGCTCGGCCCCGGCTCGAATCGGGTGATGGGGTGATCGAAAGTCAAGTTCCCGGGCTGTTTTCGATGATCCGATCATCCGATGACCCGATGGACACCGCAACCTGCTAGACGTTCCACCTTGACGAACACGGTTCGAAAAAATGGTTCGACAACCTCTGAGCAACCGCACGCCTCTGCTGAACCGCGAAGCATCGTGGCTGAAATTTAATTGGCGCGTGCTCGAAGAAGCCGGGGATCTCCGCAACCCGCTGCTCGAGCGGGTGAAGTTTCTGGCTATCTCCGCCAGCAATCTGGACGAATTTTTTGAGGTCCGGGTGGGCGGCCTGTTGCAGCAACTCGAAGACGGCCACAACTCCACCACGTCCGACGGGCTCACTATGGTGGAAGAGCGGGAATTGATCAAAGACGCAACCCGCGATTTCGTCGAAGAACAATATTCGTGCTGGAACGATCGCCTGCGGCCGGAACTGGCAGAGCAGGGAATTCGCGTCCTCGGCATCGACGAACTGGATGCCGAGGGATTGGCCTTCGTGGACGACTACTGCGAGCGGGAGCTCGATCCGCTACTGACCCCGGTAACGGTGGACCCGGCACATCCCTTTCCTCGCGTGATCAACAAGGCGCTGTGCGTGGCCCTGTTGCTGCGGCGCCGCCGTCGCTCCTCGCTCACCTATACCGGAGTCGTTACCGTTCCGCGGGCGCTTCCGCGATTGGTCCGGCTGCCGTCCCAGGGAACCATCGATTTCATTTTTCTTGCCGACCTGGTCGTCCATCACGCGGTGCGGATGTATAAGGGTTACGACATCGTTTCCTCCGCCGCCTTCCGCGTCACCCGCAACAGCAACCTCTACCTGCAGGAAGAAGAATCGCGCAATCTGCTGGAATCGGTGCGCGCGGAATTGCACAACCGCCGCAAGGGAGACGCGGTGCGGATGGAGATCGAGTCCGAGGCCGATCCCGAGATCATCGAGCGCCTGGGCACGGTGTTCGAACTTGACCGCTGGCAGATTTTCCCGGTGAATGGCCCGGTCAATCTTTCGCGGCTGTTCAATGTTTACGACGCAGCGGCGCGTCCGGATTTGAAGTTTCACAGCTACGTGCCGCGGGAGCTGCGCCTGACCGCGAAGTCCCACGATCTGTTCGAAGAGTTGCGCCGCCACGACATTCTGCTGCACCATCCCTACGATTCTTACGATGCGGTCCTGTCCTTCATTCAGGCGGCTGCCGAAGACGAGCGCGTGCTCTCCATCAAGCAGACGCTTTACCGGACCAGCGAGCATTCGTCGATTGTTCCGGCTCTGATGGCGGCCGCGGCCCACAAGGAAGTCACGGCTGTCGTGGAATTGAAAGCGCGCTTCGATGAAGCGTCGAACATCCGCTGGGCGCGCGATCTGGAAGATGCCGGGGTGCAGGTCTTTCACGGGCTGGTGGGCCTGAAGACGCACTGCAAGCTCTCTCTGCTGGTGCGGCGCGATCCCGATGGCGTCGCCCGCCAATACGCGCACCTGGGCACCGGCAACTACAACGCGACCACGGCCCGCATCTATACCGATCTCAGCCTGCTCACGGCCGACCCGGAGATTACCACCGCGGTTCACGATGTCTTCAGTTTTCTGACTGCCTACGCGGAGAACCCCAGCTACGGGCCGCTGCTGGTGGCGCCTCTGGATTTGGCCGAGAAGTGTATGCGCCTGATTGAGCGGGAGGCCGAACATGCGCGCGCAGGGCGTCCGGCGCGCATGATTGTCAAAATCAACTCCCTGCTCGACAAGGATATTGTCCAGGCTCTCTACCGCGCTTCGCAGGCCGGAGTGGATATTGAACTGCTCGTACGCGGCATTTGCTCGCTGCGGCCGGGAATTCGTGGCATCAGCGAGCGCATCCGCGTGCGCAGTATTGTGGGCCGGTTCCTCGAACATAGCCGCATTTTTTACTTCGAGAACGGCGGCGAGCCTGAAGTCTACCTGGGCAGCGCCGATTGGATGCCGCGCAATCTGCACGAGCGCGTGGAAGTCCTGTTCCCGCTGAAGAACCCGTTGCTGCGCGACCGTGTAGTGCACGAGATTCTGGCGGCATTGCTTGCCGACAATGTGAAGTCGAGATTCCTGCAAAAGGATGGCCGCTACCTGCGGCCCTGGCAATCGCCGCGCGGACGCAGCACGCGGCCGCCTCGAGGCTCTGCCGCGTTCAGCGCCCAGGATTTTCTGGTTGGACTGGCGGAAGGCACCAGGACGCTCGAAGAGATTCCCGTGGCTGCCCCGCGGCGCTCTCGATCTTTAGTTGGACGAGCTTCAATTGGACGAGCTTTGATCGGGAAGGAATAGGCACTTCGAAATGTTTCTCTATTTTTTGCGCCACGCCAGTGCCGGGCAACAGTTGAGCACCGCGAAGAAGGACGAAAAGCGCGGTCTCGATAAAGACGGCATCGAGCAATGCGGATATATCGGCCGTGCCCTGGCCGCGCTGGGCGTGCAGGTGGAAATCATTGTCTCCAGCCCGCTGAAACGATCCACGCAAACTGCGGCATTGGTGGGCAACGAAATGGGGTACGAAGGCAAACTGCTGACCGAGAACGCGCTGCGCCCGGAGGCAAGCTTCTCGGATTTTCAGAAGATGCTGGGAAAGTACGCCCGTCAGGATTCCATGCTGCTGGTGGGACATAATCCGAACCTGCGCGAATTTCTCGGACGCGTAATCGGCGATAGTGGATGCGAGGCCGTGGTTGAACTGAAGAAAGGAGCCGTGGCCAAAGTCGAAATGCGGCGCAATGCCGGCTCCCTGAGTTGGTGCATCACGCCCCGCATCCTGCGCGCACTTCACGCCGCGGCGACGGAAAGTTCGCGCCCGAAGACTTCCCGGAAGTAGGCTCGGTCCTTCTCAATCGACCATACCTCGAGGTCCACGCTTGCCTTTCCCCGCGGCGTCAGTTTCATGGAGACTCTGCCGCTGCGCGCCGAGACGGCAAAGCTCCCCACGGATTGGCTCCTCCCCATATTCAAAGCGCGCGCAATGCGGAGCAGTACCGACGCCTTCGTCACATGCTCCTGCTCCTCGGGGCTCAAGGCGCTCATCGGGCCGTCTCCCGGCGTGGGGCGCGATTTTCCCAGGTAACGCGCAATCGAGCCGATGATGCGCCGCTGTTGTGGCGTGTATCCCAGAATCTCAGAGTTCGCGATGATGTAGTAAGTGTGCCGGTGGTGTCCGTTGCGGTTCACATAGTCGCCCACCTCGTACAGCATGGCCGCAGCCGAAAGCCATTCCAGATACTCCACGGGAAGCTGGTGAACCGATTTCAACGAGGAAAATAGGAGCAAGGCCGCGTCGCGCACATGCAAAGCATGGTGCAGATCGACCCGGTAATGTTCTACGGCGCGCTTGATCGACTCCCATCGTTCCGATTCGATCGCCCGGCCCGATCGCGTGCTGCGATCGTATTCCGCCGCCATCTGGGCGAGGATGCCATCGCGCAGCCCCAGCGCCGAGTAGCGAAAGCCGGCAAGATGACAGCGCTCCAGCAATTCCGCATAGACCACCGCGCCGGCACAAATGATTTCGGCGCGGCGCGGACCGATCCCGGGGACTTTCGCCCGCTGCTCCAACGTCATGCGCGCGATCTGATTGGCAATGCGGCGTATCATGTCGCGAGTCGCGTAAGTCGCGGGCCGGCGCTTCCCAGGGCGCGCCAAGTGGCTGGCGACGCCCGCCAGGGCAGCGGCTGTGCCGGAGGTGGCGATCACTACGCCCACGCGCGCGGACTTGATGCGATCCTGAATGCGCGTAATCTCCCGCGCCACAAATTCCTGGAGCCGCTTCAGTTCGCTCTTGCGCGGCGGATCGTGCTGGAGGAATTCGCCGGTCAGGCGCACCGCCCCGAGCGGCAAACTCACCGTATCGCGGATTTGTCCCTCGCGCGAAAGCGTGAGTTCACAGCTGCCGCCGCCCAGGTCCACCAGCAGAACGCTGTGCGCGCCCAGCCGACCGGCGGAGACCATGCCCAGGTGAATGAGGCGAGCTTCTTCCAGTCCGGAAACGATTTCGATCGTCCAGCCCGTAGTCGAGCGCACCCACTCCAAGAAGGCGCGCGAATTGCGGGCATCGCGCAGCGCCGCGGTCGCCACCACCTTCACCTGATCCGTGCCGCATTCCTGCACCGCGCGATTGAAACGCCGCAATACGCGCACCGTTTCCGACATCGCCTCCGGCGAAAGCAGTCCGCCACTGAAGACGCCGTTACCCAAGCGAGTGACTTCGCGGTCTTCGTGAACCTCTTTCAGCCGGCCGGCTTGCAGGCGCGAAATTTTCAGCCGAACTGAATTCGATCCAATGTCGATGGCGGCAAAGGTGGGCATAGGTGTGACGATCGAAGGTGAACCATCAGTATTCTCACAACCAGGCTGCGTCGTGCAAGC
>Ga0326727_10015434_pt1 | contig 16392 bp, 13 predicted proteins | sample MB2enrmetagenome_FD_207643 | JGI IMG/M metagenome (GOLD analysis project Ga0326727, IMG submission 207643) | Lab enriched peat soil microbial communities from McLean, Ithaca, NY, United States - MB29MY | ecosystem: Environmental > Terrestrial > Soil > Wetlands > Peat | place: USA: New York...
GACCTCGGCCACTACGAGCGCTTCACCCACGCCCGCCTCTCCCGCGACAACAACCTCACCACCGGCCGCATCTACGAGCAGATCATCAGCAAGGAGCGGCGCGGAGACTACCTCGGCAAGACCGTCCAGGTCATCCCCCACGTCACCAACGAGATCAAAAACGCCATGCGCAAGGTCGCCGCCGACTGCGAGGTCCTCATCGTCGAGATCGGCGGCACGGTCGGCGACATCGAGTCCCTCCCCTTCCTCGAGGCCATCCGCCAGATGCGTCAGGACCTGGGCCGCGACAACACCCTCTTCGTCCACGTCACCCTCATCCCCTGGATCGCCGCCGCGCAGGAACTGAAAACCAAGCCCACCCAGCACTCCGTCAAGGAGATGCTCTCCATCGGCATCCAGCCCGACATCCTGCTCTGCCGCAGTGACCGCGCCGTCCCCCGCGAGATGCGCGCCAAGATCGCCCTCTTCTGCAACGTGCAGGAGAATGCCGTCATCGCCGCGCGCGACGTCGCCAGCATCTACGAGGTCCCCCTCACCTTCGCCGCCGAGGGAGTCGACGCCCTCGTCCTCCAGCACCTCCACATCGACGCCCCTGCCCCCGACCTCACCCGCTGGCAGGAGGTCGTCCGCCGCGCCTACCATCCCGCCGATGAGGTCTCCATCGCCATCGTCGGCAAGTACGTTGAGTACGAGGACAGCTACAAATCCCTCAAGGAAGCTCTCGTCCACGGCGCGCTGGCCCACAACCTCAAGCTCAAGGCCACCTGGGTCGAGGCCGAGGGACTCGAAACCCACGACCCTCCCATCGGCGACGCGCCCGGCCGTCCCAACCGTGACTACGAGGCGCAGCTCTCCGGCTTCGACGGCATCCTCGTCCCCGGCGGCTTCGGCAAGCGCGGCATCGAGGGCATGTTGAACGCCATCCGCTACGCGCGCGAGTCCGGCACGCCCTACTTCGGCATCTGCCTCGGCATGCAGACCGCATGCATCGAGTACGCGCGAAACGTCTGCGGCCTGGCCGGTGCCAACTCCGGCGAGTTCGACCCCGCCACCCCCCACCGCATCATCTATAAACTCCGCGAACTCACAGGCGTCGAGGAGATGGGCGGAACCATGCGCCTCGGGGCCTGGGCCTGCAAGCTCGAACCCGGCTCGCTCGCCGCCAAGGCCTACGGCGCAACCGAAATCAGTGAGCGCCACCGCCATCGCTACGAATTCAACCGCGAGTACGAACCCGTCCTCACCGGAGCAGGATTGCGCCTCACCGGAACCACCCCCGATGCCACCTACGTCGAGATCGTCGAGGTCCCCACCCACCCCTTCTTCCTCGCCTGCCAGTTCCACCCCGAGTTCAAATCCAAGCCGCTGGAGCCCCACCCCATCTTCCGCGACTTCATCGCCGCCAGCTACAAAAACCGCGCCGTAAAAAGGCCGCTTGAAGGAGTCGTAGCCGAGGTCCGAGCCTAGGCAACTAGTCCTACTTCTTCTTCATTACCTTCATAAAGGCCTGGGTTGTCATCAGATAGTTGAGAGATCCGTCCTCTTCGATGTGGTAAGTAAACTTGTGCCCCATCACAAAACCCGCAACCCCACCCATCATCAGAGCATATGCAGTGTCCGTATCTTCCGGAGCATCGTCGAGGAATGCCGTGCGAAACGTCATATCAGCCTTCGTTCCTGCCGGAGGCAATTTAAATTCCAACAGCGTCGCACGCATCTGATGCTTCTCCAATAATTGGCTGCCATCCGCGGAGACGAGATATCTAACGTCAGCTCCCGTCGGAAAAGAATCGTTGGTCGTCTGTGCCGGATAAAAATAGACATACCACTCGCCGTTGGGCGCGGGGATCACCGCCGCATTATACGGTCGGCTCACTTTCATCCTCTCTCTAGTCAGTTCCAACGCGCGCGCTTCGTGCAACCACTCCCCACGATCCTCCACAACTGGTTCATCGACCTTCACCACCGGCTTCTTGATGTCGCTCGTAGGCGTCGTCTCGAACGCGATCAGGAATGCGTCCTTCGCCTCATTCAATCTGCCGAAATCAATCACCCAGCCCGCGCTTGTGTGCCGACCGACGTACATCCTCACCAAACCATCCCGCGGATGAAGAGCCTTCACTTCATCGGTCGCATGCCAGGCCGCCGCATCGTAGGCCGCGATGGCTCTCCCTCTCTCTGCAATGGCTGCAAGTTCGGCAGCATCCGCTGGCTTGCTTCTCTCATGCACGTCGTAATTCTCTGCCTGGCCAAACATAGGAACATAAAGACCGAGTGAGAGAAACGTGGCAATCAATCCAACATAGATGTTCCGAATATAGGCCGTCGTTCGCACGCCGAAAGACTACCGCAAGAACTGTTGAAATGCACGGTATTTAGTCATCGCTACCCCATTCATCGCGCCTTTGTCTCTCGCGATGAGTGGCTACTTGCCGCCTTTGGCTCGAAAGGGCCAAAGGCCCGTACTATATTAGCCTGGGGCGAACGGGGTCCCCGGCGAGCTTGCTCGCTGGGGTAGGCAGCCCCAGGACCTGACCCGTTACAAGCCTGCGGGCTGAAGGCCCGCGCTATAGCGGCTATATATCGATACGGACTAGATAACTTCAGCGCTTTCGTCCGCCTCGCGCTGCTTACGCGCAGCTTCCACGATTGCCTCAAACGTCCGCTCTTCCTCGGTGAAATACTGCGGGAAGTCCTCTCGAAAGAACAGCTCCTCAATGATGTAGTTATCGAGGACCAGGCTTCCCGGCTCTTTCGAGTCGATCGGGGGTGTGCTTAGGCGTCTCTTGGCTACAGGTTCCATAACTCATTCAAGATACCAGACTGAAGGACAGCCAGCCGCCCTATTCATCACGCCTTTGTCTCTCGCGATGAGTGGGCATTCGCCGCCCGCATCCCCACCACCTCATCCAGAATCCGTTCCGCCACATCGCGCTTCGACCTCTCCGGAATCTCCACCGCGCGCTCCGCCGTCACGAAGACCGCCGCATTCCTCTCCGCATCGAACCCAATCCCCGCCCGCGACACGTCGTTCAGCACAATCGCGTCCGCGCCCTTGGCCTGCATCTTCTCCCGTGCGCGCGCAACGTCCGCGCCCATCTCCGCCGCAAACGCAATCACCAGCTTCGCCGGATGGTTTAAATCGGCAGCGCCTCGCGCCTCCACCACCCCCCGAATAATGTCCTCGGTCGGCTCCAGCTCCAGGTGCAGCGAACCTTCACGCCGCAGCTTCTCCGCCGCAACCTTTGCCATGCGAAAGTCCGCAACCGCCGCCGCGCCCATCACCACCGTCGCCGCCGCCAGATGCTCCATCACCGCCGCACGCATCTCCTCCGCGCTGGTCACCGGCACAAATGCGCAACCCTCCGGCGGCACGAGCGCGGTCGGCGCGCTCACCAACACCACCTGCGCTCCCCGTCGTCGCGCTGCCTCGGCAATGGCATATCCCATCTTTCCGCTGGAACGATTGCCCAGGAACCGCACCGGGTCGATCGCCTCGCGCGTCCCTCCCGCCGTCACCAGCACCGTCTCGCCCGCCAGGTCCTGTTTGACTTCGCGCGCCGTGCCCGCCAGCGCGTCCATCACCGCCTGCGCAATCGCCTCCACACTGGCCAGCCGTCCGGCCCCCGTCATTCCGCACGCCAGGTACCCGCTGTCGGGCTCGACAAAGATCACACCCCGCTCGCGCAGCGTCTTCACATTCGCCTGCGTCGCCGCATGGTTCCACATATTCACATTCATCGCCGGAGCCACAATCACCGGCGCGATCGTGGCCAGCACCATCGTCGACAGAAAATCGTCCGCCAACCCATGCGCCATCTTGGCCAGCACATGGGCCGTGGCCGGCGCAATCACCAGAGCGTCGCAGCCCTGCGCCTCGGAGATGTGCTCAATCTGCCCCTGCTCGTCGAGTCCCGTGGGCGATCCGCCCTGCTCGCCCCACCCGCCCCACATGCTGGTAATCGTCCGGTGCCCGGTCAGCGAGGAGAATGTCAGCGGCCGCACAAACTCCTCCGCCGCCCTCGTCATCACCACATGCACATCCGCGCCGCGCTGCTGCAGCTCGCGCACCAGCTCGGCGGCTTTGTACGCGGCCACCCCGCCGCACACTCCCACCGTCACCCAGGGTGCTACCCCATGCTTCGTCGCACCGGCCATGGCTCGCTCCATCCTCGCTGTATCAAGAGTATCAGCGCAGCCATGCGCGCTTACGCCGGATAGCTATATGCGTTCACCAGCTTCGACAGCTCCGCGCGAGTCGCGGCATGTTTCGCGTCGTCCGCCAGATTATGCAGCTGCATCGGATCGGCCTGCATATCGAACAGCAACGCGCCATTGGCCGCATCTTTGCCGTACTCTGCGTAGCGCCACTGCTCGGTGCGCACCGCGGTGCCGTGGATGGTCCTGCCATCCTCGCTCCAAATGGTGTATCCCGGCTGGTCCCACTTCGGACCGCGCGGATCTTGCAGCAGGGGCACAAGACTGGTTCCCTCCACGCCCGCGGGCACGTCAAGGTGGCACAACTCCGCCAGTGTCCGATAAATGTCGATCGACTGAGTCATGCGCGTGCAAGCACGTCCATTGCCTTTCGCCCCCGGCATATCGATGATGAGCGGTACACTGCAGCCGCCCTCAAACAAGCTGCCTGCCTTGGACCACTTGCCATTCTCGCCAAGCTGGTAGCCGTGGTCGGCCACAAACACAATCACCGTGTTATCGCGCAACTTGAGCCGCTCAAGCTCCGCGACCACGCGGCTAAGGTTCCAGTCTACCCAGGAGATGGACGCGATGTACGCGCGGATTACTTGTTTCGCCTCCGACTCCGATGCACCGCGCCCGATAAACAGATCCGCGTTGCGCGGACGTATCGCCGCCTTGGGCCATCCCGGCGGCACCGTGGGCCATGCCGCAAAGTCCGGCGGAAGCTGAATCTTTGCCGGGTTGTACATGTCGAAGAAGCGCTGCGGGGCCGTCGGTGGGCTATGCGGCTTACTGAACCCGCAGCCCACAAAGAACGGTTTGCTGGGATCGGCAGCCACCTGGTTCAGCATCTTGATCGCGCGGTCGGCAACCATGTAGTCGCCCGATCCCTCCCCATTGCCATCCAGAACCAGGATCTCGTCCGAGTGCTCGGCCCTAGCATTGTCCTGCGGCAGCGGAGGCAATACCCCGCTGGGCATGGGTATCTGCGCCGGGGGAATCTCCATCTTCGTCCCAATCGTCGTCGGGTGAAGCGTCTCCACATAGCCGTCGAAGTCCGTCCAGCCATTGTGATCGTCCTGCCCCGGATGAAAGAGCTTGCCCGCGCGCAGCGTGGTATATCCGCTCTCGCGGAAGAGGCGAGGCAACGTCACCCAATCCGGATGCTTGATGGGCACGCCGCCATCCTGCGCGTTGCCCAGTACGCCCGTCTCGCGCGGAAGATGCCCCGAAAACAGAGACGAGCGAGATGGCCCGCATAGCGGAAACTGGCAGTAGTTGTGGTCGAAACGCACGCCGTGCGAGCCCAGCGCGTCGATGTTCGGGCTATGTACGTTGAACCGGCTGCGATAGCTGCCCAGCTCCGGTCGCATGTCGTCCGACATGAAGAACAGCACATTCAGCGGTCGTTTGCCCCGCACCACGGCTGCACCCTTGCTACCCGCCGCAGGCGTCTGCTTCGCCGTACTCTGGGCCGATGCAGGCAAGGTCGCAGCCAGCGCCGCACCCGCTGCCTTACCCAGAAAACTACGCCGGCTCGTCTTGCCTCTTTCCTCTTCGCTCATCGTGAATCCCTCCACAATATTCGCGCACCAAGTCTACGCCTCACCGCACCAGCCACGCGGAAGCCGCAATCGCTACTCCTGCCACGCCCAGCCCCAGCCCACCCGCAAAAAAACTCCGCCGCCGCGTAAACAGCGTAATCGACGACAGCACAACCGAGATCTGCAGCAGAGCCTCGCCCAGGTCGAAGCGCACAGCCTTTGATTCGGCCTTTGCCACCTCGTCCTCAAAGCCCTTCGCCGTGTCCTGCTCCTCTTTCAAATCGTCGTTCCACTTCGCGATGTGGGCCTTGTACTCCGCCATCTTGGCCGCCGTGGCCTTCGCATCCACAGTCGGCTGCAGTGCCATCTGGTCCAGCACAACCTCCAGGCTGTCCTGGCGAATCTTCTTCGCCTCATACAGGTTCCACTGGTCCCCGGCGCGCGACTGCATCAGCACCGCCTCGGTGTGGCTGCGATGCCCCAGCACCGTCACCATCGCCACCAGCACCGCAAGAATCGAGATCGCCAGCGAAATCCTGGTCAGCGACTCCTCTCCGCCCTCCTTCATCTGCTTGGAAAACTCCTGCATCTCGGTCGGTTCCATGCGCCCTATTGTAGGTTGTATCGACATAGAGTGTCAGATTCAGTTGTTGATTAATCACTTGTATGAGGGTCTCTTCCATCCGTCATTCCGACCGAACCTCTAGAGAGCCTGAGCTTGTCGAAGGGGAGTCGAGGGGAGAGCAGGAACCCCAGCATTTTGCCGTTGCTATTACTGATGCCTTTGCCCTTGCCTGGAAAGTGCCAAAGCCCCGTTCTATCCTAGGCTGGGGCAAACGGGGCACTGGCGAGCTTGCTCGCTGGGGGCAGAAAGCCTCAGGCAACGCCTCCCCCCTCGAATTCGCGGGCTGAAGGCCCGCGCAATAACCGCTATCTGTCGATACGGCCTTCCCCCATCCTCTCCGCCACTCATCCGCTTATATGCACCGATGGTACATTCCCGATGCTGCAACTTCCGCCGCAAGATTTTCGTCTTTTTTAGAAACAGCGTTTCAAGATTGAATCTCAAAAAAAAGATTCGTTGTGAGCAACTTTCCCCGCCAACCGGTGTTTTACCCAAAAGTTTGTAGTATGGCATTTTCCCTTCAGGGCCCTTGTGTTTCTGGCTCATTAGAGCGGTTTCACCTTAGGTCGTTCCAGAACCGTTGCAAGTTTGCGTGGTCTCCGCCGTGGTAGATCACATTCACATCTTTTGCTTGATAACACATACGGTGAAACCGCTGCAAGGCGGCCTTTCAACCACAGAAAGGCATTTCTATGAAGCGACTACTCTCTATCTCGCTCTCGGTCTTCATCACTTTCTGCCTGCTTGTAGCCACCGATCGCCGGGCCTGGGGCTACGTCGATCCAGGATCGGGCTTGATCGCGCTTCAGACATTCGCCTCCGTGGGTGCAGCCTACGCCTACTTCATTCGCCGCCGTATCCGCGCGTTCTTCGCGAGCAGGCAGAAGGCCCCAAGCGAAGTCCTTCCGGCCGCGACCGACTCATCTGATAGCGAAGTCGCATGACCGTTGCGTCACCACGCGCCACATTCCGCGATCCCGCCGGTTCGCTCAGCCTACAAGCAGAGTTGGCCGTCCGCACCATCGCCCCATCGTCGCGAGCGGAGGTGCTCGATCTCCTCCAGTCCTCCTTTTGCCGGACCATGCAACAGCGCGGCGACCTCATCGCGACGGAAGCAGACGACTCCGGCCCTCAGCTCATCCTTCGCCATCCCAAAATTCCCATCCCTACCTATCCCTGGGAGTGGACGCCCTCGCAGTGGCTCGCCTCTGCCCAACTCACCCTCGACCTCTGTGACCAGGCCCTCGCCGCCGGCTGGATACTCAAGGACGCCACTCCGCTCAACATCCTCTTCCATGGCCCCCGTCCCATCCTCGTCGACGTCCTCTCCTTTGAACGCAGAACTCCAGAGCGCCAAGATACCGCCCGGCGCGATCCAAGCTCCAGCATTTGGCTGGCATACGGACAGTACGTCCGCACCTTCCTGCTCCCCTTGCTGATGGATCGCCTCCTTCATTGGCCGCTCTCCCTCAGCCTCTTCCGGCGCGATGGCTACGAGCCCGCTGAATGCTTCGCAGCACTGCCTTGGCGCCGCCGTTTCTCCCGAACGGCCCTCTGGCCCATCACTCTGCCAACCCTGATCGAGCGCTACAAGCCTGCCATTGCTCCGCAAAACTCCGCCGCACTACCAAAGAAATCCTGCATTCATTCGCCCGAAGTCGCCACCCACATCCTTCGCCGCACCTTGAAGGGCCTCCGTCGGCGCACGCTCCGCGCCGCACCCCGCGTAGTCTCCTCCAACTGGAGCGACTACCCGCAGACCCTCACCCACTACACACCCCAACAAAGCCGGCAGAAGCTCGACTGGGTGCGCCATGCACTCGTCGCTGCGCAGCCGGCCCGTGTCCTCGACATCGGCGCCAACACCGGCGACTTCAGTGCGCTGGCCGCTTCGCTCGGCGCTTACGTCGTCGCCCTGGAGCGCGATCAGGCCGCCGCCGACCGCATCTTCCGCATGGCCCGCCAGCGCAATCTCCCCATCCAGACCATCCACGCCGACCTCGCCCGCCCCACCCCCGCCGTCGGCTGGATGAACCAGGAGTCCCTCGCCCTACTGCCGCGTCTCGAAGACCAATTCGACCTCGTCCTCATGCTCGCGGTCATCCATCACCTCCTGTTGATGGAGCAGCTCCCCCTGCCAGAGATTCTCTCTCTCTGCCATCGTCTCACCCGCCGTCACCTCATCGTCGAGTGGGTCCCCGTCCAAGACCCCATGTTTCAGAGCCTCCTGCGCGGCCGTGACCACCTCTACGGCTCTCTCACGGAAGACGGCCTCCTCGCAGCATGCGCCAACCGCTTCCACTTGATCGACCGCCTCGCACTCGACAACGGACGCATCCTCCTCCTCTTTGAGAAAGAGGCAGGATGCTGAAGAAGCTCTGCCAGTCTCTTGGCCTCGCCTCGCTCATCCTGGTCACTAACTACGGCGACCTGCTCGGTGGCGGCGCGGATGTCCGCATGCACACCCCATTCCCCCTCGCCCAGGTCTGCTACGCGCATATCGCGGACATCATCCTTCTTACTCTGCTTCTCTTTCTCCTCCTCACCCTGTTTGCGCACACCCGCTTCTACCCCTGGTTGTGCCTGCTGCTCGCCATAGCCGTCCCGCCGTATCTTTTGCAACGCACCCAGTCCACTAATCCTTTCCATCTCATCGAAAGACTGGTTGCGCTCTTCCTCGTCCTCTGGACCGCCGTCATTCTTCTGCTCCTGCTGCGCTTTGCCAAGTGGTATGGCCGCCTCATGCGTGCTGGCAGCTTTGTTACTGCCGCTCTGGCCCTCTTCGCCCTCGCAAGCATCGCGCAACTCCTCTGGGTCGCCGCATGGAAGCCCGCCCCCAACCGGATCGCCGCCGTCTGGGCCTCCTCACCCCAGCCCCCCCGGCAACATCCCCTCCTGGTATGGATCGTCTTCGACGAGCTCTCCTACGACCAGCTCTTCCAGCACCGCGCACCCGGCCTCGCCCTCCCCAGCTTCGACACACTCCGCGCCCAGAGCACCCTCTTCACCGACACCGAGTCTATCGGCATTCATACCGTCAAGATCCTCCCCTCGCTGCTCACCGGCAACAAGGTCGACGGAATCCGTTACACCTTCCGCAATCGCCTCTGGGTCCATCACGCCGACGAATCAGGTCGCCAGCTCATCGACGGCGCCGGCTCAGTCTTTGGCGACGCGGTGCAATCCGGTTGGCGAACTGCCGCCGTCGGATGGTACAACCCCTACTGCTCCCTCTACGCCCCCGACATCCAGAACTGTTACTGGACCGACCACGACATGCAGGACGGCCCCATGTCGCAGAGCGCCACGCTCGCCGAAAACATCGCCTCCCCGCTCCATCAGCTCGCCGTCGAACTCATCTCCCCCACCCGCGCAGACCGCGACTTATGCGCCTACGACCTCCGCCTGCGCCACCTCACACAGATCGACCTGCAGCAGCACGCCCTTCAGCTCCTGCGCTCCGATCAGGCCGACTTCGTCTTCCTCCACCTCTCCCTCCCCCACAGCCCCAACACCTGGAGCCGTGCCGGAAACACCTTCACCAACCAGTGCGGCAGCTCCTACCTGGACAACCTCGCCCTCACCGACCGCGTCCTCGGCCAGATCCTCGCCACTCTCCAGTCCTCGCCTCGATGGAACCAGACCGCGCTCATCGTTCAGGGCGACCACGGCTGGCGCACCGCCATGTGGCGTGGCCTGCCCGCCTGGACCGTGGAGGACGAGCAGGCCTCCCGCGGCCTATTCGATCCCCGACCCGCCCTCCTCATCCACCAGCCCTCGCAATCGCAGCCCCGGACCGTCTCCACCTCCTGGCCCATCATCCGGATACACTCCGTCGTCGAACAATTCCTTCACCACCAACCCCTCACCCTCCCTTGAAGTCCGTTGCCTGTTTTGCGTCGTCATCCTGAGTACAGTTTGGCGCGTCAGCTCCAAACGCAGTCGAAGGACCCCAGGAACGCAACTTAACCTCAGCCCTTAGACCCTTTCTTCTCCGCATAATCCCCACCCTTGCCCCTGCCTGTTCTCCTCTCACAACTCACAACTCATCACGCACAACTCACCCTCCCCACCCTCCAGGCCGCGATCCAGACAGGTCTAATCGAACGCAATCATGATTTTGGTGTAGGCAGCCGGGTTCTCGCTCCAGGCGCGCAGAATCGCCGGTGCCTCGTCCAGAGGAACCGTCGCGCTGATGGCCTCCGCGGTGGGAAAGCGCTTCTGCTCGAACATGCGGATCACCTCCCGGAAGTCCTCGGGCAGCGCGTTGCGCGAGCCACGGATGTCCAACTCCTTCTGCACAAACAGGCGCGTCTCGAAGCTGACGTGCTCTTTGGCATATCCGATATACACGACGCGCCCGGCGAAGCACACCTCCTGCACCGCAGCGCGATAGGTGTCTGGCCTGCCGATGGCTTCGATGATCGCATCGGGCCCTTGGCCGCCGGTGATCTCCTGCAGCCGGACATGCACGTCCTCGCGCGTGGAGTTGATCGTCTCCCGCGCTCCGCAGCCCTTGGCAATCGCCAGCTTCTTATCGTCGATGTCGATGGCTACCACGCACGCGCCGCGAAATGCCGCCGCCGCAACCGCGCCCAGCCCCACGCCGCCGCAGCCGTAGATGGCCACCGTGTCCTTCGCCGTCACCAGACCGCGCGCAACCGCATGGCAGCCCACCGTCAGCGGTTCCACTAGGCACAGTTCCTCCACCGGCAGAGGCGCAGCATAAAGTTTCGCCAGCGGCATACTCAGGTACTCCATCAGAGCGCCATCGCGCTGCACGCCCAGCGTCTGGTTGGTGCGGCACGCATTGAAGCGCCCCTGCTTGCAGGACGAACACTTGCCGCAGCTTGTATAGGGCGACAGGGTCACGTTCATTCCTGCCGTCAGGCCGCAGTCGTTCTCCGGAACATGCTCCAGCGTCGCCGCCACCTCATGTCCCGGTATCCGCGGATAGGTCACCAGAGGGTTCTTGCCCAGAAATGTGCTGAGATCGGTCCCGCACAATCCGATGCGCCGTATCCGCATCGTAGCTTCCGCGGGGTCGGCAGCCGGACGTTCCATCTCGATCACCCGCGCCTCGCCAGGCCGGTCGATTACAAGTGCTCTCATGCTTCCCTTTGTCTCGCTTCCGCTTTTACTGAAATCAGCGCTGTAACCTCAGTCAGTATAGTTGACCTTCTTCGGTCTTAAGAGGGTGCTGAAAAACTCGGTATTAGCCTTTCGGAGGGAGCAGGGGGCATCAGCCCCCTAAATAAGGCCAATGGATTCAACTGGGCTTCAGCTCCGGGCTTTCTGCAAGGAATGGCATTCAGCATTTTTAAGCGCCACTCGAAGCCGGCAGCAATGCATACGAGCGAACCGAGACCTACACACCAACGCGAATTTTCAGGGCAACCCTCCGCGAATGTGGGAAGATAGGCAGGATGGCTACAGTCGGCGTCATTGTCCCAGCGTTCAATGCTGCAAAAACTCTGCCCATCGCCCTGCAGAGCGTCGCTTCTCAGACCTTCGACGACTGGCAGATTCTGCTGGTGGACGATGGTAGCACCGACGACACCGCTCAGGTGGTTGCCCCGTTTCTGGAACGCTTCGGCCCCAGGATTAAATACATCATGCAGGAGAATCGTGGTCTGCCGGCGGCAAGAAACACCGCCATTCGCGCCTCCACCACCGAATTCCTTGCCCTGCTGGATGCCGACGATGTCTGGCTGCCTTGCCGGCTCCAGGAGTCGGTCAAGGTCCTGCGAGAGAGGCCGCAGGCCGGCCTCGCCTATGGCGGCATCACAAGCATCGACCAGGAGGGCCGGACAACCGGTACATTCGAGGGAAACACGCAGTACGCCGAGGGCCGTATCGCACCGCAAATCTACATGCGAAAGGTCGCTCTGCCCTGTCCCACGCTCACCTTCCGCCGTAGTTGCATCGAGCAGGTCGGCCTCTTCGACGAGACCATGCGGGCCACCGAAGATCGCGACCTCTGCCTGCGCATCGCCCTGCGCTACGAAGTTGCCGTTGTCCCCAGGGTCATCGCGCAATATAGAGTGTCTGCAAACTCCATGACCACCGATCCGCAGCGCATGTTTCAGGCGCAGATGCAGTTCATCGAAAAAAATTATGGCGCCCCAGGTTGCGGCTGGGGTGCGCGCCGCGTGGCCCTCAGCCAGTGCTATAGACAGCGTGCAGATGCCCTGTCGGCCCGCCGTCAACCGTGGGATGCCCTGACCAGCTCCCTGCGCGCCCTGGCGCTCTATCCCTTCGACCTCGGCACCGCTCGCGCCGCCGGATCCTTGCTCCTGCGTTGCGCGGGACTGAATCGCTGACCGTTCCATCGACGACACACGCTTACTGCGGAGTGGCCCCTAAACCACGCGCTGGGCTTGCAGGCGACAGATGATAGTCAAAATGGTCGAGGTCCTGTTCCCGGGAAAAACGAGGTTCGGAGACAAACTTCGGGTCTCCGCATTTCTCGTGCATATAACCGATCGGGCATCCGACATTCCGTATCCCGTAGTACAGGTTATCCGTGCGAATGACATGCCCGATCGGCTTCTGGTAGTAGAATCCGCCCGGCCCTCCCGGCTTTCCACCCAGATTGTAGGTCCCGGGATTGTCGAACCCGAGCACAATGTTGTTCTTGACGGTCAGTGTGCTGGCGGAGCAGCCGCTTTCGTCCCAGCACCCGATATCGAAGGTCGTCGGGGCGTAGGTGACAATCGTGTTGTTGGCGATCAGCGCCGTACCGCCCTGGCGGAAATTGAACGAGAGCGCATCACTGGAGCGGCAGAAATCGCCTAGATGCGCGTTGTAGGTGCTCGGCAGCCCCGCCATGGGCTGAGACATCCGCAGGCAGTTCGCCATCACGGTATTGTTGGTGAACACTGCCGGATTCTCGTTTGGCCCCCATTTGAACGGTTGTCCATTATTGCCTTGGGCCGTGGAGTTGGTGACCGTCATTGTGCATCGCCCTGTGTCGACATGCCCCAGGTCCAGCCCGTCCTGCGTGTTGTAGTTGAATGCGGAGTGGTCCACATTCGCCGTCAGGCAGATTCCCGGCGGCGTTCCAACTCCATCGCCATAGCCTCCGTTGCTCTGGCCATAACAGGAGTAGGCACCAGTGCCCGGATAGATCTGGTTGCATCCGCTCCACTCAATCGTAGAGTAGTTGAAGTTCCACACTCCATTGACGCTCGGGGTTTGCCGGCCATCGTCAAAGTCCCACCCGGCCATTCCGTTGTAGGCAATATCGCAGCGCAGACAGGTAACCACTCCTCCAATGGCTCCAATCACGCCCCGGTCCGTGTGCCCATGGATCCATAGGTCCTGCATCAACACATCGTGGGTATGCACGTCGGTGGCAACGCCGTCCGAATCGAAGTCGTCCAGTGGGCCGCCCCTGCTGCATCCTCTGGGCAGCATCGGATCGCCGTGCGACACGCACTGCGCGTGGCTGGTAATCTCCAGGCACTGCACATCCACATACTGTGCTCCGGACAAATTGAGCGCGCTGCCCACGGCAAACCCGCCGTAGATCTGCGTCACTTTTGTCTTGTCTACCGCGTTTCCGACACTACAGCTTGCGTAGTTCTCGCCCAGGATGCGTGTGTGCCGGGCCGGTGTGCCTGCTGGGATGGTTGGGTTGTGGCACGCGTATGGCCCCTGTCCTCCATAACACCAGGTATAACCGGCGCCCTTGCCGGTCGCTGCATCGAACCCAACCCGCCACGGCCCGCCGCGAATGATCACCGTGTCGCCGCCGGCAATCACCCACGCATCGTTCCCGTAGCTCTGGTCATCCCACAGATAGCGATAGTCCTTGAAAGCGCAGGGTTGGTTGACTCCCCTGCCGCGATAGGCAGCATCCGCCTTACCATCGCACTGGCCCGTGGGCGACTTGGCGGAATACCGCGTCCCTCCATCCTTGCGCACATACCATGTAGTCCCAAACGTGGGCAGGCTGCTCAGAAGCATCAAAAGCGACCCCAGGACCATGCGACGCATTTTCATTGATCGAGAGCTCCAATCGTGAGCGGATTCGCTTGCTGAGCGTCAGTATAGCCGGTCGAATGGAGCGCACGGGAGATTCACTCCGCCCTCTCCTCCGTTTACAACACAGATCTGCCCGATCGGCATCCTACAATGGAGTCCCAGCCGTTGCAGCTCGCGCGGGTAGCACTGCCCCCGCATCGGCACAACCCGCCTCGTCTTGATAAAATCAGAGTGACGGATCCATAAGGAGTTCCATGGCAACACTTCTCCAACAGCTCCGCGGCATGACCAAGGTAGTCGCCGACTCCGGCGACATCAACTCCATCGAACAGTTCAAGCCGACGGATTCCACCACCAATCCCTCGCTCATCGCGGCCGCGGCCCAGATGCCCGCCTACCAGTCCATCGTAGACGGCGTCCTGCAGCAGGCGCGTACAGAGTCCGGCCCTTCTGCCTCCGGCCAGGCCGTTGCAGCCCTCGCATTCAAGGAGCTTGCCGTCGCCTTCGGCCTTAAGATCCTCGCCATCGTCCCCGGCCGCGTCTCCACCGAGGTCGATGCGCGCATGTCCTACGACACGCAAGCCACCCTGACGCAGGCCCGCGAGATCATCGCCCAGTACGACAAGACCGGCATCGGCCGCGAGCGTGTTCTCATCAAGATCGCCTCCACATGGGAGGGCATCAAGGCCGCCGAAATTCTGGAGCGCGAGGGGATCCACTGCAACCTCACCCTGCTCTTCGGCCTGCACCAAGCCATCGCCTGCGCCGAGGCCAAAGTCACCCTCATCTCGCCCTTCGTCGGCCGCATCCTCGACTGGTACAAGAAGGACACCGGCAAGGACTACTTCGGCGCCGACGATCCCGGTGTCCAGTCCGTTACCACCATCTACAACTACTACAAGAAGTTCGGCTACAACACTCAAGTCATGGGCGCCAGCTTCCGCAACATCGGCGAGATCACCGAACTCGCCGGCTGCGACCTGCTCACCATCGCTCCCAAGCTGCTCGCCGAACTCGAAGCCAGCGATGCACCGCTGCCGCGCAAGCTCGACCCAGCCAAGGCAGCCTCTATGAACATCGAAAGATTGACCATCGACAAGGCCACCTTCGACCGCATGCACGACGCCGACCGCATGGCCCACGACAAATTGAAGGAAGGCATTGAAGGCTTTTCCAAGGCCCTCGAAGACCTGGAAATACTTCTCGTCAAGCGCCTCACCGAGATCGGCGAGAAGCAGGCCGTCGGCGTGCGCTGAGTCACAATTCGACAGGAACAGATTGCGGCGGTCCTTCATGGGCCGCCGTTTTTCCTTCTTTCTCCAGCAGGATGCATGCATCCAACTCCCATGGCCCAGACAGACCCTTTCGCCTATCCGGTGCAACAGCTTCGCGATGCCGTCGCGTCTCTGGAGGCATCGGCGCTGCTCTGCCTGGCCAAGCCGGGAAAGGTCGCAGTCCATCGCCTGCGCACTTCCACCCGCCGCGTGGAAGCCCAGCTCGAACTGCTCTCTATGGTTCCCGGTCTTCCGCCACACCAGCTTCAGGCAGACAAAGCAGTTCGTTTGCTGAAGCGGCTTCGTCAGGCCGCCGGCCAGGTCCGTGACATCGATGTGCAGCGCGATCTGGTCCGCAACGAAGTCGCATCTAGCAAGACAGAGGGCGAACCCAGTCCCGATGGTCAACTGCGCCGCGAGGCCCGCCGTCTCCGCCGCGTTCTCAAACGCAACGGAGAGGAAGCGGCAGACCGTCTGCTGCGACTGCTCCGCAAGCAGCGTGAGCGGCTTCCCATCGCATTCGCGGAGATGCTGGATGCACTCGCTCCTACAGAATCGGTCGTAGTCAGCGAAGCCGAACTAATCTCCCTGGCTCGAGACTGCTTCCTCAATCGCCGCGTACCCAGCCTGCCGGATGCGGCCCCTCAAGGAACCGAAGAGTTGCATCGGATACGCAAGCGCGCCAAGCTGGCACGTTATCTTGCCGAGTCCGCTCCTCAGACTTTTCTACAGGCTCGTTGCCTTGCAGCGAGCTTTGAAG
>Ga0326727_10015435_pt1 | contig 16392 bp, 8 predicted proteins | sample MB2enrmetagenome_FD_207643 | JGI IMG/M metagenome (GOLD analysis project Ga0326727, IMG submission 207643) | Lab enriched peat soil microbial communities from McLean, Ithaca, NY, United States - MB29MY | ecosystem: Environmental > Terrestrial > Soil > Wetlands > Peat | place: USA: New York...
CGACGGAAAATACTCCTTCACCGCAGCCGCCAGGATTCCCGCGCCGCCAACATTGTGCGCGCCATCGAGCAGAACCTTTTGCCCGTTGGGCCGCGTGACCAATTGCAGCCGCCCAGCCCAGTGGACGCGCGACAGACCGGCGCGGATTGTCTCCTCCCCCACCGCAATCTGCGAGGCCAGCGCGCGCACAGTTGCCGCCGCCACGGCGGCGTTCATCCTCTGATGCTGGCCGAGGAGTGGCAGTTGGAGGGTGTCCAGCGGTGGACGATGGATCTCCATAGGCGACAGGGTCATCAGCGGCGCGTTTTGCCGGCGGGCCGTCTCCGCGATTACCGGCAGCGCTTCGTCTCCCTCCGCAGCAGTGACGACGGGAATGCCTGGTTTAGTGATGCCTGCCTTTTCGGCGGCGATACTGGCCAGCGTTTCCCCGAGCCACTTCTGGTGATCGTATTGAATGTTGGTGATGACACTGGCCAGGGGCGTAACGATATTGGTAGCGTCCAGCCGGCCGCCGAGGCCGGTTTCCCAGATGACCAGATCGCACTCCTGCGCCGCGAAGTAACGCAGCGCCATGATGGTCACGACCTCAAAGAACGTGGGGTGCTCGGCAGAGCCGTGGGCATCCGCGGCGCCATGCGCACCCGCTTCCGTCGCTGAGCTGGCACTGAGGGCGCGGCTGGCCGAGGCCCCCCACCCTTCCTCCAGCAAGGCCTGCATCTCTGCGACAAGCCGCCCAATATCGCGCGCGGGGATCACGTGCCGGTTTACCTGGATGCGTTCGCCAAAGGCGACCAGGTGTGGCGAGGTGAACAAGCCGACGCGCAAGCCCGCCGCCCTGTAGATGCTCTCCAGCATGGCGCAGGTGGAGCCTTTGCCATTGGTGCCGGCGACATGGATAAAGCGGAGCCGGTTCTGGGGGTTGCCAGCCAGCGCGGCGAGCTTGAATGAGTTGGCCAACCCGAGCTTCGCGCCAAACCAGCGAAGGCTATACAGGAATCGGATGGCGTCGGCGTAGTTCATTCCTCGGAGAAGAGCGGATTTGTTTCGTGTTAGCCCCGGAGCCGACGCCCGACTTGCAGGGCTCTTTCAGTCACGTTCCGGGTTCCTCGCGCAATGACCGCAGGCGGTAAGTTCAAAGTACAAACTCGACAAGGCATTTTGCCGGCCTTTGGGACCGCCACTGCTCCGCCCATTCCGGGAACCATGAGGAGTACTTCCCACAAAGTCGAAACGCAGCATCCGGGCTGACCCTGGCAGCAGAATCGTCCATGCCGCTCCAGTCAGGAAACTCGATTTCTGTCGAGTCACGCTTGTCTGCACACTCGTCGGACTTTTTCATACAATTCTGCCGTGCCATGCTTCAGAAACAGGTCGCGAATACCGGGCTCATCCAAATCAAGCTTGTTGCCTAGCACTAATCCTATCACATCATTGGCGTCCTTTACAATGCGTCCCTTGTGGCCGTGCTTGATCGCGTGACACTTGAGCGCAAGCAGGTGCCGCAGCGAAACCACTTTAGCCCCCGCCGCGCTGGCAGGCCCGGGCACCGCGTCGGCCGTGAGCTTTGCAAAAGTCTCATCGCCAACCAGCATCAAATCGAGAGGAAGGAGTTCAGGGTTCGGAGGATCAAACTGCACGAATGTCGGACCCTCACGGTGAAAGGTATAACCCAAGCCGCGCGCCAGGTCCTCCCACGGAGCCCGATCAACCCGACGGATGATTAGGTCAATATCGAATGTGTTACGGGGGTAACCATGAGCAATCACCGCGTGTCCTCCCGCCAGCACGAACGGCAGACCTCGCTCCGCCGCCCTAACGGTAATGGTTCCCAGTGGATTCACATTGGCTTCTGGTGGCTCCGCGCGTGCGCCGCCGCGATGAAGCCCTTGAACAGCGGGTGCGGCTGGTGCGGCTTGCTGCGGAATTCGGGATGAAACTGGCTCCCGATGAAGAACGGATGCTTCGCCAGCTCGATGATCTCCACCAGCTTCCCGTCGGGCGTCTGCCCGCTGAAGCCGAAATCCGCCTTCTGAAAGCGCTCGCGATAGGCGTTGTTGAACTCATAGCGATGGCGGTGGCGTTCTTTGATCACGAAGGCCCCGTAGAGCAGCGCCGTCTTCGTGCCCACGACCAACTGGCACGGCTGCGCCCCGAGCCGCATCGTCCCACCCTTCTTGGTCACCTTCGTCTGACTGTCCAGCATGGCGATGACCGGGTGGGGCGTGTTTGGATCGAATTCGGTCGAGTGGGCCTTCCCCAGCTTCAAGACGTTCCGCGCGAACTCAATCGTGGCAATTTGCATGCCCAGGCAAAGGCCCAGGTAAGGCACCAGGTTTTCCCGGGCATAGCGCGCCGCCTGGATCTTGCCTTCGATACCCCGCTCGCCAAACCCCCCCGGCACCAGGATGCCGCCCAGCCCCTTGAGGTGTTTCTCCGCGCCGTCCCGTTCGATGTCCTCCGCATCCACCTTCTGAATCTCCACCCCGCAATCGTTGGCGATGCCGCCGTGGCTGATGGCCTCATAGACGGACTTGTAAGCGTCCTGCAACTCGATGTATTTGCCCACCACACCGATTCGCACCCGGTTCTGCGGGGCGATGAGCTTGCGAATGATCTCCTGCCAGTGCCCCATTTTGGCGGGCGGCACATCCAGCCGCAGCAGGTTGCAGACCAGGTCATCCACGCGCTCGCGCTGGAGCATCAGCGGCACCTCATAAATCGTGTGGTCCACGTCCTTCTCCTCCACCACCGCCTCGAACGGCACGTTGCAGAAGAGGGAGATCTTCTGCCGCACTTCCTTTTCCAGCGGCTTCTCGCAGCGGCAGACGACGATGTGCGGCGCTATGCCGATCTCGCGCAGCTTGGCGACCGATTGCTGCGTCGGCTTGGTCTTCAGCTCGCCCGCCGCCTTGAGGAAAGGCACGAAGCTGACGTGCACGAAGATGGCGTTGTTGTAGCCCACTTCGAGCGCGAACTCGCGGATGGCTTCCAGGAACGGCAGCCCTTCGATGTCGCCCGTCGTGCCCCCGATCTCGGTGATGATCACATCGGCCCCGCCTTGCTCGGCCAGCACGTGAATCCGCTTCTTGATCTCGTCCGTCACATGCGGGATCACCTGCACGGTCTTGCCCAGGTATTTGCCCTCGCGCTCGTTATTGAGCACGGTCTGGTACACCTGTCCGCTCGTCAGGTTGTTAAGCCGGGTCAACTGGACGTTCGTGAACCGCTCATAATGGCCCAGGTCCAAGTCCGTCTCCGCGCCGTCGTCCAGCACATAGACTTCCCCGTGCTGATACGGGTTCATCGTGCCCGGATCAACATTTAGGTACGGGTCGAACTTCTGCAAAGTGACCTTCAGGCCGCGGTTTTCCAACAGCGTGCCCAGCGAGGCCGCCGTCAGGCCCTTGCCCAGCGAACTCACCACGCCGCCCGTTACGAATATGTATTTCATGGAGTAGTTGATAGTGGTTTGAGTTGATAGTTGACAGTAGGCGCGGCTCGCCCGGGCGCCTTCACTATCAACTATCAACTCACACCTTACTATCCGCTTCCGGCAAGCAACTGCTCGACGCGCTTCACGTCCGCCGGCACATCCACCCCCACGCTGTCGTAATCCACTCCGACGACCGCGATCGGGATGCCGTTTTCCAGCGCGCGCAATTGTTCCAGCCTCTCCGCCCGTTCGAGCGGCGACACCGGGAACTTGACCAACCGCAGCAGCGTTTCCCGCCGATACCCGTATATGCCCAAGTGCTTCAAAAAAGGAAACGCCGCCAACTGTTCGCTCACCGAACCTCTGGCGGCGTCGCGCAAATACGGTATCGTGCGCCGGGAAAAATATAACGCCCGACCCGCCGCGTTGACAACGACTTTTACGACATTCGGGTTGTCATACTCAGCCGGCTCCGTGATCGGTGTCGCCGCGGTGGACATCTCCGTGTGCATCAGCGCGCCGGCGACAGCGTCAATCACGGCGGGGTCCATCAACGGCTCGTCCCCCTGGATGTTCACGATCGCATCGCAAGCGCAGCGCGCCGCCACCTCGGCAATTCTATCGGAGCCGCTCGGATGCTCGGGCGCCGTCATTTCGGCCCGGCAAAAGTCCTGCGCCACCTCCCAAATCCGCGTGTCGTCCGTGGCCACGATCACGTGCGCGAGCGACTTGGCCTGCAGGCACCGCTCGACAACGTGCCCGATGAGTGGCTTCCCGGCGATTAGCGCCAGCGGCTTCCCGGGAAACCGCGTCGAACCGTAACGCGCCGGGATCATCCCAATCACTTTCATCGCGCTCCTTTTACCCGCCGCCGGGGCGAATTGCACGGAGGAAAAGCGGCCTCCTCCCGAGGCGGCCGGTCTAACGCCCCAGCACTTTCGGAGTATTTAATGAAACAAAACAGACCCGGGAAGCGTCTAATGGCTGCGGGATAGGGTGCGTTCGGGGCCTGCCACGGCCCGTGGCGCCGTCCGACCTTCCGCCCTGAACGGAGGCGTAGAACAAGAGGAGTACGAGAGCGGTACGAGAGCAGTACAAGAGCTAAACAAGAGGGCAACACGCGTGCATCCCCCTAGCATCTGCCTAGCACATGGCCCGCACCTGGCTTCCCCCGCGCTTTAGCGGCGCTCCATCCTCCCCACCTTCCGCGGCTACCCGTTTAGTTCTCCAGAAATGAGCCCTCTTGTCTCACTGTTGCGTGGTCTTGGCAGGCGGCGGCAGGCTTCGGCGGAGCCTTGGTGCCTACCGAGAGGCGCGAACAGTCCGAGGAAAACTCATCGCAGCCGGGAGGGCGAGCGTCCTCACGAGCCCTGTTCCGCAAGAACGCTTGGGCTCGCGAGACCGCTGGCCCTCTCCGGCACGATGGTCCAACGGGCGCCTGACACCTGACAGCAGCCTGGCGCTGTTGCGAGCTAAGGGCAGGCGGGCTTAATTCTGTTTAATCTCCAGTTCGACTCGCTGGCCGAGCTTGAGCGGGGTGGGCTCTTGAAAACGTATCTTGACGCGCAGAACGCGGGCGTCGGTTGGCCGGCCTGGGTCTTGTGGTCTAAGGTTCTTGTCGGCCACCGCATCCGGGATTTCCTCGACGGTTCCCCTCCAGCTCTGGCCCGAGTAACCTTCGGCGGTGATCGCTACCGCCTGGCCGACGTGGACGCGCCCGGCGTCGAACTCATCCACTTCAGCTTCGACTCGTACCCGGTTCGTATCACCGATTGTCACCAAGCGTGTCCCCACGTCGGCCATCTCGCCAGCCTGAGCGTACCGGTTGAGGATGACGCCATCAATCGGGGCGCGCACCTCGGACTTGGTGACGGTCGCCTCAAGGCGCTTCACAGTGGCAAGAGCGGTCTGCCGCTGGGCAGTGGCGACGTCGAAGTTGCGCTGCGCCCGGTCAAACTCCTCGCGCGACGCGACGGATTGGTCGAGAAGGTCTTTATTGCGCTTCAACTCAAGCTGGTCCAGCCTGAGCTCCGCGTCTATCTCAGCAATCCGTGCTTTGGCTTCCGCCAGCGCAGCCTTCTGTTCATCCACCTTGATCTCAGCGATGAGCTGCCCCATGGTGACCGGTGCTTTCTCCTCAACCAACATGCGCTGGATCAAGCCTCCAATTTCCGCGCTCACGGTAACCTGTGCGCCAGGGTAAGCCATCAACCTTCCTTCGGCTGTGACGCGGTCGGCTAACCCAGTCCCGGCTGGGGAAAGCGTCCGTCCCCCTGGTTCGCCCGCGGAAGCATCGAATCGCCGGCGCTCAGCAGGAAGCTGCAACTGCCAGGCAGCCGCGCAGATCAAAGCAATGGCGCCGAAAACCAGCGCCAGTAGTATCAGTAGTCGTTTCATGTGCTCTCGGAAGTTGCGTCGGTCAGAATGCCGTCCTTGAGAAACAGGGTCCGGTCCGTGATCGGGCGGACTCTGGGATCATGGGTCACGATCAGCAGCGCCCGCTGATGCTCTTTGGCCAACTGCCGAAAAAGCTCAAGGACTATCCGCCCGGTGTGAAAATCGAGGTTCGCGGTGGGCTCGTCGGCCAGGATGATTCGGGAGGGACCCGCCAGCGCACGGGCGATGGCGACCCGCTGCTTTTGCCCGCCGGAAAGGTCTTGCGGCAGAAAATGCCGGCGCTCAGCCAACCCCACGCGGTCAATCCACTTCGCGGCCTCTTTTCTCGCCCGGGAGCCGCTGGCGCCTTTCAGGTTGATCGCGTATTCGACGTTCTCTTGAGCGGTCAGCGCGCCGAAGAGGTTGAACTGCTGGAACACAAAACCGATGCAATCCCTCCGTAGCGCCGCCAGCCGCCCCGGCTTTGACGCGTCCACTCGTTGCCCCTTAATGAAAACCTCGCCGGAAGTGGCCGTCAGAATGCAGCCAAGAATCGAGAGAAGGGTCGTCTTCCCTGAGCCGGAAGGTCCTTCGAGCACTACCGCCTCGCCTGGCGTGAGAGTCAGTGAGATACCTTTCAACACCGAGATGGTATCCCGCCCGTCGCGGAAGTCCTTGCAAACCCCCTCTGCGCGCAACACCGGTTCTGGCTGTGTGGCGTTCATCCGCGAAAGACCAGGGCCGGCTCTGCCTTGGCAATCCTTCGATAAGAAACCAACGACGCCCCCAGGCACATTAGAATGGTGCCCGCAAAGACGACCAGGAAAAACCAGCCCGGCACGATCATCTTGAGTCCCAGGCCGGTGACAGCCGGGCGAGCGGCCGCCGCCTGGGCAGCGCCAATGGCAAAACCGACCAGCGCGGCAATGACCGCCTGTTTCACCAGGATGTAATAAACGTCCGGGTTCCCGCCCCCCATCGCTTTGACCATCGCGAATTCCTTGAAATGTTCCATCGTCGAGGTGTAGAGCGATTGCGCCACCACGACAACGCCCACCAGGCACCCAAGGAATACCGTTACAAACATGCTGAGCCCAAGGCCAGTCGTCGTGAGCCAGTAGTTGCGCGACCGCCGCGCCCAGGTGCTCCGAGTGTGAACGTCGTTATAGGGAAGCCGCCGTCGGATTTGCGCTTGCACTTGCCCGACATCCGCTCCCGGAGCGAGCTTGATCAGGATATACACGGTCCGATCGAACAGTTCCAGCGGATCCAGCGATTGCAGCACATGGAAGTCCATGAAGGCAATCGGCGTGGTCGTGAAAGACAACACGTCCTTGGTCTCGCCGATTATCTTCATGCGGCGCCCCAGGAACTCGCGATAGTCTCCAGCCTTAAACTGACCGTAGCGCTTTCGAGCGGACTGATCGAAAAACACGAAGTTGCCGCGCCGCAGGTCCTGGACGTTGCCGCCGCTTGCCACCCACGGCAGGTTCCAACGGGTGAAGTCCTCGAGTCCATAGGTAATGACGAGTTCAGTGGCGCCCGAGGGCAGGTTCAGCCGGGTGAACCAGATGATGAGGTTATCAGCCCGCTCCACTCCCGGAACAGACCTGACTCGTTGCAGATAGCTGGCCGGAAAGGGCTGCCCGTAATCCACGTTCGCGGTGTTGCGCGAGGTGACCCAAAGATCGGCATTGCACTTCTCGATGGTGATCGAGGCGTTATCGAGCAGGCCCAGAAACAGCCCCACCTGCACCAGCACCAGCGTAACCGCGAAAGCCACACCGGAAACGGTAATGATGAACCGCAGCCTGTCGTGGAGCAGAATCTTTAGCGCAACGTCAACCATAGGATCAAATCACGATTGGGTTCCCCGCGCGAGCGCCTCCACCATTGCTCTGGCGAGTCGCTTGACCGGGCGCCACTTGATCCATGGATCGTCGGCTTTGGTGAGGCGCAGAGAGACCAAACCGTGCACGGCACTCCAAAAGATCTGGGCCACTAACTCCGGGTCCTTAAGGTCCGGTCGGAATCGGCCGGCCTTCATTGCTTCGGCAACAGAAACCTGCAGGAATGTGTAAGCATCCTGGTCGGGATTGCCCCTCGTGATGCCGATTTCCCCAAGGTAGGGCTTCAAAGAAAGCGTCATGAATTGCAGCCGGTAGTGGTGTGGATACTTCAGACCGAACTCGACGTAAGCCAGTCCCATCTTCTGGATTCGTTCGAGGGGGTCGAGGATACGGCCAATCCGGTGTAGATACGCCGCCAGCGCCTGGAAGTCTTCGCGACAGAGCTCCCGCAGCAGCGATTCCTTGTCCTTGAAGTGAAAGTAGATGGCCGTCGGAGTGTACTCGATTCTCCTCGCGATTTCCCGCATCGTCACGGCCTGGTATCCGTGGCGCGCGAACAACTCCCGCGCAGCATCCAGGATTTGGGCGCGTGTCTCTTGCCGCTCGCGGTCTCTGCGTTCTTTTGAAGCCATAACGACGTTCCAATACCTAACTGCGTTAAGTTAACACAATTCGTTTTGCTGTCCAATCCTTTTTTCAGGGTGTCTAGCCTTGGAACTTTGACGGCATCGTGAGCTACTTCTGACGCAATTCCCGCGTTAGCGTCTCCACCACGTTCCGGGGCAGTTCCAGAGCCACCGGTTCGTTGCGGGCATCGCGGCCCACCCAGGCCATCGTGTGTTTGCCGTGCGCCAGTTTGCGAGCGATTTGATTGTTCTCCAACAGGAAGTAATCAAACGTCAGGTCAATGCCGCTGCGGTGGATGGCGGCAACGTCCATCGTGACGAGGATGCGGTCGAAGGGCATAGCCTCGCTCAGGTGGTCAATCGCGCACCACAGGCAGACCCATTCGCCGTCGCGGCCTGAATTGCGGAAGCAGTCCGGCGTCAGCCGGTAGAAATAGAGGTCTCGGACGCGCGCCATCCATTCGCCGTAGTTCGCATAGTAGATGTTTCCCACCCAGTTCGAGTTCTCGGACGTGGTGAGAATTTCATGAGTGAACGGCGCGGGCTGCTTGCCTGCGAGACTCGCTCCCTGCCAGAGTAGCGGGCCAAGCTGCAAACGCTCATAACCGCAGGGCAGTAACTCCAACGGCTTCACCGCCGCGTCCAGCGCAGGCAGCATTTCCTCAAAGAACTCCTTCATAAATTCAGGAACGGTGTCCACTTGCGCAACACCATGCGCGAGAATCTTAACCGCCGAGAATTCCATCTGGGAGAGCGCAACCCTGCTCGTTCGCCCGTTCGGGTGAATAGCCCTCCAATCGAACTTCAGGAGCCAGAGGTTTTCACTGGCGGCTCGCTCCTGCCATAGCTTCGCCTCCACAATGTCGCCGGGAGACAGCACACCAAGGACTTTGAGCCGATAGTGGTTTGTCGCCATTCCCCATCGTTCTGAGGCTATGCGTTCTATCATTTCAACAAAAAGACTGGTGCTTGCTTCCTCCCTGAAGTTGCCCATCCAATCAACATAACGCGTGAACTCAACGTTCTTGCTTGCCGTCTGGCAGTCCCTGAAGAGCACTGGAAAACGTTTTGTGGCTAGCATTTGGTCTTGCGGGCCGGAGTAGTCGAGTCGAAGCCTGTGAACAGATTTGACGGACTGGTACTTGGCAGGCACTTCACGCTCCGCTCCTGCCGTCAGCTTATTACCGAGCGCCACGGCGATGGCGGACGAGCGACCTCTCGCATCGGGATTTTCCACGAGGGCGGAGAGCAGGCGGCAGGCGTCTGCGTCCGATTCGACACTCATCGCCAGCCAATTGCTGCCGGAAGACCCAGTGAGTCGCGGCAGGACGCGCCGGAGCGCACACGCCTTTTTGGCCGCCTCCAGTACCGTCCACACACGAGTCGCCGCCGAGTCGAAAGATTCTCGGGTTTCCCGCTCGATTCTCAGAGCCAGCGCGTAGCCGTCATCGCCCAGCAGCCCACGCCAAGTTTCGCAGCCCCGCGCCTGGACGCTTTCAATGTCCACTCCGACAGGAACCGGGCCTATCCAGGCCACGGACAGGCCCCCGCCATCGGCAACTGAGATGTCCAATGCTTGAAAGGCCTTGGATTTCGCCGCCTCCGTGAACCGCAGTTCAGGTTTGCCATCGGGACGGTGCGCGAGGTGAACATCGTGACGCGATACGTTCACTCCAAGGTGCTTCACCGCGCACTCCGTCACAGCCCGTCGCGTAGCCAGCACATTGGCAATGACCGAAATCTGGCGTGCCGGGGCGGTGGCCTGCCGCAAGGCGGTGATTTCATCGCGGGTGACTTCCGCGAAATCTTCACGCGCCGTCACGGTCTCGTGTTCGACCATCGCCAGCGCGTGCGGAACCTTAGCAAGCAGTTCCGCGAGATCAGCGGAGACGCGTTCCATCGGCACCGCTGCGGGCGGCGATTTTCTTCCAGCGTGTGCCGCCGTCGAGGAATGCCGCAGCAGCGCGCCTTCCACCCGCTCGACCAATTCACCGGCTGCATTGCGGATTTCAATATCGCCACCGAAGGCGTTGTCGCCTTCCAGCCAGCACTTCGCGAAGATGTGAAGCAGTTCGCCTGGCTGCCAGGGTTGCAACACGCGCCACTCGCGAACGCGTTCGGGCAGGGAGCCGGGCGGAAGCACAAGCGCACCGGATTGCAGAAAGGCGTCGCGTGTCGCAGGTGAGAGGGTGATCACGGTTTGAGGCAGTTCCTTGCCGAAGTATCGCTCGCCTCTGGGCACGAGCACGTCCGTACAGCTTTCCCGCTCGGTTTCCAGCTTCCGAATCGCCGTAATGCGCCGGAAGAATTTCCCCTGGAACAGCGGCACGGGGCTGAAGTCCTCTGGATTCTTGTCGAGCGGTGCCGCCAGCGGCGGACACGCGGGCAGAGTCTCCGGCGCAGGTGATGGAAGGCCGAACCAGCACTCCGCCTCAAAATGGTTCTCCTGAAAGTCATCTCTGTCCGAGCACATCGCCACGCGGACGCACACCGCTTTGTCCGGGGAGCACACGCGCCCTCGCGTGTCGTGTTTGGCGCCCCCGCCAAACACTTTCTCATCTTCGCCCGTCTTCGCCCAAGCACCCTCGGCGGGGGCGCCGGTGGCAGCAGCCGGGGGCGGCTGCGCTCCCCAATCCTCCGCGAGCGCGAGCGTGCGAACAACCACCGTCGCGTCTTCGGGCACAATGAGCGGCCGGCGGAGGACGATGTTCCGAAGCACCGGCAAATCTTCGCGCCCGACACACGCCGTTGCCGCCTGCACCATCGCCTCAATGGCCATGACGCCGGGGAACAGGGGCGTGCCTTCAAAAACGTGCTCCGGCAGGTAAAGGTCGGTTGTGTGTGAGAGCGTAGCGTCGGCGATGATTTCCGTGCCAGGAATGCAGCGTAGGACTTTCTCCAGGAACCGGTGGGGTACCAGATTTGGAGGCGGGTAAAGATTGGCTTCGAGGTCCGCCGTCAGCCGCCCCGTGATGATGAACCTTGAACCCGATTTCCGCATCGTCACCAGTCGACGGTAAGCGGCGACGCCCTCCTGCAAGCCGATGGGCGTGACGCCAACCACGCGGAGGGTTTCCAGCGCGCCAATGCGCTTGCCTAGGCCCGTATCGGCCCACACCGAATAGCCAAGCGAGAGACAATGCAAGTGCGGGTGCGCCGTCTGGATCTGTCGCACCGCTTCGTCGAGCCACGCATTGGCGAACGTGTAGTCCGTCTGGCCTCTCATGCCGCTGTTGCCCAGCACGGATGATATGACGTGTAGTGCCCTCAAACGCGCAGGCGGCACGGCGGTCAGCAGGTTATAAAGCCCGCGCGTCTTGATGCGAATGCAGTTGAGAAACTCATCCAAGGGCTTGTCGCGGAGTGCCCGCAGTTGCGTGACACCCGCGCCGTGGAAGATGGCGGTGACTTTGCCGAGTTGCTTTTCGGCTGCCGTAACCGTGCGGCGAACGGCGTCCAAGTCGCTCACATCGCATTTGAAGTAAGCGTGCACGATGCCCGCCTGCCGCAGTCGCCCCAGATTGCGGGCCAACTCGCTTTCGTCAGGTGCAGCACCAGCGGCCGGCGGCGGAGACGAGCCAAACAGAGCGAGTTTGCATCCCGTCTGCCGGGTAAGTTCCAAGGCCAGTTCAAAAGTGATACCTTTGCCGCCACCCGAGACGAGCGCAACATCCTCAGTGCCAAGGGCGGGAGGAACAGTTGGTTCCGCTTCCAACGGATGCGCCACTTCCGCCGTGCGTTCACCCGCCAGCGAATAGCACACTGCGGTTCTGCCTGAACACTCCAACTCCTGCATGGCCGTCGCAGCCCATCGTTCCGCCTCCCAGGCTTCCGGGAGAGTCAGCCACTTGAGGTTCGCCTTGGCCGTTTCAAGCTGGAGCGACTTCAGGAATGCGGCTCCGGCATTGAAGTCGGCAGCGGCGTCATAGGCGTCCGCAGCCGGTCGCAGCACCAGCGCGCGTAAGCCAGAGGTGCCGGACATGGCCCAGCGAAAGATATGAAACAGTCGTGACGCGAAGCCTTCGACGCGCTCGTCGAACTGCGCAGGCGAGCATCGCAGGAAGTCCGTCTCGACGGTGGGCAGCAGCACAATCAAGGCGGCAAGATCCACTGGTGCTTGAAGCAAATTGTTTACGTCAGCGAAAACAGATGCCAGCCCTTTTTGCCGGATTGCGGCGGCAATCGCTTTGCTGCGGGGTGACTCCATTTCGCCCACGATGACGACTGAGCCGGACGAAGGGAGAGGCTGCGGAGTTTCCGCGCCGATGGGAGCCGGAGCAGGTGCCATCCGGAACGTGCGAACCCATTCCCCGAGTCCCGCGACGGATTGTAATTGAATCTGTCTGGACTCCGCCGCCGCGGCCTGCAGCGCATCCGACGGCTCCTGTTGAAGCAGGGTTTCAACCACCACGGTCAAGGTCGCATTGGCCAGCGCAGCAGGGTCGCCCTTAGGACTGCGGTTCGCCTGCTTGGCCATCAGCACCACCAACTCCCCGACTTTGATGGAATCGAGGTTGAGATCGTCGCGCAGCCGCTTATCGGGTGTGATGACGGACTCCGGATACCCTGTGCGCTTGGCAATCCAAGTGACGGCGAAGGTGAGCAGCGATTCCCGGTCGGATGCGGCGGCGGCGATTGGCGGACTCACCGGAACAGGAGCAGTCGGGCGGCGTTCAGGGACTGAAGCACTGAGCACGCCGGAGCCAAATTCGGGCAGACGCTCTACATCAAGAGTCACGGGCCGTTCGCACGGGTTGATGATAAAGATCGGATGGTAGTTCTCCACCTCGAAGGGGCGATGGAAACGGTGCGTGAAGAGGCTCTCGGGTCGAACCGGGAATCCGAGTACGAAGGCGCGGGCCAGGACCAGATTGAGCAGGTGGTGCGCATCTTCGTCTTTCAAATCAGTCGGCAGGCAGATGACGTTGTCAGGGCCGAGGATGTCCCGCACCAAAGCGGTCAGCACCCCACCCGGCCCAACCTCAACCCACAGGTCCGGCTTCTGCGCCGCCGCCGTTTGAACGGCATCCACGAAGCGCACCGGCTGCCGGATATGGTTGCCCAGCAATTCGCGCAGGTCGTGATCGGCGGGAAGTTCACGGCCAATGGCCGTTGACACCACTCTGGTCCCGTCGGCCGTCCGGGGAGCGAACGGAATGGACTCCAGTGCACGCCTAAACTCCGCCGCTGCCGGCGCAACGAGGTCCGAATGAAATGCGTGCGAGACGGGCAGCAACGACGCCCGAATCTGCTCGCGTTCACAGCGGACCTTGAGGGCATGAATCGCTGCCGTCCGCCCCGAAACAACTGTCTGGCGAGGTGAGTTGTAATTGGAAATCACCACCGAATCATCCACTCCGGCCAGCAGCTTCTGCACGCGGTCGGGCGATGCCGCCACGGCCAGCATGGCTCCGGTATCAGTCTCGCCCAACCCGGCCATTGCCTGTCCGCGTTGGGCCGCAATCTGAATCGCTTGATCGGCATCCACTGCGCCAGCCGCGTGCAGCGCGGTGATCTCGCCGAGGCTGTGCCCGATGCCAAAGGTGGGGCGCAGGCCGAGAAAGTCCAGGACTTGGAGTGTCGCCGCCGAGGTTGCAACGATGGCCGGTTGGGCTACTTGAGTTGCCCTGAGTTGTGTTTCCCATTCCTGCACCTGCTCCGGTGAAGTGCCCAGCGTGTCACGGAACATCCGCTGCGTTACCTCTCCGTGAACGCGCGCGAAAAGCTCACGCACGAGCGGATAGCGTTCGCACAAACGCTCACCCATATTCAACCGCTGCGAACCCTGGCCGGGGAAAAGCGCCACCAGTGTTGGATTCCGGATGGCCGTTCCGGCGCAGATTCCCCCAGACAAATCCTTGACTGCTTCGAGAGCGATACCGGGCTCCAGTTGGGCTGTGACTTCCCGTAAGGTTTTCACCAGATCCCAAGGTGCGCCGGTGACGATGGCGAGACGCACGGGTCCGGCAACCGGGCGCTTGGCCAGCGCGGCGGAGAGGTCAGTCATTTCAGCCAGGCAAATGCGTTCGGCGATGGGCAGGAGTTGGCGCACCTGGCGCAGCAATTCGCCGGCGTCGGGTGCGGACAGAAGAACCAGTTCCGACGACTGATGGCTGCCGAGCAGCTTGAGATGTTCAGCGGATGGCACGCCTGCGGGGTTGGCTTCTTCCAATGTGACGTGCGAGTTCGACCCGCCGAACCCCATCGAACTGACGGAGGCGCGGCGGGGAGCGCTCTTGGATTCCCACGCTTTACCTTTCAAACTTGGCCGCAGCCTCCAGCCGGACTGTGAAAAGACATTGATGGGGCGTTCGCAGTTGACCGTGGGCGGAAGAATCTTGTGCTTGAGCGCCTGAACCGCCTTGATGAGGCCCGCCGCACCCGCGGCAGCTTTGCAGTGGCCAATGTTCGCCTTGATGCTGCCGATGGTGCATTGAAACGAATCAGCGCCGCTCTGGAGCACGCGCTGAATAGCATTGAGTTCGACCTTGTCTCCAACTGGCGTGCCCGTGCCGTGCCCCTCGATCAGGCCGACCGAGGTCATGGGATAGCCGGCCCGGTCGTAGGCGCGACGCAACGCCCGCGCCTGCCCCTCGACTTCCGGCGCCGTGATGCCGCCCTTGCCGTCCGACGAGTAAGCCCACCCTTTCAACAACGCGTGAATCCTCAGTCCACGACCGCGCGCGTCGGCTTCCCGCATCAGCACGAGGATGCCGCAGCCTTCGCCCGTCATCATTCCATCCGCGCGTTTGTCGTAAGGCCGCATGTCATCCCTGGCCAGCGCCTGCGCTTTGGCAAAGCCAACGATTTCAAACGGGTCAAGGCTGACATCCACGCCGCCCGCCAGCGCCAAGTCGAGGTCGCCTTGAACCAGCGCGTCGCAGGCAATCACCAGGCTCAGCAACGACGACGAACACGCGCCATCTACAGTAAAGCCGCCACCGCCGAGATCAAAGTGGTTGCAGACGCGACCGGCGATGGTGTTGGACATATTCCCGGCGAGAGTATCCTCGTTGGTTTCCGGGAAGGGAACTTCGTAAGAATGCCGCAGCGCAGCCAGAATCCGGTGGATGATTGGCCCATCCACTCCCTGGGCTTGCAGTGAGCGATCCAAGGCCCGTTGCACATACGGCCAGCGGAGACGCAGGTAATGGCTGCGGTTGAATTCCCCGGTGAGGGAGTTGCCCAGCATGACACCAGCCCGCGTGCGGTCGAGCGAAGCGAGGTCCAGCCCCGAGTCTTTCAGCGCAAGGTCCGCCGTCCAGAGAGCCAGCCAGTGGGCGATGTCCGACGCGCGCGCGGTTACCGGCGGAATCCGAAACTGGAGCGGGTCGAACTCCCAACCGGTGATGACCGCCATGCGGTCGCAGTAGGACTTGTCCGGCTCTTTGGGGTCGGGGTGGAAGTATTCCGGCGGCATCCGCTCCGCCGGCGCTTTACGAAAAAAGCGTCGCCCCGCGAGGACATTTTCCCAAAGTTCCTCGGGCGTGTGCGCGCCGGGAAACTCGCACGCCATCCCGACGATGGCAATGGACTTTTCGGCCCTATGCCTAAGCCCCGCCATGAACATTGCATATACTGCAAAAAACCAGACGGAAAGCAAGGCTTATTGTGAGTGAGCTTTAGCCAGCGTAAGGTCGAGGGGCGACCTTATTGAAACGATCCGAATTGCCGCCTCGTCGTGCTTTCGGCTGGCCTTTCCGGAGGCAAGCAGGCTTAATTCTCCCGGACTTGAAGGTAAACGCATTATGCAACTGGAACTGATTGGACCACATCCGTTCGCGCGGGACGAAGAGGGCCGGCAGATCACCCGCATCGGCACCCTGTTCCCCGCCTACAGTGTGCTTTGGACCCAGTTGCCCGGTGTGCACGCGCTGCAGCGCCTGGGCTTCATCGAGCGCGTCAACAAGGACCGCGCCGCCAAAGCTTTGCCGCCTCTCAGCCTGGAGGAGGAGGAAAGGCTCTCCGCCGAGTCAGTGGACCTGATCTTCGAGCCCGACCATATCCTGATCAGGCCGGACCCCGACCACATGGACCTGGCTTGCCAGGCGGACGAGCTCTTGCAGGGGTTGGTCTCCAAACGTCAGGTGCGGTTTCTCTCAGTGGC
>Ga0326727_10015437_pt1 | contig 16390 bp, 19 predicted proteins | sample MB2enrmetagenome_FD_207643 | JGI IMG/M metagenome (GOLD analysis project Ga0326727, IMG submission 207643) | Lab enriched peat soil microbial communities from McLean, Ithaca, NY, United States - MB29MY | ecosystem: Environmental > Terrestrial > Soil > Wetlands > Peat | place: USA: New York...
CGGAGGGCATCCTCGGCGATATCTTCGCTCTCGGCGGCAAGGGCCACAATTTCATCGCCCACCCAGTTGGTTTCTTTCCCCACGCCCAAAATCACCTGCACGGTTTTCACCCCGGGCAACTTCTCCGCCTCAGAAGTGTCAAGGGCGGTGATCTTCGCGTGGGCGTAAGGGGAGCGATAGATTTTGGCGACCAGGAGCCCGGGCCGGTTAATGTCGTAAGTATATTTCGCGCCGCCGCTCGATTTGGCGGGCCCATCAATGCGCTTAATGCGCTTCCCGATGAGGCTGCGTTCACCAGCCGCCGGCCAATCATATTTGCACTTATCCATTGGCGCGTCCTCCCTTCAAGGTTTGGGCTGCTTCCAAAACGGCTTCTCGAATCCCTGCATAGGTGCCGCAACGGCAGAGATTGCCGCCCAGGCCATGTTCCACATCTTCCCTTGTGGGATTGGGGTGTTTATCCAGGAAGGCTTTGCAGGCTACCACAAAGCCGGGCGTGCAGAATCCGCACTGTTGGGCATCGTGCTCGACGAACGCCGCCATCACGGGGTGGAGATCACCCGCCGTCCCCAACCCCTCGATGGTCTCGATGTGGCGCCCTTCTGCCTCGATGGCGAGCACATTACATGCGTATACCGGGCGTCCGTCCAGGATCACAGTGCAGGCGCCACAGACTCCGCGATCGCATACTTTCTTGGCGCCGGTCAGGTCAAGTTGATTGCGCAAAGCGTCGAGCAAGGTCACGCGGGGCTCAACCTTCAAGCTATGCGCTTTGCCGTTGATCTGGAGAGTAATCGGCACTGCCCCCGGTCCCAGCACGCCGGGTGATTGCTCCGGCGCCGCGGTTGCCGCTTCCGGCGCGGCCAGCAAGCCGGTGGATACCGCCATGCTGGCGCCCTTTAAGAAGTCGCGTCGCGAAAAACCTTCCCCAGGGAGTTCCCGCAAGTTTCTTTTCTTCTTTCGCATGTTGGGCTCCTCTAGTGATGAAACAAAATATTAGTGATTGGGGTTGCTGAACCCGCGGCGCCTGGCGCCCTCGTGTTTCTATTTTCCTGAACCAATCCTGATCCCGAAGTCGACCATTATATCACTGGAAAGTGGCTTTGTGGGCAAGGGTTCATAGCGCCGTTGGGGAAACAATGAAAAAACACGATCGTCGCCCCTGAGGCGCTGAGACATAGAGAAAAAGCCTTTCGCTTTCATACCTTTGCGCCTCCGCGCCTCTGCGGTGAATATGAGGAAGTCCCGGGATGCATCCAACACCTCTGGCAAGTGGGGCGCTGATGAATTATACTGCGCCTCCTTTTTGCATCTGGGCGAATGGTCCAGTCGCCCCACGGTTCATCGCATGTGGAAAGAAATGGTGGCAGCAGAATTCGAAAAACTTCGGCGCGGCGGCCTGACGCGCGCCCGCTTGGTGGACCTCCTTCTTCCCAGCGTTCGCTACCTCTTCGAGACGGAAGTGCACGCCTATGCCTTTTCGATTGCTGCCAACGCCTATCTATCCTTTTTCCCCTTCACCCTGATTTTGTTGGCGATCTGCCGTCGTTGGCTGCATTGGGAAAAAGCCTACGAGATGATCCTTCAGCTTTTGCGGGTACACCTTCCGACCGGGTCGGAATCGGTGATTCGCAATTTGGTGGTCGTGGTGCAAGGGCGGCCGCGGCTGCAATTGGTCTCCGTGCTCATGCTCCTTTTCACCAGTTCGGGTGTGTTCCTACCGCTGGAGATCGCCCTTAATAAGGTGTGGGGATTCAGGCGCAATCGCAGTTTCCTAAGGAACCAGGGAATGTCTTTTGTCTTGGCCCTGGTTTCAGGGGTGCTTGCACTCGTCTTCATTCTCGCGATTACGCCCGTGCAGGCGGCTATCACTTTTTCAATCGGTTGGATACCCTCCCAGAGCATCCTCACGACGGTGTCGAGTGTCGTCCTGGAGATCGCCTCCGTGCCCCTCGTGGTTTCGGTTTATTTCATGATCTATTATCTTCTGCCCAGCGGGAAAGTTCCTGTTGCGCGGGTTCTGCCCGCCGCCATCGCCACGGGAATATTAACGGAGGTAGGGGAGTTCATGTACTCCCGGACGCTCCCGATGTTTCGTTTCCGGGAGGTATATGGTCCCTATGCGTTGTCCGTGACTCTGCTTTTTTGGGCGTATGCGGGCGCCCTGATTCTACTCTTCGGCGCGCACCTCTCGGCGCACATGTTTATATCGAATGAGGCCCCGCAGATTGCGCCTGAGCCGAACGGCGCGGGCACCACGGGGCGGCCAGACGACAGCGAATGGTAGGTTGAGATCTATGGGAAACCGGCAGCAGATTCAAGAAATCCCGGGCGCACTGCGCATGACTCTGGAAAAGGCCCAGGCCGAGTATGGGGCGGTGGTGCGCAAGGTTCGGTGGGGTGACGGGCCGCTTTACATCTGCGGGGAAGGGGATTGCGCTGGTCTGGGCCTGGCGGCGACCTACGCGTTTGAAACTTTTCCCGGCTGGCCCGTGGTGGCGCGCCGGGTGGAGTTTATCCAGCTCTACGCTCTCCACCACCTGCGCCTGCGGCCCCGGACGGTGCTGATCTTGATTTCGGCCACGGGAGAATGGCCGGAAGGACAGGAACTTGCCCGCGCTGCGCATGAGCGAGATTGCATCGTGGTGGCGCTGACTAATACTCCTGAAAGTTCGTTGACGAAAGTGGTGGATCACGTTTTCCTCACTCGTGTCGAGGTGGATGCGGCATCGCCCGCAGTGACGGTCTGCATGCACGGCGCCCTCAATTTCCTGGCGTTCGAGGCCGCGCGTGTCCTGAAGCGCCCCGAGCCACAGTGGGACTTATTGGAAGAAGAGTTTGATCAGTTGCCGGATAAGCTCGAATGGATATTCACACAGCTTCCATCGGTGGTCCGGTCGATGGCGGCAGAGCTGGCGCTGTCACCCAGGCTGCGCATCGTGGGTGGAGGTTTTTACCATTATCCCGCGCGGCAAGCAGCGTGGCGAATGCGATCCCTGTCCAGCCCTCAAGTTGGGGCCGTGGAAGCCTCGGAATTCTTGGACGAACATGCCTACTTCGCCCGGAGCGGAGAATCGGTTCTGCTTCTTTCCGGCTCGCATTCGAAAATGAAGAAGCTCATTTATCGTTGCGCCGCCCAAGCGCGGTCGAATGGGGGGCGGGTGCTTTCCCTAACGGACAGTAACGATCGCGATCTCGTCGAAGGCTCGGACCTGGGAATTCTGATCCCTTCGCTGCTGGAAGCGCCGGCGTGTTCCCTCACGATGTTTATGCTCGAGTGGCTGGCGATGGAAGCCCTGCGCTCGGCGAAGCAACCCCCGGCTTCAAAATAGTCCTTCATGCCGCAGAGGTGCGGAGGCACAGAGGTTTGAAAACAAAAGGTCTCTGCTCTGCGTCTCGGCGCCTCTGCGGTAAAGAAAGCAATTCTTCCCCACTCCCCCAAGGGGGGGAGGGTAGTAAATTCATATCTCCCCGCCTCAGAATCGCCCGGATCGGTTATCCTCGTCTGCCGAGGTGGCAATTCTTGCGGGCTTTCGATTGCACAAGGTGACACCGCCCAGTTTGGGAGTGTTTCAAGATGTGAGAATCGGCATTTGAGAGCTATCTTTATCGGAAAGCACAAACCAGGCATCTTAATGGATTTAATTAGGCGTTAAGATATTAAGATAATACCGTTGACACGGGGTTCTGCTTCTGTTCTAATTAATCTATGGACGTAGGCAAACGATTAAGACAATTGCGTGAAGTTAAAGGTCTCTCGCAAGGCGACATCGAGCGGCGGTCCGGTCTCTTGCGCTCGTACATCTCTCGCGTTGAAGGCGGATACACAGCCCCCTCGCTCACGACTCTGGAAAAATTTGCCAAGGCATTGGAAATCGAACCTTATCAATTGCTTTTCCAGGGTGAGGGAAAACCGTCAGCACCCAAGGTTCCCGATCAGGTGAACCTGAGTAAGCCGGTTAAGAAGCTGATTAAGTCTTTTGAGGTGATGTCGAGCACGAACCGCAGGCTGTTGATATCGATGGCAGACAAGCTCGCCAAACACTGAGAGGACCCAAGCTGTTCTGCGCGCGCCGATCGCGGTTATCCTTCTCAGCTATCGCCGGGGAGGTGAGGGATAGGTGTGGGCGAAAGCGCCAAGACCATTGTCCCTGCCTTTTGACCACGGAAAGCCGAGGGGTTGGGTCATCGCGTGAAGGTGGATGTGTCCCTCACGCACAGGGGCAGAACCAGGGTTTTCTCCTCGTTATTCGAAACCGCAACGCTTCGACATGCCAGGCGTCGACCGCTTGGGTCGCTGAAGGGTTTCCCTTTCGCGCGTGAGTGAATGGCGACAGCACCCGTGAGCTGAAGGCCCATGGACGGCGAGAGGTTTCTGGCTTACGTGCGTCAATTTCTGTGCCCCACGCTCCAACCGGGAGACCACGTGATCCTCGACAACCTCAGTAGCCACAAAGTGGCGGGAGTCGGGGAAGCGTTCACCGCGACCGGAGCAAGGCTACTCTCTCTGCCCCCTTACTCCCCCGATCTGAACCCCATCGAAAAGTTCTTTTCCAAACTCAAGGCGCGGCTCCGCAAGGCCGCCAAACGAGACATCGCCGCCCTGCGGAAGGAAATCGGAGAATCGCTCAATACTCTCTCCGCAAGCGAATGCACAAACTTCTTCGCCTCTTGCGGATATGTAAACACTTAAATCAAGACCGCTCTAACTTCTGACTCCTGTTCTCCTGGCTTCTGACTGCTTTGTGCCGGTTTTAGGAATCTTAGTGCGCCGCGTAGGTCTTCGTCATTCCGTTGCGGCTGTTGGTCACTGTGAACCCGCCATCGAGTCCCGCCGAGACTTTGATCCAGCTCACGCTGCTGTCCTGGTCCACATTGACGATGAAAGGCTCGGGCGCGTTATTCTCTTTGCCCGCGTTCTGGGCATAATGCAACTGCCACACACCCTCAATGCCCGGCGAAGTGCGGATCGTCTGCAATGCCTCGGGCGAGCCGCCTTTCGTAGCGCCATTATTGGTAATGGCCACACGCGGCTTCAGCGCATGTACAATGGCTGGCGAGTTTGACTGATCGAGCCCATGATGCGTGCTAAGGTAAATGTCCACCGTCCCAAGTTTGTTGTCCGGGCAGACAAGCGCCAGCTCCTTATTCCAGGTGAGGTCGCCGAGATCGATCATGCGAAACTTACCAAAGGTAATCAGCATCCCAATCGACTGGGCATTTTCCGAAGGATCAACGTCCCGAGGTTGGGTGGTCGCGCAAAGAGGATTCGGTTCACCCGCTCCCGCGAGCGGCCGCTGAATTGCCTGCCCGGCAGCGGCCACGACCCGCACGTTGATCTCCTCGAGGGGAATCCGGTCCCCTGCCCTGACGATCAGGTGGGACGCACGGTCCCTTACCTGCACGTAGGCGTGGTAGAGTTCGTCAGCTTCCTTCCCGGTTTCAACGCTTCGCCCATGATCCACATAGGTGCCGACGGGAATGCGCTCGGCGAGTTGCGGGACGCCTCCCACATGATCCATGTGGTAGTGGGTGATGACCACGTAGTCGATGCGGGTGACGCCCGCAGCTTTGGCCACGGTGGCAATCCGCTCCGCGTCGCGGCCATTGAAGCCCGGCCAGCCCGTATCCACTAACATCGATTTGCCGGAAGGCGTGACGAAAAGCGTGGATTGCCCACCTTCCACGTCAATGAAGTACACGTCGAGAGTGCCCGCCGCCCGCAGCGGCACGCTTAGAAATGCCAAGAAAGCAATCAGGAAGAGTTTGCGCATGGGCGATATCCTAACACAGGCCTTTGACCGGAGGAATTATGGCATGTTCAGGACTGCGGTAGGGGGCGAGGTCATGGGCCAACACCCTCGGCCATACATAGCACCGTCCGGTGTTGCGACCGGTTATGTCAGGAACGAGCCATGGCGATGCTAGCCACCACCGTAGCCAGAGTCACGACCCCCAAAATAGGGAGAATGATGCGGCAAAACTCCCGGCCGCCCAGGAAAGCCGCGATCCCGCCTTTCACCAGCGCGGCTTCCTGTTCGGCTCCTTTCTGTTGCCACAGAAAAATCCCCGCACCCGCGCCAACCGCAACCGGGAGCACCATGGGGAGGATCAGGCCATACGCCAGGCGGGGCTCAATTACAAAAGTCAGCAACAACTGCCGGAGGAACATAATGGTCGAAGCGATCACGATGCCCAGGGCAAAACACTTTGCCAGCCCCTCCGCGGCCTCGCGGGCCCTATGTGAAAGGCCGAACGTGACCGCGGTGCTGGAGGCGAGCCCCCCAATAGGCCCGTCACGGCCATGCCCTGCCGCTAACGCCACCGGCAGCACCCAAGTAAATCCCACCTGGGTCAGCTGGCCGCAGAGATACCCGCTTAAGACAATAATGGGAAAGGTGCGGACACCTCAAAGAGTGGTTCGTCCGCGCGTCGTGAGTGCTCCCGTTCGATACCAATCAGCAGGCCCATGAGCAGGGCCATGGCGCCGTGCCACGCAATCTGCGTGTAGGTGGGCATTAGTGGGAAACCGCGTCAATCGTCACGTGCTGGTTCGCATCCCAGCCCGCATAGTAGAGCTCGACGCTCAGCTCCGGACGCTCTTTGGCCAGCGCTGCCCGCGCGCGCCGCAGGTCTTCTTCCTGGCGCTGGCGCGGCTCCGGGGAAGAATGCAGGTGAAACGGCAATTCCTTATACCAGCCACAATCCTGATGCTGGATTAGAATCAAGCGCTTCAGGTCATGCGAATCCACCAAAAAACGGAACCACTTCCAGCCCGCCCAGGAGAACTTCGGCAAGTATTCCACCAGCGTCAGGCATTGCGCGCCCCCGGGTAAAACCAGCAGGTCGTAATTCTCATCGAGGTTCAACTTGAGATTCAGGAATTCGTAAAATCCGGCCTGGAAGCGGTGGTCGCTGCAATGGATGGCCAGCACTTCGGCATCCGTCTCGTGCACCGTGGAAGAGAGTTGAAAGCTCGGCATAAACCCTACCTTCGGGGGAATTGCTCCGCGTGTTTAGCACACAGCCTGAACTGCGCGGAATTGGGCGACGGCGGGCGCCGCCTACTTCTTATCTCCGCTTTCTTCCGCCCGGCGCGCCGCCGGCTTCAACGTCGCGGCCAACTTCTCGTCCAAGCCGAGTTGGGAAAGCACCGTAGGAATATCCAGCCCTAACGCCTGGAGTTGCTGGAGCAAACCGAAGACCAGCGCCGGCCCCGCTTGCGCGATGCGCCCGATTCCCCCGGTGCCGTTGCCCGCCGCCCCGTTGCCCTGTTCTATTACCACCACTTTATCAATGTTGCCGAGCGGCGCTGCCACGGCGCCAAATATCCCCGCCGACGCTTGCAGCACGCTGGGCAGTTTCTCCAGCAGCGTCTGCAGCTTGGCCGCGTCGTTGAACTGCCGCCAGGCCTCGGCTTTTTTGAGGATAGCCTGCGCTTCCGCCAAGCCTTGCGCTTCAATGGCGCGGGCTTGCGCCAGACCCATGGCCTCGATCTTCGCTGCTTCCGCGCGGCCTTCCGCTTCCACCGCCGCTGCGCGGCCCATACCTTCCTGCTTTAACTTTTCCTGCTGCGCTTGCGCCAGTGCAATCTGCGCGCTCTTCTGGCCTTCGGCTTCCAGGATCGCCGCCTGCTTCTTGGCTTCCGCGCGCACAATGGCCGCCTGCCGCTCGGCCTCCGCCGGCTTGATTACTGTCGCCTCCAGCTCTCTCTGCTTGCGCAGGACTTCCTGCTCCTGCACGGAGATCTGTTCCTGCGTGCGAGTCTTTTCCACGCGCACTTCTTCCGCCACCACCGCCTGCTTCGCTTTCGCCTCCGCCAGGGGCCCGGCCTGCGCGGACTTGGCCTTTTCCATTTCGATTTCGGCCTGGTACTGCGCCTGCCTCACCTGAAACTCGCGATTCGCGCTGGAGATGTTGGCGTCCGCGTCGAACTTCGCCTTTTCGCCTTCTTGCATCGCCAGGGCGGATTTGATCTTGGCGTCGCGCGTGGCCTCCGCCTCACCAATCGTCCCGTCGCGTTTGACTTCCGCGGTGCGCTTTTTCCCCAGCGCGTCCAGATAGCCTTCCTCGTCGCTGATGTCCTGGATGGTGAGGACATCTACGCCAATGCCCATGCGCTCCAAGTCCAGCGCGGCCTCCGAGGTTAGCTTCTGGGCAAAGCTGGAGCGGTCGCTGTTCACCTCTTCCACGGTCAGCGTACCGAGGATCGAGCGCAAGTGGCCTTCCAGGGTTTGGAAGATCACCTTCTGAATGGTGTCATGCGTCATGCCCAGGAAGCGCTCCGCCGCCGCCGAGAGCGACATGTCATCGCCCTTGATCTTCACGTTGGCCACGGCTTTCACGGAAATCGGCACACCTTTGAGCGTATAGGCGCGCTTGATTTCGAGGGGAATCGTAAAGACGTTGAGAGACAGGTAATCCACCTGCTCCAGCAAAGGCCAGCGAAACGCCGCGCCGCCGCGCACCATGCGATAGCCAATGATGCGGCCGTCGGGTAGCTTGTGGTGGCGGCCACTGAAGATCGCCACCGCGTTGGGCGGCACTTTAATGTAGTTTTTGGCGAAACGGGAAATCGCGACCAGCAGCGCAATGGCCGCGGCCGCAGCCAGCCCAATTACAAAGGGTGAAAAATGCTCCATGATAATCCTCCTGAAGAATGGTGGCGTGTCACGAGCAACGAGCAGCCGAAGGACGAAAAGCGAAACTCGAGATTCGAAGCTCGCCGCGGTTTGCGAGTTTCAAGTTTCGATTTTCGGTCTTTGCTGGCTCCTCACCAGTCGCTGCTCCGTCACTCTGCGCGATCCACCAGAACAACCTCCCCGACGAGGGTAGTGATTCTTACCAGAGTGTTGACCGGAATCTCCTCGTTACTCGCCGCGCGGGCGACCTTCTCCACTACCGTGTCACCGAGCGTGCAGCGCACCTGGCCCACTCCCCCTTTGGGAATGGTGACGCTTACCTGTGCCATGTTGCCCACCAGGTCGCCCGTCCGGACGTGGCTGGAGGCTTGTTGGCTGTAAAGAAAACTGGCGAAAACGTAGATCACTCCCGCGAACAGCACACCGCCTCCGAAACCCATCGCCGTGCTCACACCCACCCCGTAACCGAGGTGAATGCCGATGGCGCCGAAACTTCCAAACGCGGTCACGAAGACGCTCAGGATGCGGCTGCTCAGGAGGCTGGGGCCTGCGCCGTGGCCGTCGGCGTCGTGGCCTAAGTCCCCATGTTCGAACATGTCACCCAAAACGGAGCTGCCAATCAGAAAGACAAAGCCGAACGCCGCAATCGCCAGGAACGTAACAAACGCCGATGTGCTTGCCAGGAGAATCATGTCGGTGGCCTCTGCATCAGGAGAGTGCGTTGCACCTCGCGAGGAACTGTCGCTGGGCGGACGATACCTCTTGCAGTGAGGGCTACTCTAAGGCCGGTCCGCGGCGAAGTCAAGGAGAGTTGGCCCGCCGAGGGAATTTCTGTCCGCGGAATTCAAGGCACGGGGTACATGATCCAACCGAGTACCAGCGCCACGCCCACAAAGGTCACAAACACTTTGGCGCCGTACAAAAACCGCTCGCGTGGTGTGTTCTTGCTCAGGACCCCGAACACAACGGAAACGAGAAAGGAGAACAGGAGCATTGCGGGAAGATGTGGAACAGCCATTTTAAATCCTAGTGAAGAGTGACGAGTGAAGAGTGAAGAGCGGGCAAGAACAGAAATTCGAGATTCGAAGCTCGAAAATCGTGGCGAGTTTCGAATTTCGAGTTTCGAGTTTCGTCTTTCGCTTGCTCGTCACTTTTCACTCGTCACTCTTAACTGCCTTTAGGGCTTGCGCCCCATGGCAATGTCGTAAGTATCGAGAATCGACAGCGTGTTTAGCATGCCGGCCGACACCAGATAGGCCGTACCGAAGTCGGCACTCACAAACAGCGGGTTGCCCCCCGTATAGCCGAAAAAGCGCGCCGCCGGCAGGGCCAAGCCCACGCACAACTCGCCGAAATAACCGAGCGTTTGGAGATATGATCCTGAATTGGTGCTGAAAAACTCGCCTTGCATGGCAAGCCCCATCAGGAACATTGTCACAATCGCGGAAAAAAGGATCAGCCCGCGCCACTTGCGGCCGAGCAGCAGGTGGCCCAGGCCTGGCACCATCCACGCCGCCACGCATAACCTCACCAAGGTGGTCAGCTTGGGCTGAGCGGGGTGGGAAAATGTTTCTTGCACAACTTTGTTTGCCATAGGAAAAAGATTCAGGAGCAAGGATTTGGGATTTAGGCCCTGATTCCTGAAACCTAAATCCTGATTCCTACTCCCCGTCTTCCAACCTAACACACCTTATCAAGGCGCAGCAAGGATGGGCACAATCTCCTCTTGGATTTCCCCGGTCACACAAGCCTCGCGGGCGCCTGCAAACACATCCACTTCACTCCGGATGCCGAAATCATGCATATAAATGCCGGGCTCAATGGAAAAGCAGGTGCGGGCGATGATCCGCCGTTCGTCGTGAGTTTCAAAATTATCCATATTGGCGCCGTTGCCGTGCACGTCTTCACCAATCGAGTGCCCGGTGCGATGGACGAAGAAAGTACCGTATCCTTTCCGCTCAATGACCTCGCGCGCCGCGTCGTCAACCTCATAGCCGTAAAGGATGCGCCCGGCTTGCAAGGATTTCTGCACCAGGGTGATGGCCGCGTCGCGCGCCTCACGGACTACGTCAAAAACCTTGGTGTAGGGCTCGGGAACCTTTTCGCCCACATATCCCGTCCAGGTGATATCGAAATAAACCGCCCCGGGCTTTTTCTGTTTCCCCCAAACGTCCAACAAGACAAAGTCCCCGGCCTGAATGGGGAGCGACGCCTCCCGCGACGGCGAATAGTGCGGGTTGGCGGTGTTGGCATTCACCGCCACGCAGGGAGGCTCGTCGGCGATCAGCCCATTCGCCTCAAGGAGCCGCGCCATTTCCTGTTGTACATCGTATTCGCTGATCTTCTTGCCGGCGCGCACCGCATCCCGAATGGCCGCGAACGCTGTCCGCACCGCCTGGTGCACCACCAGGCCGGCAGCCAGGTGCGACTGCCATTGCTCCTCTGACCAGCTCGCCTCAAACTGCTGCACCAGGTCTGCCGAAGAAACCACTTCCACCCCGCAACTCTTCACCAGTTCCACCGTGCCCGCGTCCACCAGCCCCACGTAAGGGATATTGTTCAAGGCCGAGTACTGCATCGCCACGCGCTCTTTGCCGTGCAGCAGCCGGCTGAGCCCTTCGCGTTGCTCGCGCCAGGAAGAATAACGCTCCTCCGTGCCCGGCAGACCCGCGAGGTTCTGCGCCTCGATACGGTGCACTAACTTCGCCGGCTCCCCTTCTTTGGGTATAACGTAGTACCAACGGCGCGTACACATTACGGGGTTAATATTCAGCACGCGATAGGCAATGGGATCGCGGCGGTGGTGGTCATAGAACAGCCAGCCGTCGAGCTTGGCTTCGCGCAACGCAGATTGAATCGCTTCAAGATTCATAGGAAGATCCTCCTTTGTTGGGTGGAAGTCCCACCGAATCGCGGCACGTGCGGCTTGCCACCAAACATGTCAAAATCAGCGAGCCAGCGGACCGAGGTTTCTCACCGCGGGTCTGGAAGGGCGGGGCTTTAACCCCGCCGTTACAAGCCTTTTCTGATCATTCCCCGCGCTTGAAGACCTTATCGTATATCACCATCAGCACCGCGCCCACCAGTCCCACCGCCGTCACTACCCACCACATGTGCTGGGGCCGGTGCAGAACGTCGCCGAACTCGTGCAGGAGATAGCCGCCCAACGGGCCAGCAATGAAATACCCGATCGCGATAGGCAGAAAAGCATAACCCATATAGAGCCCCTGCTGACCCGAGGGCGCAAGCCGCGAGATGTATTCGTAGTAGCGCGCGGATTGGGTGATTTCACCAAGCGCCAGCACTATCAGGGCTGCCACCAGCCCCAGGGTTGACGGATGGATGGCCAGGAACAACCAGGACAAACTCGAGATGACCAGCCCCAGAGTCATTGCCGGAAAGGCCGGAATCTTGCGGGTCAAATAGCTCACCAGAATCTGAAAACAAATCACGGTGAGCGCGTCGATTGAAAGCAACAGGTCGACGTTGGCGTTTGGGTCCACGTAGCCCCGCAAAAACAGCGGCGCCGATATGAATTCCTGCCAAAACACGATGTAGAAACTCGAAAATATCAGCAAGAACAGAACGAAACGGAAATTACCCAGCACCACGAACATGTTCTTGATGGCGTCCGCGACGCTCGCCACCTTCTGCTCCCCCGACCGCGCCGGCTCGCGAAAAAACACCAGCGTCACCAGGAACATCAGAAACACACTCAGGGCAGAAACGCGGAAGACGCTTTCGACACCCCAACCCCATTGTTTGCGCACCAGCCAGGCCATGATGGGGCCGAGCGTGCCACCGATATTCACAATCGTGTAATAAATGGAATAACCGATGGAGCGGACGTTCTCCGCCGAAGCGCGCGCCGTAGTCCCCGCCACACAGGGTTTTACCACCGCCGGTCCGAGCGCCGGAATCATCAGGATGCCGAACACCAGCCACTTGTCGCCGAGCGCCTGGCGCGCCCCCTGCATCCAGGGCGCCGAAAGCGAACCCAGCAGAAAATAACCGCCGGTCATCACGAGGTACGCAAACATCAGCGCGCGGCGAAAACCGAAGCGGTCCGCGAGCGTCCCCCCCAGCACCGGCAGGAACCAGACTACGAATCCAAAAGTCCCCATCATCCAACCGGTGACTTCTTTCGAAAAATGCAGTTGCTCGCTCAGATAAATGGCCAGCACCGCGCTCGCGCCGTAGTAGGCGAGGCGCTCGAATAATTCCGTGAAATTTGCAACCCAAAAGGCGCGCTCAAACCCTGTGCGAATTTCAGCCAGGCGCTGCGTAAAGCTCAACGTTTCCTCCCCTCAGCGGAAGCTGCCGCCAAGATCTTAATCTGCATGATGCTTTCTTCCGCCGAGCGCCCCGTCACGCGCAGCAACTTGCGCCGCGCCTTTTGGCCGGAAAGGATCACCACGCACGCTTGTGGCAGGCGTAACGCACGGGCAAAGAAATGAACGCAAGCTTCATTGGCCTGACCTTCCGTCGCGGGGGCATGCAACTCCAGGCGTAACTCACCCGAGGCGTCCACGGTTAACCGCTCGTGCGCGGCGCGGGGCTTTACCCGCAGCCAGAAACTTACGTTTTCGCGTTCCACCCTGAAGTCGGGCATGGAAGAAAACCGTCCGTGGTCCGTTGTCAGTGGTCCGTTGTCAGCTGTCCGTTGTCAGTTCTCAGTCACCAATTTTCAGCAAGAAATACAATCTATCTCATCCGGGCGAATGCGTCCTAAAAGTACAGAACTCGAATTGAACAACCAACAAAGGACCACAGGCAACGGACAAATGACAACGGACCACGGACAGCCTTATGTCCTCTCGCCAAAGATTGCGGTCCCCACTCGCACGATCGTTGCGCCTTCTTCGATGGCGACTTCGAAATCGTGGCTCATGCCCATGGAAAGCTCGCGCATAGAAACGTTGGGGAGATTCCGCTTTTCGATTTCAGCAGCCAGGGCGTGCAATTGCCAAAAGTACGGCCGCACGTCTTCCGGGTTCTCGACGAAGGGCGGGATCACCATCAGGCCGCGTAGTTCGAGCGTCTCCATCGGCGCGATCCGCTCCGCCAGGGCCGCCACTTCCCCGGCCCCAACGCCCGCCTTGGAGGCTTCTTCCCCCAAATTCACTTCGATCAGCACCGGCAGGCGCGCGCCGCCGGGGGCAGCGGCCTGCGCAAGTTTTTCCCCCAAGCGCAGCGAATCCAGCGAATGTACCCAATGGAAAAGCTCGCGCGCCACCCGCGCCTTGTTGGACTGAAGATGTCCTACCAGGTGCCAGGTGGCACCCAAATCCGCAAGCGCCGGGAGCTTGGACTTCGCTTCCTGCACGCGGTTCTCTCCAAAATCGCGCACGCCCGCATCAAATGCCGCGCGGATCAATTCGGGCGGGTGCGTTTTGGAAACGGCCACCAGCCTTACGTCCTCACGCCGGCGTCCGCTGCGCCGGCAGGCAGCGGCGATTCGCTCTTCCACCCGCGCGATGTTTTCTCGAATGTTCGCGACCATCTCTCCCGGCAGACTCGAGCGTGGCGGAGCCACCTGCAAATTTTTCGCGCTGGGCGAATTGAAACCGTGCCATTCTATCACTCCCCGCACCGCGTGTAGGCACCTTGTTACGGTTACGGGCGGGTGTTAGGATGCAGCGTTGGTCCGTGGTCCGTTGTCCGTGGTCCGTGGCCATGGGTCGCCGCACGACGAAAATCGAAGATGCAAACTCACCGTTTCTTTCGAGGTTCGATGACCCTTGCAATCAGACGAACCGCGGGCAACTGACCACGGACAACGGACAATGGACGACCGCACTATGAAACCTGGCCTGTTTATCACCTTTGAAGGGCTGGACGGCACGGGCAAGAGCACGCAACTACGCCTCGCTGTCCAGTACCTGCGCAAGTGCGGTCATCGGGTATTGGTAACGCGCGAGCCCGGCGGAACGCGCACGGGTGAACGCATTCGCGACATCCTGCTGGCGTCGAAGACCGAAAAACTTGCGCCGCTGGCCGAGTTGGCGTTGATGTACGCGGCGCGCGCCCAACTTTTGGAAGAGGTAGTGCGCCCAGCGTTCGCCCGCAGCGAGGTGGTGGTAAGTGACCGCTACAATACCGCGTCGTTCGCCTATCAAGGTTACGGGCGCGAGTTGGGCACGGCCAGCGTGCGCGCCTTCGACCGGGTCATTTGTGGCAAGACTCAGCCGGACCTGACCATCGTCCTCGACCTCGATCCCAAACGCGCCCTGGGACGCGCGCTCGGCGACGCGCGGCGGCGATCGCGCCTTGACCGCATTGAGGCGCAAGGGTTGGCCTTTCACCAGCGCGTGCGGGCCGGGTATCTGGCCATCGCCCGCTGCGCGCCCGGGCGCATCAAGTTGCTTCGTGCCGACCAGTCGATCGACGAGCTGCAACGCCAGATTCGCGCGCTCATCGAACCGCTTCTCGCCGCGAAAGCTCGAAAATCGAAATTCGAAACTCGAAAATCGTAACCCGTTTTGGTAACGACAGGGGGGCCCACAGGCCGGTAGTGGGGTCTTTTGACTTGATTCAGCCCGGACATTGTTAAATTGGATTTCCAACCTGACCCAAGTCCTGCTCCATAGCTTCACGACTAGGCCAACACGCCGATTTGTAACACGGCATCCCACCCTCGATGGTAGCGATACAGGTCTTGCAAAATTTTCTGCCAGATTGGTCGCACGTGTCGGACTCTCTGAGTTGGCTCTGGGGATGGCTCGGACAGTACAACCTGTTTCCGTCATAGACGAGTTGCTGGACATTTCTCATGGTCAGACCCCCTGTTTTGGCAGTGTCCTAAATGTCTGGTGGTAGACAGCCTAATGTTGGGTTGCGCTTGGCGCCGGTTGGTAAGAGATCTTAGAAAGCGGCTCACTTTGGATATCTTTCGGTCAGCTTCCTCTTCAGCAAATCCTCATACCATGAAGGCGGAGGTTCATCGCCGGTCAAAGAGTCGATCACTTTATTAGCTTCTTTTATGAAATCCACGTACCATGACAGCGGAAACTCTCCCATTTTGCTAATCACCGTTTCAATCTCGGCTTCCGACTTCCCATCTTCTCTCATCCAATCAGCCAAGCCCTCTCTCAAACTTGCTTTAGCTTCAGATGTAGTTAATCTCTTGGAGGAAGAAGAGCAGTTAGGACATTTATTAGCGTACCCAGGTTTATCGGACGTCAGAATAAACTCTTCTCCGCAATCCTTGCATACCCTCTTATCTATACTCATTTTCTCGTCCTCTAGGTGGTTCTTTGCCAGGACGCAATCCAAATTGCAAGACTATACCAAATTTCAAATTGAGTCACCACCCAGGGGCCAGGCAATGTGGAATGAAGGTGTTGCTGGTGGTATACTGATGGTCATAAGTCCTGACTCGAAGACTACGACGAGTTTCGAATTTCGAGTTTCGCGTTCCTTACGAACATGGGCTTCGATTCTTTTCTCGGCAATCCGCAGGCGGTGGCAGCAGTCCGCGAAATGCTGGCGAGCAGGCGCGTGCCGGGAGCCCTGCTGTTTGCCGGGCCCGAGGGCGTGGGCAAGAAAACGCTGGCCCTGATGCTGGCCAAGGCGCTGGTATGCGAGCGCGGCGCCGCAGACTTCTGCGATCAGTGCGCGCATTGCCGCAAAGCGGAGCAGATGTTTGCCACCGCACGGGAAGATTTGGCGCGGCGCCGCGAAATCAAAGAATCCGCGCGCCGCGTTGAAGGCCTGGTTTACTTCGATCTCCAGATCCTCGAGCCGCT
>Ga0326727_10015439_pt1 | contig 16389 bp, 12 predicted proteins | sample MB2enrmetagenome_FD_207643 | JGI IMG/M metagenome (GOLD analysis project Ga0326727, IMG submission 207643) | Lab enriched peat soil microbial communities from McLean, Ithaca, NY, United States - MB29MY | ecosystem: Environmental > Terrestrial > Soil > Wetlands > Peat | place: USA: New York...
GGCCGTGCGGGTGGCGGGATGGAGCTTGCCTGCGATGGCCGCATCGTGTTGGGCCAGCACGGCCGCCGTCATTACCACTTCCGCCACTCGACCGGGCTTGTCATTGGGGCTGAGCTTGGCGTCGGCCAGCTTGGCGGCGGACTGCTCCACGGCCTGGCGGGTCTCGCGGTACACCGCGGCGGGCGCCCCGCTCACCGCCCTGGCCGGCAGGTACGCATAGGTGGCGTGACAAGCAAAGCAATGGTCCTCATGGGCGTGTGCCCCCCGGTCCAGGTAGCCGGCCGCCTTGGGCAGCGAGAACCGCTCCAGCAGAGGATCTTCCACGTTCTCCACTTTGCGGGATCGGTCCTGTTCCCTTGGCCGCATTCCGGGTTCCGCCGCGGTCGCCGACAAACAGCCGCCCAACAGGACGAATCCAAAGGTCACGGCTGGCAATTTCATGTTCGCTCCTTGGCAGTCGGAAGGATCACATTCTACCATCCCCGCGGTCGAGTTATAATCAGCCGCAGTTCTCGCCTGAACAGTGTGGCTGCTGCTGGCTGGTGCGGTGTACTGCATCAACCACCCGCAGGAGGGAGATGAATCCGATGCGCGGAGGCGAGATCGCAATGGCGGTGCTTTACGCGGCGCCGTGGCTGGCGTTTATGACCGCAGTGCTCGTCCTGTCAGCCACAGGTTTTGGGTGATAGTGTAGATGCCGCCGGATGGCACGGCGCCCTGTGCCGCGGGCCACCCGCACGAAGGAGGTCGCTTCGATGGAGGGTCCCCCGGTCGAAGTTATCGTGGCGGTGCTGCTGTCGGCGCTATTGATCCTGGCGTTGGTGGCCACGGCCCTGGTCCTGCCGGTACTGGTCGTGCGGCAGGGGCGGCGGCTCAGGCGGCTGGAACGGCGGCTCGCTGAGATCGAGGCCGTGCAGCTCGGGGCGGAAACGGCCGCTGTGGCCGGGAGCCTGGAAACGCCGCTGGTGCCCATCCTGATCGAGGAGCCAGCCGGTGCGGAGCCGCCCACCGCCGAGCCGCCCGGCAGCGAGGTTTCCCACGAGCCAGCCGCGGCGCCGACCGAGGGCGTCGAGGCGTGGATCGGACGCCGCGCGATGGGCTGGGCCGCCGTAGTGCTTCTCTTGCTGGCCACCGCCTTCTTTCTCAAGCAGGCCTTCGAGAACCGCTGGATCGGTGAGCTGGGCCGGGTCGCCCTGGGAATCCTCGCCGGGGTGGGCCTCTGTGCGGCCGGCTACCGCTACCATGCCCGCGGCTGGCGGGTGTTCAGCCAAATGTTCTCGGCCGGCGGCATTGTGCTCCTCTACCTGGCCACTTTCGGCGCGTTCGGCTATTACCACCTTTTGCCGCAGCAGCAGGCCGGCATTTTCCTGGTCGTGTTGGTGGCCGAGGCAGCGTTGTTGGCTGTGTTCTACGAGGCGCCGGCCATCGCCCTGATGGCCGTTGTGGGCGGGCTGTTGACGCCCATCCTGCTGCACACCGACCACGACCAGTACCAGGCCCTGTTCCTCTACCTCACGCTGCTGGATGCGGGCGTGGTGTTCTTGGCGGCGCTGCGGACCTGGCCGGCCTGCGGCACCGTGGCCCTCGTGGGCACGCAAGCCGTCTTTTGGGCATGGTACGACGAGCACTACCATCCGGAGAAACTCGCGGCGGCGCTGGGTTTCCAGGCGGCCGTATTCGGCCTGTTCCTCTTGTACGGGCTGGTAAGCCACGTCTTCCGCCGCCGGGGCACCTTGCCGGGCGCCCGCTGGCGGGTGGCCGGCATCGAGGACCTCGTGCGCTGGGCGCTGGCGGCCGCCCTGGGCTTCGCCGCGGCCTATGCCCTGTTGGACCCCGACTACCATGTCTGGATGAGCAGCTTGGCGCTCGGCATGGCCTTGATCTATACGGCCGTGGGCTGGCTCGTGCTGGTGCGGCGGCCTGACGACCCGCGGCAATTGCTCCTGGCCGTGGCGGTGGCGATGGGACTGGTAACCGCTGCCGTAGCCCTGCAACTGGAGGCAAGCTGGATCGCGCTGGGCTGGGCCGTGGAGGGACTGGCGCTGTGGTGGTTCGGGCTACGGATCCGCGCGGGGGCCCTGCGCGGACTAGCCGCCGCGCTGCTCGTCTTGGCGGCGGGACGGTTGCTGGTGATCGACACGCCCGTGGCCCACCTCGACCCCTTCATTCCGCTTTGGAACGCCTACGCCCTGCCGGCCCTGGGCGTGGCGGCCTGCGTGTTGGCGGCCGCCGCGGCCGGGGCGCAGTTGTGTCGAAGGCAGGGCCGGGGATTGCCGCAAGCGTCGCCTGGAGGCACCGGAACCAGCGCCCTCTGGGACCGGCTGGCCGTGGGGGCGGCTGCCCTGGGCGGCATCGCCTTGGTCTGGTGCATTCTCTCGGTCGAAACCTATGACTACTTCCAAGCCCAGATCCGCCAGGATCATTTCTTGGTTGCCCGGTATGGGCCGGAAGCGGTTCGCCCGACGGGCGAGCCCTTGGCCGCCACGGTGGCCGAGGAGGTCCCGCGGTTGGAGCGCGATGCGCAAACGGCCCTCTCCGTAGTCTGGGCAGCCTATGCGGCAGCGGTCCTGGCGGCCGGCTTCGCCCTCCGCACGGCCCCGGTCCGCTGGGCCGCCCTGGTCCTGTTCGGCCTGACGCTCGCCAAGGTCCTGATGGTGGACATGGCGGGATTGCCGGGCTTCTATCGCGTCACCGCCCTGCTGGCCTTGGCCGTGATGATGGGCATCGCCGCCTGGGCCTATCAACGCTGGCTGGCCGCCCGCAAACTCCAAAATGCAGGAGACAGTCTATGAAACGGGAAACACTTTTTCACCGCTGCGAGGCCCTGGCACGCGGCTTGCTGCTGGCTGTGGGCGTTGCTGGCTGGACGGCTGTGCCGCGGGCCGCGGCCGCTGCCCTCTCGGACGCAGCCGGCGAGCCGGCGGAGCGGCTTTCCACCTGGCCCTGGCGCTACGAGGTGCAACTGCCGAAACCGGGCGTGCCCGGGCGGGCGGCCATCGTCCTGCCCGTGAGCGTCTTCGACCAGGCCCGCCGCGACCTGGGCGACCTGCGGCTCTACGACGGCCGGCAGCGCGAGGTGCCGTATGCCCTGCGAGTCCGTTCCGCCCGAAACGAGTCCCGGCAGCTTGCCGCCGAGCAGTTCAACCGCCAGACGAATGCCGACCGCTCGGTCGAAGTGAGCCTCGACTTGGGCGGTAGCCCGGCCGAGCACCAGGAGGTCGAAGTCCAGACCGCCGGCAGCGATTTCCGCCGCCGCGTGGTCCTGGAAGGCAGCGATAATCGCCGCGATTGGGGCGTTCTGGTCGGCGAGGGCTGGGTCGTCAGCTTCCGCGTCGACGGCCGGGACATCGACATCCGCCGGCTGCATTACCCGGCCGGCCGCTTCCGCTACTTGCGCGTGCGGGTCTACCCCGACCTGGGAAAACCGGACGACGCCCCGAAGATCGTTTCGGTGGGCGTTTATCACACGGTGCGGGAGCCCGGCGAGTACGTGACCCGACCGGCGGTCCTCCAGCCGCGGGAGGCGGTGCCGGCGCCCGGCGGGCCGGGGTCCGCGTGGATCCTCGACCTGGGCGGCCGGCAAGTGCCCTGTGAAAAACTCATGCTGGAGATCGACGGCGGCGAGTTCGTCCGCCCCTACCAGGTCGAGGAGTTGCCGGAAGGCGAAGGGCCGCGGCAGGTGGTGGCCGGCGGCGAGTTGCGGCGGGTGGCGGGCGAGGCCCCGAAGCCGATCGAAGTCCCGCTGCGGCGCGAGGTGCAATCGCGGCGGTTGCGGCTGGTGGTCACCGATCACCACAACCCGCCGCTGGCGATCCGCGACGCCCGCTACACGGCCGCGGCCCGGCAGGTAGTCTTCGAGCGCGGCAAGGACCTGGTGGAGCCGCTGCGTTTGTACGTGGGAAGTCCCGCCGCGGGGCCGCCGCACTACGATTTCGCCGCGACGTTGCCGGCCGTGCTGGAGCCGCCGCCCGCCACCGCGGGGCTCGGCGCCCCGGAGCCGAATCCGATCTTCGAGCCGGAGCCGAAACCGTGGACCGAGCGCTGGCCGTGGCTGGTCTATGTCGTGCTCGGGGTGGCCGGCGTAAGCCTTCTGGCGATGCTCGGCGGCCTGGCCCGCTCGGCCATCCGCCGGCACGATGCCGCAACGGCGGCCGCGTGATTGCCCATGGAGACAGAATTGACCGAAGGCCGTCCTCTGGAAAAGCCCAAGCGGCGCCGAAGGCTGCTGCGGGGTATTGCCATCCTGGCAGGCGTCCTGGTCGTGCTCGCGGGCGTAGCGTGGTGGGTTATGCTGAGTATGCCGGGAATCAGTTACCGGGGCGAGTTGCCCGCCCCGGACGATGCGTTGCTATCGCTTGCCGATGAGCTGCGCCGCGAGGTGCGGCACATTGCCGTTGACATCGGCGAGCGCAACGTCCAGCGGCGCCCGGCGCAACTGGCCGAGGCAGCCGATTACTTGGAAGCCGGTTTCAAGGCGGCCGGTTGCACGGTCGCTCGCCAGGAATATGAAGTCTCCGGCGTCAAGTGCCACAACTTGGAAGCCGCAGTTCTCGGCGGAACCCGGCCGCAGGAAATCGTCGTGGTAGGGGCGCACTACGACACGGTCCCCGGCACGCCCGGGGCGAACGACAACACCAGCGGGGTCGCCGCCACGCTGGCCCTGGCCCGCCGCTTCGCCCACCGCCCCAGTGGCAGGACGATTCGCTTCGTGACGTTCGTAAACGAGGAACCACCCTATTTCCAGACCGAGCGGATGGGCTCGTGGGTCTACGCCCGCCGCTGCCGCCGGCAGGGCGACAACATCGTGGCCATGCTGAGCCTGGAGATGTTGGGTTGCTACGACGACGCGCCGGGCAGCCAGCGGTATCCGCCGCCGTTCGACCTCCTTTATCCTTCCAGCGGCGACTTCATCGGCTTCGTCGGGAAGATCGCTTCGCGGGACCTGGTGCGGCAGGCAATCGCAGCCTTCCGGCAAGCCGAGCCGTTTCCCTCCGAAGGGGCCGCCGTGCCGGAAGCCATCCCCGGCGTCGGCTACTCGGACCATTGGTCCTTCTGGCAAGAGGGCTATGCGGCGATCATGGTGACCGACACGGCCATGTATCGCTATCCCCACTACCACCACCCCGAGGATACGATCGACAAGATCGACTTCGACCGCATGGCCCGGGTCGTCCGCGGGCTGGAAAAGGTGGTTGCGGAATTGGCCGGCTCCGGGCCGTAGCGACGCTGCCCGCGGGTTTGACCCGGTCGCCGTCGATGTGCTATCATATAGGGTCATGACCACCACGATTTCGCCGCAGGAATTATCCGATCTCCGCCGCAGCGGCGCGGCGGTGGAGTTGATCGACGTCCGCACTCCGGCCGAGTTCCGCGAGGTTCACGTCGAGTTTGCCCGCAACGTCCCGCTGGATCAGCTCGATCCGCAGGCACTGCTGGCTCAGCGCGGCGAAGCGGACGGGCGGCCGCTGTATTTTATTTGCCGTTCCGGCGGACGCGGGAAGATGGCCTGCGATAAGATGGCCGCGGCCGGCTTTGCCTGCGCGGTGAATGTTGAAGGAGGCACGCTGGCCTGCGAGGCGGCCGGCTTGCCCGTGGTCCGCGGCAAGAAAGCCATCTCGCTGGAGCGGCAGGTCCGCATCGCCGCCGGCTCGCTGGTGGTCACCGGCGCAGTGTTGGGGTACTTTCTACACCCCGCATGGATCATCTTGGCGGGGGCCGTCGGCGCCGGCCTGATCTTCGCCGGCGTGACCGACACCTGCGGCATGGGCATGCTCCTGGCCCGCATGCCCTGGAACCAAGCCGGGGCAGCCCCGCCCGCCTGCGGTTGCGCCACCGCGGGGCGCGAGAAAGAGGGAAGCGGGACGGCATAACGGGCAGCTCGAATGTTGCAGCGCCCGGGCCAAGCCGGCGTCGCGTCACGATCGCTCGGGCCGCGAGTACGCAGCCCGAGCATTGGGGCGTCAGGTTCTAATCCGCATTTCCTTAATCCATGCGTCCATTACACTTCGGTCGCGAGTTGTAAATTGTGCGATCTGGTCGCACGATTTGCACGCTGCCGGAGCGGCGATATCGGGTGCTCAGCCGCGGAGCGGCGCGATGCAATAGCCCGGCGGCGTGAGCCCCGGGGAGCCTGTCCTCGATCGCTCGGCGCCGCCCTGATTCCGGCGGTCAGGACTTGTGCTTTGCGGAGGCTGTCGCGGTCGAGCCGGGGTTCTGGGTGGTGCCGCCGCCGTTGAGGAGGTCTTTCTGCAACTGCCGCTCGTCGTGCCGTAATTCGTGGCGATCCTGCGACGACTGCTGCCGGTCGGCCTTCGTTTGCGCACGATCCTGGCGGAGCTGCTGCCGGTCCTGCTGGAGTTGCTGGAGGTCGGTCTGCAACTGCGCCGTGTTGCCCGAGGCAAGGTCGGCTTGGATGTTTTGCCAATCGGCCTGGACCTTCTGGAGGGCCTGTTGCTGTTGGCTATAGTCGTTGTTCAGGGCTTGGCGAGCCTGGGCCAGGTTGCCCTGATCTTGCTGGACCTGCTGGAGTGCTTGTTGGGAGGGGGAGCCCGCCGCTCCGGAAGACGGCGAACCGGACGTTTGCCCCGACGACGGAGACGTTCCGCCGGTGCCCTGCTGGCCGGTATTCTGGGAGTTGCCGCTGCCGCTGAGGAGGTCGTTCTGCAACTGCCGCTCGTCGTGCCGTAATTCCCGGCGATCCTGCGACTGTTGCTGCCAGGCAGCCTCCGTTTGCGCGCGATCCTGGCGGAACTGCTGCCGGTCCTGCTGGAGTTGCTGGAGGTCGGTCTGCAACTGTGCCGTGTTCCCCGAGGAAAGATCGGCTTGGACGTTTTGCCAATCGGCCTGGAGCTTCTGGCGGGCCTGTTGCTGCTGGCTATAGTCGTTATTCAGGGTTTGGCGATCCTGGGCCAGGTTGCCCTGGTCCTGCTGGACCTGCTGTAGCTCTTGTTGGGAGGGGGAGCCCGCCGCTGGCGAAAACGGCGACTCGGACACTTGCGCCGGCGACGAAGGCTTTCCGCCGCTGGCCTGCTGGCCGGGGTTCTGGGCGTTGCCGCTCTGGTTATCCAGGGCTTTGCCCAATTGCCGGTCGTCCCGGTTTAGCTGTTGACGATCTGCCGACCAGCTCTGCCGGTCGCTCGCGTCCGTCGAGCGATCTTGCTGATACTGCTGGCGATCCTGCTGGAGTTTCTGGAAGTCGTTCTGCAAGTTGGCGGTGTTGCCCGAGGCAACGTCGCTCTTGATCGTCTGCCAATCGGCGTGGAGGCTCCGGCGGTCTTGCTGCAGCTTCTGCTGGTCATTGTTCAGGGTCTGGCGGTCCTCCTGGAGATTCTGGTGATCCTGCCGGACCTTGTGGAGATCGTGTCGTACCGGATGGGTGTTCGGTTTCCCCTGGGACTGGGTATGTTTGTCGGCCCGGGCGGTCACGGTGTAACAAGCCAATCCCAGAATCAGAATTGCCGTCAGATGCTTGGTCATTGTCTGCTCCGAAGACCTAAGTTGTGAATGCCGGAGGAACCAAGGCCGTCCGACCGGAGGCCAAGGGCCGTCCAGAGAAGAGTCCACGTCAAGCGAGTTGCCCTACGGGAGCCGAAGAGAAGAAAAGCCCCTCCGTACTGCAAATATAGGTTTTCCTGAAGCGGAAGATGGGAGGCACTCGTCGTTTCGCGGCTGAAAAACGAGGTCCACCGGCAAGCCGCACCGCACAATTTGGTGCAATTGATACGATTCTCCCCGCCGAACCCGGGTCAAACGCGGCCTGCGGGTGGTCCGCGAGAGCCGAGTTGAGCATTGCACCGACCCGGGTCGCGGGGTAGGATGGGCCGCGGCGGGCTCCGCACCTAAACGCCCTCGCTGGCCGGAGACGTATGGACCACCTTGAGCATCCCCCACCTGATGTTTGGGAGAAACGGCGAGATTGGTTCGAGGGCACGGAAGCGCGCGCGCGGGGCGATGGCAGCTACCTTGTAAGCGAGCAGGCGTCCGCCTTGGCAGCACCCATATGACAGCCGCCGGCGGGATACGCAGGCTCGGCCCGCGATCGTGGCCTCCGTCGCGATAACCATAGCAAAGCACCGGCCGGGCCGCAAGCGGGGCGTGCCAAATCGGCAAACGGACCGCTCGCCCTCACCCCGGCCCTCTCCCGGAGGGAGAGGGGACCGGCGGGCTCAGTCCCCGGCCCTTACGTCGAAGCAGTATAACGTCGTGTCGTAGCGGAGATAGAGCCGGCCGCCGACGACCACGGGGTGGGCCCAACTGGGCCCCTCGCCCTGGACCTTGACGCGGCCGGTGATCTTCAGGCCATCGGGCGAGCAGGTGGCCAGGGCGGCTTGGCCACCACCCTCGCCGAAGAGATAGAGCATGCCGTCGGCCCAGCAGAGCGAGCCCTTGCCCACGCCGTGCTCGCTCCATTGCTTCTTGCCCGTGCGGAGTTCGAGGCACGTCCAGCGGCCGCCGTCGTTGCCGTAGATATAGCCGTTGTGGATGACGTAGCCGCCGTGGTGGCAGTCCATATCATGCGTCGTCCAGGCCTCGGAGGCCGTGCCGCGGGGGCCCAGCTTCAGGCAGATTCCGCCCTTGCCATAGCCGTTGGCCCAGAAAACGTAGCCATCCGCGGCGGCTGGCGTAGGGCAGTTGGCGATGTTCCCGGCGGCAAACTTGTTCTGCCAGAGCAGCATGCCCGAGCGGGCATCCACCGCCACAATCCCTTCCCGCGTGCCGGTGACGATCATCGGCACGTTCTGCCAGACCAAGGGCAGGCAGGAGCTGTACTCGGGCCCGGCCGAAAGACCCTGGCTCGCCCAGAGCGGCTTGCCGGTCTGCTTGTCCAGGGCCGCAATGCAGGCCCTGCCGCCGGGCTTGAAGACCAGCAGCTTGCCGCAGATCAGCGGCGACTCGGCGTAGCCCCAACCGCCCGGCTGGCCGCCGAACTGCCGGGCTTCCACCGCCCAGCGGCGTTTGCCCGAGCGGACATCGAAGCAGCCCAGCCGCCCGACGCCGGACAGCAGGTAGACGTTGTCGCCGTCGATGGTGGGCGTCGCCCGCGCCCCCGGGTTATCCCCCGTGAAGGCGGGACCGTTGTCGACCTGCCACTTGGGCTTGCCGTGCAGGTCAAAGGCGAACAGGACCAGGGTGTCCTGCACTCTGCCGGTGATGTACACCGCGCCCCCGGCGACGGCGACGCCGGAGAATCCCTTGCCGATGTCGGTGGCCTTCCAGAGGAGTTTCGGGCCGCCTTCCGGCCAGGCCTTCAAGAGGCCACGGTCGGGCGACTTGCCGTCGTGGTTGGGTCCGAGCCAGCAGGGCCACTCGCCGGCCGCCGCGGCGGTTTCGGGCTTCGCCGCCGGGGTAGCTTTGGTCTTCACGGCCGGCGCGGTCTCAGCCTTCGCCGCCGGGGCCGCCGAGTGATTGGCCACCCAGTCCTGATCGGCCTGACTCAATTTCTCCGGGGCCACGCGGATCACGGTGCCGTCCCTTTTCAACAGCCGGACCGCTCCGTCTTCGACCCCCTGAAAGGCCGCTGCGATACGGTGCTCGCCGCTGGCGTCCGTCCAAAAGCGATAGGCGGGCGGCGATGCTTTCTTGTCGCGCTGGCCCGCAGACTGGGCCGCCAACGGTGTAACTTCACCGCAAAGCAGCCCGACCGCGGCTGCCAGGAACAGGCATCGGAAGGCAATGATTCTCAAGGGCATCACTTCGCTCTCTTCTGGGGCCAGCGCAAAACCCCATTCTCCACTATCGGTGGTGTGCTCCGCAAGCTTGTAGCTCAGGCAGGTTGCAGGCCAGGCACCCCATTCCTGGGGGCAGTACCGGTCGCAAGTGGAAATGGCGTAGGGATAGAAGCCCGAAGCACAAGCGAGGGAACCGGTTACGTCGCTCGCTCGCGCTTCGGGCTTGTATCGGTCGCCGTGTCAGGCGCAAGGTGCCTGACCTACTATAGGGCGAGAAGAGAAAGAACCATGTCCGGTCCGGGGGGCTTGAATGGGTGGGCGCTTCGTGCGCCCGGAAAACCCATCCCTGGTGACTTGCATAACCTGCCGGGTGACACGCCGGGGGTTTCGGGGACCGCCACCGGACCGGACATGGGATAACGTCACTTCACTGGGAAAGTTCCTCCAACAGTCGGCGAAAGCGGGGCATCCGGCCTTCCAGGTAGGCCAGCCATGCGGCCGGTTTCCAAATCTCGATGCACACCGCCGCCCCCACCACGTAAACCTCGTTCTGCGGCGGGTCGCGCTCGACCCCCAGGAACTTGCGAAAGCCCTCGGGCACCAGCAGCCGGCCCCGGCCCCGCAACTCGACCGGCCGATGCCGGCTGGACAACAATCGGCCGAGCAACTGCACCCGGCCGATGCGGTCCTCGCCGAAGCTGCCGGCCGCGAGTTTTTGCTCCAGGAGCCTGGTTCGGGCGTTGAGCTTGGACTCCCACGTGCCGGCGTTCCACAGGCTCAGGCAGCCGGCCCGCTCTTTCGCCAGAATGCAGCGGGCCGAATCGACCCCCAATAGATCGGTCAGCTCGTGGGGAATGGAGAGCCGAAATCGCTCGTCCAACGTGCAGCAGTACTCGCCAAGAATGAGCCGGCAATCGCCTGGCATGACCCGCCTTTGCGGCTTGGTGCATCGCCGTCCCGCGACAACCACCTCGGGTCACGGGAACGCAGCAAATATACCTCATGGGAAGCAATCCCGCAAGTATGGGCATGAAGACCTGCCAATTGGGAATAGACTCCACAAACATGAGTCTAGCAATTCCCACCGTTTTGGCAAGTACCTGCACCGCGGAATTTTGTGCTACTCGACCAGCACGAGGGCGTAGTAGTTCTGCGGGCAGTCGCGAGAGCGGACTACCTCGATGGGTAATCCGGCGGCCCGGGCGGTGGCGAAGACGTCGATACCCGCGGCCTCCATGGCCGGCCGGGCCAGATCGGGGTGTTTGCAGGCCGGGGTCTTGCCCCGCTTCCCTTTGGCCGCCACGCACGTCTTGCACAGCCAACACGGCCCGCACACCAAGGCCAGCGCTTTGTAGTAGCCGGCCAAGAAGACCTGGCGTTCCAGGGTCCGGGCGATCTCGCGCACCGCCTCCCACGTCTCGCCGTGCAGCAGGACGGCCGACTGGTATTCATCCAGCATCTTGCGGGTGGTCTCGGGCGCGGGGGCGTGGGGCGGGCAAGTCAGGCATTGGCCGTACTCCGAGCAGCCGTACTGGCAGCGGAGCCGGACCCAAGTGGCCGTGAACACCTGCCGCGGCGGCGAGACCACCACGGCATCCAGTGCGCCCATCTCTCGGGCACGGGCGCAGAAGGTTTCGAGCGGTTCCGGCGCGGTTTTGGTGTCGGTGGTCATTGGGTATCACCCGAATTCAGCGGCGCACGAGCGGGCGTCATGGGTCATCACCCCGGTCCGGTGCCGTAGCGGTTGAACCACGCGCGCTCGGCCGTGGGGAGTTTTTCGCGTTGTCGGCCCGGCGACAGCGGCACGCCCAAGGGCAGCAGCACGCGGACGCTACGGTCCTCGGGCACTCCCAGTAGCCGTCCGATCCGCTCGGCGATCTGGTCGCGGCGCAACACGCCATCGAGCCACACCGTCGCGTAGCCGAGGGCCGTGACGGCCAACAGCATGTTTTCCACGGCAGCGGCGCAGTCCTCCGCGGCGAACGTGAGGCCCGGCAGGACCGGCCGGGGATCGACTATGCAGGCGATTACCGCCCGAGCAGTATTGCAGACCGGCCGGTCGAGTATGGCGGCGATGCGGGCCAGCACTGCCGGGTCGTCAATGATCACGAAGGACGTGGTCTGCTCGTTCTTGGCCGACGGGGCGCGGATGCCCGCCTCGACGATCCTGAGCAGATCCTTCCGCGGCACGGGGGCCTCGGCAAACGGGCCGCGGTAGCTGTAGCGTTTTGCAATGGCCTCGAACAGATCCATCGTGCCGATTATCGCCGCGGGCTGCCCCGGCGCCAACAACCCCCGGATGCGATCCGGGGGCTTTCTGTAAATGTCGCCACACGCCTGCTCCCGCTCCCTACTCCCCGCTCCCTATGGCCCCCGTGCCGGTTCCATCACTTGGATGGCGATGTCGTCCAGCCGGGCTTCCCCAAGGCCGGACATCGCGAAAGTGACTGTCATCGGACCGGAGCGATCCACTGCCCGCAGCAGCGTGAACTGCCCCCAACCCTCGGTCTTGTCGATGCGCTCGGCCAGGTCCTCGCCTCCCAGCGAGTCGATCACCATCAGGCCGTCGACGCTGCCGGTGATGGGTGCGGGGATGTAGACCGAGCCGTGGATCCACACGATCTGGCCGGCCTGGACGGGCAAAGCGGGCGTGGTGAGCCAGATCGGCGGGGTTTCGATCATCGCGGGGGGGTTCTCGGGGTCGTCGGCGCGGGCGGTCAAGCGCATGCCCCAGCGGCCGGAGTGACAGGCCTCGCCCACCAGGTCCGCCGCCGTTGTGACCCCCGCTACCGCGTGCCGCTCGTGGCGCCATCCGGCGCGGAGCATGAGTTGCGCATCTTCGAAGTCGCCGCCGGGGAGCCGATTGGGCCCGGCCTGGCTCTGCCGGAGCCGGTCCACGAGGGCCCAATGCCAGGGGAGCGTGCTGAAAGCGGCGGTGCCGGGGCTGACCACCGGCGACGGCAGCCCGGTCATTGCGGCGTTCCAGGCGGCCCTCTCCAGCACCCGCAAGGGCCGCATGGCCCGCCGGGCGCCCAGCCAGCCCGCCTGGAGATCGCCGGCCCGCAGTTGGGCGTCCGCCTCGTCCAGTGCCCGGCGGGCCTCGGCCAACGACCCGGCCACGTCTGTCAGCGGGGGCAGCCGACCGGCCAGCGATCCGACGGCCTGGCTGACCGCCTGGAGCTTCCACCCGGCCAGCTGCCGCTCGAGCTGGGCGATGGCCCTGCCGTTGGCGGCCGCACGCCGGCGGACAGCATCGAACACCATCGGGTCCTGGTCAAACAGGACCATGCCCGTCAGGTGAAACTCGTCCAGCGTCACGCGGATCCCGCCCGTGTCTCGCTTGTGACGCAGCGGTTCCAGCCTGCCGGCCGTCAACTCATAGGCGTTGCAAGACTCGGGAATGCCGGGCGCGACCAGGGCCAACGAGCGGGTAAACGCCTCGGGGGCGACACACTGCGAGCGGGGGGCCAACCAGGCGGGCAACACCAGCCGGGCCCGGTCGCTCCGCAAGACCGCCCCGCTGACCTCCTTCTTGTTGCTGTTGGCGACCCCCACAAAACTGCCCGCCGCCACCCAGGGCTCCATCAATTCCAGCTCGAAATTCAGCAACTGCAGGGTCAGCGCACGCTGGCGAGTCGCGGGATCGTCGGCCGAGAGCGGAGATTGCGACTGGAACACGATTCCCCGGCTGCCGGACGAAACGGCCGTCCACACCAGCAGCCGGACCTGCTCGGGGGCAAACACTGTCGGTACGGCCCAGCCGGGCACCAGCGCGGCCAACTGCCGCCGCAGCCCTTCCCCCGGCTGGGTCTGGATCGTCGTCCAGACAGGCGTGCCGGGCCGGGCCAGCAGCGGCTCGCGCCGCACCCAGACCCCGTAGTCGGGCATTTCCAGGCTGGTGCCCAACGGGCGGCGATCGATCAGCAACAGGTTGACGTGCCGGCTGTACTCGCGCAAGTCGCTGACCGGACACGCGATCAGCGGCCGACGCCCGCGGGCGTCGGCCAGGCGGATCTCGTCGGCCCAACGACGGCTGGCTTCCAGTTGCACCGTGGTTAGCCCGCTGCCGAGGTCCCATGCCAGCACCGGCTGGAACTCGGGGCCGATGGCGGAACCGGGGGGCCGCTCGCCCTGCACGGCAGGAGGCAGCGGTGGGGGGCAGACCAGCCACAGGCCCAGCCGCCCCACCTCCGCCAAGAACTCCCCCGAAGGCATGTCCCTCAGCCAGATTGTGTTGAAACCCAGTTGCTTTAGCCAGGCCAACGGCTCACCCTGGTACTGGATGGCGCGGGGCAGCATCGGCTGGCCGCGGACCAGGAGCGTCGGTCCGGCCAACTGGACTTCCGCTGCCGGGACCACGCGGGCTGAGAGGTTATCGGCTGCGGGCACGGGGCGCGGCGCGGAGGGGCGCCCCTGGGGACCGGGGGCCACAACGGGCGCGGTACGGCCTGAAGCCACGTAGCCCGCCGCCGCCAAATCGTCGATCCAAACGTTGGTCAGCCCCGGTCCGCTGTAAAGGTTCAACAGCACCCGGCCAACGTAGGCCTCACCGGCGTCGACGTCCAGTCGCAGTTGGCTTCGCAGGATGCGGACTTGCCGGGCCAGGAGTTGGGGAAGCGTGTCGGTCGAAAGCTGTTGCCAGCGGCCGACGTCGTTGTAGGTCGAGCCGAAGAGGTGCGTCACTGCGGCACGTCCGGTCCGCGGGTCGACCGTCCGCGGCAACACCACCTCGACCAGGAGTTGCACTCCCGGGCGGTCGGACTTGACCCACACGCTCGGCCGCAGATCCTCAATGACCCAGGGGCAGCCGATGTCGTGGGCGATGTAGACGGCACTGCCCCCCTGGCCGGTAGACAGTTGAAGCCACTCGCAGCCCTGGCCGCGGTGGGCGACCCCACGGATTCGGCGGTGCGCCTGGAGGACGTGCGGGGCGTCGCCGCCGGCCGCCACCCAGGACGGATTTGGCCCTTCAAAGTCCTCAAGAAAGCCGGACGTGGGTGGCTGGACGTTTTGTGAGTACTGTTCCGCGGCGCCGGCAGGGCGGCAGGGCCACCCGGACGCCAACCCGAGGAGGATCATTAGTGGGACAACCGAGCGTCGCACTGTATCGAGAACCCCCGGGTGGCGAAAACCATTACCAGCCACCAGCCGCCAGCCACAATCCACACGCCCCGTGGCAGAAACAGGACGGGGCTGCCGCCCCGGCTGCTTCGCCGCAAGACGTGCTTGTATCAGGATTTGCGAAGAGCATCCAGAGCAAACGTTGGATTTTCTCACCACGAAGTCCACGGGGGGGAATTGACGCCAGGTTTACAAGGCCATACACTGCAACGAGTTGCGGCACGTTTCCACCAATAAACCTGGCTGCGGCACGTCGCGTGCTCAAGCAGAGATCAGCGAGACCTGCCCCCACTTCACGAGCTACGCACCTGGAGACGCACCATGAGCCAACAAGCACGCAACGCCCTCCCTGCAATTGAGGAAGTGCCCCGGGAGATCCTCGACCTGGCCGACGCAATTCAGCGGTTACCGCATGAACACCGTCTGAAGGTCGAGCCGCTGCTGGTGCGAGTCGTCGAGAACACGAGGCGCCGCCGCCGGATACTTGCCCTGGTGCAGGACGCCCTGGGCCAGCTACGGCTGGACATGAAATACCTGACGTTCGACCTGGAGGCCACCCGCCGGGAGCGCGACGAGTACCGCCGCAAGCTGGGCGAGTCGTCTTAGCGGCTCCGGCAGAACGGGTTGGCCCGGACGCCCGTATCCCATTTCAGGACGGGTTCTGCGCGAGGCCTTTTGGGGAATCAGCATGGAGCACGCGGGCGCGGAGCAAGTCGCACAACGGGCATTCGACCTGGGATTGCTCGACGAGCGGCAGTTGCAGGCGGTCTGGGGGCTGCTGGGGACCCGTAGCGCCCCGTTGAGCGAACTGTTGCAACTCCTCGTCCGCCGCGAGTATCTGACCAACTACCAGGTCGAGCGCCTGGTCAAGGGCGAGCGCAGCGGATTCTTCTACGGCGATTACAAGGTGTTGTACCTGGTCGGCAGCGGCACTTTCGCCCGCGTCTTCCGCGCGGTGCACCGCCGCACGGGCGAGACCGTGGCCATCAAGGCCCTGCGCAACCGCTACAGCGAGAACCCGGGCCAGTACGGCCTGTTCGTCCGCGAGGGCCGGTTGGGCATCGCCCTGCGCCATCCGAACATCGTGCCGATCTACGAGGTCGTTTCCGAAGGGAGAACCCACTTCCTGACCATGGAGTTCATCGAGGGCTGGAACTTGCGGGACATCGTGAAAGTCCGCAAGCAGATCGAGCCGTTGCAGGCCACCTCCCTGATGATCGACATGGCCGAGGGGCTCCGCTATGCCTTCGCCCACGGCTTGACCCACCGCGACCTGAAGCTCAACAACGTGCTGGTTTCCAGCGGCGGGCAGGCCAAGCTGGTGGATTTCGGCTTGGCCGCCCTGGACGAAACCCTCAGCGACGACCTCCTGGCCGACGTGCCCAATACGCGCACCATCGACTACGCGGCACTGGAGCGGGCCACGGGCGTCCGCAAGGACGATACCCGCAGCGACATCTACTTCCTCGGCTGCATCTATTATCACATGCTCACCGGCCAGCCGCCGTTGTCGGACACGAAGGATCGCCTGCAGCGGCTAAGCAAATCGCGATTCCTGGACGTCGCCCCCATCCGCAAGCTCGTTCCCACCCTGCCGCAC
>Ga0326727_10015440_pt1 | contig 16388 bp, 15 predicted proteins | sample MB2enrmetagenome_FD_207643 | JGI IMG/M metagenome (GOLD analysis project Ga0326727, IMG submission 207643) | Lab enriched peat soil microbial communities from McLean, Ithaca, NY, United States - MB29MY | ecosystem: Environmental > Terrestrial > Soil > Wetlands > Peat | place: USA: New York...
TCTTTAACATACCCAACGCGGCCAAGCCTCAACATTCTTGAAGTGGAAGCGCGTTTCGGGGTTCAGCGATGCCCGGAAGCGTGCAGTGTGGCCGAAGCCGCACCGTCATCTTTCGCGCAATTTATGAATTCGATGGCACAACCCGTAACGAGTCTTTGACGGAGGGAATTGTATGAAACTGTGGCTCTCGCGGAGCCTCAACTCACTGGGCCGGATGCGCGGCGCTGGCCGCCTGCTCTCTATTCTGACCCTTACCTTTTTGACTTCCATTATGGCAATGGCCGAGCCGGGCGCCGGCGAAGCCGCCCTGAAGCTTCCCGATCTGGGCAGCGTTAGCTTCTTGAACGGCGCCATCGACGGACACAAGCTGCTGCTGATCGGCATCCTCTTCAGCTTCCTCGGACTGCTCTTCGGACTTGTGATCTACATGCAGTTGAAGAACCTGCCGGTGCACCGCGCCATGCGCGAGATCAGCGAACTGATCTACGAGACCTGCAAGACCTATCTGCAGACGCAGGGCAAGTTCCTGGCACTGTTGTGGGTCTTCATCGCGGCGATCATCGTGCTGTACTTCGGCTTCCTGGAAAAGATGGAGGCCGGACGGGTTGTGATCATCCTGGCTTTCAGCGTGGTGGGCATCCTGGGCAGCTACGGTGTTGCGTGGTTCGGCATCCGCGTAAATACCTTTGCCAACTCGCGCACCGCATTCGCCGGACTTGCGGGCAAGCCGTTCCCTGTTTATGACATTCCGCTGAAGGCGGGCATGAGCATCGGCATGATGCTGATCTCGGTCGAGATGCTGATCATGCTCTGCATTCTGCTCTTCATTCCGGGCGAGTTTGCCGGACCCTGCTTCATCGGCTTCGCCATCGGCGAATCGCTGGGCGCGGCGGCGCTGCGTATCGCCGGCGGCATCTTCACCAAGATCGCCGACATCGGCAGCGACCTGATGAAGATCGTCTTCAAGATCAAGGAAGACGACGCACGCAACCCCGGCGTGATCGCCGACTGCACCGGCGACAACGCCGGCGACTCGGTTGGACCTTCGGCCGACGGCTTTGAGACTTACGGCGTGACCGGCGTGGCGCTGATCACATTCATCCTGCTCGGCGTGCATGATCCGAAGGTGCAGGTGCAACTGCTGGTCTGGATCTTCGTGATGCGCGTGATGATGCTGGTGGCGAGCGCGGGCTCGTTCTTCATCAATCACTTCTTCACCAAGGCTAAGTACCACAACGCCGAGCACATGGACTTCGAGAGACCGCTGACCTCGCTGGTCTGGATCACCTCGATCGTCTCGATCATTTTGACTTACATCGTCAGCTACCTGGTGATTCCGAACCTTGGCGGAAGCGAATCGCTGTGGTGGAAGCTGGCGTCGATCATCAGCTGCGGCACGCTGGCCGGGGCGCTGATTCCCGAGCTGGTGAAGGTCTTCACCTCGGTGAACTCGGCACACGTGAGGGAGGTTGTGACCAGTTCGGAGGAGGGCGGCGCTTCGCTGAACATCCTCTCCGGCTTCATCGCCGGCAACTTCTCGGCATACTGGATCGGCCTGGCGATGGTTGCGCTGATGTCGATCGCTTACTACTTCTCGACGATGGGACTGGACGCGCTGATGGTGGTTCCGGCCGTCTTCGCCTTCGGACTTGTGGCCTTCGGCTTCCTGGGCATGGGACCGGTGACGATCGCCGTCGATAGCTACGGCCCGGTGACGGACAACGCGCAGTCGGTCTATGAGCTCTCGCTGATCGAGCAGGTTCCGAACGTCGAGGCCGAGATCAAGAGGGACTTCGGCATTACGGTGAGGTTCGACCGCGCGAAGGACCTGCTGGAAGAAAACGACGGCGCGGGCAACACCTTCAAGGCGACGGCGAAGCCGGTGCTGATCGGCACGGCCGTTGTGGGCGCGACGACGATGATCTTCTCGATCATCATCTCGCTGACAGCGGTGAACGGCAAGTTCATCCCCGAGAAAGTGCAGAACCTCTCGCTGCTGCACGCTCCGTTTATGCTGGGATTGATCACGGGCGGCGCGGTGATCTACTGGTTCACCGGCGCGGCGACGCAGGCGGTCTCCACCGGCGCCTACCGCGCGGTGGAGTTCATCAAGCAAAACATAAAGCTGGAAGGCGTCGAGAAGGCGAGCGTCTCGGATTCGAAGAAGGTGGTGGCCATCTGTACGCAGTACGCACAGAAGGGCATGTTCAACATCTTCCTCGGAGTCTTCTTCGGAGCGCTGGCATTTGCGTTTGCCGACCGCTTCTTCTTCATCGGCTACCTGATCTCGATTGCGATCTTCGGCCTCTACCAGGCGATCTTTATGGCCAACGCCGGCGGCGCATGGGATAACGCCAAGAAGATCGTCGAGACCGAGATGAAAGCCAAGGGCACTCCGCTGCATGATGCCACGGTGGTGGGCGACACGGTGGGCGATCCGTTCAAGGATACGTCTTCGGTGGCGATGAACCCGGTGATCAAGTTCACAACGCTCTTCGGATTGCTGGCGGCATCGCTGGCAGAGAAGATGGCCGGCCAGAATGCCACGCTGACCATCGTGCTGGCCGCGGCGTTCTTCTTGGTCTCGGCGGTATTCGTCTGGCGCAGCTTCTACGCCATGCGCATCGGCGGAAGCCGCGGCGCGGCCAGCGGAGCCGCAGCGGCGGGTAAGTAAAGTCTCATAGAGGGACAGGGCGCCATCCGAAATGGGTGGCGCTTTTTTGTTGCAGGTTTCAAGGTTTCATAGTTTCAAGGTTTCAATGTTACTTCGAAGCTGGCTGGTTGAAAGGCCTTGGGGCAGCGCTTGCGATTTGGGCCTCTCAGGGATTCCTCGCTTTGCTCGGAATGACCCATCGAGAGAGAGCACGATGACCACACGAGGTTCAACCTTGAAACCTCTGAAACTTTGAAACCTTGCTGTTATTCTTCTCTGATGGATCCCATCGCGCTTACCCGTCAACTCATCGATATCGAATCGATTACCGGCCATGAGGCTCCGGTTACGAGTTTCCTTGCCGGCTATCTGGAAAGCCTTGACTACGCCGTGGAGCGGATGCCGGTGGAGGGCGAGCGCTTCAATGTTTATGCGCGTCCGCGAGAGATAGCCGAGCCGGCGCTGATCTTTTCGACGCACATGGACACGGTGCCTCCGTTCATCGCTTCGAGCGAGGATGAAACCAACATCTACGGGCGCGGGGCTTGCGATGCCAAGGGAATCATCGCGGCGATGATTGCCGCCTGCGAGCGGCTGCGCGCCACAGAAAAGTCGACCGGACTGCTCTTTGTCGCCGGCGAGGAGCGCGATTCGCTGGGCGCGACGGTTGCGAATAGGAATCCGCGCGGCTCGCGCTTCCTGGTCAACGGCGAGCCGACCGAGAACCGAATCGCGCTGGCCTCCAAGGGCGCGCTGCGCGTCGAGGTGACAGCGCACGGAAAGATGGCGCACTCGGCCTATCCCGAGCTGGGCGAATCGGCGATCGACAAGCTGCTGGATGCGCTCGCTCCGCTGCGGGCGATGAAGCTGCCGGAAAATCCCGAGATCGGCGCAAGCACCATGAATATCGGCCTGATCGAGGGCGGGCGGGCGACGAACGTGATCCCGGATTTCGCCAAGGCGCAAATTCTCTACCGGCTGGTTGCGCCATCCGGACCACTGCGCGAGGCGATTGTGACCGCGGCGGGCAAGGCGGTCGAGGTCGAGTTCGTTCTGGAGATTCCCTACCAGCGCTTCCGCACGGTGCCGGGCATTCCGACGATGACGGCGGCGTTCACCACGGATATTCCGAAGCTCTCGGCGTGGGGAGAGCCGGTACTGCTCGGTCCGGGATCGATTCACGTGGCGCACACCGATGGCGAGTTCCTGGCCAAGACTGAGCTGTTGCGGGCGATTGAGCTGTATGAGCAAATTGGAACGGAATTGCTAGGATAGAAACCACCCAAGGCGGACAAAAATGGGCGCGATCAAAGAGGTTGGATGGGGGCCGTGCTGCTTCTGTGCTGAACCAATTGAATCCGATGGATCTGATCCTTGCCGTGTCACTGTGGAAACGGCGCAGCGGCATTGGCAGGTTTGGTTTTGCCACGCACGATGCTTTAAGGAGCGTCTTTCTACTAATCCGGAATTGATGGGGCTCTTCGATCCCGCGATCTTCTGACCCCGCCTTGCACCTTTCTCGCACCGCTCTTACCCTCTCGTTCATCCGATAAGGTATGCCCGTAACCGGAACCAACTCACTCGCCCACTCCTCCTCCGCCTATCTTCGTTCCGCCATGCATCAGCCCACGCAGTGGCATCCGTGGGGGCCGGAGGCGTTTGCGCGCGCGCAGGCGGAAAACAAGCCCATCCTGCTCGATATCGGAGCGGTGTGGTGCCACTGGTGCCATGTGATGGACCGCGAATCGTACGAGTCGACCCGGATTGCCGCGATTCTCAACGAGCGATTTGTCGCCGTGAAGGTCGATCGCGACGAGCGTCCCGATGTGGATGCGCGCTACCAGATGGCGGTAGCGGCGATGAGCGGACAGGGCGGATGGCCGCTGACGGTCTTTCTTACTCCCGAGGGCAAGCCGTTCTTCGGCGGCACATATTTTCCGCCGCAGGATGGCTATGGGCGGCCGAGCTTTGAGCGGATTCTGCTGGCGATCTCTGAGGCATTTCGCGAGCGTCGCGCCGAGGTGGAGAGCGAGAGCAACGGTCTGATGCAGGCGCTCGCGCAGGCCGAAGGCTTTGCGGGAGCATCGGCGGACGGGGGCGATGGCCGAGGCGCTGATGCGAGAATCGTTGATACGAGAATCGTAGAGCAGATGGTGCAGGCGGCACTGGCGGCCTTCGACCGCGAAAATGGCGGCTTTGGCACGGCTCCCAAGTTTGCGTATCCGGCGGTGATCGATCTGCTGCTCGACTGGTTTGCTCGCACCGGAGAGGCGCAGGCGGGCAAGGTGGCCGCTGAGACGCTGGAAAAGATGGCGCGCGGCGGAGTCTACGATCAGCTTGCGGGAGGCTTCCATCGCTACTCGGTGGATGAGCACTGGCGGGTGCCGCACTTCGAAAAGATGGCATACGACAACTCCGAGCTGCTGAAGAATTATGTTCATGGCTGGCAGGTGACGGGGAATCCGCTCTTCGCCGAGGTCGCGCGCGGCATTCTGCGCTGGATGCGCACCTGGCTGAGCGATCGCGAGCGCGGCGGATATTACGGCTCGCAGGATGCCGACATCAATCTGGACGACGATGGCAGCTTCTTCACCTGGACACTGGCCGATGCGCGGGCGGCGCTGACGGCAGACGAGCTGGCCGTGGCGGCGGAGTATTACGACATCGGCGAGCGCGGCGAGATGACGCAAGATCCCGCGCAGAACGTTCTGTGGGTGGCAAGCTCAGTGGAGGAAATCGCGCAGAAGCAGGCTCGTACGCGCGGCGAAGTGTCGGCGCTGCTGGCCTCGGCGCGGGAGAAGCTTTATGCGGAGCGGCTGCGGCGTCCGATGCCGTACATCGATCGCACGCTTTACACCAACTGGAATGCGCTCTGCATCTCCGCGGTGCTGCAGGCGGCGCGCGTGCTGGGCGATAAGGGCGAACTGCGCTTTGCGCTGCGCTCGCTGGATCGACTGCTGGACGCGGCGTGGACGCCGGAGCGCGGACTGCTGCACGTCATCGCCTACGGCGAGGGCTCCGGTGAGCGCCCGGCGGGCGGACTCGACGACTACGCCTTCACCGTGCTCGCCTGCCTTGACGCCTTCGAAGCCAGTGGCGATCTTTGCTACCTCTCGCGTGCGGAAGAGATCGCCGCGCGGATGATCGCGGGATTTTACGACGAGAGTGGCGGAGGATTCTTCGATGTGGACGAGGCGGCGCGCAAGGATGGGCACGGAGCGATGGCGACGCGGCGCAAGCCCTTCCAGGATTCGCCGACTCCGGCGGGAGATCCCGCGGCGGCGCTGGCGCTGCTGCGACTGCACGCGCTCAACGGCGATGGCAGCCTGCGCCAGCGAGCCGAGGCAACGCTGAAGCTCTTTGCCGCAGCCGCCGGGCAATATGGAATCTACGCCGGAACGTACGGGCTGGCGACGGTATGGCTGACGCGCCCGCACACGCAGGTGGTCGTGGTGGGTGAGGGCTCGCGGGCCGATCAGCTCTGCGCCGAGGCATTGATGCCTTTTGCGCTGAACAAAATTGTGCTTCGGGTGAAGGATGCGGAATCGCTGCCGGCGGCGCTGGCCGAGATGGTGCATGCCGTGCCACGGGCCTCGGATAATCAGCCGATGGCGCTGGTGTGCAGCGAGCTCCGATGCCAGCCGCCGGCGCACAGCGCCGCGGAGCTGCGCGCTGCTTTGCATACAACGCTCCGACCGGGCGACTGAGATCTAAGGTATTTCCTCAGGCGCACGAATTCGACCAGCGGCGCTGGTTCGCGCTAGAGTGAAAGGATGCGTACACTTCTGACAAAATCCAAGAAAAGTTCAACGAAAGAGACGGCGACGAAGAAAAGCTCGCACAAGGCCGCGAACGGCAGGAACGGCTTTCATCCCGGAACCTATATCGTGCCGCGCGGCCATGTCAGCATCGCCGTGCCCACGTTCTGGAATCTGCGGCAGACGAATGACGATCTGCAGGTGGAGTCGGAGGCGAGCGAGACCACGGTGATTGTGACCGCATACCATCGCAACGCGGGAGTGCAGTCGCTGGATGCGCGCGAGTACCTGCGCCATTTTCTGGATACCGCTCCAGCCGCGGATAAAGCGAAGATGATCGACAGCAGCAAGCAGAAGGCCAGCGCGCGCTTTCGCGATCCCGAGGGCGATAACTGGCTGGTGCGTTTCATCACCAACGGAAAGACGCTGCTGCTGGCGACCTGCCACTCGAACCGTCCTTTCACCTCGCGCGAGGGCCGGACCGGCGTCGCGGTGCTGGAGTCGATCAAGCTGAAGGCGCGGAGCTGAGCGTGGGCGAGGCCCTGGAATCGTTCTTCCTCGATGGCGAGGCCGGACGCCTGGAGGCGCTGCTGAATACCGGCTCGCCGCAGGCTCAGTACTGTGCGCTGGTCTGTCATCCGCATCCGCTCTATGGCGGCACCATGCACAACAAAGTCGTCTTCCACACGATGAAGGAGCTGAACGCGCGCGGCTTTCCGGTGCTGCGCTTCAACTTTCGCGGTGTCGGCGCAAGCGCGGGCGAGCACGACGAAGGACGCGGCGAGGTCAACGATGTGCAGCGGGCGCTGGATTACCTATCACAGCGCTTCGAGCGGCCGATCTTCTTCGCCGGCTTTTCCTTCGGAGCGGCGATCGGGTTGCGCGCCGCCGTGCCTGACCCCCGCGTCGAGACGCTCATCGCTCTCGGCCTGCCGATGAACGCCGAGGGGCGGCAGTACTCGCACCGAGCGCTGGTGGAGAGCGCGAAGCCGAAGCTGATGCTCAGCGGAGAGCGCGACCAGTTCGCCACGCCCGGGCAACTCCGGGCAATCTACGCGGCCGCGGCCGGGCCCAAGCGGCTGGCAATCATTCCCGAGGCCGATCATTTCTTCACCGGAAGGCTACCGGAGATGCGCGCGGCGCTCTCCGAATGGCTGAGCGAAATTCTGGGGCAACAAACAATTCCTGCCGTATAATCTCGCGCATGAATGAATCCGGCGTCAGTTCTACCTCTCGCCGTGAGGCGTGCGCGGCGGCGCTTGAAATTTTCCAACATGCGTTAGAGGAGAGCGGCATCGAGCGCGGCTTCGAGCGACACGTGCACTACGAGCGCGGCGTTTTGCGGGTCTGCGACGATCTCTACGATCTTGGCACTTATTCGCGCGTCTTTGTTGTCTCGTTCGGCAAGGCGGCCAACAGCACGCTGGAGGCGCTGCTGCGGCGACTCGGCGAGGGCTCCGGCGCTTCGGGGATCGTCTGCGCGCCGGCGCTTCCGGCGACGCAGATGTTCGGCTTCCGGTATTTCGAGGGCGGGCATCCCTCGCCGAATCACGAGTCGCTGCGCGCGGCGGATGCGATTCTGCGCGCGCTGGAGGCGATGAACGAGCGCTCGCTGGTCATCTACCTCATCAGCGGCGGCGGCTCGGCGATCGTCGAAAAGCCGGTGAGCGATGAGATCAGCTTCGAGGAACTGGTGCAGACGCACCGCGCGCTGGTGCACTCGGGCGCGCCCATCGCGCTGATCAATGCCGTGCGCAAGCATCTTTCGGCGGTGAAGGGCGGCAGATTGGCCGTGGCGGCGGCGCCCGCGCATCAGCTTTCCATCATGATCTCCGACGTGCCGGACAACGCGCTGGATTCGCTCTCCAGCGGCCCGACGATGCCCGATACCAGCACGGCCGAGCAGTGCTACGACATAGCGCAGCGATACAACCTGCTGCCGCAGCTTCCGGCAAGCGTGCGCCAGCTCTTCGAGCGGCGCTCGCTGGAGGAGACGCCGAAGGCGGGCGATCCGGTCTTCGGGCGGGCGCGCTGGTGGCCGCTGCTCTCGAATGTCTCGGCGCAGAAGGCCGCGGCAGAGAGGGCGGCAATGAAGGGCTTCGCGGTGCAGATCGACAACAGTTGCGACGACTGGGACTATCGCAAGGCCGCCGATTATCTGCTCGCCCAACTGAGAGAGCTACGCAAAGGCGCCTCGCGCGTCTGCCTGATCTCCGGCGGCGAGGTGACGGTGACGGTGGATGCAAAGGATCCCGGCGCGGGCGGACGCAATCAGCAGTTCGCGCTCTACTGCGCCGAGCGCATCCAGGGCGAGAACATCGCCGTGCTGAGCGCAGGCACCGACGGTATCGACGGCAACTCTCCGGCGGCAGGAGCCATGGTAGACGGAACGACGATCGCGCGCGCAAAAGAGCGCGGCCTGGACGCAGAGGCGGCACTGAAGGGGTTCAATGCGTTTCCGTTTTTCGACGCTCTGGGCGATGCCATTATGACCGGGCGCACAGGGACGAATGTGAGAGATGTGCGAGTGCTGCTGGGGTGGTAAAAAGGCGAGGTTTCGCGGGTTTCAGAGGTTTCACAGGTTTCGCAGGTTAAGAGCAAAAGCAAGGGGCGGCGTTTTGGGTAGATGGCCTTGAGCCGATCTATTCATGCAGGCAGGGCTGGGGTCCTTCGCTTCGCTCAGGATGACACCTCAGAGAAGACTGTAGTGAGGGCAACGTCCGCTGCGAGAGCTTTCAACCTTTGAAACTACGAAACCTGTGAAACCTTTGCCTCTAAAAAAACTTCGCCACGCCCTCTTCCAGCACATGCACTTTCTCGGAGACGCCTAAGCGTCGAGCACCGGCCAGCAGGCGCTGCACAGGCTCTTCTACCGGCTCCTGCGAGAGCTTGAAGGTTCCGTAGTGCATGGGGATCATGTGGCGAGCGCCCATTTCGACGAAGCCTCGCAGCGCATCTTCGGGACTGGCGTGGACGGCGCGGAAGCTGTCTGGATAATAGGCGCCGATGGGCATGAGGGCGACTTCGGGATCGAGCCGGCGGCCGATCTCGGCGAAGCCGTCGAAGTAAGCCGTGTCTCCGGAGTGATAGATGGAGTGACCGCCGGCGGCGAAGCAGTATCCGCCGTATCCGCGATGCATGTCGCGGATGACGCGCGCACCCCAGTGTTTGGCGGGCGTGGCCGTAATGCGGGTTCCGCGCACCATCATCTCCTCCCACCACGGCAACTCCACGACGCGGCGGAAGCCGAGATCGAAGACGAGATCGCTGACGTGCTCGGGGACGATGAGCACCGGCGCGGCGCCGCTGCGTGCGCGGCTATGGCGGGCGAGCGCGCGCAGCGAGGGGCGGTGCAGATGATCAAAGTGCGCATGGGTAACCAGCACGGCGTCGAGCGGAGGCAGATCCTGAATGTGCAGTCCCGGACGGCGCAGGCGCTTGAGCAGAAAGAGCCAGGGCGCGAAGATAGGATCGATGACGATGCTGGCTGCGCCGACCTGCAGGAAGAATGAGGCGTGTCCGATGAAGGTGACGCCAAGCTGTCCGTGGGCGGCGAGCACGGGACGGTGCGTGCGGCCGGTGCGCCGGGCCATGGCAGAGTGATGCACCAGTCTGCCAAGCTGTCCTGCCTTCTTGCCGATGCTGATCTTGAGCATTGCGCTCCATTGGACTCGCCGGGCGCGGTCCGAGTTATCTTTATCGTAACCCCGCTGGCCGGGCTTGTAACATCGGCGTGGCTGGCTTTTAATCAAGTTTTCGTTTTTCAGAAAGGAGAGCAACTCCGGTGAAAATTGCATACCTGGGATTAGGAATTATGGGCCGCCCCATGGCGGCGAACCTGGTGAAGGCAGGTCACGAGGTTACCGTGTGGAACCGCACGCCCAAGCAGGTGGAGGGAGCACGCACGGCAGCAACTCCCGCCGAAGCCGCCAAGGGCGCAGATGTGGTCTGGATGTGCGTTGCCGATACCAAGGCCGTAGAGACGGTTCTCTTCGGAGCCAACGGTGTGGAGAGCGTGCTGCGCCCCGGAATAATTGTGGTGGATTCCAGCACCATCGCGCCCAGGTCGACGCGCGAGTTTGCAGCTCGGGTTCGGGGCAAGGGAGCGGAGTTTGTGGATGCACCGGTGACGGGATCGAAGATCGGCGCTGAGAACGCGCAACTGCTCTTCATCGTCGGCGGGCCGGAGAAGACCGTCGCCGCGCTGAATCCTCTCTTCTCTGTGCTCGGCAAGAAGGTGATCCGCGTTGGCGAGACCGGCGCGGGCGAGAGCGCAAAGATCGGCATGAACCTGATGATCGCCTCGATCTTCGAGGGCTTTGCCGAGGCGCTGGCGCTGACTGGAAAGCTCGGCGTGCCTCCGGAGATTCTCGTCGAGCTGATTCAGAACTCGATGATCCGCAGCGGCGTGAGTGATTACAAGGCCAGCTTCGTGCTGAAAAATGATTGGTCGCCGAACTTCCCGCTGCGGTTGATGCTGAAAGATCTGCGGCTGATGCTGGATGCTGCGAAACAGGAGGGCATCGAACTGCCGGCTACGAGAGAGATCGAGAAGGTCTACGAGAAGGCCGTCGCTGCAGGCCACGCTGACGACGATTACGCGGCCACGGTGGAGACGGTGAAGAACCTGTAGAGAGTGAACCCGGGTTAGCTTCGCGAACCCTTCGACAAGCTCAGGGCAGGCTCCGGGGCACCATCTCAAGATGACGGTGGTTTGCTATCGCCGCTTCAACTCGTCCGATTCTCGCTGGAGGCGCTTGCCCCGGGCGATGAGGCTCCAGATGTATCCGCAGTGGACGATGCCGGCCACGATGTAGGCTGCGTAAAGATACGAGCTGCCGCCGACGATGTTCATCGTGCCTCCTCCAGGTCGAGCGCCGCCTGCGCGTGCGCCTCTTCGATCTCGCGAGCCTTCAATGCCTGCCGGTATCGGACGATGAGGTAGACCAGCGCAAGCATGGTGAAGGCCGCAAGGTTCCAGAGCAGCGCGACGGCCATTCGGTGATCGAGGCCTGAGCCCTCGCCGCCGCCGATCACCGGCTGCGGATGCTGCGTCCGGAACCAGCGGATGGCCATGTAGACGATCGGCACATCGACGAAGCCGAAGATGCCGAGCGCGGCGGCGAGCACCGGAACCTGTCCGCCGGTGGCGTAGTGGCGCAACACCAGGTAGCTGACGTAGATCAGCCAGAGAACGAGCGTGGTGGTCAGGCGCGCATCCCACGTCCACCAGATTCCCCAGACCGGCCGCGCCCAGATGGGGCCGGTGATGAGCACGATGCTGCAGAAGGCGATTCCAACCTCGGCCGAGGCCAGCGCCAGCGCGTCGGCATTACTTCCCCGCCGCATGAGATACCAGCACGAGGCAAGAAAGTTGACGAAGAAGCAGAGAAACGCCACCCACGCCGAGGGAACGTGATAGTAGAAGATTCGCTGCACATCGCCCATGGTGGCTTCCCGGGGCGCGATGAAGATCGCCTGGCAGAAGCCATAGGCCAGCAGCAGCACGGTACAGGCTACGAGAAGTCTGAATAGAAGTTTCATTCCGCGTTCAGCACCGATTCGAAAAGAACAAGACAGACTGTTGTGAAGACGAGATCATACACCGCCAGCAAACGAATCCAAAAGGCAGGCGAGCTCTCGCCGGTGAGGATCGAAGTCGTGGCATCGACCATGGCGAGCAGCGCCGGAATCGAGATCGGAAAGAGAATCAGCGGCAACATGATCTCCCGGCTGCGCGTGCGAATCGAGAGCGCCGCGAAGAAGGTTCCGTTGACCACCAGCGCCCAGGTGGACAGCACGGCGACGACGAGCAACTGCCAGAGGGGGCCGACCGGGCGCAGATTGTAGAAGACGACAAAGAGCGGCGCCATCAGCAGCTCAAGGATGGCGACGAAGAGAAAGTTGCCGAGCGTCTTGGAGAGAAACAGCGCCTGCGGCGGCGCGGGCGAGAGCCGGTAGGCATCCAGCGCCTGGTTGCGCAGCTCGCGCGTCCACGTCTGGTTGAGGGCGACGACGGTGGCAAAGAGAATGGCCACCCAGAGCAGGCCTCCGGCGATGCGGCGCGACTCTTCGGCCGTCGGATCGAAGCCGAAGCTGAAGATGACGACCACCAGCAGCGCAAAGAACAACATGCTGTTGATGGCGTCCTTCGAGCGCCATTCGAGGCGCAGATCTTTGGCGAGCGAGCGGCGTGTGATCGTCCATACTCCGGGAGCGGGTGTCATCGGCGGGCCTCCGCGTCTGCGTGCTCCTGCGCGGGATAGGGTGTGAGCAGGCGGGCGGGAATTCCCTTCTCGCGCGCCACCATCCGTCCGGCATCGAGAACGACGCACTCATCGGCGACGGGCTCCATCAGCGCGGCCTGATGGGTGACGACGAAGACGGTCGTGCCATGATCGCGCATCCCGGCGAGCAATCCGGTCATCTGCCGCGCCGAGCGCAGATCGACATTGGAAAACGGCTCGTCGAGAAAGAGCAGCTCGGGCGAGTGAACGATGGCGCGCGCAAGCGAGATGCGCTGCCGCATCCCCTGCGAATACTGGCCGACGCGGCGATCAAGGCCGGGATCGAGGCCGACGGTGCGAATCGCCTCAGCGCAGCGCTCGCGGCTGGTGACGCCGTAGAGCGCGGCGAAGTATTCGAGATTCTCCATGGCAGACATCTCGTCGTAGAGCAGCGGCGCGTGGCCCATGTATCCGAAGCGCGGCGCAACCTCGCGAATGTTACTTGTGCCGAGGACGCTGACCATGCCACGCGTCGGCGCAAGCAGTCCGGCGATGATGCGCAGCAGCGTGCTCTTGCCGGCTCCGTTCTCGCCGAGCAGGACGTAGAGCTTCCCGGCGGCGAAATCGGCGGTAATGCCGCGCAGCGCGGCAAAGCGTCCGAAGTGGCGCACTACATCGCGCACGGAGACGGCGATGGAGGTTGGAGCGGCGGCGTTCAATGGATAATCGTGCACCCGGAGATCAGTCGCACAGGAAATTCAACTCGTTTACGGCAGTGAAAGTGTACATCCTGCCGGGCGTTACTGGGCTGCGAAGGCGGTACCGGGCTGCGAAGACCGGTTTGCGAAGGATGCTCAGCGGCCCATCCCCGGAGCTGCAGCCTCGGCTTTTTCCGCAGGCGGCGTCTGCGGCTGGCCGCCCTGCCCGGGCTGTGCCGGTCCGTACTTGCTGGCGCATTTGGCCTGGAGTTGCTTGGCGTGGAAGACGCCATCGCGTCCGAAGCTGCCCTCGGCCAGCGCCTGCGCGTTATCCTTGAATGTGTCCGGCGGCGCTTCGGTCCCCGAGTAGACGACGTTAAGCGTGCGTCCCTCCTCGGAGAGAGTGAACTGCACGTGAGTGCCCTGGCGATGGATCGAGCCCGGCAGGACGTTTCCGGCGACGCGCAGTCGCTTGCTGTAGACGCCGTCGCCCATGGAACTCATCTCTTTGATGGTGACGTAATAGCTCTTGCTCTCCTCGACGCCGCTGACGGCAAGATAGCCGAGGCCGCAGAGAATCACCAGAATCGGAATGCCAAACTTGAGGGTGTGCTTCATCTTCCATCCAATTGGATGCTCGCCCGGCAGAGAAGGACTCTGCGGGAGATGATCCAATTCCCTGTGCAGTGAGGTTACTTGGGAGCGGCGGCATGGTCAAGGTAGGAGAATGTTTTCTGCTTCAACGAGAAGGCCTTAGCTTCCTCAGACCCGGCTCCGGCGCGCAGCATCGTATAGATCGTATAATGAGCGGTTGGTTCGCAATTCAGAGGTGGGTAGGAATGAGTGGAGATCAGAAAAGTACCGGGAAGAGCAGCCTTGCGCCGCACGAGTTGGCTGCAGCGGGAATTCCGAAGCTGCGGGAGCCGTGGATCGCGCGCCGCCACGCAGAGGCGGCAAAGAGTGGTGATGGCTGCGTCACGCAGATGCACTTCGCCCGCAAGGGTGTAATCACCGAGGAGATGCTCTTCGTGGCCGAGCGCGAGCAGCTTGCGCCCGAACTGGTGCGCTCACGCATCGCCGATGGCAAGCTGATCATCCCGGCCAATATCAACCATCCCGAGCTGGAGCCGATGTGCATCGGCGTCGATTCGCGCTGCAAGATCAACGCGAATATCGGGAACTCGGCCGTGGCCTCCAACGTGGAAGAGGAGCTGAAGAAGCTGCACACCTCGGTGCATTACGGCGCCGACACGATGATGGATCTTTCCACGGGCGGCGATATTCACGGCATCCGCGAGACCCTGCTGCGGCACTGCCCGGTGCCGCTGGGAACGGTACCGATCTATGAAGCAGTTGCGCGGGTAAAGCGCATCGAAGACCTCTCGGCATCACTGATGCTGGAGGTGATCGAAGAGCAGGCGGCGCAGGGCGTCGACTACATGACCATCCATGCCGGAGTGCTGGTGCAGTATCTGCCGCTGGTGGCCTCGCGCATCACGGGAATCGTGAGCCGCGGCGGCGCGATCCTGGCGCAGTGGATGGCGCACCATCACAAGCAGAACTTCCTCTATGACAGCTTCGAGGAGATCTGCAAGATTATGGCAAAGTACGATGTGAGCTTCTCGCTGGGCGATGGACTGCGTCCCGGTTGCATCGCCGACGCCAGCGACCAGGCGCAGTTCGCCGAGCTGAAGACGCTGGGCGAGCTGACCCGCATCGCTTGGAAATACGATGTGCAGGTGATGATCGAAGGTCCGGGACACGTGCCTATCGACAAGATCAAGGAGCAGGTGGACAAGGAAGTGGAGTGGTGCGACGGCGCTCCGTTCTACACCCTGGGGCCGCTGGTGACCGACATCGCTCCGGGCTACGATCACATCACCTCGGCGATCGGGGCGGCGATGATTGGCTGGTACGGCGCAGCGATGCTCTGCTACGTCACTCCCAAGGAGCACCTGGGACTGCCGAACGAGAAGGACGTGAAAGACGGCATCATCGCCTACAAGATTGCGGCGCATGCGGCCGACCTGGCACGGCATCGTCCCGGCGCGCAGGATCGCGACAATGCGCTCAGCTACGCGCGCTACAAGTTCGACTGGGAGAAGCAGTTCGAGCTCTCTCTCGATCCGGAGACGGCACGCGCGATGCACGACGAGACGCTGCCCGACAAGTTCTACAAGGAAGCCTCATTCTGCTCGATGTGCGGCCCGAAGTTCTGCTCGATGAACTACTCATCGAAGGTGGACGAGTACAACCGGCAGGTACACGGACTGGAGAAGAAAGGCTACGACGAGCTGGTGAAGTTGAAGTAGAGCAAGGTTTCACAGGTTTCGAAGGTTTCAGAGGTTTCAGAGGTTGAAGACCAGAACAAAGGGCGCCGGTCTGGCGCCCTTAACCTTTGAAACTCTCTGACACCTGTATAATCTTGCCTTTCACCGGCGATCGCCCCAGCCCCACTGGCGGGCCTCTGAGGCGCCGAGTTCGGCCTCGGCAACGGCTTTCCCCTCGCCGGAGCCGCTACCGCTCTCCACGATGTGGATGAGGAAGAGCTCGTCGCGGATGGCGCCGCAGACACACCAGACTCCCTCGCAGCCCTCGACGGCGACGGCGCTGTGCTCGGCGAGCTGTTCGAGCAGTAAATCGCGCTCATCGCTCCACTCGAACTCTCCGTCGACGGCGCTGCGCAGCCATGCCGCCAGCGCCTGGTCGGGCGATTCCCCGAAGCCCTGGCGAACGTAGGTGCCGCCGAGGTATTCCATCATGAAGGTGTAGCGTCTTCTCTTGCGTTTCATGCGCGGCTTCCCAGCAGAGAACATTCCATCATACGCGCAAGCGGGCAACCACAAATCTTTGTTTGCGGCTGCCCGGAGCTCTTACAACAGAGGCGCGAGAGCAGATTTTCTAGTCCGCCACGGCCGCTTCGGCCTCCGCGGCTTCCACTGCGGAGACATCCGAGAGACTGCTCTGCAGGCGTCTCGTATCCAACTGGTTGCACCAGCGGCCGACGACGATGGTGGCCACGCCGTTGCCGATCAGGTTGGTCAGCGCACGC
>Ga0326727_10015441_pt1 | contig 16388 bp, 7 predicted proteins | sample MB2enrmetagenome_FD_207643 | JGI IMG/M metagenome (GOLD analysis project Ga0326727, IMG submission 207643) | Lab enriched peat soil microbial communities from McLean, Ithaca, NY, United States - MB29MY | ecosystem: Environmental > Terrestrial > Soil > Wetlands > Peat | place: USA: New York...
GCCGCCGTAGCCGCCGTTGCAGGTGGGCGAGAATCCCGAGTCCGCCAACCATACGCGGCCTGCCGGGTCCACGTACGTCGGGCCGCCCGAGTTGATCCGGAGAGCCGCGAAAGAGGACGGCGGCAACAGGCTCACCTGCGCGGGCGCGGAGGCCGTCGTGTCGGCTACGGCGGTGGCGGTAACCGCCACCTGCTGCGGCGCAGCAATCGCGGCCGGGGCCGTGTACAGGCCGCTGTTCGGGCCCACGCTGCCGGCGCCTGCCGGAGTGCTGCTCCACGTAACCGACTGGTTAGCCGTGTTGGTAACAGTCGCCGTGAACTGCTGCGTCTGTCCGCCCGACATGACGACCGCGCCTGGGCAAACTTTCACGCCTATGGCGTTTTCGGCACTAACGGAATAGAAAGTGCCCGGCGAATTCTGGTTCGCAAATTCCGTGGCGATCCAGTCGGCGGAACGGGCGACGGTGGACACGCGGAGCTCATCCAGGCTTGCCTTCAGGTAGTAGCCCAGAAACTGTCCGAGTTGGATGCCATTCTGAGCGGTGACGGGAGCGTTCGAACTAATCCCAACGGCTTTGAGTAGCCCATTCAGATAGATAGAATGAGCCTTGGCTGCTGGATCGTACTGCAAGGTCACATAAGTCCAGGCGTCCAAGTATGGCGTGTAATCGGTAGAAATCCGACCGCCATTGTTGAGGTCGCCATAGTCCCAATAGAGGCCCTTATCGCTCCAGGGGGAATTTGCCTGAATCCGGTTGGGAGTATCCGAACCCCCAACATTGAATGCCGATGAATTCTGTACGTTGGCGGAAGCTTGGTACTCCCAGTAAGAGATCGTTATGGGCGATCCGGTCGGGATGGTCATCGATGGATTGCTCAGGTACTGACTCGAGCCGTTGAAGCCCACTGCGCTGGCGATTTGCCCGGGAACCGTACCGGCAGCGTTGTTGTCCGTGAGGGTGAACCCATTCGCCGACGAGTCCGCCATTGTAGTGAGATGCCAAACACCCTGGTAGTTGCCGTCCCAGACGCCGGTTCTGTTCTCCTGGCTGGAGGTGATGGCCCCGTTGCCATAGACAACGTAGATGATCGTGTCGCAGGTGTGGGATAGCAGCGGGATGCGCACCCACATGTTGATCGTTCCCGTATTGGAATCGTAGGACTCGATTTCGTGGTCCAGTTTCATGGTGCCGGCGTAATCCGAAGTGAAGATGATGTCGTAGCCGTTGGCGTTCTGCACCTGCCCGCCGGGGACAGTCGTCGAGGCGAGGAACGGGTAGACGCCGGAGATGAGGACCGGGAAATTGGCTTGATCAGTGTTCGGGACCTTCGTGTGGTCAATGGCGATGCTGCGCCGGTGGGCGTAAACATTGCCCGCCGTCACCGTGAACCCGTTCGCCAGCGTCTCGCTCTCGCTCCCCGTCGCCACCGTCACGCTGGTCGCACCCACCGCCGCCGTCGCCGACACCGCCACCGTCGCCGTCAGGTGCGTCGCGTCCGTCACCGCCACCGCCGCCGTCACGCCGGGGTTCCCGAACGTCACCGCCGTCGTCCCGGCCACGAAGTGCGTGTACTGCCCCGTGATCGCCACGCTGATCCCCGTCTGCCCCTGCTGCCCGCTGTTGGGCGCGACCGTGCCCACCGCCGGCGTCCCCGCCACCACCGTGAACAGATTCGCGCCCGTGGCCACCTCGGTGCCCGTGGTCACCGTCACGCTGGTCGCACCCACCGCCGCCGTGGCCGTGATCCCCACCGTCGCCGTCAGGTGCGTGGCGTCGGTCACCGTGATGCCGGTCGCCGTCACCCCGGTGTTGCCGAACGTCACCGCCGAGGTTGCCCCGAAGTGCGTGTACTGCCCCGTGATCGCGACGCTGATCCCACTTTGCCCCTGCAGCCCGCTGCTCGGAGCGGCGGCGCTCAGCACGGGCGGCGGCGACAATGTCACCGTGGCCGCCGCAGATTTCGTGATGTCCGCCTGGCTCGTTGCAGTCACTGTCACCGTCTGAGGCGCACTGATCGTGGCTGGCGCCGTGTACAATCCCGCCGCGCTAATGGTCCCCGCCCCCGTCGCCGGGTTCAACGTCCAAGTCACCGCCGTGTTACTTGTGTTGGCGACCGTGGCCGTAAACTGCTGGGTCTGCCCCGGATAGAGGGCTGCCGCCGTCGGAGCAATACTCACCGAGACCGGTGGCTGGAGCGGCGAACCGCCTGTGCATGTGTTCTTGAGGGTCGCCGAACCCGTCAGCGTTATGGTGTCCGCGACGATGATCAGGCAACTCCCGCCGGACGAGGCCCCCGCAAACGTCAGCGCGGTCGTCGGGAAGTACAGCGCACCGTCCAGCGTCGATGCCGATGAGCCAGTTGACGTATTCGCCGGCTGCCCCGTTCCGATCCGCGGGTCTTGATAGAAGAGGATGCCTGTATAGGGCCCGCTTGCGGGCGCCTTGAGGGTTGCAACAACCGAGCCAGTTATCGACAGCGGTCCGTATTGATAGCCCAAACCTTGCGTCAGGAAAAACGTCAAGCCCGTTCCATTCAGGATGGCAGCTCCCGTCACGTTCAAGCCGCCCCCCATCAGGATGTAAGTTCCTGGGTTGAAGGTCACGTTCGTGGCTCCGCTGATCGTAATGCCGTTGCAGTATGTGCCCGGATTCAAAGTGGACGAGCCCGTGGTCGCCTTGAAGTTCGTGTAGTTGCACGCAGTGCTGGAGGGTGGAACCAGAAACGTCAATGGGTCCGGTTGGTAAGCGGAGTCGGTCTGCGGCGTCGGCGAAAATGTTACCGCCCCGGAAGTGGAATACCCGCCCACCACGTCGAAGTATTTGGCGGTGAAGCTCCCGCTGCCGGAGAACTTCAGCGCCGTGCTGCTGGAGGAGTCCACGACCACCCCGCAACCGGTTGCGTTGATGATGGCCGCGCCGTTAATATACAGGGCGTTCGCCGCCGTCTTATCCAGAGCGTAAATGCACTGATCGTACGCCGGGACCGTAGTGGCCAGTGCTTTGTGCGCGTGGAACAGAAGAGTAATAAGGATGGCGAATGCGATCCTGGCGAGGCGCCGGGTGTTCATCTCAGATCTCCTTTAAACAACAATTCCACGTGCCGTACCTGGGCACGCCCAATAGCCGCTCTACCAAGGTCACCGCGGGCATGTCGAGCCCTTCGGCCGATACCACCGCCGACTACCCTTCCGGCCCCAGATACTTGGACCACCCGCCCGGACCTCGCGCGCTTGGCAGGTTTGCGCCCTTCCAATCCGCGAGTAAAGGTCCCAGAAGGCCAGTAGTGAAGGGGCTGCGGCGAGTTCGGAGCTGCGGCGGGTCATGTTTGTATCCACCTCAGATGCAAGAACTCTTCACCCTCAGATGCAGGGATGTTTCGAGGGGTATCCCTGATATCGAAAAGGCCAAGAGACTGTAACATGATCGTTTGTTTGAGCGCAAGTGAAAGTTTGGTTGCGATCTGACAGCGCTTAGGGGGAAGCCCCACAAACGGTCTACGCCGGACTGTGCCAAAGCGCATCCGTAGGGGACCCATAGTGGCGTGGATGGGGTGGGTGGCCAGCCCGGCATGACGCACACATCCTTCATCAGTTCAACATGTTAGAAGCCTATTCAACAACCGCCACAGGCATTTCGACCGAACCTGTCCACGAGGGATTCACACGGCTTGAGGACGCAAACACACTCCAAGCTACGGACGACGGTTCTCATCAGGGCTTCATCCGGGCCAAATCAAACTCATTTGCTGGGACAGGAACCGGGATAAAAGAGATCTGACTGATCCACAAATGTCTCTGAAATGCGCCTGATCTGCTGGACGAAGCTGGTGCAGCTAGCCCGGATTCCAGTCGAATCGGCGATTTCAAGACCGTCGTCTGGTCGGGGTCAACACAACGGCGGGATCAAGCAGCGGGTAACCCAGCCCAAGGAACAGGGCGATGCCATGACGAAAAAGAACGGTGCGCGGGAGCGTTCGGATGTTCCGGTGCCGCTTCGGCGCGCCCCTTTCCTTTCTGCTTGATGTCTCCGCCACCCCGAGGTAAGGTCTTCATGGCTACCGATAATGCCCATTATAAGGACCCTAAATGAATGATTTGATTGTAGTTCCGCAACCGAACCAGTGGCAGAAGCTCAAGGCGCTGGTGCTGGACAGCGTCTCCTCTCCGATTACCAAGCGGGTTTACAACCTGGGCCTGGACGAGTTCATCGCATGGTACGGCCAGGAACCCAGGCCCGGCTTTACCAAGGCGGCGGTAAGCGCCTGGCGCGTGGCGCTGGAGGCCCGCGGGCTCGGCGCCGTCTCAATCAACGTCCGGATCACCGCCGTTCGCAAGCTGGCCGCCGAAGCTGCCGATAACGGCTTGCTGGCGCCGGAGTTGGCCGCCGGCATCGCCCGCGTGAAGAGCGCGAAGTCGATAGGAGTGCGCACTGGGAACTGGCTGTCGCTGAAGCAGGCGCAGGCGCTGCTGAATGCGCCGGATATCACGACGACAAAGGGGCTGCGCGACCGCGCGATCATCGCCGTCCTGCTCGGCTGCGGCCTGCGGCGGTCCGAGGTGGCGGCGCTGACGATGGGCCACATCCAGCAGCGCGATGGCCGGTGGTGCATCGTGGACCTGTTCGGGAAGCACGGGCGCGTGCGGACCGTGCCGATGCCGGCCTGGGTCAAGGTCGCAATCGATGCGTGGACCGGGCCCGCCAGCGTGGTGGACGGCCACGTGTTCCGGCCCGTCAACCGCGCCGACCAGGTGCAGGGCGAGGTGCTTTCCGAGAAGGTGGTCTGGCAAATGCTGCGTCCGTACGCGACGGTCGCAGGCGTCCCCGGCATCGCGCCGCATGACTGCCGAAGGACCGCGGCTAAGCTTTGCCGGGCCGCCGGCGGTGAGCTTGAACAGATCCAGTTGCTCCTGGGACACGCGTCGGTCCAGACGACCGAGCGGTACCTGGGCACGAAGCAGGATTTGGTGCATGCGCCGAATGACGGGATCAAGCTGAAAGTCGCAGTCTGATTCAGTGCCACGCCCAACCTGGGGCCGCCAGCGCAGCTCACCCATTCTCGGCAGAGCCCTGTTGCCGACGCTGACGTCTCACATCGAGCCTTCTTCCTTCTACCTGCTCTTCCAGCTCGGGATCGCCAAAGTCCAATTTGCCCTGCGTGGTGTCTGACATGCGTTCTTGTCGCTCCTCTCCATTCCCGGAGCGTCAACTCTCCTTCTTCGGTTCCGATCGTGACTTTGGTGCTGTCGATTGGGAGCGAGGCGGCGTGAGGTTGGTGTACGGATGCTCGAAGAGGGGACCCACTCCTTCTCGTTCATGAAGGCGCCGGACTCGGCCTTGCACGGCGGAAGTTCGGCGGCTGCCAGCGTAGAAAAGCAACCGCCGCTCAGGACCTGCTCCCTCTCCGGAATCTCCTCTTGACGGATGCGGTCGAGGGACGCGCAGAACGTGTTCTCGCCAGGCGTTTGGCACACGGAGCCGTTCCAACGGCTATGGTGCCATGCCACGCGGAGCGATAGATGAAACATAAGGATTCCCCTCAGGCCCCGACGCTTCCGACAAGGGGCCAGCCGCCGTTCTGATCGATTACCTTGTCGATCTCCTTCATCAGGCAGATGGTTTCGGAGATGGCGACGACGATGCGGTGGTAGTGCTCAATGTCGTCCTCCGAGAGGGCGCGGCCCTTTCGGTCTTTGAGCCACTTATCGCAAACCTGGTAGCCGCCAATGTGAAAGTTCCACGCCGCTTCCGGCACGCCGACAAAGCCTGCGGTCTGCTCCTTGTCGACCCACGCGGTGCCATGAGCCCACGAAACCTTCTCCACTTCGGGATTGCGTCTCCCGACGGACCGGGTAAGGTGTTTGTCCAGTTTCGGCGATTCCATGAGGTGTAGCGCGACGAGTTCGCCGCCTAGCCTGGCCAGCGTGCGGAACAGCTCCTTGTCCCCGGTCAACGGCACGCGCGGGAAATCCATCTTGAGAAAATCCGCGTAACGACTCCTGTAGCTGGGGCTGTGGAAGAGCGCATACGTGTAATGGAAGATGTCTTCGGGTGTGAGGCCCTTTGGTGTCTGGCGTGGTCCATCGGGGGGGCTGTCGAGTGAAGCTGCGAGCTGGGATAGAAAGGAGTTAGAAAAATTGACACGCGTTCCAGACTCCAAAGCCAAACTGCCGGTTTTTGGATATAGGTATAGCGGGAAATTGTAGTTCTGTTCCTTCGTCTTGGTGGAGACCAAGCAGCTCTCGGCGACCGTGTCCGATACCCCGGTGTGCTGCCACGGAAGGAAGCTGATTTGCCGAGGCACCAACAGGCACAAGTTCTCTTTCTCCGCAACGTGGTCGAGCAGTTCACGGCGCGGATAATCCACGGCGACTGTGCTGAAATAACACCACCGCACATCAAATGGCCGATAGAGGCACCGAATGATGTGGCTCTTCCAATTTGTGTCACCCCGAATGGCCCTTCTGACGTCGTGAAGTTTCCAATCTCGATTGTCGGTGAGTGCGTACCGAGTTCTAATCTCGGCATCCGTGAGCGTGTGGTCACGCAGTGCTTCGCACCGAGCAACGATGCTCTCACGGTCAAACGCGATGGCGAAGTCGTCCCGATGGGTTTGGAAGCCTAGGACGTTGACTGGCATAACGTCTTTGATAGATGGGTAGATGAGGTACTCGGCGGCAACGGCCTCGTCCTGCGGTAAGAACACATAGAACGGGGCGACAGGCTTGACTTCTTGCCATGTGAGCGTGCTCGTAGTATTACCGCTCAGAATCGTATACTTACGCGCGCGGGTCCCAAAGACGTCGGACTGCCTCATTCTGGGTACGGTCTTTGTCCCACGTGCAGCCAGCAAAACGGCAACTCCCTGTTGGATGTCGAATACGTTCTCATCGAGTGCGCCATCGGGCGTAGTTTCCTTCTTCTTGATGTTTCCATGTAGGTCCAGAATCCAGAGTTCGCGTAGCGTCGTGAGCAAAGTTTGGCGCATTCCACGAAAGGTCGGGTTGTCGATGTAGCCGTGGTTCGTGATGAAGCCAAAGACCGCCAGCGGAGTTTGGCTGCATAGAAATTGTCCGGCGCGGATAAACTTGACGTAGTCATCCTGAAGCCACTTCGGATTCCGCTCGCCCAATTCAGCCCCATCGACCCTGTAATAGTCTTGGACCAGCTCGGAAATCCATTGACCGGCATTCGCCGAGTTTCCGGAGTACGGCGGGTTGCCTATGACGACTGTGAACCGCTGGTGGCGTTTGACAGCGTTCACGGCGTGGGCCTCGTGGGCTAGAGCGGGCGCCCATTGTTCAAACTCTCGCTGCTTCTTGTCGTCGCTCGGAGGCTCTAAGCTATTCGTCAGATAGATGCGGGCGCGGGCGTCGCTGCCAAAGCGGTACCCGGTTTCGTGTAGCTTGAGGCCGATTTTCATGTGGGCGATGGCGTAGGGAGCCATCATCAACTCGTAGCCATGGATTCGCGGGAGCAGGTGTTTAGGAACATAGCCGTTCCAGGCGGTCCGCTGCTGCACCGTGTCGAGGCCTCTTTTTTTCCATGTTGCAACGAGTGTGCGGTAGATGACGTCGATGACCTCAACGAGAAAAGTGGCAGTACCAACCGCCGGGTCAAGGATGACCACGAACGGATCAGAGGGCTTAGAACCTGCCGGCATGGTCAGGCCAGTGTGTCTTGCGACCATTTCGCCCCACGTCACCGTCGAAGCTAGGCCGTCCTCAATGCCGAACTCAGTTTGCAGGAGCTCGTGCACACTGCGCACGATGAACTGGACCACGGGGCGAGGTGTATAGAAAACGCCCCGCTGCATGCGCTTCTGGGGGTCGTATTCTGTTAGGAACAGTTCGTAGAAATGAACAACCGGGTCTTCCTGAGGGTTCCTGTCGCCGAAGTCCCGAAGGACCGCCTCCATGTCAGCATCGCGGAGGGCTTGAACCACGTCGTTGATTCCCAACTCGTCGAAGTCGATTCGCCCCTTGCGGCCGCCTACCGTGAGGAACTGCGCAAGGAGGTCGTGCAGGAAAGGGTTCGTGACAGGAACCATGTCGCTGATGTTTTCCGCAACCAGGCCCATGGGCCGCGAGACGCGGGCGGAGAGCAGGCCGTAGGTGATGGTCTGCGCGTACATATCCGCAAAGTCATCTTCCGAAAGGTCGTGGATCAGCGCTTCGCGGAAAGCGGTCATGAGCTTGCGGAGCGGCCCCTTGTCGGATTCGATGGCCAGTACCCGGCTGACACGCTTCCGAATCGCGACGGCGAGCTCAGCCATCCGAACTGCGAGGTCTCGGGAAGTCGTGATTACCTCACGGTATTTGAGGGTAAACGCGCCGGACCACTTTTGCCGCCATGCCTTTGCCTCGGTCGCGTCCCGCGGCCACCGGAGCTTCTCCCGCAGAACCTCATCGGCGCGGGCCAGATGGAGGACCGTGTCCTCGTCGTCCCAGCCCAGAACCCGGAGGGTCGGCAAATCGCCGTTCTCCTCATCCTCAAAGAAGTTGGCGAGAGTGATGTCGCGATGGTCGGCCTCACCGTAGGCGGAGATGAACAAAAGGTCGTGGCGCTGCCATGCCGCCTGCTGAGCTTTGTTCGCGGACTGGCGCTTCTTGATCACGAGCGCGCGGAGAATTCGGCGGAGAACCACAACTGGCAGCCGCTCGGGCTCGAAATTCACGAAGAAGATGCCCCACGGCTGGCCGCTGGTGAGGGGGCGGAGCTGCTTGATCTCCTTGACCTTCACCGCGGACTTCGCGTCGAGACCGAGTTCCTCCGCCTCGTAGTCAAAGGTCAGGTCGTCAAAGTCATCAGACTCTATGGGCCAGTCCAATTCGTCCCGGAGGTACTTGACCAGGGAGGGGAAAGTCTTGATCGCACGGAGACGATCCGCTTCAGCGATACTCACGGCCACTCCTTTAGCTCAGTTCCATCCAGGCCCTGAGCTTTGGCTTGACTCCGATGGGAGCCTGAACCTGTTTCAGGTACGTGTTCTTGATGTGCCTCTCGACCTTCGCCCGGATCTCGGAGAGTGTCTTCTGTTCGAACGCCTGCCGCCTCGGGGTTTCGGGGGTAGAGCGAGTGAACTGGATGATCTCTACCGGCTCCTGGACGATCTTCTCGTTAGCCAGGTCAAACAGGTACCAACCGGTCTGCCCGGCCTCTTCGGTCCAGTCCTCGGCTGTCCGGCCGTCTTTCTCCTTCGCGCCCGCGGCGGCGGGCGGGGCCGGCAGTGCGTAACAGAAGAACACGGCCCTGCTCGCCTCCTTCGGATGGGTCTTGCCGCTGAAGACTCGCGCCGGCAAAGCGTTCAGGCGGGCTTCCAACCCTGGATCCTGCTGCACTAGCTGCTGGTACTCCAGGTGCATTTCTTCCAGCTTGGTGGTCGTTCCCTCGTAGCTCTGATTGAACTCCCTAAGGGCCGCAAAATCGTCTTCCGGACGTAGCAGTCGCTTCCCTTCAATGCCGAAGATCTTTGAGATACGAAGCGCCTTGGTGGAGACGCGCTTATAAAGCTTTAGAAGATCGTCCAGTTCCGCCGGCGGCAGGAAATTCCAGTAGGCCACCGTGCCGCGAATGTCCTTTTGGTCGGGATGGTCGGCAAGCAGACGCTTTTCGATCTCTGGATTCATGCGTCGGTCGACGCGACCGATGCGTTGCATCAGGCGCACAGGGTTCCAATGAAGGTCGTAATTGATGAGGCGGGACGCATCCTGAAGGTTCAGGCCCTCGGAGAGTACGTCCGTCGAAATCAGAATTCTCGTCTCCTCCAATTTGGCGGCCTGGAGTTCCGCGCTTGAGCTGCCGTTGTAGTAAGGCGCAAACTGCAAGATCACATCGCCGCGGTCGCGTCCCACGGCGCTGTCTACTTCGTCCACGCCCTGGATTCCCTCGAAGTCGAGGCGCCTTTTCAAATACCGCGCGGTGGCCATGTACTCCGTGAAGATGAGCGCCTTTTGCCGCTTCAGTACGGCGTCCGACTTCAGCAGTTTGATCAGAGCCTTCAGCTTGTCATCGTGTTCCGGCTTGAATTTCTCCAGCTCTTTCAGAAAATCGACTATTTCATCGAGATCGTCAAAAGTCTCAGAGAGGATTTGCTCAACCTCGTATTCTTCGGGGGGAAGCGCCTCTGCCCGATTGACCATTTCTTCGCTGACCAGGTCGTCTTCAGTCTCGCCGTCCTCCGGGAAAAGATCGCGGCGCCGTGACGCGGCGTAAGCGAGAGTGTCGGCGTTCTTCCGCTGCCACCGCTCCAGCCTGTTCCGCTGGAAGCTGCTCGTGCTGTTCTTATCCGCAAACGCCAGAAGCTTCTGAAGCAGCGACACGCAGGATTGCTCGAACGCGTATGCCGAGCTTTCGAAGCGCTTCAGGAATTGCACGCGGATTAACGCCACAACCTGTTTCTGGCGGCCCGCTTCCCACTCCTCGACGAGTTCCGGCTTCTTCGCGAAGGCCAAGGGGTTATACATCGCTAGCGAGAAAAGCGGATTCTTCTTCGCGAAGGCGACGTCGATCATCGTGAGTAGCTTTCCGTACGTCTTCTTCACGGAATAGCCAGCCACCTGCGGCGGTTCCCGCTTAGGGAACATCGTCAGCTTCCCGCCCTCCTGAAGCTGGCTGGTTTTGACATAGGCCCTGCTTCGCTGCACTACCAGCCCCCGGAAGAGCTCGTCTTCCTGGAGGATTTCCTCGGCCTCCTTGGCGTCGATAACCGGTCCGGAACCCTTGTTCGGCCCGGTGAGCGCCGCCAGCGCCCTTTCCATCTTCCGAAAGTGGCCTGGTAGGGAGTGAATCCCCAGGGGGGCGTCCTTGAAATAATCAGCCTGCTTCTGTGTGAACAACTCCATCATGTGCTGGAGGTCCAGCAGGCTGTTATTGATGGGAGTCGCAGTGAGCAGGAAGACGGTCTTCCCCGCGCAGATGTCTGACATTACCCGGTAACGTGACGGTGCCAGTTCGCCCTCTCCCTTGATTCCAGGGTTGCGGAAGTGGTGGGCCTCGTCGATGATGATGACTTCAGCGTCCTCCCGCGCCCGCTGCACGTCCCGCTGAGTGGCCGGCCTCTTCCGGGTGAGGTCAGTGTGATTCAGGATCAGGAGGTTGCCGAAGGCGCCCTCGACCTTGGGCAGACGTCTCCGCAATTCGGCTCCCCACACCGGTTCGCGCGCAGCCTTGGGAACGAAAAGCGCCACCTTCTTGCGCTCGCGGTTCACCAGCCGATCAATGAGCATGAGCCCAATGAAAGTCTTGCCCAAACCTACGCCGTCGCAGAGAAACGCCCCCCGGTGGTTCGTCGCGATCTTCATCAGCGCTTGGTAGCCTTCCTTCTGGTACCGGTCAAGGACGGGATACACCCTTGAGGAGTTCGTTTCCCACTCGCCCGCGGTCATCTCGTGTCCCTTGAAGTACTCTTGGAGGGACTTGGCGTAGACCTCGAACGGGGAGTACTCGCGGACCTGGCGCTCGACGACGTCTGCGATTGCGGGTGTGATGTCCTCCGCTTGCTCCCAGTAGTGTTCGAACCACCGTTGGAGGGTTTCAACTTCTCGCCGGACCTGAATGTTCAGTTCAACGTTGCGGGTTAGTCCGGGTTCCGTGAAGTTGCTAGACCCAACGAGTGCGGCGGAGCCCACGACCGCGAGCTTGGCATGAGTAATGTACGCCTTGGCGTGGAATTTCTCCTTCGTGTACACACGGCATTCGATCTGGCGGCCTGCCAGAGCGGCGAGGATGGCGGGAACCCCGGTCAGAAAGTCGTTCCGCTCCTTCTCCTTCTCGATGCTCCGGTCGAGCTGCTCTGTGGCCGAGGTTCGAAGCGCGTCTAGAAGGGCTTGACGAGTGCGCTTCGTCGTCTCGGCCCCCATCAGGATGCGGATCTTCTCCAGTTTTTGCCATTCGCCATCGAGGGCCAAGAGGGAGCCTATTTCGAAGAACCCCGTGGCGATATCGAAGGCAGTGGAGATCTGCGCCCATTCCCGGAGGTACCGGAGTCCCTTCCACTCCTCGTCGCTGTTGTCGACGATGAAGAGGTCGCCGCCGGCCCGCGTTCCGAACTCGGCGGCTCGGGCACTTCCTTCGAGTTTTCGGTCCATAGGTGTTGTTCTCCATCATAATCCTGTGCGACCTCGAAGGCGCCCCGCTTCCTGCCGTCTGGCATCTTGAATACTCTCGGTGAGTTCCGCGCCTGCCTCCAGCGCTAGCTTCGCGACCTTGGTCGCGCAGGGCTGATTGGCCAGTTATCCGTATTATCGCTGGCGGTCTGCGCGAACCGCGCCAGGACGGAACGGTTTGGCCCTGGGCACGCCCGCCCCGCCGGGTGGCAACACTGGGCGAGGTGGCCGCCGCGGGCGCAACGTGGGCCAACGTGGCGCGACGGGCGGCGTTTTGTCGGGAGCCGGAGCAGTAGCGGCCCTATGGCGTCCTGTACCGGCAATTGGCGATTGGCCTACCTTCAGAAACAAATCTCGCTAGAATTGTATTCGGGCCGCTAACCTGGCCCTCGTGAACGCGGCGAAAGGCGCCGCCCCATGGCGGCCTTCTCTGCAAAGGAGGCGCGATGAAAGTTGAGAAACGTCTTCGAGCGCTGGAAGCCCGATTGCTTTCGGACCCTGTGACCCTCTACCTCGCCGATGGCACGATGCAAATACTGTACGGCCCAAAGGACTTCCTGCTGAACCTGGTTGCTGATGCCTGCCGCAGGACGGACTTTGCTCCCGGCCAGACCGCACAATTGGAGTTGATCCGCCGGTCGGTGGCCGCGCAGGAACCGGGCGGCGCGCGCCTGGTTGAGGTGATGCGCTGCCTGCTGGATGGACCGGTCGAGCAATGCGGGTATCGCTGAGGCGCCGATGGCTGGCCTGCCGTCCTGGACCGAATTGCAAGCCGAGTTTCTGAAATATGCGGCTGAGCACGGTGAGTTGTCCGCTGTCTGGAAATGGACGTACCCCGCAGATATCGTGGCCGTCGCCCTTGCCGAAGCCGGAGCCGGGGGACTTGATCCATTGAATGTCTTGAGGCGGATGTACCAGCACCGGGACGAATCCACCCGGCCGCCAGCCCCCACTGGTCAGTGGAGTCTTGAGGGAGGAAGTGCGTTGTCTCAGGATCTCTTCCGGGTGATCGCTGGGCGAGCGGCTGGCAGATTGCCCAATCCCACTGACACGGAGCCGTGGCGGAGCTGGCTTGATTGCATGCGAACGGAGGGCTACGCCCGCGAAATGCCCGCTCTCGGGAAGTCGGGGCAAATTCTCGGGCCATATCCGCAAGGGTTCGAAGACCGCCACATCGAGCACGTGTTCAAAGTATCATCCGATTTCTGTTTTGTACGCTCGCTCGCCGAAGCGGCTATGCCCAATCCAGTGGCACCGGGGACGCCTGATGCTGCGGACGCTGCCGGACTGGCGGCAATTCCATCTAACGAAGCGGCAATAGGAGCAATTGTGGATTTTTCCGAACTGCCCGAAACTGCCCGCGACCTGATAGCAGCGGCGCAGCTTGAGGCGGACTCGATCCTCCTCTCCCATCTGGACGCTGCCAACGAGCTGGCAACTGTGGCGAACAACTTGGGATTGGACCCATCAGGAATCGGCTACTCACCGGGTGATCTGCCACTCGGAATGGCACGAGCGAAACTCGCAGAGGGGCCAGATAGAGCGGCGATACATCTATTTGGCGCTATCGCTCCGCTTTGGTGGAACCTCGTGAAGCCGGATACGGAGGCGTTCAAGGCCAAACTGGATGCTACCAGCCTGTGGGTCGCTCAGAAGTATCACACCAATACGAAAGCCCTCGATGCGGCCAGCCGAGACTGGCGAGCGTGGGCTCTTCGACATAGGGCGGCAGCGAAACGGCCACGTGCGGCCCCAGCCTTCTGGCGCAGCTTGCGAGAAGACTTCGAGAAGCTGCAAGCCGCCGAAAGGCTTCAAGGCCACCACTTCAGCTTAATCGTGAATTTGGGCCCGCTCAAAGACATGGGTGAACCTCGCAATGTTACCGATTATGGGTGGGATAGTCCCGACCCCGGCTTGAAAACTCGACTCAGCGCGCTCGCACTCCGCGGTGCCCGAGGGCTGGGTTACGAATCCGAATATCATTGGTACGACGAGTTGAGCAGTTCGGAGTCGGTCCAATTTGATCTAAGAGGAACCGAGGTGGTAGTGCTGTCTGAAGGTGCATTGCCGGAAACGAAGTGGGGGCGGATCGGAGATGTTGTGAACGAGTCTATTACGTTTTGCCATAAGCTGGAGGCCGAACCGAGCTCACCAAGCCCTTCCAGACCCGCTCCGCCAAGTCAAATCGGGGCGGGTCCCGCAGCCACGGAGGACAGCCAACCAGGACCATCAGAGACCAACTCCACGCCGGAGCGTCGAAGCGTGGCCTTTTCCCCGCCGGGGACAGTGCTTCCCGCGGGTATTGCAAAGAGAGCGACTCGAATGGGTCTCGCGAATCGGCAGGAGATTGAGAAGCATGCCACAGATGAATTTGCCGTAGCCCAAGAACGCATTGCCATTAAGCACGGAAAGAAGTGGCACAGAGCAAAGAGTGAACTCGGGCAGAGGGGCAACATCCGCGGCTACGCTCCGACCTTGACAGCACTGGCGGCAAGACATGTGCGCCAGCAGATCATTGCTTGCGCCGACGCCTACGTAAAGGCATTCACGCTGTTTGGATCAGGCTGTGACGCGGAGGCGGAGCGAAGCCTCGAAGTCGGTGCCCTGCAAATAGCCGGGGGCGCAGTATCCGCCGTTTGTGGTGAGATCGACCTCATAAGCAAGAGAACCCGGAAGCACCTGAACGATCCGGTCGGGTACGTTAATCGGGAGATTGAGAAATCCAGGCTCTCAGCCCTGAGGGAAGGCAGGCTCAGGCTGAAGCGGCAACGGATAAAGTTTGTGCATAATCCAACGCCGGCAGAGGCAGCAAAACCGAGCCGGTCGCCCGAGCACGACGTGGGTGAGCCGATGGTGCCAATGCCGCCTGTCAAAGGAGACGCTGCCGGACAGCATCTTGGCAAGCGACTGAAGAAACTGAAGACTGAGAGTCGGCTCCCCTGGAAGATCGTCGTAGCGGAAACGGGTATTTCATATCGATGGTTGCTTGATATCCAAAGCGGCCGTACACCATCCGCGGAGAAGAGAAAGGCTATTCGGGACTATTTCTCGCGCGTCCTCGAACGCTCGGTCCGTTTCTGAGAACGCCGCCGGACTTACAGCCATTCGAGTGCACTCCTACCGCACTCGGCTGCACTGCGCTGCACATCTCCGCACTATCGATAGCCGCCAAAATCGCTGTTAATAGAAGGTATGGATGCGCGAGAAATCTCTAATGCGATAGAAGAGGCGGTCTTCACCCCGCACGAACTGGCCCAGTGGACCAAGTTGCACGCGTCAACCATCCGCAAGCTCTTTGCTGATGAGCCTGGTGTCATTCGTCTAGGGCGCGCTCGTGCCCGCGGCCACCGCCGATACTACACAATCCGGATTCCGAAATCGGTCGCGGAACGTGTGTTCCGAAGCATGACCGTGGGGAAATGTCCGTGAGCGGCCCCCCGGCCGCGCGGCCGGAATGTCAGACGGCGCCGCCGAACAAACGAGCCAACCCCGACGGGATACCCGTGCGCGTATACGATGGCACGCTGGTTGCCCATGCCAGCCAGGACGTTGCAGACAGGCTTCTACAGGCCGGCGCAGCCGAAGCTTTCCGAAGTGGGCCCCGCCGATATTTGCGCTTGCGGCAGGGAATCATCATTCCGCGCACGGGGCGGGGCTGGGACATAATCGAGCTACTTCGCAGGTGGCATGGTGACAAACGGGCTGCCGGGTACGTCGCGCACAAAGACCGACAGTCAGAACGCCTGCACTTTCAACCGCCGATTCGGGTGCCCGAAAGACCGAGAAGCGTCCCGCAGCTTGGGCGACGACGTGACGCGAACGCTCCGGCGTTGGCAGAACCACATGGGAACGGGGCCAAATAGCGATGGATGACGCACTTATGGAACCTGGCTATTCGATGGAAACACCGGCCCCTGCCGAGCGACACTATACCCCGGCTGAGATAGCGGAACTTTGGCAATTCGACGTTGAGACAGTCCGACGCCTTTTCCAGGACGAGCCGGGGGTAGTGGTGCTCCAAGCACCTTTCAAGAAAGGGAAGCGCCAATACAAGACCATCCGGATACCGCAGAGCGTTCTGGAGCGCCTTCACAAACGCCTTCAGAGGTAACATTCACACCCTATGCTCCAGGTGTATCGACGCCACGTGAAGTCTTGCCAATTCTTTACTGGCAAGAGCACGAACGGCAACCGTCGGAATCACAATTGCCGTTGTCCTGTTTGGGTGGACGGGTACTTGGCCGGCGAGCGCGTCAACAAGACTCTCGGTCTTCGGGATTGGA
>Ga0326727_10015442_pt1 | contig 16387 bp, 15 predicted proteins | sample MB2enrmetagenome_FD_207643 | JGI IMG/M metagenome (GOLD analysis project Ga0326727, IMG submission 207643) | Lab enriched peat soil microbial communities from McLean, Ithaca, NY, United States - MB29MY | ecosystem: Environmental > Terrestrial > Soil > Wetlands > Peat | place: USA: New York...
AGGCACTGATACCTCTTCAACAGAGGATCCTTTGATAACCTGGACTTTCTTTTCCTGCGTTGGCGGTGGTGTTATGCCCAACGGTGGAATTCCTTTGAGAAAATCAGTGATTTTAGGCGCTTTAAAGGGTCTTGATACAGTAACAAGAGATTTGCCGGTAATCCTGTCAACCTTCTGAACCGAATCCGACGGAATTCCCTCAAGAATCTGCCGTCCGGTCACCCCTTTGGTATGCACCATTGCTACGTCATCGCTCCTTCGCAGAACAAGACGCAGTTTTCCTTTGGATTCCGCTAGAATCAGTCTCTCCGCGTCAGCCGAGGAGACCGAGACGGTGACGTATGGAACCGGATTTGCTACGGTAGATGGTTTTTGCTGTCCGCCTATCATTCCACCGTTTGGCGCGGCTGGGGGAGGGTTCCCGAAATCGCCGCCCAGGGCGAGCAACTCGATATTCTGGAGCACCGTCTTGGAGATAGATCCCTGGTTGAGGTTGAACGTTCCGACAATGTCCACGCGATCGCCGGGCTTCAGGAATCCGCCGACTCCGCTTTCAGTGTCAACGTTTACGGTGACGGCCCTCATGAAGTGCTCGATGCTCTGGGAAAGCCTGTCCTTGACTGCCAAACTCGATGTCAACACGGGCGCGCCGGCCGGCATGTTTTCCACTGCCACTTTCCCGATGACGAAATCCGTGGAGTTCGCAACGCCGTGCGGCGCCTGGGTCTCCAGCACTGTGTGAGTCTCAAGCATAGTAGCATCGAGGACGCTTCCTCTGGAAATATCTCGAGCGCTCACCACCATCTTGACTTGATTGATCTGCTTTTTCGGCGCCTGCTGAGAAAGCGTTATGTATACCAGCGCCGCGGTGACTGCCCCGAGAATCAGCGCTATGGCGATAATCCTGCCTCTAAATACCTGCACAGTATGTGGAACCTCCTTCGAACGGAATGGGCCTTGGCCCCAAATATGCTTGGAATACTATTATAACTCAATTACCGCAAAATGTCTAATATTTAAACATGCGGCAATACCCCGGTGGGGCAAGCGGTGATCATGAGAGGGCACGGAAGTGTCCCCCCAATGGAATTTATTCGATGATCTGAGCAGCGCCGTAAGTTATCTGCCCGATCTGAATCAAAACGGCGGCAAGCTCATTCGCATTGGCTGTCTGAAACGCGTATCCGCCGTTGCAGCACAGGCCGGCCATGAAACTGAGATCCTCGCCACTCGTTCCCGCAACGCAGACGGTGTGGATGGTAATTCCGTCCGCCGCTGCGGTCGCGGCGGCGTTGTTGGCGTCTGTGATGAATTGATTGGTTTCGGACTGGCCTCCTACGCTATGCGGTTCGCCGTCACTGATTACTATTATAACTTTCTGGTTGCCGGCCGGTCCGGCCTGTAACTGGCTTATAGCCCAGTTTATTCCTATGGCGTGCTCTGTGTCTCCCCATCCTGTGTCATTCATTATCAGTTGAACGCCGGTGCTCATGGTTGAGGTTAGACTGTACCCCTGACCGGTTTGGAAATTGGTCAAGGTCATCGTCAAGGGCCTTTCCTGACCCTGGCTGTCACCAACGCCGTTTGCATCGCAGAGCCGTGGTAAACCGCTGGTGTCCGTGGAGTATTTTGTGCCCTGGTTCATCTGCGGATAGGTTTTGGTGTAGTCGTTGTAGAAGGTTGTGCCCTGCCCTGAAAGCCAAGAGGTAGGCAATACGGCATTGAAAACAATGAAGCCGGCCTCGTCTCCACTTATCGATGCATTGTTGATCAACTGAAAAAGCTGTGTAATCGCGGTTGTTGTTGTCGTCCATTCGTTCTGGAAAGAACTGGATCCATCCTGCGCAACTATCAGGCTTATCGGTTTTCGCTGCGGGTGGTAAATCTGAACGCTTGCAATGGCGGTTCTCTTGATTTGCATGTTGTTGTTATTGCTGCCGAAAACCCTTGCAAAAACGGTTGGAATGGGGTTGTTGCCGTTGCTGGCGCCGGTTTCTCTCCTGATGGTTACGCTAACACCTATCGCGTTAGCTGAGTCGGTCCAGGGGCCGATCGTGTAAGTTCCGCCTGTACCCGGAATGAGTTGACCGACCTGAACGTCTGAATTCAGGCATTGCACCTGCTGATTCAGCACTTTGTTCGCGTTGGCCACTGCCAGTGCGGCGTTAACAGCCATGGTCTGTCCGTTTGAGTCTATGCCGTTAACCCTTAGTGATTCCACTCCTGCCAAGGTGGCGGCCTCGGCGACATGCTGAGACTGCTCCGCCGCAAGAGTCAGCGTGCCGATATCGAGGGCGATAGCCGCCATAATCAGCAGCACAGTGAGCACTAGAATCGACAGGATCAGAACCTGCCCGCTTTCACTATATTTTCGATTGAAACAGCGCATACTTACTCCTTTTCCGGTTAATCCCTCACCATGATCAACTGTGCATTGGCAGTCGCCGGAAATATGGGCTTGAAAAGTCCGGTTACCCAAGTGTGCGGTTTTCGTACGGAGCAGCTTACAAAATAGCCGGCCGATACGCCGTTTTGCGTGCTGAAATCAGCCGGCAATGCCGACCAAACGCCGGTTAATGCAGTGCTGTAAGTGAAACTGACGTTGGAGGAGGTCAGCAGTCCCGTCGAATCGCAGCCCAGCACTCTGTGCATCGCGGCGGTTGACGTACGGCCGAATGCCAGATCCCTGGCTCCATCCCTGGCGCACATGGTTGCGGTGGCACAGTCTTTGAAATACATAGTGACCTCAATGACGGCGCACATAAGACCGACGAGAATGAACAGCACGAGTACGAACTCGACAAGCGCGGCTCCATTTTTTTCGTTTAGTTCGATCATGAATACATCACCATTTAGAGAGCACAATGCACTCCATGCGAGAATTCAACATGGAGTGCACTATCGCTGATTGTTCGATTTGAGCAGTGGCCTATCTGCCTGCGCGCTTGCGTATTGCCAAGCCTGCCATTGCGACTATACCGCAAAACAGGGTAGATATACACGCGGGTTCAGGAACAACCGTTGGATCCCAGAGAGCGGATCGGGTATTGCCGAGCGCATCATTAGCCCAGCCGACGGCGTATCCCGAATCATTAATCGCATTAGTGGAACAGCTCTGTCCGCCCAAGGTTCCGAGTTCCTGAATTCCACCTGCGGACGACCAAACGAACCCTGCAACCGTGGTAGGGTCGCTTAGCGATATCTGCGACTGCCCGACCACCTGTCCGAGGTTGTTGATCCCGAGGGCATAACTGTTCTGGCCGCCCAGAGTTCCCAGATCCTGATATGATCCATTCTGCCAAATAAAAGCGTGCTGGATGCCGGTATTGGTTGCATACGTGCCTGCGACCTGCCCCAGATCATTAATGGCGACCGCGTTCACCTGGTAGCCGTTGAAGGTTCCCATGCTCTGGATTATGCCGTTGGTCCAGATTACCGCGTGTTGCATATTGTCGGTCGGGCTGATCGCGTATCCGACTACCTGGCCGAGGTTGTTGATGCCCACAGCGCTGCTGTCATCGCCGTAATCGTTCAAGATAGTTGCCTGATTGTTACTCCAGACGGCAGCGTGAAATTGTCCGCCCTCGGAACTGGTAATGCTGGTGGTGTAGATAGACCCTGCTACCGTCCCTCCGTTATCTATTCCGTAGGCGATGCTGCCAAAACCGTTATCCTGGAATAGTTGAGTAGATCCGTTATACCATAAACCCGCATGCGGAGTGTCGGCAGTGACACCGGGACCCTCTTGTGAATGTTGAACGATAGCAACCTGGCCGTCGTTATTTACGCTCACCCCTTCGTTAAGATCACCCAGACTTGTCCACGAGCCGTTATCGACGTAGTAGCAGTCCGGAGACCACCCCTCGGTTGCAATGGAGACAGTCGCTGCGCCGAGATCGTTGACGCTTGTTGCAACTATGTTTCCCTGATACTGATATCCGGGGTCGAGGTCAAACGCCTCATACGCCCGCGCCTGTGTTGCCATAAAAGCTGAGACAACAAGAATGATACCGAATAGAAACAGTGCCGCTTTCTTCATTTGAGAGACTCCTTCATATGCTCGATCGATTCTACAGAGCGCGCAAATCTGTCCGCACTCCGAGAGCGAATTGAGGAACTGAACTTATGTTCTACATTCGGTAGCAAAGTTCCTCCTTGAATTTGTCGAAGAAATAATCATTCTCTGTTCTCAATCATTGTCGCGCCGACGTTAATCGTGGAACTACTCGATGTTCCCAGCATACTGGCGATCCAGGCTCCGAGGACCCAGGTGTGTGGATAGGTAAGCTGGATGCGAACGTGCGCCCCTGATGGAGCCGCGTTATAGGTGGTGCTGCTTATAGTAGTATTGGTAAGAGTGACGTAACTGGCCGTGTCCATGGCATCCGTGCATTGCATTACCAGGTTTGACGACGGATTGACCATATTGTAGGTGTTGAGGGAAGTGGCGGAACTAAGGATTTTGTTCTGAATGGCGGTTGTACTAGCGCCTAGAGCCGCCATCCTAGCGCCTTCTCTGGCGGCGTAGGTTAAGACCATGTAGTCTTTCATGAGAAGTGAAAACTCACATATGGCGAACAACAAAGTAAACAGGAGGCTGGCAGCGATTGCGAACTCCACCATCGTTGCGCCTCTTGCATCAGAGAGCTGCTTCTTCATGTTTGTGCCTCGTTGGCTGCTGGTATCTCCTGCTTGCGCGGGCTGACGCCCGATATCTCATCAGTTCCAAATGGGTCTGACGAACGCTAATACAGTGCCCACGACAATCGCAAGACTGTATTTGAATTTTATGCCGCTGCCCCCTGTGGCCAAATTGATGGGGGCGTTCAATACAGCCTTGCTGTAAAGATTTACGAACAGGCTTCGCGTGGTTCTAACCATAACGCGATGCCTTGCCATTACTATGAGGGCAAGGATTCCGCCCGCCAATCCGGTGTAAATCAGAGCGCTTACAGTGAAGTGCAAGCCCATGATAGCGCCTACGGCCACCATTAGTTTGGTGTCTCCGCCTCCGATACCGGCGGCAGGCGCCAGAACAAGGAACAATGCTATCACAAGAGCCGCCCCACCGATGCTGCTCAGAAAACCACCCAACCTGCCGTCCAAAACATTGAGGATAATACCTGTTGCCATGCACGGAAAAGTGAGGTTATTGAAAATCTTTCGCCAGCGCCAGTCGGTATATAGCGCTATTAACAGCATTGCGGCCAGTACTGCAATCCGTAATTCGGAGTTAATATTCATTATACATCATGTCAAAGAAATGTGGATCAACCACGAGACGCATGAGCAGGACGTGATTGATCCACATATATTTCGGTAGCTTAGCTGGTGATTGCGTTTCCGGTAGCGTTGAAGCTATTCTTAACCTTTGAACCCAGCGTCTGGACGACGGCGATACAAACAACCGCGATCAGAGCCACCATGAGGGCGTACTCAACCATTGTTGCTCCCTCTTCGTCTGCATACAGTTTCTTGATCATCTCCATTGTGCGTATTCACCTCCTTCGACCCAATCCCTCTCCGAGACTGGAAACGTTCCCCTAGTCACATGTTTATTCACAAAAACTAGCTGCTCATAGCATTGCCCGTTGCGTTGTAGGAGTTTTGGGTCTTGTTACCCAGGGTCTGAACAACCGCGATACAAACGACTGCGATCAAAGCGATCATCAGTGCGTACTCAACCATGGTTGCCCCTTCCTCGTCTGCGTACAGTCTCTTGATCATTTCCATTCTGAGTCACCTCCTTGTTATTTACTGGATGTTGCATTATCCGGGGTAGGCCGGTAACGCTTTACACTGATTATAGCAGGCAACCATCGCCCGATTATGCCCTAAAGTTAACTGGAACTCTACGGTCCCATATTATTGCTGATGACCTGGAAGCTATTGTTGACTTTCTTTCCCAGCGTTGAAATCACGGCAATACAAACTACTGCAATCATTGCAACCATCAGGGCGTATTCCACCATGGATGCGCCGTCTTCATCATGCAGCAGGCCGATAATGTTGCATCTAAGCATACCTGGCTCCTCCTAACCCCTCATATGGTAGTACGAGTAATCGTCAGAAAAGTTTCCGAGTTCTCGGTAATGTGACGACTTCTAAAGGATTTACGGTAAAATTGAATCTTTCGCCACCAGTTTGGCTCATTATACCATAAATCAACACACTTGGCCATAACTGGCCGAAAAACCCGAGGAAAATGCACAATTCAATGGGTGAACCGCGCTCTCAACGCTTGTTACCCAGAGTCGGGCCAAGTCAAACAATAATTCGACAAATCAAGGAACGTTTGATGAAACGATGGCGTCTGCCTGGTTTGGGCCTGGTGGTGGCTTTCCCAACGATAATATTCTGTCTCTTCAAGGTTCAACTTACACGTCAAGTTATACCATACGTTGTAAATTTTGTCAAGAGAAACATAGTTTGTTGACATTGCGTCACAGGGCTGTATCGAGTAGCCAGCCCTGATTTGTGCTTGCAGCGCCTAACAAAACAAAGAAAACGCCCAAGAAAAAATTATTTTTTCAAATTGTGAAAAATCAACGGAATGTGACTCGCAAGCGAAAGGAATAGTTCTTGACAGATCGGTGAAAGAAGGATCAATCATTGACACGAAGACTTGTGCGATAATTGGTCTGATTCTTCGACGCATGAATTTCTCTATTTGGGCACATTTATCGCGATTATGTCCGTGGTGTGAATGATGAGAATCCGGGACCGTCTTTTGCGGAGACGGCTAAACATCCCGGATTCTCATTTTAAGAAGCGCTATCGGCTCTTGAGTAACGGTATTCTAGAACGGATCGCCGGATTGATACCAGGACAGTCCTAAAAGGGAGTAATCCTGGTCTTCAACTGCGCCGTCGCCATTTAGGTCAGCATTTGCATCGTAATTCGCATCACCGAGCAATGAATACCAGGCGAGACCCATGAGAGAGTAGTCCTGGTCTTCTACATAGTTATCGCCATTGATATCACCGTTGGCGACAGTGAAGTTCGCGGTATCAGCCCCGCCGGACAGGTTCACTAACAGTCCCTTTGCGAGCCAGTGCGAGGGTTTAGCCGTAATGTAATGGTTGCCTGTGAGGCCCATTGTTGAAATGTTAAATGAGTATTTACCTGTGCTATCCATATTCATGGTGTGTGTTTCCAGGATTGTGGAGTTGGTGGAATCCCTGACTTCGATAACTACAGGGATCTTGGTCTTATCCCCCACGTAGGGTCCGAGGTTGATCGTGCCGCTGACGCTGCCGAAGACGTAGTGCCACAAGTAGGCATAAAAAGCGCCTCCAGAGTCCTCGCCGTAGCCGGATATCCAGATGTTAGGCCCCGAGTCATAAATGCCGGTGGCTCCGGATTGAACATACTTGGATGGAAGATATGAGTGAATATCGATCCAACTGGCGGCCGATCCCTGCCAGATAGCGGCGTGTTTCTTGGCGCTGATGGTGGCCCAACCCACCTGATAGCCATCTCTCACGGCTACCGCCGAGGAACTTGTTGCTGCGCTAGGATTGAGGTCCACAAAGCTGGATGCTGAACCGCTCCAAAGCGCGGCATGGTCGCCGCCGCTGCCGGAGGTATATGACCATCCAACCTGCTCTCCGTTGTAAACGCCGAGCGCTTCTGAACTGGAGGAGCCACTTGGAGCCAGTATGACTTGGTTCGAGGCTGAGCCGTTCCAGAGACAGGCTCCGCCAGGAATTACATAACCGACAACCTGACTGTTGTAAATGCCGTAAGCGTATCCCTCGCCCAGGTTCACAAAGCTCGAGGCGGTTCCAGACCAATAGCCGGCGTATATGGGACCTGCGAACCCGCCGGTCTGCTCCCATCCGGCCTGCTGTCCGTTATAGACGGCGAATATTGAAGAGGACGTGGCGCCGCTCGGATTTAGGTCGGTTCGACTTGCGGACGTGTTGCTCCAAATAACGGCGTGCTGGGTGTTGTTGCTGCTGTTTACTTCAACACCACCCTGCTGGCCGTTGTAAACTCCGTACGCCGCATCGGACGAATATCCGCTTGGGAAGGGCAGAGTGGTTGAGATTGTGCCGGTGGTTGTCCATATCATGGCGCTGGACCCGGCATATCCGACTACCTGGCCGGCATATACACCGTAGGCCTCACTGTTTGTAGCTCCGCTTGTATTAAGAGCGACCACGGACCACCCCGCAAGAACGGGGGTCACCAGAAATGAAAGTATCGCAAGTACGAGTGTTGCGCCGAAAAACTTCAATCTCCACATTTTGAACCTCAACTTTCTTTAGCAAACGCACAAACCGCAAGAAACAACTTTGAGTAATCTGGGAGTGCCATTTCTGAGTCGGAAAGGTCAAGGGAAGGCGATATTTTGACCTCCAACCATCGGCAGACCCGCAACACAGTTAGTTTAGTCCTAAAGAGTCGGAATGTCAACAAGATGTGACGAAGTTAAACATTTGATGCCTTACACAAGAAAGCAGGACGGAAGACCCTGAAGTCGGTCTTCCGTCCTGCATGCCCTAAAAACACTTCTTATCAGAAATTACTTGCCTGCACCGATCCTGAACATCTTGGTGCTGCAGCTCGGGCATGTGCCTGAAGTTGCGGGCTTGCCGTTCTTCAATGTCACGGGCGTGGGATTCTTCATCTCTTTTTTCGCTTTGCACTTAACGCAATATGCTTCCATCCAATTCACCTCCTCTTTGATGTGATGCTTGCGGCGGAAAAACCTGTCTTCGGTAACACCGACCAGCAATCCGCATGTTTATGCGCTGGTCTTCGATTGCATGATTCCACACGCACAAACAAAAATCCTTCTTGTTTGAGCTAAGATTCTGCCATTCTTTGTAAAGTTTCCAGTTGGCGGGGAGTTCCGACGGCTATAAGGACGTCTCCGGGCCTCATCTGCTGGTCCGGCGATGGGCTGCTGGTCAACGCGCCGGAAGGATTTTTAATGGCAAAAACCGTTGCCCCTGAGCGCTCTCGGATGCCGGATTGCCGTAGAGACTTGTTTGCGAAAGATGTGTTCTCGTTGACAGGAATTTCGCTGATTTCCATCTCCAGGCTCTCGCTGAAGACCGCGCTTTCCAGAAAGTCCACCACGGTGGGACGAAGAACCGCCCAGGCCATCCTCTTTCCCCCAAGGATGTACGGGGACATGACCCGATCAGCCCCGGCTCTTCGCAGCTTGGGCTCGTCCTCCGTTTTGATGGACCTGGCCACCACAAAGAGCTTGGGATTGATCCCTTTTGCCGTAAGGACGATAAAGGTGTTGTCCGGATCCGTGGGCGCAACCGCGATGAGGCCCCTGGCGTTTCGAATTCCGGCGGAAAGGAGGGTGTCCTCATCAGATGCGTCTCCCTCAACGTACAAGGCTTTCTCTTCCACCAGGCGTGGAAGCTGTTCCGGGTTGTTCTCTATTACAACAAACGGAACCCCGCGGGATCGGAACTCCTTGGCTATGGCCTGGCCCATGCGTCCGTATCCGCAAATGATGTAATGGTTTTTGATAGCGCCGATTGCTTTGTCCATCTTTCTCCTCCCAAGGAGCTTATGCGTCTTTTCGGATGCCGCAGTTTGGACTGCGTTTCCCACTGCCCAAAATACCACCGTGAATATTGCAAATACGCCGCCGAGAGCAAATGTGCTGGTGAATACCTTTCCGGCTGGGCTCAGTTCGCGTGTGATCCCCAGGGTCGTGAGGACGCCGACCGTCATATAGACCGCGTCAATCAGGGAGACGTGCTCTATCAGCATGTATCCCGCCGTGCCGATTACTAGGAGGGCGAGCACCACAATTCCGGCGATCTTGAGCTGGCGAAATAGGTCCATAGCGTTCCCTGTCGCTTCTTTGAAGCATTGTCTAGTCATTATACGAGTTTGCGGTATTCTTTTCCAGCGATTTTCGGCAATAGGACAAAATTAAAAAAAGGCCTGTCACCGAGTTTCGATGACAGGCAGATTTGAGAAGAGAAATGAAGCGTAGCGCGTTGCATGGAAACAACTAGATGCGTCGTCTGACGCGGAATGCTGTTAATGCCAAGAGACCTGAGGCTAGGGCAGCCAGACCGCCCGGCTCCGGAACTGATGTCGGTGTGGCGTTGCCGGCTATGACTGTGATGGGAATGCCATACACCTGGCCTACATTAGTTGGCTGGACGTTGAAAGTCATCCCAGCTGCCGGAAGCGGGCTTGTTGCAGTGTATATCGTTTGAATGGTCTTCCCGCCGGAAGGATAATCTATCTCCAGTGGGCCGAACGACCACGGGTACGTGTCGTAGGTCTTCTCAGATATGGTGATTGTCAGGGGACCACTAGACCCGGAGCCGTCAAAATAGGCGAGAAGATTCCAGGTCTGTTGCGCGGCGGTGACGTCCTCCGGAGTGCGCCAGTCATAGATACTGAGGTCGTTTGTACCCGGGAACTCTGAAGCCACCACCGGCAATCTGGTGACGCCCACATCTCCAGCGGAAGAGGGCTGAGTGTCTTCGTCGAGATCACCTGTGTAATACTGACTGTACCATCCTATGATGGTAGTGGTTGAATGGGAAGAGGTGTCACTTGCCTTTACATAAAGCCAGCAACTGTCCATGTCCGCGCTCACTCTTGAGGCGGCGACAACTAAAATCAGTGAAACCAATACTTTCCGTAGCATACCTTGTCCTCCTTTGCCTTGATCACGGCTATAAATGTTGTCCGTCAAACCAACGTTCTTTGTGGCATCTCCCCTAAGCCAGGTTTACTCAATGTGTCCATGCGTCCACCTTGTAATACCGGAGTTCCTCGCTCGAAATGCTTACACTTCGACATATACCTCATAGTGAGGGATATTAAACATTGCTTTGCGATATTGTACTAGCTGAAGGTAGTGGTAACATGCTCCTCAGGCGCATGAATATCCAGGCCAAGGAGGGTATGAGCAAGCAGAGCAAGCGGTGCCGATGGAGATTGATAGAGTGATAGAATAGCAGAGTCGTGGAGTGTTGAGTGAGTGTTGAAATAAAGAGAAACGGAGTAGTTGAGTAAATGGAGTGAGGGAGTAATGGGATGAACTGGGGTATATCCGCAATGACGAATACTCTCCTATTCCCACTACTCCTTCTACTCCCCTTATTTTGCGAGGGCCGAGTCTTTGCCGTTTGCCTTTGCCGGGGCTGTGATGTTGGTTTTGGTCGGGCGTTCCGGCATTGGTCGGACCGTAAGCTCTTTTGGTAAAACGAAAAGGGAATCCGATACGGGGATGCCGAGCTTATATGCTTTATAGACAACCGTTCTCGTATGATTGGGCTTGGAACCAAGGAACATCAATTTTACGGGAGCCATTGTTTTGGCGTCCACCCAGAGCATGCGAGTGTCGCCGTCCGGTTTTCCCTTATACGTAAAGACGTTGCATTTCTTCCCATTTACCTTCTCTGTTCCCGTTAACTTGGCATTGTTATCGGCGATGAAATCTTTAACATTGCCAAGCGGTCCAGGCAGGAATGTCGCAGGACGCTCCCGGTTCGATCCGGCGGCGTATTTGCCTGCGCTATGCTTATTTGAGATCATGAATGCGCCGTCTTTGTTCTTGATAACCCTAATCTTTACGCCCTGGTAGTTGAAAGTCCACACAAAATTGGTATCCTTAATGGTCATGGACCTTGTGCCCTCGTCACCGCGTGGCCCCGTTATCTTGACCAAGTAATACAGCGTATTGGAGGCCGGTTGGCCAAATGCGATGGCGGGCAAGGCGCAAACAACTGCGAGCGCTACGATTATATATCTATTGAGTTTCAAAGTCTTTCCTCCGTTTTCAAGAACGGCCCCGAATCTGCTTCGGGGCCGTTCTTCGCGAATCGAGTTTCGTCAGCGAGCGAAACTCACCGTTTTACCTGCAGCCATATCCCCAGCTTGTTGCCGACGTATTCCGAATCCACCAGCAACTTGACTGCTGCCGGATTTGCGGCCTCCTCAATGATGCCGGTGTCACAACCTGTAGGATCCGGAGCAGACGGAGACGTAAAGATCATCTCATCAGAAATCTCATCCTCGAATTCCACGAGGAGCAGGCCCGCATCCAGTGTATCCCCGTTCTTGAGGCAGCAGAGGACTCTGGTGAGCTTGTCCTGGATCGCGCAGTACAGCACCTCGTCTGAGATCAATGGGACCTCATTGGTTCCTTCCGCGATTTCGTGGAAGAGATCGATCTCATTGAACATGCTGTATAACGACGCATCCGAGACCCACTCCCAAACCTCCGTGTGAACGTAAGCAGGCGGGTTGGTCGCGCTGTCTTTCCACATGGTCTGCGTTCCGTAAGTGATGGTGAGCGTCCACGTTGTACCGGGGACCTCATACTCAAGCGGCCACCACAATCTGATGCACGGAGTTCCGTGCTGCTGTATTTCCTGCGCCGGGAAAACATCGGCCCCCTGGTCAAGGCATGGAGTGTCTTTGACCAGAGAGACATTCTTGAGAGTGTATGAGACTCCCTGCTGTGCCGCAAGAACAAAGTTTGACCATTTGCAGCCCGGCTCGATATAGAGTATGCCGGGAACCGCAGTGATCAAATCGGTAGGGTCGGGAGCAGCATACCCGGTGAACGCGGTCTCTCCCGCAACCTGGGATCCATGTGAAGCCATGCTGCACCCTGTGTATGCCTGATACACACAGAACGGAGTGTGTATAATCGGCACAGTTGCGAGCGCCGCTATCGGCACTGCCAATAGAATCGTTGCTGCGATAACTAAAGTTACCTTCCTCATAGTTTTCGTTCTCCTTTTCTTTGTTTTTTTGCCCATGGCAAATTGTGACAATACTAATTTTACTAACTTGCTCTTTCTCCGGAATCACCTCCATTGCATAACAGTATTGACTCCTTGTGCTGGTGTCATTTCGCAATCTTAAGCCTGATACTTCAGGTTTAGGATAAGCACCAGTCGGTGCGGCAACTGGTAGTGCAATCAGTGTGTCCTTTACCCAGGGTATTGCTTTAGCAAACATGGCAAAGTTCGAAACTTGGGAGTAGCAAGTTGGGGCGGAAAGGCTCAGGTCGTGCTCCTGGAGTATGTTAAGCCAGTGAGCGGAAGTTGCACGTTTTGTAACGCCACATAGTCTGTTTATGTGAAAGTTTGGCTGAGGTCAGATATCAATCCGGGGCTTTGGCAGTTGCATGGGGTTGGTGAGAAGCAAAAAAGACGGCCCCGAGTTCCGGGGCCGTCTTCACTCGTGTGTTCCGTTGAAGCATCGCAGAGGGGTGGTTACCTCTTGACCTGGAACCAGATGCCTGCCGCCTTGCCTACGTACTCCGCATCAACAAGCAGCTTGGCTGCAGCCGGGTTATCACCGTCTTCGATGATTCCGGTGTCACCTCCGGTTGGAATCGGCGAGACCGGCGAGACAAAGATGATGTCATCGGAGATCTCGTTCTCGAAGTCAACCAGTGTGTTGCCTGCAGCGAGAAGACCTGCCTGCGTACCCATAGCGATGTCTGTGGAGATCGCGTGCAGTTTAGCCTGAAGAGCGGGATAGAGCACTTCATCAGATACCAGTGGAACTTCGTTCGTTCCATCGGCTATCTCGTGGAAGAGCTCGAGCTCGTCTTCCATGCTGGCCAGGTTGGCATCCACAAACCAGCTCCACACTTCGGTGTGCACATAGCTGGGAGGATTGCCGGGTCCGGCATCCTGGTACAGGCTGGTGGTTCCGTAAGTGATAGTGAAGGTCCAGGTAGTTCCCGGAACCTCATACTCCAGCGGCCACCACAGTCTGATGTTCGGAGTACCGAGCTGAATCACGGTGATTGAAGGAAAGACGTCCGCACCTTCATCGAGGACGGGAGTCTGCTTGACCAGACTGACGGTCTTGATGGTGTAAGGTACGCCGGCCTGCGCGGCTCCCACGAAGTTTGCATACTTCAGACCCGGTATGATCTCGAAGATGCCGGGAGTTGAGCTGATCAACTGCGGATTTGCGATGTACGGCAGATATCCGCTGAAACCGCGGTTCGGACCCTGGAAAATGCTTGGGCCGACCGTGCTCACACCAGGATATGCCTGATAGAGCGGGAGTGCAGTGTGAGTGACGGGGACGACTGCATATGCTGCCAACGGAATGGCCAGCGCTGCGATCGCCATAATCAATATTACCTTCCTCATAGTTTCTTTTCTCCTTCTGTTTTCCATTCCTCGCCAAGAGCGAAGAGGTTTTGATGACAATCGTTACTGTGCTAACCGGAACACAACGACTTTCTCCGGGTTCGAGCCGTCGGTGACCGCGATTGTGCGCCGATGCTTTCGCGCCGGAGGATCTCAGTGATAAGTGACTTGCATCACCTCCGCAGGATTTGGTGGAGGATTCACGGATCAACCTTTCGGCCATCCTCCACTGATCTTCATATGCTTCATGCGGAAACCAGGGCAGATCACCGCTGGTTGTGCTTACACGAGCATACTGGGTTTACCCAACAAGTTGCGTATGAAAACATAAAATGATGAAGAATAGTTTTGTAGTAAGGAATTATGGGCAGAGTTATATCATGAGTGATGACTACTCCCTGAATCGGCATTCTGACCTGCATTCGCAACGTACACTAATCAGGGTCATATGGTGGCAACTGCGCAGGGTCGATGTGGCGCAGAGGCATTGGGTCGCAGGTGCAAACATCAATAGGGTCGTAGGGTCTTATGGGCGCTAGTGTGCAGATAAGGGGGTCAACGGCAGTGTAAGGTCACAGCGGCACGGTACAACATGGGTAGTACTTACCGCAGGGGCTGACTTGCGATGGTATCGAGTGCGAGGTCATCCATCCTGCTATTAATGAGATGGTAGTAACCGGCAGAGGCGATCATGGCGGCATTGTCGGTGCAGAGTCGTGGGGGCGGATAGTTGAGCTCAATGTGGTTGATCTCCGCCTGTTCTCGCATGCGAGCCTGGAGACCTGAGTTTGCGGCAACACCACCTGCCAGTGCCAGACGCCGGATGCCGGTTCGTTCAACGGCAGCCAGCGACGTATTGACCAGCATGTCCACAACGGCGGCCTGGAAGCTTGCCGCGACATCCTCCACCGACATATCCGCGGGTTTATGCTCAAAGAAACGGATCATCGCTGTTTTGATTCCACTGAAGCTGAAATCGAGAGTATCATCCAGTCTGGCGCGAGGGAAATGGACGGCTTTGGGGTTTCCGCTCGCCGCAAGCCGATCGATCACGGGACCACCAGGATATGGGAGGCCGAGGACCCGAGCGGATTTATCGAACGCCTCACCGGCAGCGTCATCGCGCGTCCGTCCGAGGATTTCATAATCGCCATGACCGCGAACCACAACCAGGTCAGTGTGTCCTCCAGACACGACCAGGCAGATGAACGGGAACTGCCAATCCGGATTGATGAGGAAGTTTGCGTATATGTGGCCCTCGAGATGGTGGACGCCGATTATCGGTATTTCCATGGCGGCCGAGATCGATTTCGCAGCCGAGACGCCGGTGAGGAGGGCACCCAGAAGCCCGGGCCGATTGGTCACGGCAACAGCGTCCAGATCGCTGAAACCGATGCCGGCTACGTCCAGGGCCTCCTGGATGACAGGATTTATCAGTTCAACATGTTTTCTCGATGCAATCTCGGGTACGATGCCGCCGAACTTGGCGTGGATATCGATCTGCGAAGAGACGATATTGGAGAGTATTTCCGAGCCGTTCTTCACTACTGAGGCGGAGGTGTCGTCGCAGCTTGTTTCCAAGCCGAGGATGAGGGAAGCGGGGGTTGAGGAATAAGACTTATGGGATGGCATTTCAGGAGTTAGAATGGGAGCCTCCGACGGCCCTGAGTAGTCGGCTTTGCCGATATATCGAAGGGCATTCGTCATTTCCTGGGTCATCCCAGCGATTCCAGTCGGAGGGTGTTCATGCGGAGAAGTTTGAGGTAATCGGCTTCCTGCATGTTGTTAGTCCACATTACCAGGGCGTCTTCGTTGTTGTTCGTATAGTATCCGCGGCGTACTGCCACAACCTGGAAGCCATACTTGAGGTAAAGGTTCTGCGCAACCATGTTGTGCTTTCGAACCTCCAGCGTCGCTCTGTTTGCATGGCGCTTAATCGCTTCGTCTATCAAATTAACGAGGATTCGCTCGCCGATCTTATATCCGCGATAGGCCGGATCGACGCCTATGGTAGTGACGTGCGCCTCGTCCATTATCAGCCACATGCCCGCATAACCGACAATGCGCCCGTCAATCCGCGCGACAACATAGTAAGCGGAGGAGTTGTGGACTTCCGTGAGATAAGCGCCGGCCGACCACGGTGTCGGAAAGCACCTTTTATCGAGTTCCACGACAGCATCGACATCCTCTGTGCGCATTAGCTCGATTTCAGGTTGCATGTTCAGGTCGAGTGTTTTTCGAAGTGCCATAGTGCTTCTCCACAA
>Ga0326727_10015443_pt1 | contig 16386 bp, 15 predicted proteins | sample MB2enrmetagenome_FD_207643 | JGI IMG/M metagenome (GOLD analysis project Ga0326727, IMG submission 207643) | Lab enriched peat soil microbial communities from McLean, Ithaca, NY, United States - MB29MY | ecosystem: Environmental > Terrestrial > Soil > Wetlands > Peat | place: USA: New York...
TAAGGATCGGGCCATGACATCGAACTTCAGAGGGTCTTCAGGTAGTGGATGATTACGAAGGCAACAACGACTATCACGGCCATGATAACCACCCAGCCCTTCGCTCCCAGCATGGCCTTGGGGAAGGGCCTCGGTCTGCTCGAAGGTTTCTCGCTCATGTCGAGCTCTATGAAAGCGTGAATCGGCTCTCTTAATCCTTCGGGTCATGGGTCAGGGCGTTAACTGTCGGGTCATGCCTCTACCTGGGGGGCTTGGCCGCCGCGAGTCTTCGCGTCGCCTAGTCGTTAGCCCCGCCGGGCCCGCTCCATCATCCAAGAGGATCAAACAAGTCGAAGTGTTGAGCGTCTAGCCGATTCGTCTCAGAGTCGAAATCATCTCACGGACTGATATCGCTGTTGCGACCAGGATTACCATAATGCCGAAGATGTAAGTGGCCGTCGTCGCGGTCGGCCTCGGTCGTCCTCTTTCTCGCTCTCGCTCGGCCGGAGATGAGAGCCGCGGGCCAGGAGACGGCCACCACGAAGTAACACGCGGTCGTCTGAACTGCGATCTTGTTTCGCCTGAGCGCGCGCTTAGGGTTGCCGGGTCGCATCGACCATCACAATAGCGGCTGCGATCACAATAGCAAGACGCAGTCACATTTCACAGTCAATGTGACTGATGTCGAGAACGACCTTACCCCTTAGGGCGCAATGCGTCGGATGATGTGAATTTGAAATTCACATCGCTGTAGCTCATCTTCGGATGACGTATAATCTAACGCCAAGTCGTCTCCTAAGACGATACACGCATGCGCGAAGCTAGTGTTGTTACTGGATCTGGTCTGGTCGCACCGAACTTTGGAACGGACCCGCTGGCTCGATTAGCTTCGACTTCTCAAGAAAGGAGCAAATTCCAATGAAAGCTGGAACAACTAAAAGCCTAGCAGTTTTGATTCTGTTGATCGTTGTTGCCTTCACAAGAGGTGCTCAAGTTTCACTTGCTTCAGAAACTAGTGCATCTAACGCATCCACGACAAGCACAAACGACGCGCACCCGAGCGCCCTGACCCAGTCAACAATTTCGCCTGGTTCTGCCGCGAGCGCAGGTGGCTCTAACAAGCCTGAGTCAGAGTTCGCTGACGCAGGACCTTCTGCAGATCCTCCATTGAGTGCTTCTTCCACTAATGTAAACTGTGTTCCCTCCTCAGTCGGTTTCGGTTCTTCCACCCTTTGCACAGCCACCGTGAGCGGCGCTTCAGAACCAACGGGAGCAGTGAACTGGTCCACGTCAGAACAGGGTTCGTTCTCCAACACCATGTACGGTTGCGACTATAGCGACGCGGGGAGTTCGCTGTACGCTATAGATTCCACAACCGGAGAGACCACGCTGGTAGGACCTATGTACCTCTACGGCTGCCTGGGATTGGCATTCAACAGTGATGGAGAGCTGTTTGCGTATGGATATACCGCAGAAGAGGTCCTCGGGATTTTCAGCGTTGATCTCTCAACCGGAGCGGCCACGCTCATCGCAGACGTGAGTTCACCATCATCATCGTGCCCCGATTGGGGAATCTTGGGCTTTGCCTCGAACCCATCCGATGGAACACTGTATGCAACGTTCTCCAACTGCCTCGTCACCATAGATCCCAAAGCCGGCGCCGTGGCTGAAATCGGAACCGTCGACTACGGTACCTATCATGGAAATGCTCTAGCTTTCGGTCCGGATGACACACTCTATTCTGCTGGGGGCTATCCGTCTCTCACTCTCTACACACTAGATCCGACGACTGCCTCTGCCACGCACGGCGTCGTACTAACCGGTTCCCCATCATCGGGATGTTCAATGGAGGCACTCGCCTTCAACGAAGCTGAATTGTACGGCGTACTCTACTGTTCTGGGGATTCCGAGTACTACTTCGTTAGCATAGACACATCCACAGGAGCCATGACCGTCGTTGGACAACCATCCGAGGGTTTGGTTGGGATAGCTTCCGGGCCCTATTGCGACCTCTCGTCGGGTACGTGTTCAGCGACGTACACTCCAACACCCCCTGCTCTGGTCTACGGTTGTGCAACCCCAGAGGAAAGTTCGTCGCTATATGCGATAGACCCGGCAACTGGAGAAGCCACTCTCATTGGCCCCATGGGAATGAATTACTGTACGGGTCTCGTCTTCAGCGCAAACGGAACGCTGTACGCCTTTGGCGACGATGAAGATTTCAACACCGGACTATTCACCGTCAATGTCACAACGGGAGCGGCGACTCTGATAGGAGATACGTGGGTGAGCGAGGAGTATAGCTGCCTAACTTATGGTGACGCCCTGGGTCTCGCCTTAAGCCCCACCAACGGGGCATTATACGCGGCGATGGACAATTGTATTCTTACGTTAGATCCGAGCAGTGGCGCTCCTACAGTCATCGGATCCACAGACTTTTCGAATACTTATGACAACGGGAGTGCCCTGGCTTTCAGCCCGAGCAACAAACTCTATGCAGCTTCGGACGGGCTATACACGGTCGATCCAGAGACCGCTGAGGACAGTCGAGTGGCCCAATTCTCGGGCTATCCGTCGGGATGCGCAGCAAGCGAAAGTCTTGTCACAGGATTGAGCTTCAACGGAAACGCGCTGTACGGAGTGCTGGAATGCTGGGACGAAGAGGAGAATTACCTCGTTAGCATAAACACGTCTTCAGCCGCCATGACCGCGATTGGTCAGACCGCCCCTTGGTTGTATGCGATCGCGTGGCTACCCAATTGCGCCCTGTCCACCTCTTCTTGCTCCACGATTCCCACACCCTCCCCGACAACCATCACAGCGCATTATCAGGGCGACTCTAGCTATGACCCCAGTTCGGGCTCGTTCGTTCTCAATAGTGTTGTTTCGCCAGTGACAGTCTTCTGTTCTCCTTCGTCCGTCGGGGCGAGTGTTGCCACGACCTGCACTGCGTCCGTGAAGGGCAATACTCCTACCGGGACCGTTACCTTCTCTTCTTCGAGCAGCACGGGGAGTTTTGTTCCGTCGAACGGCGAGTGTACTCTGTCGTCAGGCGCTTGCTCCGTAACCTACTCCGACACGGCAGGAGGGAGTGTAACGATCACAGCAAAATACGGCGGAGACTCTCACAACAATCCGAGCTCTGGAACTTTCATGGTAACGATAGTTGTCATTGCAGCGACGTCCACGGGCGTCATCTGCTCCCCTTCACCAGTCGCAGCGGGATCGCCTACGCAGTGCACCGCTACCGTGACCGGAAGCTCTCCAGGCGGCGTCGTGTCGTGGTCCAGCTCGGGCAGTGGGTCTTTCAATTCATATTCGTGCACACTTTCATCAGGCACGTGCTCAGTAAACTATACACCAACCACTTCTAACTCGCCGGTCAATATCACCGCGAGCTACAAGGGAGACTCAAAGAACGGACAAAGCAGTGGCACTTTCTCGCTAGCGGTTTCGAAAATTGCGACCACGATGTCTCTGAGCTGCTCTCCATCGTCTGTTGCGATAAACGCTCCAACTGAGTGCACTGCTTCCCTCATCTCTTCGATTGCACCCACCGGAACGGTGTCGTTCACCACCTCAAGCTCGAACGGTGGTGCGGTCACGCCTTCGTCTTCCTCATGCACGTTGAGCGGCGGCGCCTGTTCAGTGACTTTCAAGGGGTCGCTAGACCACGCAGGCGCGGTCACGGTTACAGCGACCTATCCGGGCGACTCGAACAACCTCGGAAGCTCTAACACATTCTCGCTTTCAATTAGCAAGAGTCCAACCAACACCGATGTCAGCTGCGTACCTTCGTTGTTGAACCCTACCAACTCCACTACTTGCACGGCTGCGGTTTCCAGCAGCTTCGACCTTCCAGGCTACGATGGACCGTACGCAGCGGCCTACGATCCTGAAAACGGCTACGTCTACGTGGCTAACGAGGGCAATGGGTATGCGCAGGGCTGGGGTGACACCGTTTCGGTAATAGACGGCGCGTCGGGAACGCTGGTCACGACCGTGTTTGCAGGCTACGCCCCTGATGGTGTAGCCTACGACTCAAAGAATGGACTCATCTATGTGTCTGACGGCGGCTCGGGCTCGGGCGACACCGTCGCGCTGATAAATGGATCCACGAATACATTCGTCCAATATGTGACCGTTGGAAATGCCCCGTACGGGATCGCCTATGATTCCGCCAACGGGTACGTCTACGTCGCCAACTACTGGGATGACACGGTTTCCGTGATAAATGGAAATGTATCGCTCGGATTCATCCCCCTCCTGTGCGGGGGATTTGAACGGGCAGGACCCACCGGCTGCGGCCCCTCGGGTGTGGCCTACGACTCAAAGAACGGCTACATCTACGTGGCGAATCAACGCGCGTATCCTGGAACCATCTCCGTGATTGACGGTTCGAACAACTCTTTGATTGCGACGATTGATTGGTACGGTGCATCGTTCGACTCGACCAATGCGATTACTGTCGACCCTGACAACGGATTCATTTACGCGGTCTCGGCTGCTGACAGCAGTATCTACGTCATAAGTCCCGCCAGCACTTCGGACAACACAATCATACAGTACGTTCCGACTGGTTTGACTGGCGGCGAGTACTACGATGGAATTGCGTTTGACTCGAACAATGGAAATATCTATGCGGCCTCTCAATACGGCTACGTCGCAGTAATAGACGGAAGAACAAACGCTCAGACTGGGGAAGTGGAGGCCGCCCTCGGGGCGGCGGGAACCGCGATTGACAACTCAAACGGTTACATCTTCGTCGCCAACTGGCTCAACAACACAGTCACTATGATAGAACCGGCCGCATCCGCTCAAGGTGAAACGATCACCTTCTCGCAGAGCGGAGGCACGGGAAGCGTTTCCTTTGGCTCCACGACTTGTGCTCTCTCGTCCGAAGGTGCTTGCAGTGTCTCGGTAACAGCTCTGACCATAGGCAGCGTCACCATTGAAGCGTCTTACGCCGGCGACTCAAATTACGGTCCCAGTTCTGGCACCTTTTCGCTTACAATCGCCTCGAAAACTTCCACTTCTGTCGTCTGCACTCCTTCTCCTGTCAATTCTGGAATTGCAACTCTTTGCAAGGCAACCGTGACCGGAATGTCCCCGACCGGAACGGTGTCCTGGTCGACTTCGGGGCAGGGAGTGTTTTCAACTGATTCGTGCACTCTGTCAGCATCCGGCTCGTGTTCTGTTTCGTATACGCCATCCTCTTCAACTTCGCCGGTTACGATTACTGGAGCCTACAACGGGGACGCCAACAATTTTGCAAGTTCGGGGACATTCTCCCTCAAGGTGAACCCCACTACAACCACGACCACTACGACAACCAGTGGAAGCGGAAGCTGTGGATGCAGTGACGAGAAGTCATTCACGGACCCAGCGGTGAGCAATCCATCCGACAATCCGGCCGTTGGAACATATCCGTCACCGGACAAGACCACAAGCGCAAGTATCACTTCTATCTCGGGTTCGCTCTATCTGGCGGTGACCAAGGGGTCTAACACAATAATTTCTCCGCAGCTGAACCCCGTTGCTTGGGGATGGAGTCCAAATGGCCGCTACTTTGTCTTGGCGATTCACCCATCTTCTTGGGATAGCAACAATGTCCAGATGTATGTCTACGACCTAGACGGGAGCACCCCTTCCATTCCGACTGTTCAGGAAACGATGTTCCTCGGAACAGTGGCTGAAGGGAGCGCGGGCAACACAGCGAGCTACGGAACCGTCAGTTGGAGTTGGGGATTCAGCCCGAACAGCGCGTTGTTTGCACTGTTCTACGATGATGTCAATTATGCTAACGTGCAGGTCTACCTCTGGGTCGCAAGCAGCGGCCAACCCTTGGTGACAACCTCTGCGCCCACCACGCCGTTGCCGGTGATCCAGTTCAGTCCGTGCAGTGATCTCTTCATGGTCTCTGATCAGACGGCCTCGTTCGGTCCAAATCTGGGCACAGTCAATTTCTGGGAAACCTGGACTGCGAGCTCAGTGTATGAGTTGGTCAACATAGTCAGCACTCCTTTCTCAGCCTCGACGGGCATGGACGCTAGTGGAAACCACATAGTTGAGCTCCAAGGGATGAGTCTGAGCAGCTTTGCCAGCCCCCAGTGTACGCACGGAACCACTACAACCACTACAACCACTACAACCACAAGCAGTTCAAGCGAATCCGGTACCATTCCAACGAAAGTAACAGTCACCTGTGACGACAGCACACTCGACCAGGATTCAAACACATTTTGCACGGCCACGGTGACTGAGACGTCTGGGGACGGATCGTATCCGCCCGGAACCATCGACTGGTATGCAACCGACGGCGAGATTGGGGATTCCTGCATTCTCGCCTCTGGGTCTTGTTCGGTGATGTACACGGCCAGCGGCAGCTCCCCTCAGGTGACGATAACTGCCAATTACAATGCAACCAAAGATTCGAACTACGAAAACAGCCAGGGTACATTCCAGATCACAGTCAACCTCCCTAATTCATCTCACACAGTAATCACTTGCACTCTCAACTCCGATAACACTTTCACGTGCGCGGCCACGGTGACAGGAAACAACCCCAGCGTCCCACCCTCTGGAGATGTGACCTGGTATACTGATCCGGAAGGCCAAGGTGACTTCTCACAGAACCCATGCGTACTCTCCCCCGATACTCCTCCCGACGGCTCCGCGTTTTGTCCAGTGATTTTCACGCCAAGTGTGACAGGCGATATTACAATCACTGGGGACTATTCGGGGGATTCGAAGAATTCTGCGAGCTCTGGTTCCACTCCAATCTATGCTATCGCTGTGACTACCACTGAATCGAGCAACTCACTGACTCCAACAGACACGTACATAAGCTGCGAACCAGCTGAGCCAGACTCCTCCACCACCTGCACGGTAACTGTGACCGGAAACAATCCCACTGGCGACATAACCTTCGATTGGGCTGTAACCATAGAAGGGCTCCCCATCATCCTTCCCACCTGTTCGGCGGATTCCCCATGCACATTCACCATCCCTGACGTTGGATCAACATCATCAACAATCACTGCGAATTATGAGGGAGACTCCAATAATGCTCCGAGCGGCTATTACACCACAATCATCGTCTTTGGATCAACCAGCACCGAGTCTAGCGGGGAAACAACATCTTCAGAGTCCGGCAACACATGCGACTCTGATTCCTCAGATTGCAATATGGATGTAACATCAGATCCTGCCTACGTGCTTGTTACTGACCTTAGCAGCGGGTGGCAAGCTGGCTGCAATGCGACCGGTGGTTTGGTTGATACCATTCCTGGCGCAACCGTAGTAAACACACTTTCTAGTGCACTGCCCCCATGTTCGGGAGGAACGGAGAAGATCACGATTCCATCGCCCATTGCCAACCAATATAACTTCCAGATCTTCTCGGTAGGCTCCAGCAGCTCTTTCACAATAACATTCACCCTGACCAACTCCCTGGGGGACGTGCTCGGGACGGCCACCTACTCTGGAAGCGTGAGCCAGGATGCGCCTCTGAGCACGGGACTTGTGGTTGGCTCGGTCGGAAGTCTTTGGATTTCGAGCGGTGTGGGCAGCGCCGTTCCGGAGTTTCCGCAGTTCGATGGACTGGGCGTCTTCGTCATTTTCGGGGTGCTCTCTCTCTTGCTCGTCTTGCTCCGCACCATAGGGAAAGCCAAGAGTCGTCTCCAGAGCTGAGCAGCAGAAGAGCATAGCGGTCGGGATCGTCCCACTTCTTCCTTAATCGGAGGACCGGGGGGTATTCCAAAGAGCTCCTTGAGCTTTGGGTGGGAGCCTGTCAACTTGCCTGCTTTCTTGGCCAGATGGCGCGCGCTGGGAGACCCTGGTTTATCTCGAACGCCCGCGGAGCCCTCGGGCGTGAGAGCCTACATCTTTCTTAACACAAAGCCCGGCACGTCAGAAGAAGTGCTCAGGAGCCTCGCGAGGCTACGGAAGGCAGAGGTCGTGACACAGGTCGATTCCGTCTACGGCAGGTTTGACGTCATCGTCACCGTCGAAGCACCGGACCTGAGGCTCCTGGGAGACCTGGTCTACAAGGTCGTCGAGAGGGTTCCCAACGTGACCCACTCGGAGACCGCGATCGTGCTCTCTACCCATTCTGGGTGAATGGAATGCCCGTGGTCGCCTACGTGCTCGTGAACATGAGGCCAGGTACATCCCACGAGATCATCACCTACAGGAAGATACCGGGCGTGAAGATCTCGAACAGCGTGTTCGGCAGGTATGACGCGGTGCTGGTCGTATCGGCCAAGAACGTGGAAGAACTGTCAAAGACGATCTACGAAGTCATCGAACGACACCCTCAGGTGGAACACACCGAGTGTCTGGTGACCCTCCCCTACCCGCCCGAGGCGATGCCCCGCATCTCTCCAAGAACCCACAGAGCGACGGTGTTCGCCTGTCCCATCTGCAATTCCCTGAACCGACGGGGCTCGACGTCCTGTCCACTCTGTGGTTATCCGTTCCCAGAGAGTCGTCAAGCCAAGGGCTTGACTGCATAGGCGCGCGCCACGGGGCCTATCGCTGGCACCGTGGGGACGGCTCGTGCGATTGTATGCAGACTCTCCATCAGGAAGTAGGCGCTAGTTCTGTTCGACAAGGAGAATGCCCTGCCCCAGAAAATACCAGCCCCGGGCCTCCAACCTAGCGGCCAGCCTCTGGTAACAGGTCCTCACGCGTTCTCTGTCGCTATTCCTGACGGAGAGTCGGCAATCCGCCTTCTTCGGCAGTCCTTCCCCCAGAGGCATGGGGTTTGGCTGTTCCTTCTTTCCGTTAATCCTCCACATGGGGGCATCAGACAGCAGTTCCCATCGCAGCGTCGCCGAACCGCACCACCTCCGTGCCTCTTCCAGTATGTCCCATCTCGACAGGTCGCGGTCGCACAGGGTGTAGGTCAGAACGACGGCGGTCCACCGATCCGCTCTCTGGCAGGCGTTGAGGGCGTGACGGGTCAAAACCAAGCCATCGGGCCCGCCTTCGGAAGCTGACGGCAGCGCGCCGACGTAGGGGCTGAGTGCGAACGGCATGTTGATGACGAACAGAGGTCTCTTCCCGAAGTCGCGTATCTGTTCCTCACTGAAGCCCTGAACGATGTCCCGTGTTCCGTAGGTCGCGACGCAATCGTTCATCTTGGCATTGATTCGAACGAACTCTGCCGAGCGAGGATTCTTGTCGAAGGCGAACCTGTGCAGGCTGCCGCCGAAGGCTATCGGAGTGTGTCCGCATCCGCAGGCGGGGTCAACCACTGCGGAGAATCTGTCTTCCTCGAGATGGTCCTTGAGGTATCCGAGGATTAGTTCCGCCTCGTCAGACCAGGGAAACACCCCGCCCGAGTCGCTTCGCCAGGGACCGTCCGTGATGAAGACCTTTTCTCCAATGAAGTTGATTCGGTAGCCAGCCCTTCCCCGACTGTCCACGAGCCCGTGCCGAGTGAAGATTCCCCTCGCAGGGTGGTCGCCGGGCATCACTCCGGGACTGTTCTTCTGGAAACAGTCGGCGAACCACGATTCGTTCCTTGCTTCCACCATGGCGCGCCTTAGCTTGGCTACCGAGCCAACTGATGCGCCGAAGAAGCTTGTTCGGTTGGTCAACCTACACCCCAGCGAGGTGTGCAATCAGGACTCTGGAAGATGCGCTCTCAGGTCCTCGAGTTTTTCCCAATTGACCTTGCGGCCTTCTTTCAGTGGTTCTGTCCTTCGCCAGTATTCGTCGAAGTAGGTCTGGAAGTAATCGACGACGCCGGCGTCGCTCGAAACCAGGCCCTTCCCCATTTGAGAGACCGCGTATTCCCCTTCGGCCAAGTCGAAGGCGAACGCCGTCTTCCTGTCCACTATCTGCACCGACATCGGAGGAGCATGGTAACGCAGTTCTACTGGAGAGAGATTCACGCTCAGATTCTCATTCTCTTTGTTATCCCTGATTATTGTTTCCACCCATTCGAGTTTCTGACGATTGCTGATTCGCACGATCCATCTGATCGAAATGGCCGGATTGGTCATCTTCTTCTTGACGAGCTGGTTCCAGAGCTCTCCCTTGGGCTCGACGCCACTCGTTACGGGTATGTCTGACTTGTGGCTCGTTATGTCTAGTCTCTCAGCATTTACGATTGCCTTCTGGAGAGTTACGTACCATTCTTTTTGCAGAACCTCCGAGGATTCGGAAGTACGAGATTTGCGGAACTCTCTTTGCAATTTGTTATTTGAAGCAAGCTGGTAGACCGCGAACGCACCCAAGAGTCCGAGGAGGGCGGTAATGCTCTTGTCAGCGCTCAAGACGCCCAGGCTTCCCAAGATCGAAACGGCCAACGAGCCTACTATGGTGATTGATATTCCCAGCATCTCGATCAGGTCTGATCGTTCCATGCCCCGTTATCCTCGTTTCGAAGTCTTTTCAAGCTTGCATGAGGGCGGTCGTTTGCCACTGAGCTGAGAAGGACTGTTAGGAGGACTTGGGCGCACGCGAAGTGAGAACATATGGTTAACTCCGATTCAGAACGCAAAGAGGGGAAGGGAAAACCCTGAGAACTCTGAGACACGTGCAGGGAATTACTTACTGGGTTCTGAATGACCCGAAGGAGATTCGTGGGTTCATCAACTCAAACGTGAGGCAGGAATGGGAACGCGATAACCTAACAGACGGGGTTGACTCCGATGCTGACGATTGGCTCCTGACACTTCCAAAGAGGGTGTGGCGCCTAAGGTCTCTTGCCATCGACGAGATGACCCTCGACCCTTCTATGATGGCAAGAGAAAGCTTCGTGAAGCAACTGGACGAGCGCAGTAACGAAATGCGTCGTTCAATCTCAGAGTATCATATCGTCCTCTGGCCTCTTGTGCTACGTGGGGAAGACTACAGGCTGAAGGATGGCTATTGTCGATTTACGACTCTGGAGAGGATGGGCATAAGACGAGTCTTGGCGTATATCGGAGACTTTCCGACGCGCTGAGTCTGCCATGTCATTTGGGTTAACAGCTCCCTCTCCGTCAGGCAAAGTCGCCCGAAATCCATCCGATACCAGTTGACAGGAGACGAATCCTCCATCAAGTTGACAGAGACCAGGTGGACCTTGGCACATCTAAATAGAGAAAGAATCCCTCTCCGGCTGTGAATTCCCTGGGGAGGCCGGTCTGTTCTTCCGCCGACCGATCCTGCGATTCTCATAGGGTTGGCCCTTCTCCCGCCGGGGTCGACCGTACAGACAACAACAGCGACCTAGGAGTAAAGAGGTTCTTTTGGAATCAGATGGCTCGAGCCAAGAGGGCGGGAACCTGGTTCAGGCTCTGCAGGAGGGAGAGGGCGATGTACGGCCTGGCTCTGAGGCTGGAAGTGAAGTTCCAGAGCTACGACCTCCTGAAGGCCCTGGTCTCGGTCCTGAAGAACCTCAGGGATTCCTGCGAAGGAGGCTACGCCGCGCTCGCGAAGGGGACGCGCCTGGCCCGGAGCTTCTCGGAGGCTGCGGTGTCCTGGGGCAACGAGCTGGCCCGGGGATGGAGGGACGACCGGGCGTACATCAGGTTCCTGGCGGCGACCCTGAAGTGAAAGGGGACAATCCAGATTCCGTTGCGGAAATCAATCCTGGTCCTGAGTCTGTCAGACTTAAATAACGAATCCAGAGGAATTGTAACAGCAAGATGAAAGTCCTGCCTACCCCTTTCACAGTCATGTCAGGCACCCCCTTCCACGCCCTCCAAGGGAAGTTCCCCGTCCTCTTCAAAAAGCGCGGCCTTTCGTTCGCGATTGCAACCCTAGTCCTCCTGATAGTCATCACTCTCGGAGCGCTCCTGATCTATCTCATCGTGGTCTCGCCCGGCGTCTCGACCACAACCTCGGTCTCGTCTAGTGTCTCGACCACAACCTCGGTCTCGTCTAGTGTCTCGACCACAACCTCGGTCTCGTCTAGTGTCTCGACCACAACCTCGGTCTCGTCTAGTGTCTCGACCACCCAGGTGTACCCCTAGTCCTGTGCGCTTCGCTACAAGCCCTGGAAACACCCTTGCACCTTGAGCAAATCGGACCACTCATCCGACGCTGATCCATCCAGGGTCGTCGACCCCTTGGACCGGGGGTTCAGGCGCGTCTGGCTCTTCTCGCTGGCCGTGGCCTCAGCGGTGGTCGCCGCTGTCTTCTGTTTCGCGAACCTCACCTGGGGGCACGGCTGGATCCCTCTCGGCTACGACTCATACTACTACGTCGGCTACATCAACCAAGTCGTGGCCTCGGGGCCTCTGCAGTTTGCCGCGTCCCAGCACTACGTGGAATTCCTCTATCCGATCGTGGCCAGCATCCCGGTCTACCTGGGGGCGTCGGCCGATTCGGTGGAGGTGGTCCTGCCCGCGGTCATGGCCTGCGCGACCATCGTGGCAACGGGGGCTCTGGCGCTGGAGTCGAGGGATTGGAGGGTCGCGACCCTGTCGGTGGCGTTCTCTAGCGGGTGGTTCGCCGTCTACAGGATGGGAGCCGATTTTCACGCGCAACTGTTCGCGTTTCCACTCCTCATGCTGGCGACGGTGCTACTGATCCGGGTCGCACGCAGAGGTTCTGCTTCGTGGCCTGTCTTTGGAGCGTTTCTGGTTCTTGTCGTTGTTGCGGGGGCCGCGCACATCGAGACGACTGACTTCTTCATCCTGGCGTGGGCCCTGGCCTTCATCATGCTCGGACAGCGGACCACCATTGGCCCCTGGGTGTGGAGCTCGTTCATGGTCTTGGCAGGGGTGCTGGTTACATCCCCTCTCACCTATGAATATCTGAAGGGAGTGGCTGGCGGAATCGGCGCCCAGTACTGCGTCTACCCTCCCTACTGGCTGGAGATCTTCGGAGCCATGGCGGGGTTTGGCGCGCTGGGGATTGGGGTGCTGGCGTGGGAATTGGGCAAGTCAGCCTCCGACGGGTATCTGACGAAGCTCCTGCTCTCCTGGTCAGCCCTTGCGTTGGCGATAGGGATCCTGGGCTACGTCAGCCAGTTCCCGATTTCAGACTCCGACAGGGCGCTTCTCCTCTTCCCTCTGCCGCTCGTCTCGTCGTTCGGGATGCTCTGGCTCGTCGACCACATCCCGAGGCTCCAGCGGTCCTCCCAGACGCGTCTGCTGGCCGTCCTCGCCATAGTAATCCCGCTGTTGACGGTCCCCGCCGTCTTCGCTTACGTGGCTCCGCATTTCAGGTACTTCGCGGAGCACGGCCCCTCCTTTGTCACCTGTGCCTCGAAATGAGGCTCGCGCGTGAGCGAGGAGAAGATTGAGGAAGAATGAGTGAGGAATTGAGAAAATTCATGAGAAAAGATATCATATATATACACGATTTCCAACATCCATGCCAACGTGCGCCCGCCATACCCATATGCATTCACCATACTGACCTTCATTCGTCAGAGTTTTCCAATCTTCAAGACAGGCGAGCGCACGCCACTTCCAAGAAACGGAGAGAGTCCGCGAGTCCCGGCGTTTTGCAGCGCTCAGAATCTGGAGCAAGTACCGCAGATTTGACAAGACCCAAGGCAAGCCTCAAGTCGCTCACCAGGAAGGGCTTTGACCCATGATTCAGGAGGAGCGGCACGTGCAAGCTGGCAGTGCCACGATTGTGGTGGCCATCCCGGCCTACAACGAGGAGAAGAACATCGCGAAAGTCGTCGTGGGGGCCCAGAGGCACACTCCCAACGTCTTCGTGTGCGACGACGGGTCCACCGACATGACCGGCGAGATCGCCGAAAGACTCGGCGCGGTCGTGATCCGCCACCAGACCAACCTGGGCAAGGGGGTTGCCATCAGGGACCTGTTCCTCAAGGCCAAAGAGATTGGGGCTAATGTCGTTATCACCATGGACGGCGATGGGCAGAACGACCCGATGCAGATTCCGCTGCTCGCGAAGCAGGTTCTCGATGGCAGTGCCGACGTCGTGAACGGGTCGCGCTTTCTGAAGGAGAACCCCGTCCCGAGCCACCGAAGGCTGGGGGATGAGGCACTGAACGGCCTGACGAACGCGGTGACTCACGACAGCCTGACCGACACCCAAAGCGGGTTCAGGGCGTATTCGAGGACGGCCATCGAGTGGATCGAAGTGAAGGAGCACGCGATCGGGGTGGACTCCCAGATCCTGATCGACGCGTCGCAGAAGGGGTTGCGGGTGACCGAGGTGCCAATTAATGTCTCCTATGCGGACGGCTCCTCGACCTATCACCCGGTGAAGCACGGTGCATACGTGGTTCTTTCGATACTTCGAGTCGCGACGGAACGGAGCCCCCTGCTGTACCTAGGTATCCCGGGCATCATCTCCTTGCTGGTCGGCGTGGGCGTGTCGGTTAACCTAATCGTGCTTTACAATGCCAGTGGCTACTTCAGCATACCACAGGCGATTATCGCTCTCGGGGCATTCATTCTGGGGATGATTCTCATTCTCGGGGCGGTAATGCTCTACTCAATCAACAACTTGATCCTCAGGCTTAGGCAGTGACGACGACAGTGGACCTGACGATGCAATGATGGGCCACCGACTTCCGAACGAATCGACCTGGTAAGATGCTCTGGCTCGTGACCGAAGTGGCCGGGGAGTCAGCGGCAAGGTGATAGAATCTTTCACGTCTCAATGATTGGAGTCAGCGTCATACGGTTGGGCTTCAGAGCACGCAAAGAAGAGAGGGAGTGGACCTCATGGCTGTGGCGGTGAGAGCGAAGGCAGTGTGGAGACACCAGTTCACGGAAGCGGCAAAGGATTGAAGATGGGACGGCTAAGGAAAGAAGCAGCATGAAAATATGTGCTGTGACTCATCTCTACTATCCGGATGGAGGAGGTGACGTCTTCGGGCAACATGAATTGGCGCGAGGACTTATGGGACTGGGATTAGAGATGAACATCATTACGTGGGCATTCCAGAATTCGAGGCATCTTGCTGAGAGAATCGACGGAGTGAACGTGACGAGACTCCGAGGACTGAATCTCAGGCTTCTGCCGAGCATCACCGAGTACCCTTACCTAATTGGTCTCCGCGAGACGCTTGGGCGCCTCAATCCAGATATCATAGATTGCCAATCGCATCTCTTTCTCCCGACCTTGCAAGCAATCCGTGCAGCGAAATCTCGGAGAATACCTACAGTTGTCACGGTCAGGGGCCTGCTCGCAAAGCGCGGGCTGGTGACTGAGCTGAGTCAATGGGCCTATCTCCGGACAGTATGCAGGAAGTACATGAACCGAGCAAGTTGCGTCATTTGTCTCACGGATTCAGATCGGAGCTTGGTTCAATCACTTCGCATGGCTGAAAGGGTGGAGGTCGTTCCGAACGGAGTTGATCTAATGAAGTTCCGACCAGATCCTCGCAAGGACCCGCATTGTCTCGCTTGGGCGGGCAGAATGGTTCCCGAAAAGGGGCTTGAGTCACTGCTGATTGCGCTCTCGGATGTCGTCAAGGAGATTCCCGATGTAACACTTCAACTGGTTGGCGACGGTCCGCTGATGCCGACGCTTCAGACACTGGCCGCAAGGCTCGGAGTTTCCAGCAACTGCGTCTTCCTAGGGCGAAGAACTAGAGAAGAGGTCGCGTCAATCCTGTCAAAGTCGAGTGTTTTCGTCCTTCCATCGCTTAGCGAGGGTCTTCCAAAGGCGATGCTGGAAGCCATGGGTTGCGGGAACGCAATCGTGGCTTCAGATTTGCCACAGATTCGAGATATCATCGGGGGCCAGGGGGTTGGGTTCCTCAATGATCCAAGAGACACGCATGGACTCGCAGAAAGCCTGCTCGCCTGTCTTCGAGATGAAGATTTTACAAGAAGACTCGAGAGTGGATCAAGGAGACTCGCCGAGGACCGCTATGACCTGCGAACGATCCTCCTAAGACGCAAGCAGCTTTACCAGCGCCTGGTCGAGCAGCCCAGATGAGTCTAATGCGAATGCGCTCGTTTCCCAATACGCAAGTCTCGGGCTCCATCGCAACTCGTGAAACTCGCGTGGGAGACGAATGAAGAAGATTCTTCTGATCACGCCGGAGTATCCTCCCCATGGGAGCGGGATCGGAAACGTAGTCTCGAGGTTGAGGACAGAATTGGAGACGATCGGAATAGGCGTAGACCTCATCAGCAGAGGGAGCCAGGAATCACCTCGTATGATCGTTGAATCCAAGTTGCCTGGAATCGCAGGGTTGATTCCGTTTTGGGAGCGCGTTACACGTTTGGCGCTGATGAGAAAGGGCGACTACGACTTGATCTGGATGCATGCTCCATTGTTGATCAATGCCCGCCACTTGGCGTCTTTCTCAAATCTGATGATCTCGTTCCACAGTAGCTACGTTGGGTCCTATCAGGCGCTCAAGTCACACCAGCACGTACGGCTCCTGCCCTACTATGGACTTGCCAGCAAGATTCAGAGTCGTTTCTTGCGCGAACTATCGCGTACGAGGAATACAACAATCAC